>SDBV01000558.1_pt1:0-52500 | contig 53550 bp, 43 predicted proteins | sample 2277081 | NCBI WGS metagenome assembly SDBV01 (sample SAMN10402039, study PRJNA504765) | marine sediment metagenome | isolation source: marine sediment core GS10_PC15, 223 cmbsf | place: Arctic Ocean: Southern Knipovich Ridge | collected 2010
TCCGTGCCCTGGCCGCGCTGCAAACGGCCCTGGACGAGCTTACCGCCGACGCGCCATCCCTGGGTGAGCTCACCGAGGCGCTGGCGGAGGCGACGTATCCGCCGCAGCGGCGTGAATCGCTGGTCGATGTCTTGGACGTCCTGGACGCACGTAGCGGCCGATGGGACCACGTGTTTCTCGTCGGGGTCGGCGAGGGGCAATTCCCCCGCCGCTTCAGCGACAGATCGCTTATCAGCGAGGCCGACCGGACCGCCCTGGCGGCCCGCGGCGTCGTGTTGGACACTCGCGGCGACCTGGCCACCCGCGAGATGCTGCTTTTCTACCTCGCCGTATCGCGCCCGGAGGTGACGCTGCAGGTGAGCTACCAGCGATGGGGCGGATCGGGACAAGATTCGGCGCCGGGAAGCTTCCTGCTGTCGCTGGCCGATGCGCTGGGCGGGATGGACGAACTTAGCGCCCGCGGATTGGTGACAACGATCGCACCGGGGCAGTTCCTCCCACCGGCGAGCGATATCGCTACGCGCCCGGATGCACTACTTACCGGACTGGCTGGACTGTTCGAGCCCGGACTCGATCCTGACGGTGCGGCGATATCCTGGACGGTCCGGAACGAGGCGGGGCTGCTGCGACGCACTGCGGAGGGTATCTGGGCCCATCGGCGGCGCTGGAGTCGGGGAACCTGCGACGCATTCGATGGGCTAATTACCCACCCGGCGCTGCTGGAGCAACTGGCCGCTAGGTTCGGCCCGTCGGCGGTCTTTACGCCCACCGAGCTGAACTTGTACGGCCAGTGCCCATGGTGGTTCTTCGCCCGTTATGTCCTGGGCCTGGCCCCGCAGGACGAACCGACCCGTCGGTTAGAACCGGTCCTTTTGGGTGCCTTCTGCCACAACGTCCTGTTCAGGTTAATGCAGCAACTGGCGCAGGATTTGGGGCGTCCGGTCCAGATCGCCCAGCTCGACGAACAACAACTGGAGGCGGCCTTGAGCGACGCTATCGAGGCACAGTCCGACCAACTCCAAGCCCATCGCCAGGTGCCATACCCCGTCCTGTGGAGTATCCAGCGGCGCCATATCCACCGACAACTGCTGAACTACCTGCTGGCTCAGCGGGAAGATAAGGACAATCTGGACCCACAGTGCCTGCACTTCGAGCTTCGCTTCGGGGCCTCCAGGCGTCGCGAGGACCTTTGCGACCCGGGCAGCATAGACGAGCCGATCCGCCTTTCCACGCCGGCCGGGATCGTTCAGCTTACCGGCCGGATCGACCGCATCGATCAAGTCCGCAGCGACCAAGGTGACGGACTGATGGTGGTGGACTACAAATCAGGACGCCTTCCCTCCCAGCGCGACATCGACGCCGGTCGGTCGCTACAGTTGCCCATCTATGCAGAGGCCGCCGAGCGGATCCTCTGCGAACCGAGCCTCGGCGGAGCTTTCCACGGGTTGCGTGATGGGTCACGAGTGTATTTCGCCAAGATAACCAAACCGCGTAAGGGGCAGCTCACCTACGAGCAGCGCAAAGAAGCCGCCGCCGAGACGATAGGCCGATTCGTCGCGGCGATACGGGCCGGTAGGTTCGACCTGGCACCAACCGACAAGTGCCCGGGATTTTGCCCGTATCGCCATATCTGCCACCACACCCCCTCCCGTGCACAATTCAAGGCCCGCACAGCGCAGGAGGATTCGTCGTGAGCGGCGAGATGAAACTTACCGCCGCCCAGAGGGCCGCGGCGGTGGACCGCATCGGCGAGAACATCGCGCTGCGCAGCGGCGCGGGGTGCGGAAAGACGCTCGTCCTGGCGCGACGGTTCACCGAACTGCTGCTGAAAAGCGGCGGGAAGACCAACCCGCTGGCGCGCTTCGTTGCCCTGACGTTCACCGACAAGGCCGCACTGGAGATGAAACAGCGCGTTCGAACGTTCCTCACCGAGCGGGCCGCTGCCAGTAAGGACGAAGATAGGCGCCGGCTGCTTGGGTGGTTAAGCGAGCTTCCCGAGGCGCGAATCTCCACCATCCACAGCTTCTGCGCGTCGCTGCTGCGAACGCACGCCATAGAGGCCGGCGTGGACCCGAACTTCGCCGTCTGCGCCGATGAGCTTTTCGCCGCGCGGATGCGAGCCGAGTCGGCGGAACAGGCCGTGCTGAGAGCTGTCGAGGCCGACCAATCCGGCGCCGCCAAGCTGCTGGGCGAAATCTCATACGATAAGCTCGTCCGGTTGGTAGTGACGCTGCTAGGGTGGCGTCTGGAGGCCGACTTAAGCAGCTATGCAGACCCCGGGCAAATCCTGAGCCGCTGGCGGGCCCACGCCGATAAGGCCCGGTCGCAGGCTTGGTCCAGGCTCCAGGGCGATCACCAGCTTGGCGAGTCGGTAACCGAGCTTGCAGCAATCGAATGCAGCGCCGCCGAAGACAAGCTGCTACCTATCCGCAACCAGATTGTCGATCTGGCTGAGGCCCTGCTGAGCGGCCCCGACGGGCGGACTACAGAAGCGTTTGAGCAGTTGGCGTCGGTGGCACCGGGTAGTTGTGGATCGAATAAAGCCTGGGCGGGCGGATCGGCCAAAGCCGTGCGCGATAGGATAAGATCGCTCCAGGCGGCGATGGGACAATACGCCATCTACGCCGAGCCGTTGGGCGATCTGGACGCGGAGGCGGCGGATCGGCTTTCGGGTCTGGCGGGCCTCGCCGTGTCGGCGAATGAGATATACACGGCCGAAAAGACGAAGCGCGGGCTGCTGGATTTCACCGACCTTCTGGATCACGCCGGGCGCCTGCTCACCCAGAACGAGCCGCTGCGCCGGCGGATCGCCGACGGAATCGACCAGCTCCTGATAGATGAATCCCAAGACATCAACTCCCATCAACTGCGGATCTTGCTGTCGCTGCTGTGTGGGGGGCAGGACGTGTCAAAGGCAGGGGCAGGAAAGCTGTTCATCGTCGGAGATGCAAAGCAGAGCATCTACCGTTTCCGCGGCGCGCGGGTGGAGGTATTCCAGCAGATCTGCAGGGATTTGGGAGACAAACAGCAGGAGAACCTGGACACATCGTTTCGAACGCACCCGGGCGGCGCCGCGTTCATAAACCATCTGTTCGCCCCGCTGATGGGAGACGATTACGAGCCGATCCGGGCCAGTCGCACACAGTGCCCGCCCGCACCGGCCGCGGAGATCCTGCTGGCCGCGACGCCGGATTCGCCCATCGCCAACGCCCCACAAGCCAACCAGGCCCAGGCACGGGCCGTAGCGCAGCGGATCAGCGAGATGCTCGATGGCGCCGAGAAGATTATCTGGGACGATTCGGCCGAGCAGTACCGCCCGGTGCGGCCCGGCGACATCGCCATCTTATTCGCCCGGATGACCAATACCGCCCTCTACGAGCGAGAGCTGGCGAGGCGGGGAATCGGCTACTACGTCATCGCGGGGACGGGGTTCTTCCAGCAGCAGGAGGTCTTCGACATACTCAACGCCTTGTGTGCAATCGACAATCCTTTCGACGACGTGGCGTTTGCGGGCGTCCTGCGGAGCAGCCTGTTCGGTCTGGACGACAACGCCCTGATGCACATCGCCGCAAGTTGCGAAACGCCGTACTTACCGGCGCTGGCGAAGCTGTCGGGGGGCGGGGATTCGGCAATTAATGGACTGACGGCCGCGCAGAACGAATCGTTGCGCCAAGCCGTCGATCTGCTCGGAAGGCTCAATCGTAAAAAGGACGCCATCGCAATCGACACACTCATCGAGCAGGTGCTGGAGGCGACCGGGTATGAGGCGACGTTGCTGGCCCGACCGCAGGGCCGGCGAATGCTGGGTAACGTGCGCCGCGTCCTGGAACTGGCGCGCGAGGGACAGGCCGGTAAGGTCTCGTTGAGCCAATTCATAGCACAGATGGGCGAGCGGGTGGTCGATCAGTCCCGCTTCGAACAGGCGGCCGTCGCCGGGGAGTGCGAAGACGTCGTCCGCCTGATGACGATACACAAGGCGAAGGGCCTTCAGTTCGGCGCGGTGTTCGTCCCGGACCTAAGCGCCTCGCGGCGCATCTGCAACGACGATCTGATCAACCGAGTGGACTGGGGTCTTCTCTACAAACACCAAGCCGGACAAGGATATGAGGACGAACAGCTCGACCCGCCCGCCAAAGACGCCCCAGGCGTCTCCTATCGCCTCGCCAGAGACCTGGAAGATCGAGATCAACAGGCCGAGGACATCCGCAAGCTGTACGTCGCGGCAACAAGGCACAAGGACCATCTGGTCTTTGTCGCGGCCGACTGGCGCGACAGCAAGGGTCGATTCACAAGCGGTAAGGGCCCAAGCTTCTACATCAACCGGATCGACGATGCGCTCGACATCCGCGGCGCCATCGACGCCGGGCGGAGCGAAATCGCCTACGCCGAAGGTAAGTTCACGACAACCGTGCGGATCATCAGGACCGCCGAGGCGCCTCGGGCGGGCCGAGCCCCATCCCGCGGCGAGAAACTGCTAGCCGGCGCTGAATCGCCTGCGGATTTCGTGCGGGGAGTGGTCAAATCCGCCGGCCGGGCCGGACCTCCCGCGCTAATCGGGCCGGTCCCAACCTCGGCGGGGCGCGTCGAAATTGCGGTGACGGGACTGAACGACTTTGCCCACTGCCCGATGCTGTACCGTTGGGCCCACGAGCTGCGTATCCCCGAGCAAATGTGCCAACCCAACGGCGAGGGCGGCAGCGAGACACCCTCCAAGCATGGTCTGGATGCAGCGACGCTGGGGACACTGTTGCATCGCTGCATGGAGCTTCTGGACTTCGACCGCCCGCAATCGTCCCAGGGCTTGCTCGACCAGGCAGCAAGCGAAATGGGACTCCAGGAGCACATCGACACCTCCCGGCTGGCGAGCGAGCTGGACGAGATGCTGGAGCGATTTCGCACGAATGAGCTTTATGATTCGATAAGGCGGGCGGGCGCCATCTTCCGCGAGCTGGACTTCGTGATCCAGCTCGGCGCCGCCTCGATCCGCGGGCAGATTGACGCGCTTTACCAGGATCGCGACGGTCGTTGGCATGTTGTCGACTACAAGTCCGACCGCGTAGGTCGCCACGAGCTGGCCGACCACGCCGAGCGGTACCGTCTGCAACTGATGCTTTACGCCGCTGCAGCAGCGAGACACTTCGGTGCCCCGCCGGTAGAGGCACGTGTCTATTTCCTCCGGCCGGGCGCGTCGCACACGTTCCCGGTCACCGACGAATCAATCGACGCAGCTTGTTCGACAGTCGCCAAGCTGACTTGCGAGTTGATCAGCTCCCGTCGCAGCGGGCAATTCAACCGGCGATGCGACGCAGCTTGCCCCTTCTGCCGTTACAAGTCCTTGTGTCTAAAGAACCACTGAACCGCTGAGCCCGTCGGGGCCATCCGCCGGATAAAGGGGCTTTACCGCCCTCAGGGTGGCGTGATATAGTCCCCGTGAATTCGCCGTGCCTTCTAGCGTCACTTCGCTGAGGTGAGAAGATGATAATTCACATCGTTCGAGCGGTTTATCTGTTGATGGTGCTGGCGTACACGGTTTCATACGCCCAGCAATACCAGATCTACAAGCAAGGCGTCACGTACGCTACGCTTTACATCCTGATCCCGGCGGTGGCGGCGTTTGCACTGGTGATGGTGGACATGTTTTGGCGCCGCAAGCGGTTGCAGGCGTTGAGCGGTCTGTTCTTCGGGGTCCTGGCGGGGCTGATCATCGCCTATGTGCTCGCCCAGATCGTGGATCTTACAGGGACCGTGTTCGGAGAGATACCGACCCAGGCGGCCAAACCACCTCCAATTGAACTACCTATAGCGTCTGTCGGCGAGGGTGCGGCGGCTCAAGCCGGGCAAATACCCGCACCGCCGAAAATCTCGATACTGGCCCTGGTGAAGGTGTTACTGGGGGCTTCGGCCGTGTTTATTTGCGTTTCGTTCGTACTTCAGACCAAGGACGATTTCCGCTTCGTTGTCCCTTACGTGGAGTTCTCCCGGCAGACCAAGGGCAGGCGGCCGCTACTGCTGGATACGTCCGTCGTCATTGACGGGAGGATCGCGGACATCGCCGATACGCGGATCCTGGACGCCGAGCTGATAGTCCCACGTTTCGTACTGGGCGAATTGCAGTCGATCGCTGATTCCGACGACAAGCTGAAGCGTAATCGAGGCCGGCGGGGCCTCGACGTGCTCAACCGCCTGCAAAGCTCCAACGAGGTCAACATCCGTATGCTGAACGCCCAGGCTCCAAGCACCGACGAGGGGACACCGGTGGACGCCAAGCTCATCGCACTGGCCGAGCACCTAGGCGCGCGGATAGTCACCAACGATTACAACCTGGGAAAAATAGCTCAACTGCGAGGAATTGAGACGGTCAATATCAACGATCTGGCTAACGCTCTGAAGCCGATTGTCCTGCCCGGCGAATCGCTGCGCGTCAAGATCATCAAGCAAGGCGAAGAGCCCGGCCAGGGCATCGGATACCTGGAAGACGGAACAATGGTCGTAGTCGAGCAGGGCCGTGACCACATGGGGAAAGAAATCGCCATCACGGTCACCAGCGTCCTGCAGACTTCGGCGGGGCGGATGATCTTCGGGAAGGCTGAATCGCAGAAACCTCGCGGCCGTAACTCAAAAGGTACGTAACTACCGTCGGTGGCCCGCAGCGCCACCGCAAGAGGCGCCGGTGCGACCGGGAAGTAGCCTTGTGGGTGTTGAGACAATAGAATACTGAGGGCAGAAACTTGTCCAGCAGGAGCAGGTAGATGGCTAAGGTCTCGTTGGCTCAACACATGCAGGAGCACCGCCACGAGCCCGAATCGCAGCCCGAAAAGGCCGGACCGTTCATTACAATCTCCCGCCAGTACGGGTGCTGGGGATTTTCGCTGGCGCTGCTGTTGCGCGATATTCTCAACGAGGAGGTCGCCCCCGGGCGCTCGTGGAATATCTACCATAAGGAGATCCTGGACCGACTCGCCTCGGAGACCAACATGGAGGCCGAAGAACTGGACCGGCACAGGCGAGCCAAGCCGAAAAGGCTGGTGGATTTCTTCCGGACGCTGTCGGGCAAGAAAGTCCCATCCGGGCACGAAATTCGCAACCGCATGGCCGAGCTGATTCGCGACCTCGCCGTCAAGGGATATGCAATTGTCGTGGGCCAGGGAGGGGCGGGGGCGACCCACGACCTGCCCAAGGGTCTGTCGGTCAGGCTCGAAGCGCCCCAGGAGTGGCGAATCGAGCAGATCGCCTTCAGGGAAGGGCTGACGCCCACCCAGGCCAAGCTCCGCATGAACGCCAAGGAGGCGGAGAAGGAGTATCTGCGCAAGCTTTACCAAACGCGCTTTCGGCGCACTCCGGCGTTTAACCTTATGTACGATTGCTCGGTCTTCACGCTGGCGCAGATCGCCCAGCAAACAGTGCGGGCGATGAAGCTCAAGGGCTGTGTTTAAGAACCCCAACAACCGCCCGGGTGCCCGGGAGGGACCGGCAGGGCGTTGACGATTTGCCCCAATCGCTCGGTGTCAGGCACAATTTCCTGAACCGGGTTTAACAAAACCGTAGAGTATTACGACCATAACAGTTAAGGTGCAGTGCCTTTTTTTGGAGCCGATTATGCCCGAGACGATTGAATCATTCGTTGCCAAGCTACAAGCCGAAGGCGTCCAAGCCGGTCAGCAGGCCGCCGAGAAAATCCAAGCCAACGCCAAACAGCAAGCCCTCCAGACCATCGAGACTGCAAAGGCCCAAGCCGACAAGATCCTCGCCGACGCCAAAACCGAGGCCGAGAACCTTGCAGCCAAAACGCAAACGGAACTGCACCTGGCCTGCAGAGACACGGTCCTGCGTCTGCGCGACACGCTCTGCAAGGCCCTCCAAGCCGTCATGACCCGCGCAGTCGCCGAAAAACTGACGGACCTTGAATTTCTAGGGAAGATCCTAAGCGAGATCGTGACAACTTACGCCCAGTCGGACCTACAGCAGAGCGGACCCATCAGGATCAACGTCTCTGAGGAGATGCGCGAGAAGCTGGTGGGGTGGGCTCTTTCCGAGATCGGCCAGGAAGCCGTCGACTCCGCCCACAAGTCGATCGACCTGAAGGGAACACTGACGGAAGCGGGCTTCGAGTACAGTGTCTCCGGCGCGACGGTGGAGTTTACGGTAAGCTGCGTCGTCGAGGCCCTGGCGGAGATGGTCGAGCCTTCGCTGCGTCAGATCCTCACCGAGGCCGTCGCCGACATCAAGGAGTGACGATGGCAGGGCAGAACTATTATCTCATCACGGCCCTGCCGCCTCTCGGTGGACTGGGCACTCCGGCGCCAATGACGTTGGGCGAACTGCTCGAGCATGTCCGCCAGTCGCCTTCGGGCCGGGTGCTCGTCGAGGCGATCTTCCTGAGCGACGACCTGCTCCAGCGCGAGGCCCTGCTCGCCGGCGAGATTGAGCACCCAGAACCCACCGTCCTTGCAGCCGCCCAACTGTGCGACGAAGAACCGCTCCCCGACTACCTGATCGGCGCCGGGGCCGCTGCGGGTGGAAAAACCACAATCGATACCGTGCTGAGTGCATACTACGAATACGCATCCGACACCGCTGGACGTCTGAGGTGCCCGTTCGTCTCAGCTTGGGTGGGCTTTGAAGTGGCGATGCGCAATGCCCTTGTGCTCGCCAGGGCCAAGGCGCTGCAGATAGAACCTGGCGATTACCTCGTTGCAGTCGCCCTGGGCGACACCGGCGAGGATTTCACCGGCGTCATCAGCGAATGGTCCGCTGCGCCCGATCCGCTGGCGGGAATGCGCATACTCGACGGCGCGCGGTGGCGCTGGATCTCAGAACACGACGAGTGGTTCAGCTTCGCCGACGACGAACTGGCCGCCTACGCCGCCAAGCTGATGCTGATTCATCGATGGGAAAGACTCTCGCGGGCCGCACAGTGCGAGATCGCTCGGGCGTCCGCCGAGGTAACTGAAGAAGAGAGGATCATAAGGTGACCGGAAGAATCGTAGCCATCTTCGGAAACATGGTTGTCGTCGAGACCACCGGGAATGTCGTCCAGAACTCGGTATGCTATTGCTGCCGCGATGACGGGGCTCGGCTGCTCAGCGAGATCATTCGCATCCGCGGCCGCGTTGCCGATCTTCAGGTATTCGAGGAGACGCGTGGCCTGAGGATCGACGACAAGGTCGAGTTTACCGATCAGTTGCTTTCGGTAATACTGGGCCCGGGCCTGCTGGGGCAGATATTCGACGGGCTGCAGAATCCGCTTCCCAAACTCGCCGAGCAGGAGGGCTTCTTCCTGACTCCGGGCACCTATATCGACGCGCTTCCGACCGACAAGCAATGGGATTTTACGCCTAAGGCGGCCCCCGGTGATACGCTCGACCCCGGCGATACGCTGGGGACCGTACCGGAGGGGATCTTCGAACACCACATCATGGTCCCGTTCGCCTGGGGAGGCTCGTTCACGATCCAAAGCATCGTCGAGGCCGGGTCGTACAGCGTGGATCAGCAGGTCGCGGTGCTGGTCGACGAGGCCGGTAAGACACACCCGGTGACCATGCAGCAGCCCTGGCCGGTAAAGATCCCGCTGAACATCTCCCGCAGGCGGCTCATGCCATCCGAGCCGCTCGTCTCCCGCGTGCGAATTATCGACTCAATGTTCCCGGTCGTCCGCGGCGGAACGTACTGCATACCAGGCCCGTTCGGAGCAGGTAAGACGGTCTTGCAGCAGATCACCTCTCGCCACGCGGAGATCGACATTGTGATCGTCGCAGCCTGCGGGGAGCGGGCCGGCGAGATCGTCGAGACGATCCGCGAGTTCCCTAAGATGACCGATCCACGAACGGGCAAGAGCCTCATGGAGCGGACGATCATTATCTGCAACACGTCGGCCATGCCGGTCGCCGCCCGCGAGGCGTCGGTATACACAGCCGTGACTCTGGCGGAGTACTATCGGCAGATGGGCCTGGATGTGCTGTTGCTGGCCGACTCGACCTCCCGCTGGGCACAGGCGATGCGCGAGGTTTCGGGGCGGCTGGAAGAGATACCCGGCGAGGAGGCGTTCCCGGCATATCTGGAAAGCCGGATCGCCCAGTTCTACGAGCGCGCCGGAGCGATCGAGCTGAAGGACGGGCGGGTGGCGTCGGTGACGATCGGCGGGACGGTGAGCCCGGCGGGGGGAAATTTCGAAGAACCCGTAACGCAAGGGACGCTGAAGGTCGTCGGCGCCTTCCACGGCCTGAGCCGTGCGCGGTCCGACGCGCGGCGATATCCGGCGATCGATCCGCTGGATTCCTGGAGCAGGTACGTCGGGATCATCGACCCTCAGAAGGTCGCAAAGGGGCGCGCGGTCCTTCACCGCGGTAATGAGGTTAGGCAGATGATGACGGTCGTGGGCGAGGAAGGCACGCCGATTGACGATTTCACGGTGATGCTCAAGGCGGACTTCTTCGACAACTGCTATCTGCAACAAAACGCCTTCGACGAGGTAGACGCGGCGACGCCAAAGGAGCGCCAGCAGTTCGTCTATGATAAGATCCTGGCGGTCCTGGATCTGGATTTCGGCTTCGAAAACAAGGAATTGGCGCGCACGACGATGTTCCACGTCCAGGACCTGTTCATAAACTTCAACTACGCCGCCACCGACAGCGACGAATACAAACGAATCCTCGCGGACATCGACGAATTCATCGCCGGTAAAGGCTGGAAGAGCCCCGCTGCTACCGAGGCCCAACCCGTCGGTGCCGGCGAGGGCTAAAAGAAATCTGTGAAAGGCTTGGCATGATGCGAAAGTATTACGATCAGATTACGCGAATCGCCGGGAGTGTGATTACGATATCCGCCAAGGGCGTCGGGTACGACGAGCTTGCGGTAATCACCAGCAACCGCGGCACGTCGCTGGCGCAGGTGATCCGCCTCGAGGCCGACCAGGTAAGCCTGCAAGTCTTCGCCGGTACGCAAGGGGTCTCGACGGGTGATAAGGTGCGATTCCTGGGCCATCCAATGCAGGTGCCCTTCTGCGACGAGATGCTGGGGCGCGTCCTTGACGGCTCGGCCCGGGCCCGCGACGAAAAGCCCGAGCTGAAGGGCGACATGATCGAGATCGGCTCGCCCGCGGTCAACCCCATCAAGCGCCGCCGCCCGGACAGAATGATTCGGACCGGAATCCCGATGATCGACATCTTCAATTCGCTCGTGGAATCGCAGAAGCTCCCGATCTTCTCGATACCGGGTCAACCTTACAACGAGCTGCTTGCCCGCGTGGGTCTCCAGGCCGACGCCGAAATCATCATCCTCGGGGGGATGGGGTTGAGGCACGACGACTACCTGACGTTTCGCAAGACGTTCGAGGAGGGCGGCGTGCTCGGCCGGACGATCATGTTCATCCACACCGCGGCCGATCCCGTCGTGGAATGCCTCATGGTCCCGGACCTCTGCATGGCCGTCGCCGAGAACTTCGCGCTTGAGGGCAAGAGAGTGCTAGTGCTCCTTACCGACATGACGGCCTTCTCCGACGCCCTGAAGGAAATAGCTATCACGATGGAGCAGATCCCCTCGAACCGCGGGTATCCGGGCGACCTCTACACGCAGCTCGCCCGTCGATATGAAAAGGCGGTCGATTTCGACGGGGCGGGTTCGGTCACGCTGCTTGCCTGCACCACCATGCCCGGCGACGACGATACGCACCCTGTCCCCGACAACACCGGTTACATCACGGAAGGTCAGTTCTACCTTCGCGAAGGCGTGATCGATCCGTTCCGGTCCCTCTCGCGGCTCAAGCAGCAGGTCAACGGTGAGACGCGCGATGACCACCGCGCCGTGATGAACGCCGGGATCCAGCTGTACGCGCTGTGCCGCGAGAGCCGGGAGAAGCGCGAAATGGGCTTCGAGATGTCCAAGTGGGACAACAAGCTGCTGAGCTATGGCGCGATGTTCGAGGAGCAGATCATGGACCTTCGCGTCAACATTCCGCTGGAAGAGGCCCTGGACCGCTGCTGGGAGATCTTCGCCAAGTGCTTCGAGCCGGAGGAGACCGGTATCCGCCGCGTGATCATCGACGCACACTGGCCCAAAGAGCGCGCCGTCTCCGAACAGACTGAGACTATAGGTGCAGGCACGTAGGGCACCACGGACGCCCATCGGAACGATCGCAACAACAACATATGGCCAAGAAGATCAAACTAACCCGCCCGGAGCTGAAACGCCAACGCGAGGCACTGGCGCGGTTTGAACGGTACCTACCGATGCTGAAGCTCAAGCAGCAGCAGTTGCAGCTGACACTGCGCAGCGTCGCCAACCAGCGTGACAAGGCCCAGGCTGCTGTTGTCCGGGCTCGCCGGAAGTTCCAGGCGTACAGCGCATTGCTGGCCGATAAGACCGGGATCGATGTGCAGGGACTCGCCAAGCCCGCCGACATCGAAACCACCACCTCCAATATCGCCGGTGTCAACATACCCATCCTTCAGGAGGTGGTCTTCCCGCCCGCTACTTACAGCCTATTCGCCACGCCCGCCTGGGTCGACCAGGCCCTGGCGGATCTGCGAGACCTTAACCGCCGCCAAGTGGAGTTGGACATCATAACCCAGCAGTATCGCTTGCTGCGTCGCGAGCTGACAAAAATCACCCAGCGGGTCAACCTGTTCGAGAAGGTCAAGATCCCCGAGGCCCGCGAGGACATACGTGTCATCCGAATTCACCTGGGCGATGAGATGACGGCAGCGGTAGGAAGAGCAAAGATCGCAAAGGCCAAGCTCGCCGAGACAGAGGCGCCGATTTCCGGCCCCGAAGAAGAACCCGCCGCCACGGCGGCGCAAGAGTATCCCAGATGATTGCAAAGATGACCAAAGTGTACGTCGTCGCCAAGCGCTCCCAGAGCGACCGCCTGCTCGATGCGCTTGGGGGACTCGGCGTGGTGCACCTTGCGCCGGTGGAGGCGGAAAAAGCCGTCGCCGAGGAGAAGACCATCTCGGGAATCGATCGTCTTAACCGCGCGATTCAGCTGCTCTCGACGGCCGAGAAGGTAGGTGCGCGGCCGGCGATATCGCCGCTGGAGGCGGCGGATGAGGCCCTCGATATTCAGCGTGACTCGGCCGAAAGTCGCTCCCGTTTGAGTAGACTTCATCAGCAACTGGAGCACCTGGGGATGTGGGGAGACGTGCGTCTCGAGCAATTTGAACAGCTCCGCTCGGCCGGTATCGAAGTGAAGTTCTACTCCCTCGAGGCCGGCGAAACGGGCGAGATTCAGGCAGAGCTCTTCCAGATCCTTGGCGAGCTTTCGGACAATAGGGTGCTCATCGGACTTATAGACCGGACGGACCAGCTCAAGCTGCCCGACTCCGCCGAGCAAATTGAACTGCCGGATCGCGACCGGCCGAGCATCCGCGACGAAGCCGCTCAGATCGACGCGGGACTGAGGCAAGACGCCCGCAGATTAACCGAACTGTCGCACCTCGTCGACGAGATGCGTCAAGCCCGCGACGATCTGGATCAACAGGCCTCCTACACCATCGCAGATAGAGGCGCGCTGAAGGATGAGCACCTTTTCGCGTTACAAGGCTGGGTTCCCGCCGAGAAGGCCGTGGAGCTGCCCGCCGCCCTGGCCAACACCGGCCTCGAGGCCGCCGTCCAACAGACGCCACCGGACCCGGACGATGAGCCCCCAACCCTTATCCGCTATCCGCGTTGGGCCCGGCCGATGAAGGCAATGTTCGACACCCTCGGGACGATCCCCGGTTACAAGGAAGCGGACCTGTCAGGTTTCTTCATGCTCGCCATGCCTATCTTCGTTGCCATGCTTATAGGCGACGGCGGGTACGGGCTGCTGTTTACGGCGCTATCACTCGCCTTTTACCGCAAGGTCGCACGCAAGGCCGGTAGGCCCGCTGCGAACCTTATCCTGGTCTTCAGCATCACGACGGTGATATGGGGCGCCCTTACGGCGAATTACTTCGGGGTCACGCCCGGGACTATCGCCAGCCTCGCCGGAATCACAAAGACAGTGGACGGACGACAAGTCGGTGACGTCGCAGCAATGGTCACCTCCGATGCCGGCGGGTGGGCGGCGATGGGAAGGGGCGTCTGCGCAGCGGCGCTGCTCTACAGGATAGATCCCGAGGCGGGACGTAATTTGATAATCAAGATCAGCTTCGTCATGGGCTGCATTCACCTGGTTTTGGCCCAGCTTCGCCAAGCAGCCGCCATCGCTCCTAACGTACGGTTTGTGGCCAACATCGGCTGGTCAATTGTGCTTCCTGGAATGCTCGGTGTGATCTGGCAGATGTTCTTTATCGGGATCGAAAAGCCGTGGAGCCCGTGGATGTTCTGGCTGATCGGCGCCGGCGCGGGGCTCGTGCTGCTGTTTAGCCACCCCTCCAAGAACCCCGCCAAGATGCTGGGGTTGGGGCTTATCGCCAACATCATGCCGCTGATCAACACCTTCTCAGACACTATGAGCTACATCCGCCTGATGGCGGTGGGGCTGGCGAGCTATTACATTGCATATTCGTTCAACCTACTGGGATCACAGGTAGCATCCGGTTCGCACTGGTCCGTGGCGATCCCGATTCTTCTGTTCGGGCACGCGCTGAATATCGGGTTGGCAATTATCGCGGTGTTTGCACACGGGGTTCGCTTGAACATGCTGGAATTCTCTTCCAACGCCGGGGTGCAGTGGGCCGGTTACGCCTATCAACCGTTTACCGCAAGAACAATCAAGGAGAGCTGACATATGGAATGGCTTGGTCAATTAGGACTCGGATTGACGTTGGGTTTGGGCGCTGCTGGAAGTGCTTTGGGGATCGGCGCCGCCGGGCGGGCGGCGGCCGGGGCCTGGGCTAAAGAGGCACGCGAAGGCAAACCGCTTAATTTCAAGTACATCATTCTGACCGCCATGCCCCTGACCCAGACGTTTTACGCCTTCGTCCTAATGCTCATTCTGCTCAAGGGCGGCGTCTACGGGACATCGGCCGGGATGAACGCCGGAGCGTGGTTCAGCATCGGACTGGGCTGCGGGATAGGCGAGATGTTCAGCGCGTGGATGCAGGGCGTAATCGGCGCCGCGGCCATCCGCTCGATGGCCGAAGGCGAAGGTAAGCCCTTCGTCTTCTGCATCATTGCGATGGGCATCGCCGAATCGGTCGGCCTGTTTTCGTTCGTCCTGATGCTGCTCATGGCGTAGGCGGTACCCCCTTCGCGTTGCTGTGAACACGGGCGCCAGAGGCGATATTGATGTTGAATATGTTAAAAGCCCACGGATTCCAATCCGCGGGCTTCCTGTGCATCCGTCCAAGAAAGTTGAGCTTGCGGCTCATCAGTGGTTTGGGAACGTCGGCTGAGGGCGCCGCCAACGATTATGGAAGAACTCCATTGCCACCTCCGGATGCCTCTCGTGCCCGGCGCCCGGAATGACGGCCGTTCGGACGTTAAAGCCCTTCGACCTGAGATACTTGACCGCCGCGTTTGACTGGAGCTTGATAGCCCCGGGATCATTCGCCCCATAATACACCATAATGGGCGTCTCCACCGCCTCCGGCGGATACCACCCGTCCAGGTTGCGCTGGGAGAAATTGCAGTTGCGGGCCACAACGACGGAAAAAACGTCCGGATTCCGCAGGCCCACCCAATACGTCGGAAACCCTCCGCCGGAGAATCCGGTGATCATGATGTTCGCCCTATCAATGTTGTAGCGATAGCTGAGCGAACTGATGATGCTCAAGATGTACCGTTCATCCGCCAGCATCCCGACAATCGGCCCGTCACCAATCAGCCCATCGGTGGCGACGAGGGATGGGGCGACAACGATGCACCCATACTTCTCCCCGTAGTACTTCCACTCGCGGATGTGATGGTCCGGCACGTCGTACGGCCTGGTCCCGTGGCAAGAGACAATCAACGGGTGAGGCTTGCTGTGCCGATATGTGCTCGGCACATAGATGTAATACTCCCTGCCGCTGACAGGATCTCTTTCCAGTAACTGACTGACCGGTGTCTGGGGGGTCTTCGGGACGGCACACCCGGCCAGAACAACCAAGGACATCAATAAGCGACTACTAATCAGACGCATCAGTTAGGGCCTCAAAACCATCTTGCAGTGAACAATGTTGGGCTTATGAGCATAACGTCCAGGAGCGCCGAGGCCAAGCCCCTTGTATCAGAGCCTTTCACAATGGTCTCTACGAGCACAGCGTGCACCCGCAGCGCAGGCACCGACAGCAGACGCCGTCGTCGGCGAGGGGCCCATGGCAGTGCGGACATTGGGGTGAGGGACTCTGAATCGCCATTGGCTGGCCCGCCCTGCAGCCGTCTCGATAGACAGTGACACCCTTGCACTTAAGCTCGTAGGCAAGGCGATATATCTCGTTGATCTCGTGGGGCGTTGCACTATTGGGCAGGTTGATCGTCTTGGAGATGGCGCCGTCGATGTATTCTTGAAACACCGCCTGCATCCGAACGTGCCACCTGGAGGCGATTTGATGGGCCGTGACAAAAACATCACCCACGTGATCGTCAAGACCGACAATTCGAGACAGCGGCTCGCCCTCGGCCAGCCGTCGACCAATCACCTCGACGTCCATCCCTCGCTGCTCGAGCATTCGTCGAAATGGGTCGTTAAGCTCGAACAGCTCCTGCCCGCTCAACACGTGGCGATAAAACGCCAATGCAAAGACAGGTTCAATCCCGCCGCTACACCCGCTAAGTATGCTCAACGTCCCCGTCGGGGCGATGGTGGTCACCGCAGCATTGCGCATGGGCCGGTTCGCCTCGACGTCCCACCTGCTACCGGACCAATCGGGGAAAGTCCCTCGTTGCCCGGCCAGAGCTTCGCTGGCGGCGAACGCTTCTCGCCTAAGCAGCCTCGCTACTCGCCGCCCGAAGGCGATGCCCTCGTCGCTGTCGTACTTGATACCCAACAAGAACATCGCATCGGCAAGGCCCATGATCCCCAGGCCGATCTTACGGTTCGCCTTGCAGCGCTGCTCGATCTGCTCCGTCACGAAGTTGCTGACATCGATAACGTCGTCAAGGAACCGAACACCCAGGCGGATGATCCGGCCGAACCCCTGCTCATCAAGTTCTCCACGGCGGACAAACTTCGACAGGTCAATCGAGCCGAGATTGCAGGCCTCATGGTCAAGCAAGGGCTGCTCGCCGCAGGGGTTGGTCGCCTCGATCCGCCCCGCGGCAGGCGTGGGATTGTCTTTGTTGACCCGATCGATAAAGCACAATCCCGGCTCGCCGGTCGCCCAGGCGCCCTGGACGATCATATCCCAGAGATCCGCCCGGGTGTAAAGACCGGCCGGTGGCGCACCGTCGGCGGGTACGAGTTGGTCAATCACGTAGCTATCAACGTCAAGATTGCGAGGGAGATAATAGCGCCGAGCGGTGCGCGGATTCGTCACAACCAGAAGCCCATCGGGCTCGTCTCGCAAACCCGCCATGAACTTATCCGTCACCTTCGCCGAGATGTTGCAATTCTCGAACGCAGATAGATCGTTCTTGGATGTGATGAACTTCAGGATGTCCGGATGTCCGACCGACATCATTCCCATATTCGCGCCGCGGCGAAATGCGCCTTGTTGAATTGCGCGAGTGGCCTCGCACAGGACACGCCAGAAACTCATCGGGCCCGACGTCCTTCCCCCGGAAGAAGCGATGTAATCGCCGGTAGGCCTGAGACGATCAAAAGAAAATCCGGTACCGCCTCCGGCTTTTTGAATTTGGGCAGCTTGCTTGACGGACTCAAAAATCCCGTCGATGCTGTCTTCGACAGGAAGCACAAAGCAGGCGCTGAGCACGCCAAGGGACCGCCCGGCGTTCATCAAGGTCGGGCTGTTGGGTAGAAACTCACCAGTGCCCATAACGTCGTAGAACCGCTGAGCGGTTTGCTCGACGTCAGCATCGGAACTACCGTACATCTTCTCCGCCGTCGCGACAAACCTCGCCACTCGCGAAAAAAGCTCGCCCGGGGTCTCTGTAACAGCGCCGGAGTCATCCTTGCGCAGATAGCGGGTTTGTAACGTCCGGATGGCGTTTTCAGATAGGTTCGGTTCCGTTGGACCCATCGTCGACTCCGAACATCCAACTGCTGTCCTTACATAATCTTACGATTGCGCTGACGCACTCGACCAACAACATAAGCCCTAATTGCACCCCGAAAGATCCCGCCCGCCAGGCGAACCTTCAAGTCGCCGGCGAACACCGCAAACTGCGACGCATCATCTTCCGTCCGGACAGTCGTCATTCTATCACCACACCATTCGAAAGCGGCGCCGGTAGTCTACCCGTCTGTCTTTGGCGGGTGATGTGTTACTAGCAGAGACCTCTTGGAAGTGCAAGCTGCGCCACACAAGAAACAAACACAGCAACGTTGTCTGTCGAACCAAGCCTAAGCAATTTTGGCAACTCATTATGATCATCAATTCGATCCTCAAAAAAAACGATTCAAATTTGTTGGATGAAAGCGAATCGAATTGACGAAAAATAATTCAAAATAGTTTAGATAAACACTAGCAATGATCGCGACAGAATGTAAAACGATAGTAGCAATTCATTGCAGTTTGCCTCGCACGGTATGATAACGCTTCTTAAGCTACTCGAAGGAAGGCGGTGACAGGATGGCAAAGAAAAGAAAGAAAGCCAAGAAGAAAACAGTGAAGAAGAAAACAGCAAAGAAGAAGACAGTGAAGAAGAAGACAGCGAAGAAGAAAACAGCGAAGAAGAAAACAGCAAAGAAAAAGGCCAAGAAGAGAAAGAAAAAGGCCAAGAAGAGATAGTCGCTGATCTTCTTTCTGCGGCTACCTCCTTTTACCGTGCGGAGGTTAGGGTAAATCAAAGCGGCAGGTGTCGAAGCTGTGAGCGGCACCTGCCGTTAGCTTTTGCGCCCTTGTAAGACCCAGATGGCTATTTATAATGCTCTGCGTGCGCAAGATAGCCGTGATCAATCAAAAGGGCGGCGTCGGGAAGACGACGACGGTGGCTAATCTGGGAGCGGCGATCGCCTCGTCCGGCCTGGACGTCTGCCTGATAGACCTGGACCCCCAGTCGCATCTGACGCTGCACCTCGGGGTCGAGCCAGGTTCGCCCGCATGCAGCACTTACGACATCCTGGTCGGCGAGGCGGATATCCCCTCGACGACGCTGCCGGTGGCCCCGCACCTGTGGCTCGTACCGTCGACGATCGACCTGGCCGCGGCCGAGGTCGAGTTGGTTTCCACAGTCGGACGCGAGCAAATCCTGCGAGACCGACTCGCCGCACAGACACTGCCATACCGCTTCGTGATGATCGACTGCCCCCCCAGCCTCGGACTGCTCACCTTAAACGCCCTAGCCGCGGTCGACGAGGTCATCATACCCCTGCAACCTCACTTCCTGGCGTTACAGGGCCTGGGCAAGCTGCTCGAGACCGTCTCACTCGTCCGAAACCGAATAAACCCCAAGCTGAAAGTCTCTGGCGTGATTCTTTGCATGTATGAAACAACCACCCGCTTGGCCGCGGAGGTCGTGGCCGATCTTAAGAACTTCTTCGCCCAGATGCGAGGTACGCCGTCTCCGTGGGCGGATGCGAAGATCTTCAATACGGTTGTGCGGCGCAACGTCAAGCTTGCTGAATCTCCGTCCCATGGCTTGACGATATTCGATTACGCCCCGACCTGCCACGGAGCACAAGACTATCGGCGCCTAGCCGATGAGTTTCTGGGATACGATAGACCCACTGCGACCGCACAGACGGAAGATCACCGAGACTCACAAACAGTCGCCCAAGACCATCAGCCCACCCCGCCACAATCCGAGAGTAAATATCAACAACCCGATGAATCGATCGGCACAGCGGGTTGGGAGTCTCAGGAACCGCAGCAAACATGAAACACCGTTCGCCACCAGCTCGCCTTCACCGGCGCATCCTGCTGGCCGGGTGCATATCGCTGTGGGTAGGTGCATTTGTGGCGACGCACATCCCCGTAAGTCACCTGCCACCTATACACGTAAGCGACAAGACGCTCCACGCAGTGGGTTTTTTTGCGTTGGCGAGCGTTTTTGGCTGGACGCTGAGAGCCCACGGCCATCGGCGCCTCAGGCGCGTATTGCTGGTGCTAGCCCTGATGACGACCTACGCTGCGGTCGATGAGATCACCCAGCCGTTGGTGAATCGCTACGCCGCTTGGAGTGACTGGTTCGCAGATGTGTTCGGTGCCGTCGCGGCTGTGTTAGTCTGGGAAATAACCCAAGCAGCATATGCGGTACTTAAGGGGATCAAAGGGCGAAAAGCCGTTTAAACCTACACCTCGAACCCGACCTCAGCGACCTCGATAGCCTTCAGAAGCGCCTTCGCCTTGTTGATCGTCTCCTCGTATTCACGCTGAGGAATCGAATCGGCGACGATACCCGCACCAACCTGCACATACACCTTCCCGCCGGATATCACCATCGTCCGCAAGGTGATGCAGGTGTCCATGTTCCCGCCGAAGTCCACATAGCCAACCGCCCCAGCGTAAGGACCCCGGCGCGTCGGCTCGAATTCATCTATGATCTCCATCGCGCGGATCTTTGGAGCACCGGAGACCGTGCCGACCGGCAAGGCCGCCCGCAGCGCATCGAAGGCGGTCATCCCCTCAGCCAGCTTCCCCTTGACGTCCGAAACGATGTGCATCACGTGACTGTACCGCTCGACAGTCATGACATCTGAAAGCTCGATGGTGTTCGGCTCGGCGACTCGGCCAACGTCATTGCGGGCCAGGTCCACCAGCATGATGTGCTCCGCCCGTTCCTTCTCGTCGGCAAGCAGCTCGGCCTCCAGATCCTGATCCTCCTCATCGGTTTCCCCACGGGGGCGTGTCCCCGCCAGTGGACGATTCGTCACGACCCCGTCCTCTACGCGGCAGAGAATCTCCGGTGAGCTACCCACCAGCGTGACATCAGGCGACCTCAAGAAGAACATGAACGGTGAGGGGTTCACCACCCGCAGCGCGCGGTAAATCTGGAACGGATCAGCGTTCGTGGCCACGGCTAGACGCTGCGAAAGGACCACCTGAATGATGTCGCCCGCCTTGATGTACTCCTTGCACGCCTCGACGGCCTTTTCGAACTCGCCCCTTGAGAAGTTGGACTGAAACGGGACCTGGGGCAAGTGGTCGAGCATGACTTCCCCAACCGCCTGGTCACTACCCTGCCGCAGGCGGTCTATGGCCCGCTCAATCGACTCGACGGCCTGGGTATACGCGCTACCAGGATCGTCGGTGATGTGAGCGTTGCAGACGACCTTGATCGTCTTGCAGACGTGGTCGAAGATTACCATCGTCCGATAGAGCCCGAAAGCCAAGTCCGGCAAGCCCCGATCGTCCGGTGGACCGTCCCCAAAATCCTCATAGTACCGGACCATGTCATATGCGGCATAACCGACCACGCCACCGGTGAACCTCGGTAGGGCGGGCAGATGAACCGGCCTATAATCGGCGAGTATTTTCTGCAGCTCACCCAGCGGATCGTGGCTGGTGAATGTCCTGGGCTCCTGATCGCCCCCCTGGACAGTGATCTTGTCACCGGTGGCGACAAACGTCGCCTCAGGGTCGGCGCCTGCGAAGGAAAACCTCCCGATCTGCTCGCCGCCGACAACACTTTCCAGAAGGAACGAATACCCCGACGGCGCAAAGCCCACCGGCCGGGCCAGCCTTTGATAGGCCGTAACCGGCGTCAACGCATCGGCCAGAAGCTGGCGGTACACCGGTATCGTATTGCCCTTCTCCGCAAGCTCGAGAAACTCTTCGAAATTCGGGTAATAGTGCTTCATCTTTTGGGAATCCTACCTTCTTGTCACCGGTTGAGCGGCCATTGCGCCTGGGGGCCTCTTGGGGGTTATATCAGCTTTTTCTCGCCCTGTGTTTATTATTGTCCGAAGGTGTCCCACGCCACGGCGGCGGCGCCGATCACGCCCCCGTCGCTGCCCAGCCGCGACAAAACAATCTCCGTCATCGGCTCGGTCAGCGACCAGTGCAAGCTGCCGAAGAACTCCCGTACAGGTACCATCAGGTCGTCACCGGCATTGGTCATTCCGCCAGCCAAGACGATCCGCCCGGGATCGAATATGCGGCAGATGTTAACACATCCAAGCGCCAGATAGTATGCGCCCCTATCCCAGACTTCCGCGGCCAGATCGTCACCGGCCTTGCGGGCCTCGTTGACGTCCTTGGCACTGATGGCCCCGGACTTTGTGAGTACCTCGCCAAGTAAGCTCTGCTCGCCGTCGACCTGGATCCTGTGTTCGGCGTAGGCGCCCATATACGTCGCCGAGCAGTACCGTTCCAGGCAGCCTCTCTGCCCACAGCCGCACTCCTCACCGTCGGGTTCTACAATCATATGGCCAAGTTCCGCGCCGATGTCATGATCTCCATGCAGAATCCTCCCGTCGATAACTATCCCGCTACCGATCCCCGTCCCCAGCGTCAGTAGCACTATGTTTGGGGTCTCCTTACCCTCACCGCACAGGTACTCCGCAAAGGCAGCTGCGTTGGCGTCGTTTTCCAGCACGGCTGGCGCGCCCAGGGCCGAACAGATCCGCTCGCGAAGCGGAACGTTTTCCATCCCGGGAATGTTGGGCATGGCGCGAACGAGACCAGCGGAGATATCGAGCGGGCCCGGCGCACCGATACCAACTCCAACAAGCTCGTCCCGGCCGATGGCGAGTAAGCCCATCACCCGCTGGGCTCCGAGGACCATCTGGGCGATAACGCCCTCGGCCCCGTCGGTTGGCGTCGGAAGCTGGAGCATCCCGCCGGGGTGTCTGCTTTCGTCCAGGGCGCCGAACTTGATCAGCGTTCCGCCCAAGTCAATACCGATACACCATCGAGCCATGGAAATCTTCCCACAAGCAGACCAATCGCCGGGTTTTCCGCACGACCCAATGAGCTGTCAGAGGCAAGGCTTACTGAAGACAGGTCCGGAATCACCCAACCCGACAAGTCGCAACTGCAACAAAACCAGCGGCGCCGCTAGGACTGTTTTATCCAGAAATCAACCATCTGCAGGCGTTCGGCCGGGGGGGCAGCAAGGTCATATCCCGTCAGCTTTGGCGCCACTTGCCCAAGAACGCCGAGAATCGCCTTTTCCGTCTCAGGGCCAACCTTCTCGCCCCCGACGGCCCGTCTCAACTCCTCTAAGAGCGGGACGACGGCTCGTTCGGCCATCGCCTGGAGCTGCTCTGTTGCGCCGGCCCGGGCTGATTCATCCGCCCCGGTCAACTGCGCCACAAGCTTGCGGACCTGCTGCCGGTCGGCGGCAAGTTGTTTCTTGCTTGCCTGTGCCAATACCTCCGCAATCGCCTCTCGCTGCTGAAAGCTCAGTCGCTGGGGAAGTTGCTTCAGGGCCTCCGAGGCCAGCAGGATTGCAGCCGGAAACTTCTGAGACTCAATCAGCCCGTTCAGGCGGGTTTGCAGCTGCTTTAGCGAGGCGGCAAAGACCTTCTCGTCGCCCTTCTGGGCCATTGCTTTGATCACGGCCGGATCGTCCGCCGCCAAAAGCGCTTCGACCCACTGCGTCCAGATCGTCTCAGCCTGCGGCTTCGTCGCCGCAATGGACAGCGCATAAGCCTCGGATAGGTGGGTGGCGGCCTCGGCCGGGCGATCAGCCTCCACCAACGCCAGACCTAACTGCCGCTTCGCCCAGATAAGCTCGTCGCCATTGTCGTTGCTGACCGCTTCAGCCAGCATCTGAAGTATCTCTATCCGCTGGCCCAAGGCATCGGGGCGTCCTTCAAGCTCACCCGCCAACTTCGCCAGGGCAGAGGCATCGGCCCTACCCAGGAGCCTCTTGGCGACCTCCCAGGCCCGCTGGCGGACGGCCTCGTCGGGTTCAACCTCTGTGCGGGCCCGTTGCAGGATACTGTCAAGATGCTCCAGCCCGCTCTGATCGCCGACGGCAGAGATAGCCGCCTGCCTCACACCCCGATCAGGGTCTCCAAGCAATGGTACAATCCAATCAGCCGCAGAATCAGGCCCGAGCTTGGCCAGGCCCTTGACCGCAGCCAATCGCACCGTAGCGGCCTGGTCTGCAAGGCCCCCCTTCAGGGCGTCGACAAACGCCTCACCCCCCACATCACCCATCGCCGTCAACAGGGCCTCGCGCAGCACCGCCCCGTCGCCCCGATCGCGAGCACGGCGATATTGCTCGATTAGGGCGTCGACGGCTTCGCTTCGCATATCATCGGGAAGGATGTTCTTACCCGCGATTCCCGCCAGTGCCGCCGCAGCCGCGGCAGCGACGGGTTCGTCCCGCCCGATCTGTGCAATCACGGCCGGGAGGGCCTGCGGGTCGCCCAACTGGCCCAGTGCAGTCAGCAAGGCCCGGCGCACCAAAATAGCCTGTTCCGTCTTGAGAGACTCCAGCAGCAACCCAACCACCTCGCTATCCGGCATCTGGGCCAACAGAAAAGCCGAACGGCGACGCAAACGCTCGTCAGGATCCGTCAGCATGGACCGGATCCGTAAGCGGACGTCCTCGGAAATCTGCTCGCTCGCTGCGATTCGACGGTCCACCAAGCTCGCCCCCACAAGGCGGACCTCACTTACCGGATCCTTCAGGAAGCTGCTCAATAGCTCGTCTCGCTGGGCAGCAGGGGTCGCAGCATACAGATCGTTCATCGCCCGCCCCAGGCGAACGCGAAGCTCAGAGCTCTTAGCCAACAGGTCCCTGTTGCGCTTGGCGAGGCTGTCGGTCCATTCTCGCAGCCATTGAGACCAAGACTTGTCCTTATTGTCTGACCACCACTTCCGCCATAGCGATGGATCGTCGCCGAAACTGATGTTTGTCAGCTCCCAAAGCGTCCCAAGTGCAGCTCTGCGCACCGCCTCGTCGGGATCGTCCAGCAGCTTCACCAAGGCGCCGACGGCCTGCTTTTCGAAGGCGTACTGCAGGGCGGTGGTTGCACTTAGCCGAACGGGCGTCTTGGCGCCCGGATCTGCTGCAACCGAGATAAGCTTCTGCAGCGCCTTTGGACTCCTATACGTCGCCAATGCCTTAGCGGCCGGGGTTCGGACCGATGGTTCGTTGCTGTTCACCATCGCCGCCAGCGGATCTATGAAAACTTCCTTCCCGCCGTCGGAAGCGGTGATCGCCTCGGCGATGGCGATCTGGGCTGAGGCGTTGGATGAGTCCGACAGAAACGTCGCAAGAGCACGCACAGCACCGGGATAGGTCCTCACCAGCAGCAGCGAGGCGGCATCGAGTTTGGTCTTGGCGGATCGCCCTGGATCGGCGAGCTGACCCGAAAGGGTCTCAAGCTCCATCTTTTGTACGGGTGTAAGCAGCGGACCGGCCGGTTCCTGAACGCACCCGACAATCGCCGGGACCCAGCAAAAGACCGCTATCAGATATGCACGCTTAGGATGCCTCACGCCGCTTTCGCCTCGTCTCAGGATCAACAGGCTAACCGTATCCACATAAGATACGTTTGTCAAACTCGCCTGAGTTCAAATTGCTCCAGAAAACCCGCCCCGCCAACGTCTAGCACCGTTGCAATCGTCGCCGGTGCTGCTAGGATATCGCCATGGTCCAGCGGAAGAGCCAGACCCTCTCCTACAAAGACACCGGCGTGGACATAGAGGCCGGCGACACCATGGTGGATCTGATCCGCCCTCTCGTCGAGAAGACCTTCACGCCTCGTGTCGTACAGCAATATGGGGGCTTCGCTGGGCTATTTCGGCTGGACTTCAACGAGCGGCTCTATAAGAGAAACTACCGCGAGCCGGTCTTGGTCAGTTGCACCGACAGTGTCGGGACAAAGGTGAAGGTCGCCGTCGCCGCCGACAAGCTCGATACGGTGGGGATCGACTGCGTTGCGATGATCGTCAACGATATGATCTGCTGCGGGGCTGAACCGCTGTTCTTCCTGGACTACATCGGCGCGAACAAGTGCGATCCCGTTCGCATGGCCGAAATCGTCAAGGGCGTCGCCGAAGGTTGCCTCCAGTCCGCCTGTGCCCTGCTGGGGGGCGAGACGGCCGAGATGCCCGACCTGTACGCTACGGGCAATTTTGATCTGGCCGGGTTCGCCGTTGGGATTGTCCAGCGGCGCAAAACAATCGACGGAAGCAAAGTCGAACCCGGCGACCTGGCGATCGCGTTGGGATCGGACGGACTGCATTCCAACGGTTTTAACCTGGCGCGGCGGGCGCTGTTGGGTAAGGGCGGATATGGACTCACCGACCGGCCACCGGAGCTGGAAGGCCTGACCGTCGGACAGGAGATGCTTCGCCCGACGAGGATATACGTCCGATCAATTCTGAACGTGCTGGGGTCCTACCGGGTAAAAAAGGTCGTCAAGGGAATGGCGCACATTACCGGCGGCGGACTGGTGGGAAACCTCCCTCGCGTGCTGCCCGATGGTCTAACAGTGCGGATCAAACGCGACTCCTGGCCCGTCCCGCCGATCTTCAAGCTGATCGCCAAGAAAGGACCCGTCGATCCGATCGAGATGATGCGGGTCTTTAACATGGGCATCGGGTTTGTGATGATCGTCTCACCGAGCTTCGCCAATTCGATCATGAATCGGCTGCGACGATCGGGCGAGCGGTGCTGGGTGCTCGGTAAGGTTCGCAAGGGCGGCCCGGAGCTGCTGTGGGCCTAGCTCGATCTGAAGAGACAAGTCGCACAATTAGATGTCTAAAGCTGAAAACTGAAAAATTGATTCTTTTCAGCACTCAGCTTTCAGTTTTTCGGTTTCGTTCGTTGCTTTCGATCCCGTACAAGCTTTGCTGAAAGCAACCTGAACGGGGCGGTGAATGGCGGAAGCACCCAACATCCTGGTTGTCGGCTCGATCAATATGGACTTGGTCGTCCGGGCCGACAGGATGCCCGCGCCTGGCCAAACTGTGCTGGGCAAAGACCTTACAACCTCACCCGGGGGCAAAGGCGCCAACCAAGCCGTCGCCGCCGCCAGGCTCGGGGGGTCATCCCACATGATCGGCCGGATCGGGGAAGATACGTTCGGTACGCAGTTGCTCGAGAACCTCAAGTCCGAAGGTGTTGATTGCACCGGCGTGATGCCCACACCCACGTCCTCGGGTGTGGCGATAATTATCGTGGACTCACTCGGCGAGAACTCCATAGTCGTCGCCAGCGGAGCCAATTACCGACTCTGCCCAGACGACATCTACGCTCAGGAAGAGCTATTCGTCGATGCCAATGTCGTCGTTGTTCAATTGGAGCTCCCGCTGCCGACTGTCCGAACAGCCATGAACCTCGCACACCGGTACAGGTGCAGGGTGATACTCGATCCGGCCCCGGTTCCGCGCCAGATGCCGGATGAGCTGTTCAACGTCGATATCATCTCGCCGAACGTTGTCGAGGCACACGCCCTGACGGGCACGAAGTGCATCGAGGAGCGAGTGGATAAGTCCGTAGCCCTTGACCTGATCGCACGTGGCGCCAAGGCTGCGGCGATTAAGCTGGGCCCGCGCGGGTCGATGGTCGTGATATCCGACGGGCATTTCTATCGGATTCCGCCATATAAAGTCAGAGTCGTCGACACCACCGCCGCCGGAGATGCCTTCACAGCCGCCATCGCAGTCGCCACCGCCAATGGCGTAAAACTACACCAGGCGGCAAAATTCGCCAACGCCGCCGGGGCGCTGGCGTGCACCAGGATCGGGGCTCAATCGGCCATGCCCACAGCAGCAGAGGTTAAGATACTCATGGAAGACCAGCCGATTTGAACGCCAAAACCTCCGTCCCACCGGCCAGGCAGGTAGATCAGGCAGATGAGCGAAACACCCAAAACCATGCGAGCGGGGTTCTTCGTCGGGAAGGGCAAAATCGAGCTGCGCAACGTGCCCACGCCCAAGGCCGGGCCCGGCAAGGTGCTGCTGCGAGTGATAGCCTGCGGTGTCTGCGGAACGGACAATCACATCCTTCAAGGTGACATTACCGACGGGGTAGCCCCACCCGTCGTCCTCGGCCATGAGATCGCCGCCCGGGTCGAACAGATCGGCGACGGGGTTGAGCGGATCAGGGCAGAGCAGTTCTGCGCGGTCGATCCAGTGATCGGGTGCGGAGTCTGTTCTATGTGCAGGGCGGGACGGTTCAACCTGTGCTGCGATCCGAGCATCATCGGATATAAGCTCAACGGCGGGTTCGCCCAGTTCCTCGTAGCACCGGCGAGCAAGGTAGTTCCGCTCGATGAGCGCGTGGGCCCCGCCGGCGGCGTGCTCTGCGAGACGCTGGCGTGCGTGATCAACGGATATGACCGGCTGGGGTTCCAGGCCGCCTCCAGCGCAATGGTGCTCGGGGCGGGTACGGTTGGGCTGCTGTGGACCCAGATCCTCAAGAACTCACCCGGAAGCCTCGTTATCCAGACCGACATCGTCCCGTATCGGCGCGACAAGGCCGAAAGAATCGGTGCGGACATCGTCATCGACCCGCGCGCTGAAGACCTGCCCGATCGCGTCCGGTCCGAGCTGCCCGAAGGCGTGGATTTCATCATCGACGCCACGGGCGAACCGCAGGCCATCCAGCAGGCGATCCCGTTGCTGGGGCGCGGTGGTACCTTTTTGGTCTTCGGGGTGTGTCCAGCCAGCAGCAAGATCAGCTTCGATCCATTCGAGCTCTACAACAAGCAAGGTCGGATCATCGCATCAAAGATGCCCGCGGGTACGCTCGACCGGGCCGCCCGGCTGATCGAAGCGGGAAAGATCGCCTGCGACGAGCTTGTCACACAGACCCGCCCATTATCCGACCTGGTCGAATCGGTGACCGGGTTCAAAACCCACCGCGACACGCAGATCAAGGTCGCCATCGATCCATGGGCTTGATCGAGACGCAGGAACTATTGGCCGCTAACGGTAACGACAACGTGTCGCGTTCGCGGACCGTCGAACTCGCAGAAATACACCCCCTGCCACGTTCCAAGCGTCATCCGACCGCCGCTGATTGGAATAGTGGTGTTGCACCCGACGATTGAGCTCTTGACGTGAGCGGCTGAGTTGCCCTCGCCGTGCTGATAGAAGCCTTCTCGCCACGGGACAACCCTGTCCAGCGCCGCCAGCATGTCGTGGACCACGGACGGGTCGGCGTTTTCATTTATTGTAACGCCAGCCGTCGTGTGCGGGACGTAGACCGTCACAGCGCCGTCGGTGATACCGGAGCCGACAATTACATCTGCGACCCGGCCGGTTATGTCAAGCATCTGATCCCGGCCGGACGTTCTTACGTCAAATGTGTCTGTGTGCATGCGGATATGGATACAGCAACGAACGGGTCCTTGCAAGGGCCAACAGAGGGGCAATCGCCTACATCCGGCCGCTCATCGGCACTTCGTTGACGACGTTCCGTAGACGCCCCGCATATAGAAGCTGCGCAAAGAATCGCGGCGGGTCGGGCTTCAACAAGCTCAGTCCAGCCAAGACCCGCCGCGCATCTGTCTGTTGTGCCTATCGCTTGTTTCTAGTACATCCCTTCCATCCCGCCGCCGGGGGGCATGGGGGGCTTCTTCTCGGGGATTTCCGAAACGATCGCGTCGGTGGTCAGCAACAGCCCCGCCACCGAGGCAGCATTCTGCAACGCGGTCCGCTCGACCTTGGTTGGTACGATTACACCGGCGGTGACCAAGTTGCAGTACTTCCCCGTGACCGCCTCGAATCCGAAGTTGACGGCCTCGTTCCTCATCACCCTGTCCACCACAATACTGCCATCCTCACCGGAGTTGACGGCGATCTGCTTGATCGGCGACGGCAGCGAGCGACGGACGATGTCCACACCCGTTCTCTCGTCGTCACTGGCGCACTTAACCTTATTCAGCACCTTCATGGCACGGAGCGCAGCAACGCCGCCGCCGGGCAGGATGCCCTCTTCCACGGCGGCCCGGCACGCGTGCAGAGCGTCTTCGACGCGGGCCTTCTTTTCCTTCATCTCCACCTCGGTGGCCGCTCCGACGTTGATTTGCGCAACGCCGCCGGAAAGCTTAGCCAACCGCTCTTCCAGCTTCTCGCGGTCGTAATCCGAGGTGGTCGCGTCGATTTCGGTCTTAATCTGCTCGATCCGGCCTTTGATGTCGGAGCTCTTGCCGCCGCCTTCGATAATGGTGGTGTTCTCCTTGTCGATGCGAACGCGCTTGGCCGTGCCCAGGTCGGACATCTGGATGTTCTCCAACGAGATGCCCATGTCTTCCATGATGGCCTTACCCCCGACGAGGATCGCAATGTCGCGAAGCATCTCCTTGCGCCGGTCGCCAAACCCAGGCGCCTTCACTGCACAGCACTGCAACGTCCCGCGCAGCTTGTTGACCACCAGCGTAGCCAGCGCTTCGCCCTCGACATCCTCAGCCACAATGACCAGCGGCCGGCCGGCCTGAGCGATCTTCTCCAGCAGGGAGACTAGGTCCTTGATAGCCGATATCTTCTTCTCGTGGATCAGGATCAGCGGTTTTCCCAGGTCCGCTTCCATGGTCTCAATCTTGTTGACAAAGTGCGGCGAGATATACCCCTTGTCGAACTGCATACCCTCGACCAGCTCAACGGTGGTGTCCAGGCTCTTGCCTTCTTCGACGGTAATCACGCCGTCCTTGCCGACCTTGTCCATCGCCTCGGCGATCATCTGGCCGATCTCCGTGTCCTGGTTGGCTGCACAGGTACCGACCTGGGCGATTTCCTTGGAGCTCTTGATCGGCTTGGAGAGCTTCTCGAACTCAGCAACGATCGCGCTGATGGCCTTGTCGATCCCGCGCTTCAGGTCCATGGCTTTGGCGCCGGCTACTACGTTCTTGAGGCCCTCTTCGAAGATGGCCTCGGCATAGATGGTAGCCGTGGTCGTCCCGTCTCCGGCAACGTTGGAGGTTTTGGAGGCGACTTCCTTAACCATCTGGGCGCCGATGTTCTCATTGGCATCTTCCAGCTCGATCTCCTTGGCAACGGTCACCCCGTCTTTGGTGACCGTCGGTGCGCCGAAAGACTTCTCCAGCACAACCACGCGGCCGGTCGGGCCGAGGGTGACCTTAACGGCTTGTACGAGCTGGCGTATGCCGCGGCGTATGCTCTCGCGCGCCTCTGCATCGAATACGATTTTCTTCTTTGCCATATCGTGCTCCCTTTATCGTGTGCTGCGGTTGCGTTGTCCTGTCGCAAGCAGCCATTCAGTCAAGAATCGCCAGGATCTCCGACTCGTCCATCAACATATACTCTTCGCTGTCGATCTTGATCTCAGAACCGGCATAGCTGGCGAAGAGAACCTTGTCTCCGGCCTTGACTTGGAACTTGGCGCGTTTCCCGTCCTTAAGAAGCTTACCGTCGCCAACCGCCAGGACGGTGCCCTTCTGCGGCTTTTCCTTGGCGGTGTCGGGCAGGACAATCCCGCCCTTTGTCACCTGCTCCGCTTCGAGTCTCTTCAGGAGAACCTTCTCGCCAAGCGGACGGATCTTCGGGGTGGACCGCTTTGCGGTCTTTGCTTTCGCTTTTCCTTTGGTTTTGGCTTTAGCCATATGTTGCTCCTTTACTCTTCGGGTTGTTCTGGCGGTCAAAAACCACCGGAATCAATCTTGCCGCCGGGCTTTGGAGATGCACTGTCGAGCCCAAGCAGCCTGAAAACACCAACCAGACGAACGGGCCCCAATAGCGACGACCTACAAAGGACCGGCCCTGAACGTCTGGTCCAGCCTGATCATCATCCGCTGGATCTGGCGAAGCAATTCTTCCAATTGCAGCGGCTTAGCGACCACACTGAACGCCGCCAAACCCAAGGCATCTTCCAGCCAGATGCGATCGGTCCTGCGGGAAAGGACCACCACGGGAAACACCGTATTCAGGCGACGGATCATACGCAGCAACTGCAACACTTCGAGGTCCCAGTTGCCCTCTTCATCCAGCACCGCCGCATCGGCGAGGCCGGATTCGACCATCTCAAGCAGTTCCTCATCGCCGCTGACCCGGAAGGTTCGCAACCACCGCGGGCCGACGATCTCTTCCAGGGCCGGGACCCACCAATTCGCCTCGCCCGTAACGACCAGGCCGAACGGTCCTCTTTGCCTTCTCAGCGTAACAACCATGACAACCTTGGCTCACATGAACTGCTCGTCAGTCCGCGTGCGCTTTTACGCCCAAAGCGCAGTGCACCTACTGCGATTGAAGATAAGCAACGTCAGTGCCATGATTGCTAGCCTCTTTGCTGGAAGCAGGTTATGCATGCGCAGTGCCGTGCGGGAGCCCTAGATTCCCTGCCGTATATGATACGCACCAAGGCCCAAACTGCTTTATTGGCAGATGCACGCGCCCGGCGCAGCGGCTCAAACCGCCACCGCCTTGCCGATCGCTTCGTTTAGAAGCAGGGCCCCAAACAGCCAGCGGACAGCGCAGCGACATAATTTCTCACAAATCTATTGACCCACGTGCACTATAAACATTAGCTTACGTTGCTTTGCGTAGGGTTTATTCGCACCCAATACGGGAAACGCGATTCGCAGACATCGCCAAAGGTTAGCTTGCGCCGCCTGGGCCGTCCGGTTCGGCGAAGGTCGGAGGTGTAAATTTGTCAGCAGAGCTGGTTAAGGACTTAATCGATGCCGGAATCCATTTCGGGCACCGGGTCAGCCGGTGGAACCCGAAAATGAAACCCTATATCTTCGGTAGACGAAATCTCATTCATATCATCAACATCAAGGAGACGATCAAGGGGATTCTGCTGGCCAGGAAATTCGTCGGTCAGGTCGTCGCCGAGGGCAAGGACGTCTTGATCGTCGGAACCAAGCGCCAGGCCCGCAAGGCCGTCCAGCACAACGCCGAGCGCATCAGTATGCACTACGTCAACGACCGTTGGCTCGGCGGAACGCTGACTAACTTCCGTGAGATTCGCAAGCGTGTCGGCCGGTTGGACGAGCTGGAGAAGATGGAAGCCGAAGGAATGCTCGACGCCTACTCGAAGAAACAGGGCGCATCGCTACGTCGCGAAATGCGGAAGATCCGGCGCAATTTGGGGGGGATTCGAAAGATGGAGAAACTGCCCGGAGTGATGATTATAATCGATGAGCGAAGGGAGATCATTGCGATCCGCGAGGCAAACAAGTCCGGCGTACCGGTAGTCTGCCTGCTGGATACCGACTCCGATCCCGATGTGGTTGATATTCCCATCCCGGGTAACGACGATGCAATGCGTGCAATCGAATTGATCATCAAGGACATTTGCGACGCAGCCTCCGAAGGGCTCAAGGGCCGAGTGGCGCTGGCTGCGGAGGCCGAGGAGGTTCAGGAGCGGCGCCGCAGCAGCCGTCCGACCACCGCCAGGGCTCAGACCGATACGCCCAAACCGGCGCCGCAGGAACGACCCACCCCCGATGAAGCAGCCGACAAGCCCGATGAAGCAGCCGACAAGCCCGATGAAGCAGCCGACAAGGGCGATGAACAGGCTCAATCGCCACCGGAACTGACGGAGGCGGGCACTTCATCAGAAGACCAAACAGACTAAAACCTAAGCGCCCGCGGCGTGTGCGGGACGCTTGGGTCCAGCTACCCAATACACAACACACTCACAGGGAGTTACGATGGCTGAAATCACTGCTGCAATGGTTAAGGCCCTGCGCGAGCAGACCGGGTTGGGCATGATGAACTGTAAAGCGGCCCTGACCGAGGCCGAAGGCGATATACAAGCCGCTGAAGAAATCCTGCGCAAAAAGGGCCTGGACACCGCTCAAAAGAAGGCCGGTCGGTCCACCGCCGAAGGGCTCGTAGCAATTAGCACAAACGCTGATTGTAGCTCGAGCGCAATGGTCGAGATCCGCTGCGAGACGGATTTCTGCGCGCGGAATGAAGAATTCAAATCGATGGTCAACAACGCCGCCGAGCTGGCTGCCGCATCAGCCGACGGGCCCGTCGAGGCTACCGAGAAGATGAACGAGTTGATCCAAGCAGCACTCGCCAAGACCGGCGAGAACATCACTTACGCCCGCGGAATCAAGATCTCCGCGCCCCGGGTCGGTACGTATATCCATCACAACGGAAAGGTCGGCGTGCTGGTTGGCGTGGAAGGCGACGTAGCCGCCGAGATGCTGTCCGACCTGTGCATGCACATCGCCTTCGCCGATCCGATCGGTATCGCACCAGAGGACATACCCGACCAGCTAGTGGAGAAGGAGAAGCGAATCGCCGAGGAGCAGGCGATGGCCACCGGCAAACCGGAGAACATCACCGAGAAAATAGTGATCGGGAAGGTCAAAAAATTTCTGGCCCAAAATGCCCTGCTGGAGCAGATGTTCGTCAAAGACGACAAGAAGAAGGTCAAGGACGTCTTGGGCGCTGCGACCGTGACGGCGTTCGCCCGCTTTGCCGTGGGCACCTAAGGCGAGAGCATCATGTCCAAAGCGGCCGGCTACAAGCGAGTTGTGCTGAAACTCTCCGGCGAGAGTTTTTGTAAACCGGGCAGGTTTGGGATCGACTTTGAAGCGATCTCAACCGTCGTCGATCAGCTGCTGGGAATCATCCAGATGGGCGTCCAGATGGGCGTGGTCGTCGGCGGGGGCAATTTCATCAGAGGGCGCGACCTGGAGCGGCTCGGCGAACAGGGCCAGACCGGCACGGTCAGCATCCACAGGGCCACGGCCGATTATATGGGCATGCTCGCTACGATCATAAACGCCCTGGCGCTTCAGGACGCCCTGGAAAGCCGCGGCGCAACCACTCGCGTCCAAAGCGCTATCGCAATCCCGGACGTCTGCGAACCGTTCGTATCACGACGTGCCGTCCGTCACCTCGGTAAAGGAAGAACCGTCCTGTTCGCAGGCGGGACGGGCAATCCGTTCTTCACGACCGACACTTGTGCCGCCTTGCGAGCTCGGCAGATCAACGCCGAAGTACTGCTCAAGGCTACGAAAGTTGACGGTGTCTTCGACAGCGATCCCGAGAAGAACCCTGACGCCAAGAAATACGACCGTCTAAGTTACGAGAAGGTCTTGGCCGATAAGCTCGGGATAATGGACCTGACCGCGATTTCCATGTGCATGGAGAACGATATTCCAATTCTGGTATTCCAGCTGTCCAAGGAGGGCAACCTGGCGGACGCGGTTTGCGGTAAAGATGTCGGAACCATGATCAGCAAATAGGCTCGGGGCAGATCACCATGGCGATAGACGAAATCCTGCTTGAGGTTGAGGAGAAGATGGAAACCGCGGTGGACTACTTTCGCAGGGAGCTGCGCGGGATTCGCACCGGCCGGGCGTCGGCGGGCTTGGTGGAGCACATAAAAGTCGAGTATTACGGGGCGCCGACCGACCTGCGACAACTAGCGACGATCTCAACCCCAGAAGGGGCCCTGATCATCATAAAGCCGTTCGACCCGGGCAGCGTCAAGGATATCGAACGGGCCATCTTGGGAAGTGATTTGGGAATCACGCCAAATGTGGACGGGAAAATCATTCGCCTGGCGGTTCCGCCCCTGTCGATGGAAAGGCGCCAGCAACTGGGCGGGCAGATCAAGAAGATGGCCGAGCAAACCCGGATCTCCATCCGCAATGCCCGACGCGACGGGAACAAAGAAGTTGAGAAGCAAGAAAAGGTCTCCGACCTAACCGAGGATGACGCCAGGAAGGGAAAAGACGACATCCAAGACCTGACCCGCCAGTACGAGAATAAGGTCACGGAGATCTTGGACGCAAAGATCAAGGAAATCGAAGAGACGTAGGGGCCTGGGAAGCTCGCCGTATCACGCCGACCGCCACAACCCACTAGGATCGTCCCCAGTCTCACTCCTGGGCAGGCGGACTAGCTTCAATCTTCGTTGCGGCAGCGCTGGGCGGCGCAAGCTGAGCGTTTTGCAGGATGAATCGTTTGGCCGGGTAGCTCGCCGGCGGTATAATCGCACCACGCGGGAGGGGGAGTAGCTCAGTTGGTAGAGCAACGGCCTTTTAAGCCGTAGGTCCTGGGTTCGAGCCCCAGCTCCCTCATTGACGATGTATCAGCAAGGCGCCGTCAGGCAAACCAACTTACATTCGGCGGCGTTGTGATATACAGCAAGAGGATGTCGGCCCCATCGTCTAGCGGTTAGGACACAGGCTTTTCAAGCCTGCAACCCGGGTTCGATTCCCGGTGGGGTCATTAAGCTCACGCCAAGGTTGGCGTGGGCTTTGTGGTTTTGATAGACTCACCTGATCGGTCACTGCGCATGAAACAAGGACAAAACCATGGAAGACGCGTACGGAACGCTGATCAGCTCTCTTGCCGTCGCTAACGAGAAGCGAATCGTTCTGCTGGTGATGGACGGGCTGGGCGACTGCGACAACGACGGGGCGGGCACGGCGCTGCAACAGGCGAGAACGCCCCACCTGGATACACTGGCAGCCCAAAGCGCCTTGGGCCAGACCCTCCCGGTAGCCATCGGCGTCACCCCCGGCAGCGGGCCCGGGCACTTGGGCCTGTTCGGATACGATCCACTGGTCTATCAGGTCGGGCGGGGTGTGCTCAGCGCACTGGGCATCGAGTTTGCATTGGAAGATCGCGACGTGGCCGCGCGGCTGAACTTCTGCACCATCGACACAGAAGGGGACGTTACCGACCGCCGGGCCGGGAGAATTTCCGATGAGGAGAATCGGCGAGTCTTAGCGAAGATCAAAGAGAAGATCACCCCCCCCGCCGGCGTGGATATCCTGCTTGAGACCGTCGCCGAACACAGGGCCCTTATGGTTCTGCGCGGCGATGGGCTGGACGACGATATCGGCGATACAGACCCGCAGGCGACGGGCATACCGCCCTTGTCGGCATCCCGCAGCCCGCATGATAAGTCCAGGACAGCTAAACTGGTCGATGAGATCATCGCGCAGGTAAGAGGAATCCTGGCCGAAGAGCCAAAGGCGAACATGATCCTGGCGCGCGGTTTTGCCAAGTACCCCACCTGGCCGAAATTCGCCGAGCGATACAAAATGGTCCCGGCCGCCGTTGCAGGCTATCCGATGTACCGGGGAGTGGCCCGTCTGGTCGGAATTCCAGTCGTCTCCCAACCGACTTCGGCCGCCGATATATGCAGCGAGACAGTCAAAGCGATGCAGGATCACACCTTCATCTTTGCCCACTTCAAATACACGGACAAGACAGCCGAGGACGGCGACCTAGCGGGTAAGATCGCTCGGATCGAAGAAATGGACGCGGCCCTTCCGGCCCTGCTGGCGGGCAAGCCAGACGTTTTGATCATTACCGGCGATCACTCCACGCCGCCTTCGCTGAAGGCACACAGTTGGCACCCGGTTCCGGTGTTAATGAGCGGGCCTTACCTTCGCGGTGGCGACGGGGCCGGCGGATTCAACGAGATTACGTCCCGCGCCGGTCAGATCGGAACGATCCTGGCGAAGGAGTTGATCCCCCTCGCCATGGCGCACGCGGGCAAGCTGGAGAAATTCGGGGCCTAAGGACGGTTCTTACAGTTTTGCGATGGTGGGTAACTCGCCGGCCAGGGGAGCAACGTACTGGCGGAAAGCTTCGTTGATACCGTTACCGGAATCGTTGATGTATTCAGCGGGGAGCCGCTTGATTTCCTTGGCCACGTCTTTCAGCTCGGCTCGGAAGCACTCGATCCCGTAGTGTTCGCCTTCACCGGTTCGCTTAAAGGCCACAGAGCCGCTGACATGACCGGCCATGGCGTATTCGACGGCCTTCGTCCCCGCCAGGCGGGCTTCGGCCTGATCAGTCGGCGAGGCAAAGGCGGGAAAGCTACGCTGCAAATACCCAAACGTATCGGCCCGGATGCGCAGCTTCTGGCGAACGCCGGCCTTGACGAGATTCGCCATATAGTCCCCCAAATCGCCGCAGCCGGAAAGCTGAATGTTCCCGTGGCTGTCCCGCTCTGTCGTCTCCGTAATCGTCTGGGCCCAACTTCGGCCTGCCTCATCCATGATCCCCTCCGAGACAGCGACTAAGCACCTTCCAAGCCTCCCGTAAACCTCCAGCACGTCGCTGACAAACTTCTCCCGACAGACGGGCGATTCCGGTACGTAGATAAGGTGGGGACCGTCACGGTCATCTTCGCGGGCAAGCATACTGGACGCAGCCAGCCACCCCGCGCCGCGACCCATAATCACATCGACCTTGATTCCCGGCAGCGAGGCATTGTCGCGGTCGTCGCCCATGATCGCAGCGGCTACGAACCGTGCAGCCGAGCCGTAACCGGGGCAGTGATCGGTTACGCGCAGGTCGTTGTCGATGGTCTTGGGAATATGGAAGACGCGAAGCTCGTAATTCGACTCAGCCGCCATCTCATTAACAATTCGCGCCGCGTCCGCCGAGTCGTTCCCGCCGATATAGAACAAATACCGCACATTATGCCTACCGAGGACCTGGAAGATCTGGCGGCAGTACTTCTCGTCGGGTTTGTCGCGGGTGCTGCCCAGGGCGGCACATGGGGTCTGAGCCACCTTCTCCAGCAGCGACGCGTCCAAGCCGTTCAAATCGACAAACCGCTGCTCAACTATGCCCTGCACCCCGTGGCGAGCACCTAACAACTTGTCGATCGCATCGTACTGGGTGACGGCTTCGATCACGCCGACCAGCGACTGATTGATCACCGCGGTTGGTCCGCCGGATTGTCCTATAACCGCATTGCCCTTCAGTAGATTACTCATTGGTTTGCTCAGTGTGTCCCGCTGGCGCCTAGTAACTAGCTGTTCAATAACTCCCGCTCAATGTACGTCGTCTCCCACATCCCTCGAATGAACCTCTCGTGAGCAAGGACGTCCTTGCACAGATCGATCGTCGTCTTTGTCGGGAAAATCACGAACTCATCCAGCGCCCGCAAGGCGGTGGAGATGGCCTCGGGCCGCGTCGGACGATGGACGATCAGCTTTCCAACCAAGCTGTCGTATGTGGGCGAGATCACGTATCCCTGATAAACATGTGAATCCCACCGCACCCCAGGCCCTCCGGGAGCGACGAACGCATCCACCCTACCCGGTGAGGGACGGAAGTTGTGCTCGGGGTCTTCGGCGTTGATACGACATTCTATGCTGGCCCCTCTCAGGGCGATGTCGTGCTGGTCAATGTCGAGCTTTTCGCCCGAGGCGATTCGCAGTTGCCACTTGACGAGATCCTGGCCGGTGACCATCTCGGTAATGGGATGCTCAACTTGGATCCGCGTGTTAACCTCCAGGAAGTAGAAGTTGTTGTTCTGGTCAAGCATGAATTCGACCGTGCCGGCGTTGTGGTATCCGACCTCCTCGGCCAGCCGGACCGCAGCGGCGCAAATCTCCTCGCGCAGATCTGGATCGAAGTTCGGCGCGGGTGATTCCTCGATCACTTTCTGCCGTCGCCTCTGAACGGAGCATTCTCGCTCGTACAGGTGGACAACCCTCCCGGTGCGGTCGCCGAGAATCTGCACCTCAATGTGCCGGAAGTTCTCGATGCATTTTTCCATGTACAGTCGACCGTCCTTGAACGCGATCTCCGCCTCTGTCTGTGCTTGTTTGAACGACGACCGCAACGTCGCTTCATTATGCGCGAAGCGTATGCCCGTCCCTCCCCCTCCGGCCGCCGCCTTTAATGCAACCGGATACCCGATCCGGTCTGCAACCTGGGCCGCATCTTCCACTGTCTCGACGGATCCGTCGCTGTCCGCAGCGACCGGGACGCGGGCGATCCTGGCTAGTTCCTTGGCCCGGATCTTGTCGCCTAAAGCCCGCATGCTCTCGACGCTGGGACCGATAAACTCGATCTTGCAGTCGCGGCAGATCTCAGCGAACTCGGCGTTTTCAGCCAGGAAGCCGTATCCGGGATGGATCGCCTCCACGTCGGCAATCTCAGCGGCCGCAATGATCCGGGGAATGTTGAGATAGCTTTCGGCCGACGGCGCCGGACCAATACAAATTCGATCATCGGCCAGGTGAAGGTAACTGGCGTTGGTGTCGGCCTCTGAGTACACCGCCACGGTCTCGACGCCGAGCTCCCTACAAGCCCGTATGATCCTTAGCGCTACCTCGCCTCGGTTTGCGATCAGAATGCGGGAGAACATGCTCTGGGGCCCTCGTTGCTGCCTCAGGCGCCTTTGACGCAGAAGAGCACCTGCCCGAACTCTACGGGCTGGGTATTCTTGACACAGACCTTTGCGATGGTCCCTGCGCACTGGGCCTTGATCTCGTTCATGACCTTCATGGCCTCGATGATACCGACGACCGTATCTTCGTCGACCACAGACCCAACGGTTACGCACGGATCGCTATCGGGGCTGGGAGCCGTATAAAACGTACCGACCATTGGGCTCGTGACTTCCAGGAGTTCCTCACCGGTCGGCTCGGAGGTTGCTTCGGGGGGCACTGAAGGCGCCCGCGCCGTCTGCGGAACCGCGGGGGCGGGAACCGTCAGCTCGCCGCCTGGTACGCCACCCGCCCCGCGCTTCAGCGAAATCTGTTTCCGCCCGTCCGCGATGCCGATCTCCGTCAGGCCATTGTCGACCATCACCTGAATCAGCTCTGTAATCTCTCTGATGATCTTCGACGGGGCAGCCTTCCCGACAGCAGATCCCCGTTTGCGAGACTTCGTCGCTTTTTTCCTGGGCTTTTTTTTCGCCGCTTTCTTCGCCATCTTCAGAACCTTCACCGCAGCACCGTAGCTTTGCAGCTCCGCGGTAGAGAGCTTAACCGGCGCTGCCCGCTGGGAGTGACCAATATGTCGTCTTCGATCCTAACTCCGCCGACGCCTGGAAGGTAAACACCCGGCTCGACGGTAACAACCATTCCCGCACAAAGCCGAGTCCTGCTGCTTCTGGCCAGAACGGGCGGCTCGTGAACATCTCGACCTATTCCATGACCCAAGCTGTGAACAAACTGCTCACCATAACCGGCAGCCGCTATGACCTTCCTCGCGGCCAGGTCCACCGATCTACAACTTACACCGGGCCGAATAACCGAAATACCCGCCCGCTGCGCTTGGCGCACAACTTCATAAACCTTCGCGACTTTCGGCGAGATTCTACCCAGGAAGACCATACGCGTCAAGTCGCTACAATACCCCCCCACCATCGCTCCCCAGTCGACCAGCACCGCATCGGTCCGCTTGATCTTCCTCGAGCTGGGTAGGTAGTGGGGCTGGGAGGCGCCGGGCCCTGCCGCAACTATAGTGTCAAAAGCCGGTCTGTCTGCCCCCGCCAATCGCATGCGGTGGTCCAGCTGTGCTGCTACTTCTCGTTCCGACCTTCCGGCCCAGCCCTTGGCCCCGGCGGAAAGCATCTGCCGGAATCCCTCCTGCGCTATCCGCACGGCCTTGCGGATGGCGCGGATCTCCTGGGCATCCTTACACCAGCGGAGGGTCCAGACAAGCCCCGAGACGGGTTTGATCCGCTTCGTGGGCAGGGCGGCTGAGATATCCCTGCGCTGTGCAACCGTAATGTGATCGGCCTGAAGAACCAGACAGCGGACGCCTCTGCCTTTGAGGATCTCAGCGATGGCTGCCACTACAGTCCCCGTGCGGATATGAATCTCTATGTCGTCGCATTCAGCTCTTGCCAGCTCGGCGTAGCGCCCATCGGTTATCAAGCAGGCCCAGCGACGACCCAGCAGCAGAGAGCTGTCCTGCCCGCCAAATCCGCTCAGATATCCGACATCTTCAGGTTTACTTACCAGAAGTGCAGAGGCCTTCGCCCTGGCTGCGACAAGGCGAAAAGCCGCTCGCCGCCTGCTTGAGTACACCGTCTTGTAGGCAGAGGAAGTCCGCCTTGCCATGTGCACCTGCCCTTTCACTTGGGCTGCCCTGATACGCCCACAGCCTACAAAACGCAAGCCAATTCGTTCGCCGAGAACGTTGATTACTGTTAGCGCTGGCCGTTGAGACGCTAGGGGCCGAGCATGTCCTGGCCGTGCTTAGCACATCGCCTGTCCACCCGCAGCGAGAGGTCCCCATGGAGAGAGAATTGGCCGCCCAACTCGGCGCGGAGCTTCTCGAGATCCAGACTGACGAGATTGACCAGGACCAATTCGCCGCCAACTCACCCCAAAGGTGCTACTACTTCAAGGCCCAACTAATGCCGGATCTATCGGCTGCCCGTCGCCTTGACCTTTCCTGAGACAACACTTACGATCTGCCCGTCCTTGAAGTAGCAGGTCAAATCGTCGCCAGACCAAGTCTGGCTCCTCCCGGTATCGCGATTCTCGGAGATGATGCTCGCAGCGGCCGGCGGCCGACCCCGCAAGTAGCCGTGGATAATGGCGACCTGGCGAATCCGATCGAAAACAAGCCGTTGACCCAGTATCTGATTTATCTGGCGATCACCGTCCCTGAGATTCACATCACCGGTCGCGGTGAAGATCTTCAACTGCCCTAACCTTGGCCCGGTCGAGGCGTCAGTGGAGGGGTCTGAGGTCTCGAAAGGCCCCGGTTCATCCGGTTCGTCGAACTTCGCCATCATCTTCTCACAGCGAAGATCGGTCTTGCGGCCTCGTTCAAGCGCCCCCCACCAATGCTGAACGTTCAGCCGCTCCGCCAGAATCACCTTGTTCCCGCTTCGATGTCGCATTTCCACTTTTCCACTGAGGACCGCCATCCTATCCTGCTGCCAAAGCTGCATCGATTCGTCCCAGCTCAACACGGTCTGGGAGGGCCTTGTTGGGGAACCCCCGGCCAGCCCAAATCCCTGGTCCGCCTCGGGCCTTTCATCGCCCTCGTCAGTCGCCTGGCGATAGTCCTCCACCACAAGCGTACCGCGTCCCACTACGTCCATTCGCTCCTGCGGAGGATAGAATCTCAGATCGTCGCCGGTGAGCTTGAGCCTTCGAAGCAACAAGCCTTGCTCATCGTTACGATGGGTCTGGAGGACGACCTTGTTCTCAGCCCAGATGTGGTTTATCTCCCGCCCGCTCAACTCATCCACACTGAACCCCAGCCGTTGTTTCTGGGGCTCGGGCGAACCCGTCGAGGCAGTTGCCCTTTCGCCGTCAGCTTCTGCAAAGAACAGTCGCATTGTCCCGCATGACATCTGATCCGACCCGCTTACAAGCTTCACGTCACCGTCCAAGACTGCGACATTCCCCTTCCCACTATAATTCATGCCCTTGGACCACGTAGTTCGAACTAGGCGCGGGTCTTGGAGCTTGGTGGCGTTGAGGTCCCTGTCCGTCTCAAACTCCAGCGCCCCGCCGCCTTGCACGACGACGGACTCCTCCGCTTCGCTCAGCACGATCTGGCGGCCGGATATCACGCTCGTCCCCTTGTTGAGGGTGGCCGGGGCGCCCGTCAGCAGCGCCGTCCGCCCGACAAGATCGCTGGTGAGTTGATCCGCCGATCCCCGAAGGGTCTGTCCCCCTCGCGTGTCGGTAATACGCACGTTACCGTCGGCGAGAAGGCTCTTCGGTATAATCCTATCGGCGCCGCGCTCCCCCTCGGGCGCATCCTCACTCGCAATAGCCTCGGCGAAAGTGATGGTAAGCCTGTCAGACTGAATGTTTCCGGTGCCCTGTTTGGCCGTGACGTTTCCGACGGCTAGGCATTGCTCGGGAAAGGCCCCACCGCTAGCACCACGCGCCATACGGACCTGCATTTCGTCGCACCGAACGAAAACCTCATCTTCGGGACGGGCCAATTCCACCGAACCGTAGAACGTCACGTCACTGATCGACTCGACCGTACGCTTGGTCCCGTCCGGGTTAAGTTGCTCCTGCCGTTGAAGCTTGGCGACGGCGAGTTTCTTCCAGCTTATCCAATCGGCCGGTTCGGTTCGGTCGGTTTCGAAGGCCTCCGCTTGTTCGGCCAGCGACGCGGTGGGCTCTTCGCTGCGGCGGATCATGCGCCCCGGTCCGTCCAGGTAGGTCAGTCCCGCGGGCCTGTCGATTCGAATCGTCTTGCAGAGGATCTCGCCGCCTTCAGCAAACCCCAGCCAAACCGGCCGGACGTCCGAACCGCTCAACCGGCCCTTCTGCGTTGCGTTGTCAAAGGCAAACTCCTGGCAGACCGCAGCCCCACGCGCTTCGGACAATATGATCCGTTCACCGCGCCCGGTGACCTTGTAACGTTCCATCGAAGGCTCGGTCGTACGCCCGATGGGTTTGATAACCAGCGGGCCCGACCAGGTGATGATCATGGTGTCCTTATCCGGGCCGATCGGGGTTGCTCTGGAAGCTGAGCTACCCGGATGTATCGCAGGTGCGACTGCGGGCTGTGAGGCGGCCGCTACCCGGTGGGTCGTCGGCGCTGAGGCCGGTTGCGAGGCAGGGCGTGTGGTTAGTCCTGTCGCCGGGATCTCAGCCCTCTGCGAGGGCCTTTCCGAGAGGCGAGGGGCTTCGGACCTGTCCCACTCAAACGTAAGGCCCAGTGTTCTGACGCCGTGTATCCGGCTGGGGCCGAAATCGACGTTAATCAGGCGCTCGGTGCCCTCGAACTCAGCGTAATAGATATTTCTCGGTTCCTTTTTTTGCGGCGCGATGGGGGCAGATGTCGTCGAGGGCTTCGTACTGGCGACGGGGGGCACCGTCGTTGCGGCCGGGATAGTGGTTGCGTGTGCCTGTTGTGCAGGTTTGGTCGTGGTCTTGCCAGTCACACCCGCCGAAGGCGGTTCGGTTGTTGCGGCGGACTTGGATGGCTCGGCGGGCCGGGTCGCAGGAAAAGCTTCCTTGGAGCCCACCTCGGCGCCGGGCAGAACGGCGCTCATCTCAGCCGGAACGGCATAGACGGCGACGTACTGGCCCTTTTCGATCCGAAGGACCCGCAGCTCATCAGGCTGCTCATTCCAGCTAATCGTCAGGCCCGTCCCGACAATGTCCATCATCCCAGAGAAGACCCGCACCGGGCCTTCGGAGTACAACGTGAGCCCTTCGCGGTCGAACTCAATCTCATCGACGAAGATCCTTATCAGCTCCTTGGGCTCGTGGCGGGACCGCTCGGGCGATGTCGGCAGTTCCATGACGACACTGACGTTACCGGTCAGCGTCGCCCGCTGCACATCCAGCCCGCTGGCAGCTTGTTCAGCATAGACGGTTCCACGATCCGCCCGGATGAACGTTCCGCGACCGTCCTTCTGATATAGCTCCATGACCGGTTTGCTCAGCACGTAGCTGCCGTCAGGTCGCTTCTGCGACCTAGCGGCCCTGTACAGGCCCCGGAGCCTGCCCTCGTCGTCTCGGTTCTCGATATACAGATCTCTTCCGGCCCTGGCGTCGGGGTCAATTGTGTCCCTGGCTGCGGACGGATCAAGTTGCGGTGGCGGCGCTTCGTCGTGCGGAGGTAAGGACCTGCGCGCGATAAACTGATACAGCCCGAAAAGCATCAGCAGTATCAGAAAGCTTCCCAACAAAAGGATGGCTTGTCGCTTCATTATCGCTGCTTCTCAGCGCTGTTGAGGTACCTGGACAGTACCGAACCCCACAGGCCGGCCTCCTTCAGGATCAACTCGATGACCTCTCTGACAGCTCCCGCGCCTCCGTCGGCCTTGGTCACATAGGCCGCAACCGCCTTGGTCTCCTCCGCAGCGCCGGCAACAGCCACCGGAAACGCGCAGCGGATGAGCATTGGAATGTCCGTCAAGTCGTCCCCAATCACGGCCGTGTGCTCATCGGTTACACCCAGTTCGGCCAAGACCTCCAGGTACACCGGGAGCTTATCCTTAGCGTTCAGGCGAACGCAATCGACGCCCAGCTCCTGGGCCCGCTTGGAGGCGGCCTGGGAGGAACGCCCGCTTACCATCGCCAGTTTCTTGCCCACGCGTCGCCAATACTTCATCCCGGCACCGTCATGGGCATTGAAGCTCTTCATCTCGTCTCCTGAGTCTGTCAGGACGATCCGCCCGTCGGTCAGGACACCGTCCACGTCCAGCACAAGCAACTCAATCTTGTCGAAATCAATCTGACTTTCGGTCATTGTTCACCGTCTTGATGCCAATAAGGTCCTGAACGTCGATGATACCGACGGGCCGGTCGGCCTGGTCCAGAACCGGAAGCTCATCGATACGATGTTCGTTTATGATCCCAAGGGCCTTGGCGGCCAGCTCTCCGAGGTGGATATGCAGCGGATCCGGCGTCATAAGCTCAGATACCGGGCGGTCGAACATTTTCTCGTCACGTCGTTGGGCCAACGCACGGCGCAGGTCCGCATCGGTTAGAATCCCACTTAACTTCCCGTCGGCGTCGGCGAGCAACATTGCGCCAATCCGGCGTCCGCCTTGCTCCGCCGCCACCAGTGCCTCACCCAGGGGCATCTCCTGTGGTAATACGCACAGCCGCTTGTCGTCCTTTCGGACGATCATGGCCTCTTCGACCTTAAGCAGTTTTCGCCCCAACTCGCCGGCTGGGTGAAAGGCGGCGAAGTTCTCCGGCGTGAAGTCTCTCATCCGCATTACGGTAAGCGCCAACGCATCGCCCAGCGCCAACATGCATGAGGTGGATACGGTCGGCGCCAGGCCCCAGGGGCAGGCTTCATCGACCTGGCCGTAACATATGACCACGTCGCTGTACCTACCGAGGGGCGAGTCCGCCGAGGCGGTTAGGGAAATTACGCTAGCTCCCCTGCTCTTGATGTGATCGATCAGGCGGATGATCTCCTCGGTCGTCCCGCTGTGAGACAGACCGATGACGACATCACCTCGCTGGACCCTTCCCAGGTCGCCGTGAAGCGCCTCGACGGGGTGCAGATAGATGCTGTGCGTACCGGTGGACGCCAGCGTGGCCGAGATCTTCTGAGCGACGATCCCGGCCTTGCCGATACCGGTCAGCACCACCTGACCGGTGCAGGCAAAGATCATCCTTGCCGCACAGGCAAACGGCTCGGCGATCTGCCCGGCGAGATCGACGATCGCCTGACCCTCGGCAGCTAGGACCTTCTTGGCAAGCTCAAGATCAACTTGCGGGATGCTCATACCAGCGCAATCTCCCGGGTAAGAGGCGGCAAGCCGTGTTTCAGGAGGAATTACAGAGCTGACCTTTGCCGCCGTCACCAGCAGCGGCGCATTATGCTTGTTTGGGTAACGCCGGTCAAGTAAAAGGGACCACACATGCCGTTCAATGCCGAGTCGATTTATGAGCTTATTCTGCTCCTGCCGCCGCTGCTGCTGAGCATAACGCTGCACGAGTTCGCCCATGCGCGGACGGCGTTGGCGTTCGGAGATCAGACGGCGAAGCTGATGGGGCGGGTTAGCCTCAACCCGCTGAGACACCTGGACCCGCTGGGAACCGTCGTGTTGATTCTGACGCGATTCATCGGCTGGGCCAAACCCGTACCGGTCAATCCCAACAACCTTCATCCCCGCCGGCTCGGGGATGTCATGGTCTCGCTGGCCGGCCCGCTCAGCAACTTGGGGTTGGCGATCATCGCCGGGCTGATCATCCGCCTGATGCTTGTGAGCGTTCCGGAGTCCGCGGATTCGGCACTGCTGCGGATGGGTTATCTGCAACTATTCACCATGCTCTCGCTGAATCTGATGCTGTTCGTATTCAACCTCCTGCCGCTGTGGCCGCTGGACGGACACCACATACTCAGAGAGGCCCTGCCCCTCCAGAGCCACGCGGGCTTCATGAGCTGGCAGATGCGTTACGGACGAGGCGTATTAGCTGCGGTCATCCTTGTCCCGCGGCTTGCCTCCTCCCTGGGCGGACTGAAGATCTTCGATCCGATCGGGTGGATTCGGTGGAAGGTTCTTGCCACGGCGATACGGGGGTTGGGGATAGAAGGCGTAATACCATTCATCTTCGGGTGAGCTTACGGCGAGCCGGGTCAGTCAAAGGTCACATTCCGGCCGCGGCGTCCGGATCGCTTGGGGGCCCGGTCCAGTAGCTCCAGGTACGTGCAAGTGGTCGGCTGTGCGTCTAGACCCAGCTTCCGTCTGACCCGCTCAATCGCCCTTTCGCTTGGGCCCTCGATCTCCACGAAGTGCCCGATGATGGGCAGTTCGTCCAGCTCCACGAGGCACCGTCCCAGGCGATACGTGGCCCGGCGTTTTTGAATGGTCCTGCTGGGGCGCATACCGAGGATCTCGATAATCTTGGCGGCCGATTCAGCATCATCGAGGTGGGTCTGGATCTCCTCCCGCGCCTTGGCGGACCCGCCACAGCCGCGCGGGCCCTTGTAGGTCAACAAAGCCCGCGTCCGAGGCGTCGCAGTTCGCCCGCGAAGGGACTTGACCTGGCGTATGCGCAGGGCTCGATCGCCGCTGCTGAAGGCCCCGTCCGGTGTGTCATAGAACGTATCGGTCTGCAAGGAAGTCCCAAGGTACTCCGCGCCAGCCTTGCTCAGCGCCCTGCGGATGGCGCAGTGGGTGGAGACCTTGAACTTGACTTCTATCTCACGTGGCATGATGAGCATTGTATGTGCGTGAATCACTGGCCGCCAGTTGCATCCGAGCGGCGAGGCGGGAGGATCATCGGCGGGTTTGGTTGTTTCGGGGCTCCTTACCACTGCGGCCCCAACCGAAAACTCGCAGCGGATAGAACAATCGCGTCGCCACATTATTGTAAACGTTGTAGCTGACGTGACGCATCAGGTCGCGAACCTTGCGTGATCCGGGGTCCGGCATCCGCGCGACCCAGATCACCGTCAGGATACGAGCGAAGATGGACAGCAGGAACGTCGCGTGCCAGTTGTTCCAGAGGAACGGCCCGACGACGATAGGAGCTTCTTGGAGAAAACGCAGCCAGGTGGCAACAAGCCCGCCAGTTATCCCGCCCAGTATCCCGCCGAGGCTTATCAGGACGGCCGAGGCGGCTACGTACTTGCTGCGGCCGTGCCCGCCGGCAAAGCCCAGAATAATACTGTTCTGGGCCAGTATGATGCCGCTCCAACCACACCCGCCAATTACAAGCGAACAGGATATTATCAGCCATGCTCCCACCGGCGCCGTAGGGCCGAGCACCTCCCAGCCGCTGTGGCCGAAGAGCCCCCCTGGGGCGCGGCTAATCCAGTTGACGCCATCGACGACGAACTGCGGACTTGGCGTCAGCGGCGAAGCCAGGAAGTACGGCACAAGGGAGAAAACAGTGAACGCGCTTCCCAGCATCAGGACAGGCCGCCGGCCCCAACGGTCGGTTAGCCTGCCCCATACCTTGACGGCCAGGAGGGAAACGATTGGACCGAGGACCATGAAAAGAAGCTCGGTCCCCAACTGGCTGAATTTCAGGCACTCCAGCATCTGTCGCCAGAAGAAAGGCCCGGCGACGGTGAAGTTGAAGGTGATCGTAGCGCCAACAAGCACATAGCGGCGGAACATCTTGTCCTTAAGCGGGTCAATCAGGGCCTGCTTGACCACGGCGACAACATATCTGCCCGCGTAGCCCAGCCTCACCGCAACGCCCGGTCCGGACGCCGCACGAACCCTTATGGCTATGGCGGGCCTGCGAAGCCCTTCGCGGGCTGTCGGGACGACCTCCCGCATGCCGCGGAAACACAGGATGTCGATCGTCCCGAAGATGGCGGCAACGGCAAAGACACCGCAGATCGCCCAAAGCAGCTCAGGTTGATCGGCCGCCGTGACGGGCTTGTTCGTCTGGGCGACATGGTCCAGCCAGATCGCCAGGCCTATGACCACAGGTATTCGAAGAACTTGAGAAAACCGGGCACGGGTCGCGAAGTACCGCCCGCGTATCCGCTTGGGGATCAGATCTCCCATCCAGGTCCACCAGGGAGGAGTGGAAAGGGCACACATGAACCAACTAACCGCCAGGACTGCCAGCATAGTCCAGACGGCCCAGCTCGCCGGTAATGACGGGAGGATCGGTAACAGCGCCAAGACGGGAATGGCTGCAACGGCGAACCACAGCATGCGGTGGATTGTCCCGCAGGTGAGGAACTGCTGTTTTGTAAGGCCGGTTCGCTCGACCAAGATCGCCGCCATGATCTGGCCGAACGTGGCTATGAACGGAACGGCCGAGAGCATCCCGAAATGAAAGTCCTTAAACCCGAGCATCCTCCCGAAGATGTTGACGCGGGACCCGGCGATAATGGACATCCAGACGATCCCGAACATCCACGAGATCGTCACCAGCCGCAGCGACCTGCGCAGCTCCGGGCCGCGGACGCTCAGGGCAGGTAAGACTTCGTAGGATTTCCTCCGCCATGACATAATCAGCCACCCAGGTTCAACAGAAACCACAAGGCCCGCAGAACCATCGGGCCTCAAGTCGGCACATTACTCTATGCTAGGCGTACGGCAAGTGAATTCCGCACAGCTCCCCGACAAAACTCGACCGGCCACCGCAGCGATTTTGTCCTTGCTGTACTGCAAGATGATTGCTAATATGCTCGGGCTTTCATCGCCTCGGTAAGCAAGAGGCGCCGAGGCGGATCCATTATGAAATACCCGCACAGGATTTCGAAACGCAAACGAGCCCGTAAGCTCGGGTTCCGCGCCCGCATGCGGACAAGCAACGGCAGGAAGATCATAAATCGCAAGCGCCGCCGGGGCCGCTTGGTTCAGGTGGTCTAGGCAGCGGCCGTAACGAGGGGATGATCACCAACAAGGGTCCATTAAACCAGCCAATTCACAATCAGTATGTCCCCATTTCCCGGCCGCGATCCAGGAAGAACTTGTAAGTCTCATATTCGACCTGGTCGGGGATGCTGTGATCGCTGTGAAGGATGTATCCGCTGTCCGCCATAGCGGCGGGGAGTTTGCGATCAAGCTCAGCGGCGATGGCGTCGCGGTCGTTGGCGACGAGCGTGCGGGCGTCCATCCCGCCACAAAAGGCTATTCTGTCACCATACCTGCTCTTCAACTGCACCAAGTCCATCCCGGCCTTGGTCTCAATGGCTTGAAGGCAGTCCATCCCGGCGGCGATCAGGTCGGGAATCAACGGCTCGACGAAGCCGCAGGCGTGGACAATCACCGGGAGGCCCTTGGAGTGCACATAGTCGAAAGTCCGCTTATGCGCCGGCCAGACAACCTCCTTGTACATAGCCGGGGACATGAACGGTCTTTGCTTAAAGCCCAGGTCCTCCCAGAACCACACCGCGTCGGGCAGACCCCCTTCAGCAAAGAGAATCTCCATAAGGTGGATCAGCAATTCCGCATAGACATTGCACATGTCCTTGACCCAATCCGGGTCCAGCGCCATACCCATAAGCATATGCTCATGCCCGCATACCGGATGGATGCATTCAAAGACGTTGATCACTGCGGGGCAGAAGAAGTGCCCCTGTCGATCCGCTTGTTCTTTTTTTGCCCGATAGACCTCGAAATCGACTCGCCGCTCATACAGGTTCGGATCGGTCAGAAGGGGGCGCGCATGCTGGTCCCATCCGGCACGATCCTTGACCAGAAAGTCCACGTGCTCGGGCGTGCCGGATTTGTGCTTCCACCATCTCAACAGCGCACCGCTTCCGTTGCGAACGAGCTTGGTCTCCTCGGTCTCCTCGACAATTTGCTCGCCGAAGTCTGGGTCGGCTTCGAGGTGCTTAAAGGGCCCGGTCTGGCGCATATCCAGGTGAAAGTGGTCGTTTAACTCTTCGGACTCATCGACGTGCCCTTCGGCGACCCACTTTCGCCGCGTATCGGCCCAGAAGGCCTCGTAGGTGCCGATCCGATCCACGGGGAGTCGCTTCAGGATCCGCAGAATCCGCTCTTTGCCCGTCAGCTCAGTCATGCAGAAAACCCTCGCTTAACCCGAATGAGAGCACATCTCTCGCTACGGGAAAAGGAACAGTTACAGCCCGCAGGCCTTTCGAAGCGGTCTGACCATATCGGTCCGCTCCCAGGTGAAGTTCCTTCCCCTTCGGCCGAAGTGCCCGTCGTGGGCGGTCTCCTGGTAGATCGGTCGCAAGAGCTTCAGACGGCGGATCATCTCGCGCGGCGTCAAGGGGAACAACCTGCGAACCGCCCGGACCAGGACTGCTTCGTCGACAGCACCGGTGCCCTCGCAGTCGATCAGGATACTGATCGGCTCGGGTACGCCGATGGCGTATGAAAGCTGGATCTCGCACACCTCGGCCAGCCTGGCAGCGACGATGTTCTTTGCGATGTAGCGAGCCATGTAGCTGGCCGAGCGATCCACCTTGGAAGGATCCTTCCCGGAGAAGGCCCCGCCGCCGTGAGCGCCCCGCCCGCCGTAGGTATCTACGATTATCTTCCGCCCGGTAAGACCGGTATCGGCGTTGGGGCCGCCAAGGACGAACCGTCCGGTCGGGTTGATGTGGAACTTGATCCGCTTGGACCAGAGGTTCGGGCACTCGTCCATGATCACGGGCTTTATGACCTTGCGGACCAGCTCTTGCTTGGCTTTGGTCGACATGGCGTCCGCCCTGGGACTGATCACCTTTTCGGTGTGCTGGGCCGACAGGACCACCGTGTCGATCCTAGTGGGGACGTTATTCCTGTAAGCGACGGTAACCTGGCTCTTCCCGTCCGGGCACAGCCACTTTATCCGACCCGACTCCCGCACATCGGTCAGCCGGGCCGTCAGTCGGTGGGCCAGTTGGATCGGCATCGGCATGAGATCCTTGGTGTCCCTGCATGCAAACCCGAACATCAATCCCTGATCACCTGCCCCCTGGGACTTTTTCTTGCGGGTATCGACACCGCGCCCGATATCGGGGGACTGGGAGTGGATGGTCCTGACGACCGCACAGGATTTATAGTCAAACCCCAGCGCCGAGTCCGTGTAGCCTATCGATTTGATAACCG
>SDBV01000559.1_pt1 | contig 53508 bp, 76 predicted proteins | sample 2277081 | NCBI WGS metagenome assembly SDBV01 (sample SAMN10402039, study PRJNA504765) | marine sediment metagenome | isolation source: marine sediment core GS10_PC15, 223 cmbsf | place: Arctic Ocean: Southern Knipovich Ridge | collected 2010
GGTTATGCTTGTTGTTTGGGCGATCGAGGTCATTATCCAGATATGCTTCACTTCTTCTGGATAGATGGAAAGGTGTGTGAGATAGAGCTGTGAGTTTTGTACGTCAAGTAATTTACTGGTTTACGTTTTCACAGTGGTTTGGAATGTGGGTATTTTGGGGTATTATTTTTAGGCTAACTACCGAAAGGAGTGATTTGATAGCGCATATTGCGGTTTTTTTGATGGTAGTATGTGTTGGGGGTACTAGTATGCGGGTTATTTTGGGGGAGCAAGATAAAGAGTGAGAGATCCAAATGATTTAGGTCCTGAGACATTATGCTCGAAAAGTGAGGATAATATCCATTGTAATTGTTGGTATGATGGACAAGAATGTCATGCGTGTGGAGATCCTGCTGTGCTTGGAGATCAGAAAGGGTAGTTATGGGTGAATCTGTAAAGGAGGGAACTGCGGTAAGATTTCAGGTAGAGTGCCCTAGATGTGCTTGTGTTATTCCTCTTGCTATTCTTAGAGAGGAAAATGTAACCGAAGAGAGGGTAGATGAGAAGCCTGAGTTGCTAGCTCTTGATGTTGCTAGAAAACACGTTCCAGAAAAGGATTGTGGCGGTAGATATTATACTGCTATTGAACGGGAGGATATTGCTCGGTTTATGGTTGAAGGTGCGGAAATACAACGAGATAAAGATTATTTTTGGAATATCTCTAATGATGAAGGAGAGGAAATTGACCCAGACGCAAACTATGGATGAGCAGATTAAGATCGCGGAAGAACGGCGAGAAGCTAGAAATTTACGCGATAGGTTAGCACGTCAGGTACTACAGTTGCATCCTGATATAAAAGAAGATCCTGATGGATTTCCGATTGATTTAGATTGGATTCCTGTAGGAACGACTGAGGCTGCTATTCGTTCTCTCGCGCGACACTACGCTAAGCAGAAGCTTATCCGTAGGATATTGAATGAGAGGAAGGAAGCGCAGGGTGACGTTTAGAGATGCAGAACCTGGTCCTTCTAGAAGGACAATTCAACGTAGGTTTGAGATCTATAGTCGTGTATTACCTGGAGAAATTGCTATTATATTGGCAGAATTTACGCCTGTAAACTCTAAAAGGGGTACGGGTATTATTAGGCAAATGGATGAGATAGTTCAGCGATATATAGATGCGGGAGCAGATCCTGCTGAAGGGAACGAAGAAGCTAGAGACTTAGCTTATGATGAGATTATTTCTAGAGTTGAATCTGGAGAAGAGCTTCCTTGGGAGCTTGCATCCTTGGCGTCTCCTTAGGAGGTATTTGTTATGTTTGGATATTGTTTTGAACATAGGATAAAGTATCGTTTACCTAATGATTGTCCTTTTATTCATGACTGATGAGTATCCTGAGTTCTATAGGGCTGGTGGCGACATTATTTGTGACGATTGTGGGAAGAAATACTACGATCATCCGATGTCAGAAGATTATCTTGACTACGACGGTTATAAGTGGTTGTGGGTTATTTGTTCTGGAGAGTTGGTAAAGTTGTGAGGGTAAAAATTCCTTTTTTGAGAATGTTCGAAGAGCCTTTATCTTTAGGTGTAAAAACTACAACGGCACGTGTAAAGGCAATAGGTAGGGTTGGAGATCATTTCTCTGCTTTTGGAATGACTTTTGTGATTACGGGAATAGTTCAGATTACTGAACAAGTATTGCGAGATTCTTTCTGGAAGCAGGAGGGATTTAGTTCTCCAGAAGAATTAGTTAAGACTTGGGTAGGGCTTCATTTTATTATTGGGTTTGTACCTAATAAGGTTGTAGTTCTTCATCAGTTTGTTTTAGATCCAACATGCAAGTGGGAGATGTTCATTAATCCTCCAAAGTCAAAGTGTAGAAGACGTAGATCTGTTCATAATATGTCTCATTCTTTTACTCTTGAAGAATTGTGTATTGGGTTATCTACTGATCCTATTAGGCCAGGTAGATGTACAAAGCTAGCACTGCATATTGGACCTTGTTCGTGGGAGTTGATTTTATAGTGGGAGTAATGAATAAGTGTGTTTGGCCTGGGTGTACTGCATATAAAATGTGTATGGTCCCTGCACCTAAGTACTGGGCTTCTGATGTTGTACCTCATTGCGCTAAGCATGCTGAACTTGTTATGAACTTGCGGCGCAGAATTGAAGGTAATGTTTTTGTTTGATGAAATTCGTGAGACACTGGGTGGGTATAATTGGTTCCAGTGGACTCTTGTAGTTATTTGGTGGTCGATTGGTTTGACTTTTTTATACTATCGAATGTTACAGCTGAAGAATTATTTGAGACGTAAGTTTTGGTCCTAGAAACTGTTGAACTATTAGATGTGGTCGTATAATGTCGAGCTGTTTAGTGGTAGTTGATAATAAACCTTATGAGTTGTGTGATAAAGATGCTGAGCGTACTATAATGATGAGAGATGATATAGGTAGTTATGGGCCTTTACCGTTTTTCTATATGCTTTATTTGTGTGAGAACCATTTTCGGCAGTTCGATTCGTATATGATTCTTGCTGATATAAAGGTTGAGAGACCTTTGGAGTCGTAAGTTTTGGTAGTTTTAAGTTTTGGTGGGGCTTCTTTTGTTGAGTTGATTATTTTGTTTGGTTTTATATTTGGTTGGATTACTTCACTTATTTGGTACTTTTACGGTTTTGATTGGATGAAGAAGTTTTGGTTCTAGAAGCAGCTGAGTTACCAAATGTAATTGTACCTGGGAGACGTCCTAAGTATGATGACGTTGAATTTGTTGGAGTAGAGATTGTAGAAGACGGTCCTAGCTACTACATTTTGTTAGTTGATGGTTCAACTATTGGACCTGGACAGTTCTTTCAGTGGCTTTTAGGTAAGGAAGTTTATGTTAGTAATGAGTACCAGGGACATTTTGATAAGATCTTTAAATATCTCCCTTCTGTATCTCTAAAATTTCTTGCCACTGCTGGAATAGCATGGTATAAAAACATTACAATTGAACTTAGAGGGCGGGGCGGTCACTTTTCAGTACGAGAAGGTAACCGGTGGGGACACTTTTCTAATATCTATTCGCTATACCCGGGAGCAAAGACGGCAAAGCAAGTTGAGTTGGCTTTAGACCTTGCTAATGTTGTATTTGAGAGTAATGAATTTTTCAGTATGAAGTTTCGTTCTGTTGGGAGTTCAATACAGGATGTAGCTGCTCAGTTACCGGGTTCTAGATATCAGCCTAGGGGTGAATGGGAGGTTATGGATGCCTTCTTACAGTCATTTAGAGCTGCTAGAATGGAAGGGATCATATTCGGCACATCGGAGGTGTATGACTATGATATTATATCTGCTTATCCTGCTCTTTGTGCGAAGTTAGTTTCGACGCTACATATGGAGTGGATTGAAAGTGATAAACCTGTTGAGAATGCTTCGTATGCTGCTGTTATGGCAGATATTCATCTGAATGAAAGATTAGTTAGGGGACCAATAGCTGTTCCTGTTGGTTATAAGGGGGGTTCTTGGTATCCTGTAGGTAGAATTAGTAATGTTTGGCTTAATATGCCAGAGATTGAGTTTCTACAGAGACATCCTGAGGTAGGAACAATTGAGAAAATTCATAATGGCTATTGGGGTGTAGCTATATCTAAAAGTTTTTATCCTTTTAGACGGTTGGTAAAGAAACTTTATGCTATGAGGATTAAGAATCCTGAGATTGGTGACTATATTAAATTGGTTATGGCTGCTCTTTGGGGTAAGACTATTGGACAGTATGTAGTTATTAGGGATCCTATAACAGGAGAAGGACATACTCAGGCAAGTAATCTATATAACCCTGTATTTGCTTCACAGGTTACTTCCATGATGAGAATGGAACTCTATGAGAAATCTATGGGTGCATCCGTTGTTGGAGAGTTTGTAGATGGAGTTACTTCTGAGGATAAGTTATCTGCTGCATCTAGTTTTAAACATATGGGAGCTATGGCTCTTAAGGGAGAAGGAACTTTTACTCTTTTCAACGATATTCGTAAGACATGTCCTTGGAAGAATCCGGATCTTAGAGATCGCGCTTGGGAACAAAGAGATAAATATACAATTGAAACACCCTTAACTTATTTTCATACCCTTAAGAGTGCTTATGATCGGTTTGGTGAGAATGAAATGTGGGTTCACTTAGGAGTTGAAAAAGAGCAGCAGGATATTATTAAGTTGGGTTCTGTAACTAGAAGTTTTATTGGCAATAAAAAATATCGTGTGGGTGATTTTTTGGAAGAACAGATTAGGACAGCTCCTATGACTTCGAGACAAATGCTTTATGAATTGTATACTTTTGTAAGGTAAGAGGAGAAAATATGCTTTTAATTATTCCTGAGTCTTATTTATCAGGTGCTACGGGTAAGATACATGCAGTCTCAAAAGGGCAATCTAGAGCATTGTGTGGTCAGTTAAAAAGAAGTCATTGGAAGTTAGTTGAAGATTCTGCTACTTGCTTAGATTGTATTAAGACTTACTCTCGGTGACTTTAGTTTACAACATTTATTAGGTAGGAGAAGAGTAGATGGAAATAGTATTAGCTTATATTATGGGGGCACTTATGGCGTGGTCTTTACCTAAAGTAATAGCTTGGGCATCTGATCCTAGATGGAATGGTTATTATGGGTATAGAAAAGATAAGGAATGACCTTAGCATATAATATAGCCAATGATCCTGAGCTTCGTAAAGCATTTAAGATAGGGGGCGTTCGTCTTACTCTTAAGATGCTATCCAAGTTTGATACTGTGGATGCGAGACATTTAAAGCGTAGGCTGGCTAGTGAAGATCCTCTTACGGAAATTACTGCAGGAGCAAGACATTTAGTATCTCGAGAAGGTACTCTAACACCATACACTAAAGTGAATCCGGTACGGATAAAAGCTGAGTTAGAGATGTTGTTATCTCCTCAAGTTAGACCTACTGATGTTAGATCTTGGGTGCGTGAGAATATGAATGAGTTAGATAAGTTAAGTACTCTTAGGTTAGATTGGCTTTGGGACTTTTCTTGGTGTTATTTTATTCATCCCGCTAAGTTTGGTAAGAAGGAGTTTTTAGTTTATGGTGCATTACGTGGGATTCCTCCTGCACCTGCTAAAAATATTCCTTATCAGTCTGCACTCAATAATTTACGTAAGAATCGAAGGGATCGTCGAGATCGAAAGCTTTATAAGTTGGCTAGAGATGGAGATGAAGAAGGTCTAATGGAGATGGGGTTCACTTCTTTGGTAGCACAGCAAGCCATTGACAAGGTAGCGAGGGGATCCGGTTGATTGGTTTGTTGTATTGTGCTATAATTATAGTTGAGGGTAATCGGAGATACTTTGACTTCACGTAACGGCTCTACATTTGCATCCAGTAAGCCATCTACAGTTAAACCTGAGAATGTAGCTTTACCTGAGGGCACGATTCATTCTCGGCCTTTTTCAGGAGAGTTTATAGTCTTTAATATGATGGTATACGCAGAAGTCGGAGAGGGTAAGACACCTCTTCTTGGTTCTGTAGTCGATGTTCCTGAAATGATGCCAGCTCTTCTAATTGATGGAGATGCAGGCACTTTGTCTATCCGAGAGATAGATAATCTTGATACCATTCATCTGTTGGAACTTGCAGCGAGTAAATCCTGTGATGCTTGGACTGCTCTTGAGTTTGTTTACAACTTCTTATGTAGAGGAGAACATGCTTACAAGACTGTAATGTTAGATGGTGGAACTGACATTGAGAGATTTTGTGAAGAGAATATTCTAAGTAATGCTTCTGGTAATCGAGCGGATCGAGATACTGAGATGGCTGAACTTGGAGACTTTCGACGTATACAAGAGCGTATGAAAAGGATGTACACGAGATTTCGTGATCTCCGTACGATCGATAGACGTCGAGTTAATTTTATCGCTGCAGCGCATGAGTCTAAGGGGAAAGACCCTATAACACTTAAGCCTGTAGTGCAGCCCATGTTTATTGGCAAGGGCGCCGTTCTTATGCCTTCTAGATTCGATATAGTTGCAAGGCTAGTAACGAAAGAAGAAGGTGGAAAACCTGTCAAGTACCTAGTACCCAGCTTGGAAGGTAGGTCTCGTGGTAGAGATAGATCCAAAACTCTTGGAAGAGAGATGAAGGATCCAAACATGTCTAAGATCGCGGAAGCGATTTTTAGCAAGCAAGAGGTGAAGTAGAATGCCAACAGTAGACCTTACTGGTGTAGAGACTAATGCATTTGATGCCCTTCCTCGTGGACGGTATCGTGTGATAGTCGACAGGCCGCCCGAACTGAGAATCTCGGGTAATGGTAACGAGGGTGCCTTCTGGCTTTTCCGAGTAACTGAGGCTTTGAACACTAACCCTGTTCTTGAAGATCCTAGCTCGGTAATTGACCGGACAATTCCTCACAACACGAGCTTCAGTGCTCAGTCGCTCTGGAACCTTAAGAGGACGCTTGTCGCCTTGGGTGCAGAACCTGAGACTCTTGAAGGCTCGGTAGACGTTGATGAGGAGTTCCTCGCCGAGTTTGAAGGTCGTGAAGCAATCGTTTCTGTTACTCAGCGAGAGTATCAGGGCGAGATGCAGAACAACATTCAGAACATTCGTGCTCTGAGCGAAGAAGAGGTTGGCGCACTAGCCTAACCCGTAGTGCGTAGATCTTCTTCCAAGTTGGGTACTAGGTAGTTGAATAAATCAGATATAGGATAATCACATACTATGAAAGATATCATATGGAAAATGCCTTGGGCTCTCTATGAGGATTACAAGGTTGTAAGAGAAGAAATTCGTAACCTTAATGGTTACAAGAAACTTAAGACTCGGGAATCGGATATTATGAAATCCATGTTCGTCGTATCAGTCGGCGGTGTAGGGGTTTTAGGTTTGATCCTTTTCTTGGCTGTCACATAGAGGCGATGTTTGCTATGCGTTTTCATCTAAGATGGTTCAGCCCTTTTCGTAATCCTCTTCGCCTCTTACGTGAAGTTAAAGAATCCATAATCTGGTTGAATGATCTTGAAGATCACAATCCTGAGTACAAAAAGTATTCCAATCAAGGAAGTTCGGGACTCATTGGTATGATGATGCAATTTCTTTTGTTTGCGATTATTTATACAATTGGAGTATCGTTCTTTGACTAAAGCACTTGTCCTTTTATCCGGCGGAATGGATTCTGCTACTTGTCTCGCTCTTGCAAAGAGTGAAAATGAAACCGTTAGAGGCCTTTCGCTTTCGTACGGTCAGAAGCATGTTCGCGAAGTAGATTACGCGATAGAGTTGGCGAAACATTTCAACTGTGGAGTTGAGGTGTTAGAACTGCCAAAGATCTTTCAGGGCGCTAGTTCATCCTTAGTTGATGATGGTGTCGAAATGCCTCAAATGAGTTATGAAGAACTTGCAGAGGCAAAAGGTCCTTCAAAGACCTATGTTCCACAACGGAATATGAACTTCTTAGCTGTTGCTTCATCAATAGCCCTTATCGACGGTGCTGATTACATTTATTTTGGTGCGCATGCAGACGATGCTCATAATTGGGCATATCCCGACTGCACCCCAGAATTTATTGGCGCAATGGCAAATGCTATATATGTCGGTTCCTACTTTAAAACGCGTCTTCGTACACCATTTATGTGGTTTTCTAAGGCAGATATTGCTGCTTTGGGGGATCTTCTTAAGGTTCCTTTTGAAAAGACATGGTCTTGCTACGAAGGAGGAGAACTTCACTGTGGTACCTGCCCAACCTGTGTCAGCAGAATCGAAGCCTTTGGAATCGCCGGAGTTGTCGATCCTACGCAATACGAGAGTGTTGCTATCTAGTCAGCAGATTCGTGAGACTATTACAAGAGTGGGTTTTGAGGTAGAACAAAAATACTCTACCTTAGAATCCCATGAAGCTCTTGTGGTGATTGGAGTTCTTAATGGGGCTGCATTCTTTACATGTGATTTGACGCGAGAGATACGTGCAATTAGTGTAGAGGTTGGTTTTATGCAGTTGTCGAGTTATGGCAGCTCTACTAAGTCTTCAGGTCAAGTCAAGATAGATATGCTACCTAATATTGGTGTAAAAGGTAAACATGTCTTAGTTGTTGAGGATATTTTAGATACTGGAGCAACTATTAAAAAGATTCGTGAGGTATTTGAGGGTCTTGAGCCTGCTTCTTTGGAAATTGCAGTTTTCGCAGATAAAGGACTGACAGAAGAAAAAGTAGACTATGTCGCGTTTGAAGTTCCTTCTAATGAGTTCTTGATTGGATATGGAATGGATTCGTCTGGACTACTTCGTAATCTGACAGATGTATTGGTAGTGGAATAGTGATTATTAATTGTAAGGCTGTTTTTAAAATTGAACTAATAGGATGTGGATCTTTTTGGCATTATGAATCACATTCTTTTATGTCAACGTGTCCGGGAGTTAATTGTATCGAACCTAAAAAATGGATTTTGATTGATGACGAGTAAAATTCTTGTATCGGAAATTTTTGGGCCAACCTTTCAAGGTGAGGGTCCTTCTTTAGGACGTCGAGCTGCTTTTCTTCGCTTGGCTACATGTAATCTCGCGTGTGTTTGGTGTGATACTAAATATACTTGGGATTGGAAAAACTTTGACGTTAAAAAAGAAGCTACGAGAATGCAGATGGCATACATAGTACGGGTTATTGGGTTGATGAAGACTGATCGTTTGGTTATTACCGGTGGTGAGCCTATGATTCAACAGGCAAAGCTCCCTCCTCTTTTTGATGAGTTACTCCAAATTCGGGATTACACTTTCGAGATTGAGACTGCAGGTACTTTAGCTCCAACCATAGACATGCAACATCCTAGGTTTGTAATTCAATGGAATGTTTCTCCAAAACTTGCACATTCAGGTAATTCCGAAGAAAAGAGATTCGTTCCGGAAGTTTTGCAAGTCTTTAAAGATTTAGGTGCAAACTTTAAGTTTGTAGTCCAGCAAGAATCTGATTTGGAAGAAGTAGCTTGGATAGTTGCTCAAATAGAAATCCCTCATAACAGGGTTTTTATTATGCCTGAGGGTACGAAAGTTAGGACTATTAATTATCACGCACAAATAATTGCAGACAAAGTTCTTGAGTATGGGTGGAACTTTACAACTAGGTTACACGTACTTCTGTGGGGAGATAAAAGAGGCGTATAAATGTGCAGTGTGAGGAATGTCCTAATTCTGTACAAAAGAGAATTGCCTTTGGAGGTACACCTAAAAGGTTTTGTAGTTCTACTTGCCAGGCTAGAGCTGCTCGACGAAGATACCGTAAGGCGGGATTATGTAGTCGTTGTCTAAAGTCGTGTGAGAATGGTATATGTGAATCGTGTCGTACTAAACGTAATCTTAAGGGGAGAGCTAGATATAAAGTAGTATGGCCTTGGAGGATAGTTGATAGTTTGTGTGGTGATTGTGGAAAGTATCCTAGAGTAGTAATTGGGAAGCGTAAGCGCTGGCTATCGTTCTATTGTATTAGATGTCTCAGAGGTCAGCGGAGAAGAAGAGTTCGTAGTGTCCAGTAGACATCCTTCAGGTATTGTTTATGGGATTCGTTTAGTATGTGATGCTACAGGAGAAATAATTACAGAGATTGATAAGCCGGGATTATGGTCTTTTGTTGATTATTCATGGGATTGTAAATCTTGCCCTGAGAGACATTGTTCCAGTTGTTTTTACGAAGAGTTTCCAAATGGGGACATTCGTGTTGTGGGATGTGGAAGGTTTATGAAATAGTATATAAGGGTGACAAGAGGGGTGTCTAGTGTTATTTAATGATATATTAGAAGGAGATATTTGGGAGATTGCAGCTTCCACTTCTGAGTTATATTCTACTTCAATTGTAGTAATACCTACAAATAGTGTTCTCAAAGTTAATGGTGCTTCAGTTATGGGAGCAGGTCTTGCTAAACAGGCGATACATAAATTTCCAGGTTTGGATCTCATAATTGGGTCAAAGATTGCTCGTTCTGGAAATCATGTATTTTTCTTTAAGGCCTGGGGAATAGTTTCCTTTCCTACTAAGAGAGACTGGAGAGAAGGTTCAGAGTTAAGTTTAATAGCTAGGAGTTGTGAAGAGCTTAATTCTATAGCTATTGTTCATCCTGATTGTGCTTTTTATATCCCGAAAGTAGGAACAGGTAAAGGTCGTTTAAATTGGGTAAATGTTCTTCAGGTAGTTAAAGATAAGTTAGTTGCTTCAAATATATTTCTAGTGGAAGGATAATCATGTATAAAGCGGAGATTATAGAAGATAGTTTTTGTGCTAGTACTGAAGAGCGTCTCACAACATTTGTAGTTAGCTATCCTAGATTCGTACATGCAGAGTTGATGACTCATCGCATGTTCTCACGAAACTCTTCTTCATCTAGAGCAATTCCAAATGCTCGGATGATTGCAAGTATTGAAGAAGATCCTGTCATTCCTGTCTGGTGGGGAAAGAATCAAAAAGGAATGCAAGCAGTTGTAGAAATTGATAATATTACTTCTGCAGAACGAGAGTGGCTTGAAGCTCGTGATATGATGTTGGGATATTCTAGGAAGTTAGCAAAGCTTGGAATGCATAAGCAGATTGCAAATAGACTGCTTGAACCCTGGATGTTTATAACTGTAATTATTACGGCTACAGAGTTTGATAACTTTTTTGTTCTTCGTACTGATTGTGACCCCCAACCTGATGACTCTAGTATTCTTGCTGCTAGGGGGTTTAATCCCTCTTTTCCTGCACAACCCGAAATACAGAAAATAGCTCGTATGATGTGGGAACTTTATATAAAGGAGGAGTATAAGGTAGTAGAGCCAGGTTATTGGCATCTTCCATTTGTAACTAAGAAAGAGAGAGAAGCTTTAGGTATTGCTGTTCGTCAGAAATTGTCTGTAGCACGATGTGCTCGTGTTTCGTATTTGAATCATGATGGTACTCAGGATATAGATTCTGATTTACGTTTGTACATACAACTTTCGACAGCAGGGCATTGGTCTCCATTTGAGCACATGGCTCAAGCACAGGAGACAGATGCACGGTTTGGAAACCTTTTTGGTTGGAGACAATACCGGAAGCAGTTTCCTAATGAGAATGCAGGGAGAAAGCTAGATTGACTTTTTCTAATACTTATTGTGTGGAGTGTAATCATCTTGTAAATTACCATTCTATTCAAGAGGAAGGTGCCTTTTGTACTTTATGTAATATATGGTGTGATCTTAAGAATGTAGGTATAAAAGCTGTGGTGACTCCTATTGTGAGAGGGAAGTTAGATTGACTACAGTAAGCCAGTCTGTATTTAATGAGAATGCGCGAACTATTCTTTGTAAGAGGTACTTCTGGAAGGGAGAGCAATTTACGACTTGCATAGACTGTCAAATTAACCACGAGACTGAAGAACAATTTTTTGATCGTATCTCTATGGGTAATTTGGAATACCGGGAACTCCTTGAGTCGCTTTGTTTCCTCCCTAATAGTCCAACCCTCTTTAACCTTGGTACTGGTCAGGGCACTCTTTCTGCATGTTTTAAGTTTGATGTCCAGGATAATATGGAATCGATTATGGACATTGCACGTAAGTCAGCTATGGTTCAAAAGTGGGGAGGAGGAGTAGGTTATTACTTTGGAAATCTCCGTCCTTTTCAGACTCCAATATCTACAACGCATGGTGGAGCTATGGGTCCTGTTGGTAGACCTTCGAAAGGGATCCGCTCTGGCGTTTTGCATCACTACCATTCAGTTTCGATGATGATTACTCAAGCTGGTAAGAGAGATGGTGCTCAAATGGGTATTTTACCAGCTACACATCCAGATATTCGTGAATTTATTCATGTGAAGGATGTGGATCCTGAGTCTTTGAGTACTTTCAACATAAGTGTGTCGCTAACAGATGACTTTATGATGCAAGTTCGAGATGAACTAGATTCTGAAGAGCGAAAGTTATTTGTAGAGATGGCACATTCTGCTTGGAAGACAGGAGATCCTGGTTGTTATTTCGTTACTACTGCGGAAAAAGATAATCCCACTCCTTGGTTAGGAGAATTGACAGGAACTAATCCGTGTGGAGAAGTTCCTTTACTCGATAATGAGCCTTGCAATCTCGGATCTATCAATCTTAGCAAGTTTGTTCGCGATCAAGATGTAGATCTTGATGGGATTCGTAAGACGGCTAAGATAGCAATACGTTATCTCGATGAAGTTCTTGACAATAACATATTCCCCGATCCTGCTATTGAGGAAATCGCGAAAAAGACTCGAAAATTGGGTCTTGGAGTTATGGGTTGGGCAGATATGCTCGCACTTTTGGAAATTCCTTACGAAAGTGACAGAGCTATTGATCTCGCAGCAGAAGTTATGGAAGTAATTCAGACTGCTGCAATTGAAGAAAGTGAACTACTCGGAAAAGAGAAAGGTCTCGCGCCTGCTCTTGATCAAATTCACGATGAAGATTCACTTCCTTGGAAGAGACGTAATGCAACGGTTACTTGTATCGCTCCGACAGGTACTATTTCGATTATTGCTGGGACTTCTTCTGGGTGTGAGCCTCATTATGCTACTACTTGGGAGCGTACTATGGGGGATGGGACGAAACTTCAAGAAGTTATTCCTGTTCTTGAGGAGTTAGAAACGAGAAAGTCATCTTTCATTCCTCAAACAGCTCATGAGATCAGTCCTAGGGCTCAAATTCGTCATCAAGCTGCTTTCCAGAGGTATACTGACTTAGCAGTTAGTAAGACTGTTAATCTTCCCGAGTCTGCTACTCCTAATGATGTTTTCAATGCATTCATGTTGGCTTGGGAAGAGGGGTGTAAAGGTATTACTACCTATCGAAATGGTAGTCGGGAGAATCAAGTTCTAGATAGTCAACCTAAAGAAAGCTATCGTGAAGAACCTAAGTTTACAAATCGGATCAAACTTCCAAAAACTAGGGAAGCGATTACTCACCATTTTGAGATTGCAGATATCCCAGTTTACATAACTGTAGGATTGTATCCCGATACGAAGATGCCTGGAGAAGTTTTCGTAACTACTCCTGCAAGAGGGGGTACAATTGATGGACTTTTAGATTCCTTCATGATTTCGTTATCTCTTGCATTACAGCATGGAACTCCTTTAGAGCTTCTTGTTGGGAGACTTAAGGGTAAAACTTTTGAACCTAGAGGGTTTACTGACAATCCTTTGATACCAAATGCTAATTCGATAATTGACTATATGGCAAGATGGTTAGAAATGACTTTCTTGACTTCTACAGGGAGTGAAATAGCGCATGGACTTATTTGTCCTGAATGTGAATCGAAAGTAGCGCGTGAAGAAGGGTGTTTGAAATGTACTAATCTCACGTGTGGATGGAGCCGCTGTTAGATGATCAAGACATTTAAGGAGTACGGTAGGGCTCTGAAAAGTGCTAAGTTCAATCCTAATAAACTTCCTTTTGAGGAATGTTATGAAGGTAGACATTATGCTTGTAGCCTTTTAGGTATTTCTATGGCTCAAGGAGAGTTGTGGGGTACTTACGATTGTGGTTGTATTTGTCATGAAACAGGGTAGCACTTTAATGATGACTACAAATGATTGCAAATGTGTTGATGGAATTAAGGCAGGATGTCCAGTTCATGAAAATGAATATCTGGATGAACTGATGGACTATGCACGCAGTTTAGGAAAACCAGTTTTTGTTATTCACTCCGAGGCGTTGATAGGAGAGGATATCTGTGAAGTAAAAAAACAGGATAAAGAAAAATACAGAAGTAGTGCCTTAATGATAGAAGAACATAATTATCAACCGCAATTTACTCCTGATATTATTGGAAGGTGTATGCTCTGTGGAGTAGAGAAAGAAGAACATCTAAAGGTGGGAGATAAAAAATGATTGCAGGTGAGAGGTATTGTACTCGTTGTGAACATCCTGAAGGTTGTGTAAGGCATGGACGTGCTATCCCTAAGCGTGGAGAAGAATTACAACGTGATAAGTGTGAAGGATGTTTCGGATGTAAAAACCCCAACATGTACCACCTCATGAGACAAATGGAAACACGTAGCAAAGTAACCGGGTGATAAAAAACTCGGTATAACATATAATTGTATTAGGAGCTAAAAATGACTAGTCAGCACTCAGCACCTCGAAAGACGTCTACAAATGAGCCAGGAGTTCCTCGTTTGGTAACTAGGCTTAAGGTTGCAAACGTAGATCCCTATTTAGCTTTTGCAGCTGAGATGTTTCGTAAGGATCCAAAAGAGGTTTCTGACGAAGAAAGACAGGCTGCAAAAGAGCGAGTGATGACTATGCTCTATACTGAGGGTAGAAGTCCTGAAGAGATGCTTAAAGAGGCAGCTAGTCTGATTATTCAAGCACTTGGAAGAGATTCTAAAGAAGAGGGGTTAAAAGGAACGCCTGATCGTGTTGCCAAAGCTTGGGTAAACGAATTTACTCCTGGTATACTGGTCGAGGATGCTTTGTCAGAAATGATAATAGAAGAGTCGTACGATCAGATGTTAATTGTGAAAGGAATTCCTATTAGCTCATTCTGTGAGCATCATTTACTTCCTTGGTTTGGGAATGTTGCTGTTGGTTACATCCCGCACGAGTTGACGGTTGGCTTATCTAAGCTAACTAGGATGGTTCAAGCAGCCCAGAAGGGAATTACAATTCAAGAACGAGTTACTGAAACTCTTGCAAATGCAATGCAGAAGGTTTTAAAGCCTTCAGGTTCGATGGTAGTTATTGAGGCTACCCATTCTTGTACCGCCATGAGGGGTGTCAAATCAGAAGGGCAGAGTTTTACAACTTCTGCGGTTAGAGGGATTTTTCTATCAAATCCTCATGCCAAACAGGAGTTCTTGACTCTGCTAAATCGCTCATGAGTTCAGAAAATAGTTTTCGTGAATCAGCTGAGTTCTTTACTGAAAGAGCTCGGCGTATATCTTCTAAGGTTACTGCGTTGTCTAGACGTGAGGATCTTAGTAATGAAGAGAAGAAGGAATTGCATGAGACTATTACACTTGCTACCGTTTACGGTAATTTAGGTGTTGGATATGGTCTTCTTGCAATTCTGGATCAAATGGAAGTAAAAGATGATAGTGGATAAACTTTATGTAGGTGAACATACTCCTTGGAGTCCTTTGTCTAAAGGGATTTTTAGGATGTCGGGGGCTGAACAATGTACCCGTAGAGCTGGCTATCAGTTTCTTAGAACACCTGAAGATGAAGAGTTTGTTCCTGGAATAGAAGATTTTAAGGCTGTAGTTCTTGCAGAAGGTAATCTTCATGAAACTGAGGTTGTTCGAAGAATTCAACAGGCTTCATTTAAAATCTGGAACTTTGGCCAGGGACAAGCTTGGACGAGATATCGTTTTGAAAAGCAATTTTGGAGGGGGTATCCAGATCTTTTTGTTGAAATAGATGAGAAGGCATATGGTGTTGAAATAAAGTCTACAGGAGATGAACTTTTTAACGATTACGCTTCTAAAGCTAGAGAAGTTCTTCCTGGCCGATTTATTTTAGATGATCAAACTGTTTTACATGATTCTGCTTTTCCATATATGGGACAGATACAAATGTATTTACATTCTGAGGCTATTGTTGAAGAAGGAATAGATCAGTGGCTTTTGGTTCTTAAGAACCGAGATAATGGGGCTATGCTTGAATGTCTTATTGAAAAAGACTCTGTATACCTTGAAAGTATTATTACACGTTGGAAGTATTTTTGGGTTTATGTGACAGCAGGAAGACTTCCAAAACAAAATTTTGAGGAAACAAGTAAGCAATGCCAACTTTGCCCTTTCAAAGAAAGATGTTGGAGTAATTAATGGATCTAGTTGCTGATTACGAAGAAGTCAAACGTAATAGGAGGATGTTCTTATCCAAGGAGAATTTGGAAGCAGGAGGATTGAGAATTGTTCCTCTATTTCAAGATTCGTCTTGGGAGACTCTGATATCACTTACAGATAGTGATATTCATTTGGAAGTTCATATTGCCAAAGTTACATCGAGAGGCTTAAGAGCCGAAGTACGTACTTTGAAGGCAATACAGAAAGATATTCGAAACGCCGCTAAAAAGATTCTCGAGTTGAGAGTACGACTAAAACAAAAAGCACCTGAAGTGCTACAGGAGACATCGTCTTGAAGTTCGCACCTATAGTCCCAGTACAATATGATCCCGCGAAGTATTCAGACTTTCATCTGATCCTTGCGCATGAAATTAGAATAGATCCTGTAAAAAGGGCTTATTATGAAGAGGCCTCAAAAAGGGGTCATCAGATCATTCTTGATAATGGAGTTATTGAGTTAGGATCTTCGGTGAGCTATCTAGATCTAATGGAAGCTTGGAATCATTTTCCAGAAGCTACTCTTGTAGTTCCTGATTCAATTCGGGACCAGAAGAGAACTATCGAGCTTGCGCAGGACTTTGCAGAGTTCATTCGAGAGGAAGAGCTTGATGAATCTTTCACTTTGATGATTGTTCCTCAAGGAACTACTTTCGTTGAGTGGCTTGGTTGTCTTGAAGCTCAGTTAGATCTCTTTAGTGACAATACTAATATTGTTGTTGGTATTGGGAGATATGCTGAAGATACTTTTGAAGGGGGTCGTAAAGCCCTTTGGGAAACAGCTCAGAAGATCTGGAGTGGTAATTACCATCTTTTAGGAGTCCAACACAATTTAGAAGAGGTAGCTTGGGCTAGAGAAATTTCAACTATTTGGGGTTGTGATTCTAGTTTGCCTGCTCGGGCTGCTTTAATGGGTATCTATGCAACGAAGGTTGAGAACCTACGAGAGCTACCAGATGTCGTTGAATTCAATTCTGGTATCTTAACGGATGTGCAGGATGAAATTCGACGATGCGTAAGCTTTTTGAACGGCACGCACTAATGTACTTTAGGGCCTGTCAAAAGTGTAAAACGGGGGCTTTGAGAGAATACGATGGTATCGAAGAAGGCAAGATACTGAAATGTATGAATTGTGGTTGGTACATTGTATCTTCAGATTTCAAAGACGCGGAAGGAGGACTTAGTGGTTACAGTGTCCCAGGAAGCGGGCACAGTATTGCTCAAATACCCAGGGTCTAAGTGTAACGAATGTCCTTTACAAGGGAATAAGTTTGTTCCGCCAGAAATTCCTGATAAGCCCTATAAGATCTTGTTCTTAGGGCAAGCTCCCGCAAATACAGAAGTTCGTCTTGGAAGACCTTTAGTAGGAGACTCCGGTCTCTTATTTAATTCTGCTCTCGAAGAGCATGAAATTAGTCGAGAAGATGTTGGTGTTGATAACGCTCTTCTTTGCCAGTGGTACAGTCGAGATGGAGAAAAACCTCCAAGAGAGGCTTTAGAGGCATGTAGTGGTCACATTGATATTAACACCCCTGAAGTGCTTGTTCCAATGGGTAATGAGGCCCTTGGTGTTCTTACTGGTCGGTGGGACGGTATTCTTAGCATCGCTGGTACTACTGTACCTAATGAGATAGGTAAGAAAGTTGTTCCTGTTGCGCACCCTGCATATTACTTGCGAAGTAATTCTAATAACTTCAGAGATTTCAAGGATAATATCTGGTTAATAAAACAGCTCTCTGAAGGTAAGAATTGGGATCATGTTGCTAGTAGGATGACTGTCTATGAAACTCGGGAAGAAGCTATTGAGTTCTTTCACTGGTTAAGAGATAATCCTCCTGAAAAGCTTTCTGTTGACCTTGAAACAGATTCAGTAGATATTGCAGGGGCAAAAATTACTTCGTTAGGTCTTGCTTGGGAAGAAGATCACGGTGTTATAATTCCTTGGTCTCAAGAATACCAAGATATGCATAATACTGGAATTGATGGACTTCTTGAGTACGAAGATGTTTATCAAGCTTGTAAAGAAGCTCTAGAGGTTCAAACAGGGGTTATTGCTTGGAATGCCCCTTTCGATATTTGTATTCTTAGACGTGAAGACATTGACGTTAAGTTGAAGTCTTGTGTGCTTATGAAGCACTACTCTATGGATGAAAGAAACGTTGCTGGAGCTCAGAGTCTAAAAAGAAATGCCTCCACTTTTTTAGGCATTCCTAATTGGGAAATAGGTCTTAAAAAGTACTTGAAGAAGAAGTTAGATCCTTATACTCTCGTACCTCCTAGTACTTTATTCTGGTATCAAACATTTGATACAACTACTACTCTTGCGCTAGACAACATCTTTGATATGTTATTGGCTTTGCCAGAGAATGAGGGTCCTTCAAGACTTTATCACGAACGTATTGCTAATTGGGTTCGAATGTTTGTAGAGGTTCTTCCTGTAGGGGCAAGGATGGATCTTGAAAAGTTACGAGAAGCTATGATGGTGATGCCGGCAAAAAGAGAAGCTCTTGTAAAAGAGATGCAAGAGATTACGGGCATACCTTTGTATAACCCTAATAGCTATCTTGATAATCGTAAAGCTCTATTCGAAGTTTTCAAGCTGCCTAAGATAAAAGGCTTGAGTACTGATAAAGATGTTATGGCAGCTCTTTTAGAGTCTACGGGTGAAGGAACTGTTGAGCACGAATTTGTTGAGTTGCTTATAGAGTTCAAGCAGTATCAGAAAGTTGTTGGTACTTATCTTGTAAATCTTGCTAGGTCTTATCGTGGAGGTTTTGGGTATGCTGACTTAAAATTATTTGGGACTGTTACTGGTAGATTATCTGCTAATAATTTCAACCCTTTAGTATTTCCTCGTGAGAGTAGAGATGAAGACAGAATCAAAGCAGGTAAGGGTAGTTTATATGGGATTGTAAAAGAAATCATTATTCCTGATGAGGATAGTTTCTTTATTCAGGCTGACTACTCAGGTATGGAATTACGAATTCAGGCAGTTCTGTCTCAAGACCCTTATATGTTAGAAGTTCTTGCAGATCCTAAGTCTGACTGGCATGCAACAATGGCTCAAGAAATGTATGGAGCCAAGTTTCTAGATGCTAATGAGGGGGGAAGAAAAGAATTACGAGTTATTGCTAAAATGTTGGTGTTTGGTCTTAACTATGGAAGAGGTGTTCCTTCTATTGCAGGTCAGTTGGGTTGTTCTAATGCTAGTTGTGCTCGTTGTCCTCGAAATATGAAATGTGCTCGAGCAATCAAAGAGGCACAAGCGCTTGTTGATAGTTACTTTGCACCTATTCCTAGGTTGAAGCAGTACCGTGAAGAGACTGTAGAAATTACTAAGAGTCAAGGATATCTTGAAGTACCTTCAGGACGTCGTAGACGTTATGATTTGATTACTCGAGATAATTGGAAGAGTATTGAAAAGCAGATATATAACTTTCCAATGCAATCTACAGGTAATGATTGTAACTTAGATGCCATGTATGAGGCATGGACAAAGTACGGTACTTGGGTAAGACCTTTATGGCCTATTCATGATGCTGTTCTTTGGAATATCAGAAAGAATATTTCTATTGAAACTTTAGACGCATTCTTGACTACTTTGCAAGAAGTTCCTTCTCGTAGTTTGAATACTTCATTACCTTTCTATGTCGATGTTGATGCTGGAGATAGGTGGGGTCAACTAAAGAAAATGGAATGGAAGGGACCAGGTACTACAAAAGATAATGTCCTTCTTAGAGAGTTAGTTAGTGCTTGATATTAATTGGGCTTGGTTAGTGGGATTCTTTCAAGCTAAGGGCTATACGTGTAGCACTCTCTAAAACATTTTATCTTAATTCTGAGAGCACACAACAAGACAATCAAGTCAATCCTTGTCACAGCAGATGACCGGAGAGTATAATTGGAACACGGGAAACTAAATAAGTATCCCTTTGTGATGAAGTTACTCTCCAAGGAGAAAAACCGCATGATTGACATGCTGATTAATGCCCTCGTGGCAGGTATCCTCGGCATGATCGCCTTCGTAGTGGTTCAGGGTCTTTTCGATTCACTTGACACGTCGACCTGGTCTTCGCTGTCGCTTGCTATCGTGCCCCTGATTCCGCCCGTGATCGCGATCATTACCGTCGTGGGTCTCTTCCTGGGTCTTTCGAAGCTTCGCTCGGTTTAATCGAACGACACTCCGATTGAGTGTAAGCTTTAAAAGCTAAGGATGGATTAGAGGGAGTACGGTTTAGCAATTGCGGCCGTGCTCCCTCCAGTTCTATATAAGCCCATGGCAACACAGTTTCGTACGTTAATAGTACAAGAGAGAGATGGTACTGAATCTCGGATTCAGGTCCCGATTGTTACTTCACAAATTACTGATCCGTCATCCCTTAGTAATTCGGGTTTTGTAGACGACCAAACGTCTCCCCAATTTAGAGAAGTTGTTATTACCGAAGGTGACGGAAGTACCACTACTGTTCTAGTGCCTATTGCCCTTGTAGAGTCTTCTACCGTTGTTACTCAAGAGGGTATTGCTTCTATTACTCCTCTTAGTTCTATTAGTCCCCAAGTACCTCATACTCCAATTACAAGAATAGTTGAAGTTAAGGAAGGTACGAAAGAGATATCACAAATTGCGGTTGAGTTAAATGCTATTACGGTTCCAGTAGCTAAGATAGCTCCTGCTTTACTTTCACGTACTGGAGATACTGTTTTAGAAAGACAACTCGCTAGAATTGATGAAGGTGAAACTACTCAAATTGTTGCTGGGGTATCAAAACCTGTAAAAGTAGCTCAGGCAATTATTGATAAAGCAGTTAAAGAAGCGGCTTCTGTTAGTCAATTTTTTGAGGTTACGGGTGCTCCCCCTAAGATTAGTAAGGAAGAAAGATTAGTAAATAGCGCTAATGAAGCTATTACTCTGTTGCGAGCAGACTCAGGTAGTTTTGAAGCTTCACAAATTGTTACAGAATTAGTTCAAGCTGGAAGATCAGATCTTGCTAGTGCAGTCTTTACTCTTACAAAAGATAGTGCTAGTGAACAAGCACTTATTCAGACCATTCCAGAGGAAATAAAAGCTGCTGCTATAGAGCTAAATTTCAGTGATAGAGCTGCTATAGTTTTGTTGCAGACTCCTGATGATCTACTTACTGTAAGTCAGCAAGTTAGTAAGACCAGTCTTAAGAATAAAGCTTTTGCTTTAGGGATGGACTTAGAAAAATCTAACCCTTTGGCTTTAGATTTGGTAAACGATGAAGTTGTGCAAGCTACTTTGGGGAGCCTGGGTAAAGAAATTGGTCTTTCACTTATTCCTATCTATGGAACTTTTAGAGAGGCAAAAAGACTTGTTGAGAACTGGGATAGTTTATCTACAGGAGAGAGAATTAGTGGAACTGGTCTAACTTTGTTATCTGCTGTAGGAGATGTTACTATAGTCATGGGGCCAGTATCTGCCTTGACTAAACTAGCCTTCAAGGGAGATGACTTAGGTAGGATAGTTATAAAAGCTACTACTGATTCTGCGGATGAAACAGTTAAGATTGTTACTCAGGTAAGTAAGGTTCAGAAGATTGCTCCTAATATTGAGGTAGTCGCTAGTGACAATTTGAAGTATTTAGCTGATGTAGCTAAGCTTTCAGAGAAGATAGAAGATGGGTCTCAGGTCTTTGAAATAGCTATTCAACCAACTGCAAGAGGAATTCGTAATTCAGGAATTGTTGATGATGTCTTAAAAGGGCGACCTGAAGCTTTAGAGGCTATAGGACGTTCTATTGATGACGTTCCTTTTAGACCTAGAAATACTCAAGGCGTTATTGAAATAACTGAACCTCTATCTGACAGTCAATTGTTAACTCTTGCAGATGCATTAAGGCTAGATACTGAAATAAATTCCATTATAGTTAGAGGGATTGAAAGTGCTTTACCTCCAGGTAGTGCTGTAGAACGCCTTGTAAGTGATAGAATGCTTCTTTGGGGAATACAAAATACTCGCTTGGCAGGAGCAGAGTTAAATGTTGCTCGTGAAGCAGCTGAATTGCTTATTAGAAAAGAAGTTACAGCTCAGATAAGTGAAGGTAGGACTATAGCTCGTACTGTAGAACGTATGCAAGAGATATTAGATCCTAAACGTTCTAGGAGTTTGCAAAAGCTAAGAAGGCAAGCTGGCGGTGCTATTGCTATAGGAAAAGAAAGAGATGTTGCAGGAGATTTAATTAAGGCTCAGGATGAGTTAGCAGGACTTAGAGTTAAACTCGAGTCTGAGATACGTAAGATTGATGTAGATGCTCCTGTAAAGAGTTTTGACGATCTTCTTAAAGGCCGGAAAAGTGCTTCTGCTGATAAAGTTGGTTCTGATATCACGAAGCTTGAAACTTTTATTCAGGACTTGAAAAACCTTCCTACTCCTAGAACTGGTGGTAGACCTAGAGTTATTGAAACTATAACTCAGATAGACAAAGGAGTTCCTCTGGAAAGTGCTCGAGTAACAAAGCTGAAGGATGAATTATTTGAGTTAGTAGATACTCTTTCTAGTGTTAGAGCTAAGAGAGTTGCACCATTTAAAGTTGTAGATACTCCTGAAATTTTAAGTTTGCAAACTCGTATTGCAGGCTTGCAAGATGAAGTTGTAGAAGTTATTCGTAAGGGAGCTGATAATTTTGGTCCTGAAGTAACTAAGCTAAGTGATGAAATTAATACTTTACAAGCTCAAGTAGTTAAGGCTCGAAATCTTTTACGCCTTCGAGATCCTAAGGTCTTAAGTAAAGCTAGGGTGCTTAAGTTAGAAGATGAGATTGCTGCAATAGAAAAGGAACTCTTTGATGAGACATTAACCCTTTCAAGAAAGCAAGTCTTAAAGAGGAAGTTAGGCCCTCTTAAAGAGCAGTTAGAAAAAGCAAAACAAGGGATTACTACAGAAGAAGAAAATCTTCTCTTCAAAATAAACAAGCTAGAAGATCGTATTGAAGTAGTAAAGAAAAGTGCTAGTCAAACAAAGAATGCTGCAAAAATAGCTAGGTTGAAAGATGATCTAGATTCTCTCGTAACTAAGCTAGGAACTATTTCAGATGACATTCCTGTATTTTCTGCTAGAGGAGATGAAATCGGACATCCTCTCGTTACTATATTACAAACAGAAAAACAAGTAAGTTCTAGGATTACCAAGTTAGAGGTAAAGATAGCTAAGCTTAGAGCAGCGGATGAAGCTACTGTTGTCGAAACTAGGTCAGTCAGATTTGAACCTGAAACTAAAGTATCTGGAGGTGGCCCTGGTGGTAGTGGTGTGGGAGGTAGTGTAGATTATGATCCCTCAGGAGGGGGAGTTGCTGTTCTTACTCAAGCTGAGATAGTTGTAGCAGCAAGTCCTGTTGCAAGAAGTGAGATTGCTACTTTCTTAAGAGCTACTAGTAGTCCTGGAGCAATTATATCTAGACCAAAGGGTGTATTTGCATTAGCAGGTATTCCCCAAGAATTGCCCGGTATTCTCACTGAAGAACAGATTGTTCCTGAAATAGGTACAGTAATTCCTGCACTTCCAGAACCTGAGACTGCTCCAGAGTTTGCTCCTACTAGAGCTCCTGATCTTGAACCTGCTTTTGCTCCTGATCTTGAACCTGCTCGAGCTCCTGATCTTGAACCTGCTCTTGCTCCTGTTGAAATTCCAGAAACTATTCCAGGGGTTACTCCAATAAGACAACCTGGGGAAGAACCTGGAAAAGAGCCAGGGGAAGTTCCTATAGAAGAACCTGCAAAAGTTCCAGTTCCTGGAGAACAACCTTCATCACTCACAGGGGAGGAGCCTGCAGAAGAGCCTAGTATATCTGGACAACCTGAGCCTGAAGAAGAAGGAGCTCCTCAACCTACTAAAACTAAAGTTGTAACTGAGGATTTGGTTAGGCTGATAAAGCAGAGAGATAGGAGAATTCACCCTCGAATAAGATTAGATGTTGAGTCTCCCAAGGGTAAGATTGGTCAAGTTAGGAAGCTAAAGCTTACTTCAGGATATACTTGGTTACAAGCTAGAGTGTACGTAACGGTATTTGCTCCTTACAGGGAAAAAGATATCAAGTATACTACTATAAGACCTAAAGGTACGGTGATGGTTAGAGGGCCTATTCAAGCTTGGGATAGTATTCAAAGGGATGGATTTACCATTGGTGTAAATAGCTTAGATGAGTGGGCTGAGTGGTTTACAGCTGCTCCTGAAACTGGAAGAATTACGGAAATTAAAAACGAGGTAACTAGGAAAGCTGGGGATATCACTCTTGTTGATGTTCCTCGTCCAGAATTGAAGGAATCTAGAATGACAACTCCACAAGATGAGTTTGCAGAGTTCGAAGAAATTCAACCTGTACTACCTATAGAACCTGTACAACCAGGAACTCAACCTATAAGACCTGTTACACGGCGTAGGCCTACTAGAATTGAAGTAGAGGTTGTTCCAGTTACTCCACGAAGAGCCATACTTCCTGCAGGGGCTGCTGCTGGTGCATTAGGAGTTAGGCGTAGACTTCTAAGAGTTAGGCAGGGTGGTTTTTCTTGGCCAATGGGTAATATCTATATTGGTATTTATCCTCCTTTCACTGAGGATGATATCGTTTACGATATTACTCCTCCACAAGGAACTACTTCTACTAGAGGGCCTAAGGAAGCATGGAACAGAATCAAGAAGATTGGTTTTGAACCTGATGCTAGTACTTACGATGAGTGGGCTGCGTGGTTCACTGCTAGAGGAGAAGCTACTGGAATTGAGGGAGCTGTGCTTGGTAACATTGGTTCTGCTTTAGATCCTCAGGAAGGAGGACTTAAAGCTTTTGAACCTTCGGTAGACGCATTTTTCAATCCAAAGAACGTGGATTTCTAAAACATGGCACATACATATTTTTGGGTCTTCGGGGTAACTCGAGAAGGCAAGAGAATTCTTGCAGGCCCGTTTCTTGATGAATTAGAAGCAGCTAATGCAGAGGACGATCTAGAGGTAACAAGACGGTATCGGTTACCTACTAGAGATCGTACAAAAGCAACTAGTATAGTAAAGCAGAAGCTTAGAGAGGATGGAGTACCTACAGACGACGCTCTAAAAAGAATATCACACAGAGATGTAGACGATTTAGAGGAAAATAGTGGTGGTCTCCTTAGCGGTGCTAAAGAGCGCTTTAAGCAATTAGGAGCTACTACTGCATCACATAACAGGCCCCCAGAAGAAGACATTTTCGAGGGCGACCCTTTTAGGGATTAATGGAAGATACTCATGGATGAAGGCGTAACAATTCTGTCCACACTAGGACAGGCACTATTAATTGTCGGAGGATTTACTCTCGGCTTTGTTGCGGTTACGATGTTCTTCACTATGCTCTGGGTCCGTCGAAAGGTCCAGGGTAAAGTGGTAGCACATTTTATCGAAACAAACAGACAAACAACAGAAGAGTTACTTCCAATCGACGAGTCTGGCATCATTAAATCCAAACACGGGGATGGTGATGAAGAATATCTTATTGTTCCGAAGAAGTCTTTCTGGTCTAAATGGCCAAAAGGATTTCCTGTATGGATGCAAGAGAGTGTTCCAACACTTTTGTTCATGCGAAATAACGCTGAGCCTTTTGATCCTGAACAGATTGAAACAGTAATTACAGCAAAAACTTTGAAGTACATTACTGATGAGAAGATGTTGAAGGCTACGTGGCAAGATGCAGCTGATTCTATAGGACTAGGTCCTTCGAATTTTAAGAGTCCTCTTGTGATTTTGGGAATTCTTCTTGGAGCAGGAATTATTGGTTTGGGTGTATTTCTATTCATCATTTTTCAACAAGTTCAGGATATGGATATTTTCCTTAGGAGTCTAGCATGAGTATTGAAAATAATGCTCATCCTCAAGACTCCTCTTTATTTAGTGAAAACCCTTTAGCTAATCTTCCGGAGACTATTGAGGATGACCAAGAGGAAGAAAGTTCGGAGCAAAACTTCGAACTTCCAGAGTACGCTTTTGCAGCAGCAGAGTCAAGTAACGAAGGGTCTGATGCAAGTGAAGAGGACATTCAATCAACAGAGAACTCGGTTGAAGAAAGTACTGAATTAGTTCCAGAGCAAAATTTTGAGCTTCCAGAAGCATACTCGTATGATGACTTAGATGACGAGTTTGGAGGAGAAGGTGGTCCTCCAGGTTTTCGGCAAATGTTTGATCCTAAAGGAAGAAGCGATCTAACTAAGATGACTGAAACTCCTCCAAGGATGATTTTACCTTTGGTGAGAGCAAAGATTATTGATGCAGCTTATGATGAAGAAAGGATTGCAAGAGGTGAAAGCTTACTTTCTATCTTTGTTACTGAATTCGATAAGAGGATGATCTCTAAAGATCGTAAAGGACGTTTAGAAGCTGTTGAACTCATTAGGGGCTTGCATAAGGGTGATGGTACGGATGAAGAAGAGGCTTCGTTGTAACCATGTTAATCAAAGAAGATACAACTCAAGCAGATCGCTTTAAGGTTTGGAAACAAATTCAAGCGCGACAAAATGAAGATAAGAAGAAAAGACTGTTGTCTTATCTTCTGAACCAGATTGTTCTTCTAGAGGGTAAGAAAGGTAGAGGTAAATCTCTATCCTCGGTAGCTCTGGCATATGAACTTCGTGAGATGTTTGGTAAGCCTGTAATTATTGTTGGTACTAAAGTTGGTATGACTGATAACTTTGGGCCTTTCAAGTTTCTTAGTGAAAGAGATTTTGTTGAACAGCTAGATCAGATTTCAGATATTGCTAACGCGGATGAAGAAGGGGCCGGAGAAACTACTGTTGAACGTGCTCTGAAGTCACTCGGTATCGATATTATGGATAGCACGATTCTTTTTGATGAAGCTATCAAACTATTTGATTCTAGAACTCCTTCAGATAAGTTAGTAAGACTATTTGGGTATTTTGTTGCACAGTCTCGGCACTATAATATTACAATGGTTATTACAATTCCAAATCGTGATAACCTGGACAAAAGAGTTCGAAGGCAAATTGACTGGTTCGGTCGTTGTACTACTACTTGTAGGACATTGAATAAAAAATGTATTCGTCCTGGTTGTAGACATATAACTACTATTCGATTTGTTGGTGGTATCGATCGTTTCAAACTACGTTTGGAAGGTACTAAATACTGGTCTATGTTTAACTCATGGTCCATTGTTGGGTTTAGACCTAGTCAGACCAAAATCAAGAATTACTAATGATTTCACCACTCAAAGTCGCATACATGTTTTTGATAAGTTTCTCAGCTGTAATGATTGGGGTTACATTAACATTTCTAACGGGATATATCGCAGGAGGTTTTGTAGGCCTTTGGTTTGTAGTTATAATGTTTGCTGGTGGTCAAGTTATGCTTGTACCAAATAAATCAACTACTGACGATGTTCAACGAGAATTCAAAAAACAGCTTGCAGGAACACGACCTCCTAGAAGGACTAGACGTGACATTCTTTAAATGGCTAATTTTGTTGATTGCTGTATTTGTTGCTGTAATACCTGCAAATAGGGCACTTGCTATTGCTTCTCCAAATAGCATTTCGATCTTAACGATTAATGCTTTTCAAAACACTGTAGAAAGTAATGATATTTTGTTTATTGCTTCCTACAATATTGATTATACTTCTAATCCTACAGAAACTGTTACCCAAGCTTTCATTTTCCGTTTAATGGATGGGGGTACGGAATTAGGATCAACTGCTCCTTTTTCATTTATTAATGCTGGATATGATGGTGGTGTGGTTGCTTTGTATTTCTCTGCTAGTGATGTTGCTCTTATACCTATTGTTTGGGAGGGTGCAGGTTATGAAGTACGTTTGCAAGGTAATCCCTCTCTATTCGCAAGTCCTCCTGTTGTAGTCAATTCAAGTATTGACTGGAATAGTGTTCTCACTACTAAGTCCGACTTGCGAAATCTTCTAAATGATTTAGCTACTGATCTACAACTTAATTGGGCTCAATATACTGAGCCTGATATTGAGTTATTAACTACTGCTGCTGCTGGAAATGTATTTACTCAAGAAGGGGAAGTTTATTTTGGAAATGTAATTCCTAATGTTAGGATTGCTGCTTCTGGATTGTTTACAGGGCGTACTACTCTTCCCGTAGTTACTGAGCGTACGTTTACACTTAGTTACCGTGATCAGCTACTACAATTTTGGGATACTTCTTCTATTGGGACTGCTCTACAGGGGGCTGCTGATGTATTTAACACTCCTAGAAGTCTCATTACGACTTTAGGGTTAGTAGCTTTCAATGTAGCTATTATTATGGCAATGGTTAAAGCAAACCCTGCTGCAGGGCAGATAGCTCCTTTAACTACTGCAATTATTTTACCTGTTGGAGCTTATGTAGGTTTGACAGATATGGTATTTGCTGCGTTGATTGCAATGTTCGCAACTTTTGGAACTGTATTCATACTGTTTTTAAGGCGTGGGTAAATGAACAGAATCAAGAAGTTTAGTATCTTACTGGCAGTAATCGCTTTTAGCTTTACGACTGCTCTTGTAGGAGCTCAAGTTGTAGTTAATACTGCAATTTACCAATCTCTATTCTCTGTTACAAATAGTAGTATAGTCACTACCAATGAAGTTGTCGGATTTCCTTATTCTGGATTTACTCTTGTAGATCAGAACTTTATGGATCCTGATACTTTGAATAGTGTTGTAGTAGATACATTTAGTACAAGTATTCCTGCAATGCCTCCATCAACAAGAATTGCGTATCAGTCAGCAAAACAAGATGACGGAACAGTCTTCACAGACTATACAACAGAAATAAACAACAACAGTATCTTCGATGTTATTTTCTTTCCTGCTACTCCCGCAATAAATGACGCCTTTTACTTTGGATTGTATTCTCCTGGAAGAATCTTAACAGTAAATGTTGGAATAGCTGGAGTCTATGATTACGCTTTGACTTGGGAGTACTACAATGGTTCCTCTTGGACGGCTTTGGTTGGTCTAAATGATGAAACAGACTCTTTCGAAACGGCTGGGGTTGGACCTGTTACATTTGATCTTCCTATCGATTGGGCTGCTACTCCTGTTGACTCAGTAACTTCCTATTGGGTTCGTGCTAGGGTTAGTTCTTACACTTCCGTTACTACATCTGCTCTTGGTACTCAAGCTTGGTGGGAATCTGGTACCTGGTTTGTTTACGTAGATAGCATTAGTGAGAATGTACAAATTAATTATACCTTATTTATGGGTGGAGCTACAGATTTAGTTACTAATCATCAAATATTTCCAGGGAATGAAGGAATTGTTACTACTGATGCTGCTGATCTTGAATTAGGTCAGTTAGCTTTTACTTTTGCTATGGAAGGTGTTTTTGACGTAGATAGTACTAGCGGAAACTATCTTACAAAGACCAGTGCTATCGTAGTTGATAATCCTTCTTCAGGGCAAGTGCGAGTTACTATAGATGATGGAGTAGGCTCTAACTCAGCAACTGTCTTAGGTGTTACCTCAGGTGAGTTTACTATTACTGTCTCTTCTGATGGTGTTACTCTAACTCTTACTATTTCAGGAGTAGGTAGTTCTAGTACTACAATGTTAGATATCTCAGATAACGGCAATAGCTGGATTTGGGGTGATGGAGATACTACTCTTTATTTCGAAGAGATAAGTTTTACATTTCCAAGTGTTATAGAGGACTGGAATACTTCTGGAAGCTTAGCAACTGGAGCTACTCTTACAGATACTATCGAATATCTCGATACAAGTATCTATTCAAATATTGGAATTCCTCCGATTGTTCCTCTGGGTAGTACTATTCATGGAGGTAATCTTTGGATCGTTGATTCTAATGACCTTTATGAATTAGACGAAACGGATGCTACGTCTACTATCTCAAATTGTGTACTTGTAAATATAGGTGCTCAAGCTATAACTTCAGATGGAACTAATCTTTGGTATGTAAGTTCTATTGCAACTGATATTATTGAGATTAATACAAGTTGTGTTTTACAAAGTCAATTCGATATTTCTTCAATCTCTGTAGGTGCTAGGGGTATTGCCTATAATACAGATACAAATCGTCTAGCTCTTTTTAGTTCTCCTTCGGGTAATCCTACTTTAAGTATCTATCAAACAGGAGGAGCTCAAGATTCTTCAGGTACAATCACAGCAATGGCTGTTGCAGGTGATGCTAGTATTTATGCTGCAGAGTACTATGACGGTTTCTATTGGGTTACTACTGTAGGCTCTGGATTGAATCATTATTCCTTATACCGAATGACAAATACTTCGGATGCCGTAGCTATTTATCGTCTTCCTGTAGATGCCTATGGTTATCAATTTGATACGAGTTTACTTCCTATAGATCCTGGAGCGATTCCTTTTGCTTTACAAGATATTGCAATTGATACTTCTGGAAGCGTTTGGAATTATCCTTGGCTTGTAACACATCCGAATAGTACTGTCTTTCAGAAGTATCTAACGTATACTATATCTGATCTTTTTACTTCGCATCTTAGGATTGAAGAAGACTTTCAACGAGATATTCCAGGCTGGTCAGACTTCGATGACGTTGCTGCAGGTCGATCGGGTCTAAATATGAATAGTGCTTTTAGCGGTATTTACTCTGCTATACTTGCTCGAACGTCTGCAGGTATTGCAGATACTACTCAAGAAGTCATAGGTTTTACTCCAGGACTAGTATACTCTTTTGGAGCTCAAGTAACGTGTTCTGGTGAAAATAATGAAATGATTATTCAGTGGGAGGAATCTGACGGGACTCCTATAGGATCAGCTACTACTATTAATAGTACTGGTTGTGGAGCTTGGAGTGATATTAAGTGGGAAAATCAAATAGCTCCTGCTTTAGCTACTCAAGCTCAAATAACAATTCAGAATCGTTGTGTAAGTGTTTGTGTTGGTGTAGATTGGGGTACCTGGGATGGTATTCAGGCTATTCAGAGTGCTGTTAAGGAATCATTTCCTACAATTTCTACAAATCTAGTACAAAATCCCAGTTTCGAAGAGTTGTATCAAAGCTCTACTACTTGGCAGTCTATTGCAGTAGCTCTAGGTTCGATTACAGACGTGTCTAGTTCTTTAATTAGTTGGGACGAAACAATACCTTCAAGTGCTATACTGCTTATAGAAACTTCTATTAATGGTGGAGGTTTATGGTCTACTGCATCTAATGGATCTCCAATTCCCTTAATTCTTGTAAATGATGATCTTACAGGAGTTTCATTACTTGTACGTGCAACATTTGATCCTACTACTACAGTGAATGAAACTCCTCAACTGGATTCGATGTTGATTTCAGTGTTAGATAGTTCTGATTTTACGTTACAGTATAAGCTGAATGATATACCTTCATTAACTATAGATGATCGTATTGGTACTAATGATGGTATTATGTCATTTCCTCTTGTAACAAATAACACTTTACTAGCTAGCGCAGGTCCATTAACTACTATTGCAGGAGCTATTACTATATCTGGAGATGCAAGTACTCCTGATTTAGTTGACATAGTAACTCCGGGGGATATTACTTCTGCAACAATCTTTAATAATGATATTCCTCTAAGTGACTTATGGCTAGCGTTATCTGCCCTTTCTAACAATGATATACCCCCAATCATGTTCTGGATAATTACTGCAATGGTTGTTATTCTAGCTTCAGGATCTTACACTTTCTTATACACAGGAAGCGTACCTTGGACTGCTGGAGCTATGGGTATGTTTACTCTTGGGTTTATAAACTTCGGAGGTGGAGTATTACCTTTCTGGGTATTCTTCTTCTTTGGAGTGATGGCTATGGCTGCTTCGATCTTCTCCAAAGTTAAGGCGATGTAATGAATACTTTTGCGGTAATAATGGGGATAATGACCCTGTTCATTATTGGAACAATTTTATCATTTTCTGTAGAGGGTGAATTTGGTATAGCTGCAACTTCTTTAACTACGACTCTAGATAACAATGATCTTGTTATTGAAGTAGATGATACTACTGGTTTTCTTACTTTAGATTTCATTGTTATTGGGGAAGAAAACATTTGTTATACTGGAAAGACAGCAACGACTTTTACAGGGATAACAAGAGGTTGTCAAGATACTGGAGCTGAAGCACATGCTGCAGGTGTTAGTGTGTATAATGAGGGATCTAATATTGTAAATAGTCTTATCGGATTTAATATTGCAGAAGCAATGTCTACTGCAGGTGTTATTCGAGTACCTTTTATGCTAGCAACTACTGTTCCTCGAACGTTTGCAAAGATTATTTCTTGGGACTATAGCTATCTCGAAGGTTCTCTTTGGACTGTTCCTCTTGTATATGTCAAGTTTATATTGTTCTATCCACTTTCGGGAGCTTTTATGATTTCGTTCATAATTATGATGGTGAATATATTTATGGGTATAGCTCGACTCTTTACACCGTAATGAGATATCCAGTTATGTTAATTTCCAATTTGTGTGATAATGGAGTAGACTCTCTTTACAAGACCAGAGGTTGAAAATGGTAAACCAGCGAAATAGACGAGGGACTAATCCTTTTGCTATCCTAGGCGGTGTTGTAGCTGTTGTTGCAATGTTGCTTATTGCACTAGCTCTTGCCTTGAATACTTCAACTGCAGGTACTGGAGTTAGGATCGATTTTGCAGCTAATAGTACTCCTATAGCTCAAAGATCAGGGATAAATCTTATTCAAGGGACTGCTATCGCTATTACAGGTACTGATGGAGGTATTGGTGATGATGTTGACTATATCATAAATTCTACAGGAAGTGGTGGTGGAGGATATGATACTATCGAAGATGAAGATAGTGCACTTCCTCAAGAATCTGTAGTTAACTTTACAGGAGCAGGAGTAACTTGTGCAGCAGGTACTGGTCAAACAGATTGTACTATCCCTGGAGGAGGAGCTCAAGATTTAGCAGGGGTCTTATCTACAGGTAATACTTCCGGAGGTACTAATATAGTACTTTCAGGAGCTGGAGATACCTTAAATTACTTGCGTACTCTTTCTCTAGTAATAGATGCACTAACTCAAACTGTTGGAACTGGTACTGCGCAAATTCCTAATTTGGGAGGTGCTACAGATCAATTTGTTTTTGAAGATGTAACGCAAACACTTTTCAACAAAACTCTCGATGATTTTAGTAATAAAATTCACGCTGATGACTTGCATATTCAGTTACGTAATGAATCAGGGGGGGTACTAACCAAAGGCGATGCTGTCTATATTAGTGGTTATAGTGTTGGACAGGATCTTGCTTTGGTTACTCTAGCTGATGCCTCATCCTCGAGTACTATGCCCGCAGTTGCTTTATTGGAACAAACGACTCTTGCTAATAATACTTCAGGCGAATTCATTATTACTGGAAGAATTTCAGAGGTCGATTCATCTGCATTTTCTGTTGGTGATAGACTATATATTTCTAATGTAGGAACAACAACAAATACTCTAACTTCGACAAAACCAATTGGAACTGATTTGATTCAAAGTATTGGTGAAGTATTACGATCTCATGCATCACTAGGTGTTATTGAAGTATTTGGTGCAGGTAGAGTTAATGATCTTCCTAATATTCCAGATGATAATATTTGGCAAGGGAATTCTTCCGGTGTTGCAGTTGCGAATTCTGTTCCTGATTGTAACGCTTCAAATGTTTACCGTTTACAATACGATGATACAACAAATATTTGGAGCTGTGATACAGATAAAATTGATCTTACTGTAACGACGGGAGATGTTACAGGTATTCTTGACACTAGTAATGGCGGTACTGGTGTATCATCTTTTACTGATCATGGTGTACTTGTAGGTTCGGGTTCGGGTGCCTTATCTGTAACTACAACCGGTTCAACAGGTCAAGTACTTACCTCGAACGGTTCTAGTGCGGACCCAACATTCCAAGCAGCAAGTGGAGGTATTACTGAGGCTGACCAGTGGCGACTAACCACTACCTTCTCCGGTGATGCTTCACCAATCACATCAAACCTCGAACGTGTAAATAGCGACGGTTTTACCGTGCTAACAGCGACAGTTGGTATGACTGAGAGTTCAGGGATATTCACATTTCCAAGGACTGGATATTGGCTGATTACATTCACGGTATCGTTCCTTTCTTCAACAGGATCCGATACTATTCTGGAAGGAACCATTTGGACTACATTAGATGATTCTGCTTATACAAATGCGGTAGTTAGCAGAGGTTCACTTTTTAATAGCAGTGCTGCGACTACGACCACAGCTACATTTTTATTCGATGTCACTAGCGTTTCGACACGCAAAGTCCAATTCCGTATCAATGGCAACTCTCAGAATGTGATTGGAAGCTCGGTAGATAACTTTACTTATATGACGTTCATCCGATTAGGAGATACATAAAATGCGTAAAATTTTTATAGCTATGTTGGTGGTTGGAGTGTTGATTGTTTTGGCAGCTGTTGGTGTGAATGCCAGTAGTCAACAGAATCATTCATTGGCTGTTTCGACAACACCTCCCGATGTTATTACTAAATCTGTAACATATGATGATGTGCTTTCTAGCATGCACCGTGGACAATGGTTTGGGTGGTTAGATTCTTCAAATAAAAATTACGCAAATTTGATCATCCTTGATTCGCAGTATTCAAAACCTACTATTTCTGAGTTACTTGCAGCTCAAAGTGCTCTACAAGCGAAAGTAAATAGTCGAGAAGTTACTATACAAGATTTGGAGGCTCTAAGAAAAGATATTGAATCCAGAATTTTAGCTGGAACATATACTAATCAGGATCTTGTAAACTATCTTCGAATTCTTGGAGGGTTTTAATTGTACTTTCCTAATTTGACAATAATACTCCCCACATATAACGAGAGAGAGAGCATACAGATACTACTACCTCAAGTAGCAAAGCTTGGACATCCGATCATTGTTGTTGACGACAACAGTCCTGATGGTACTGCTAAAGTTGTCAGAGGTATGAATTTACCTCTTGTCACTCTAAGGGTCCGAAGATCTAAAAGAGGACTTGGAGCTGCTATCAGGTATGGAGCAGAACAAGCAAAGACAAGATATGTTGCTGTTATGGACACTGATGGACAGCATAAGGTTGCAGACCTTGAAAGACTGATCAGTGCAATGTTCTCAGGACCTGTTGCTCCAAGCGTAGTTCTTGGATCTCGATTGATGTCTGGAGGTTCTGTAGAAGGGCTACCTAAATATCGAAAGGTCGTAACGGCAATTCTGAACTGGCTTGGAAGTTTGCGAGCTCAAACAAGAGCTTCCGACTATCTCACGGGATTCTTTATTTCACATCGAAAGTTGGTAACCTACACAACCGAAAACGGTTTCAAGATTTTGTACGATATCTTAAAGCATAATAAGCTAATCATTAGTGAGCTTCCAATTACTCTGTACAAACGGGAGTATGGAGAATCGAAAGCCAATTGGCGAGAGCTGCAGCGGTATCTAAAGTTGGTTTTCTCATGAAGAATGTTTGGCGTAGTGATCATATACTTGCACAAGCTCTTCGATTCTCTATTATTGGCGGAACTGGGTATGTTCTCTATCTTGTTTGGTACTATGGATTTATTGAGTTAGGTATATCTCAAACAATAGCAATCGTAACTGCTCCTTTTGCGAACATCATCTATAACTTCTTCCTTCACAGGGGATGGACTTTTAAGAAGCGAACATAATGTCTATAAAATTACCTTTCGAAGTAGCAATGTGCTTACCTGCGTATAACGAAGAAGCAAACCTTAAAAAGTTGCTTCCTAAGTTGATACGCGAAAGAGACCTTACAGAAATTGTTGTTATAGCTTCTGGCTGTACTGACAGTACTATCGAGGTAGCTCGTAGCTTCGAGCCAAGAGTTCGTGTCTTAATCCAACCTGAACGTGAGGGTAAAGCATCTGCTATAAACCTCTTCTTGAGAGAAACATCAACTCCTATTGTAATTATGGAGAGTACTGACACTTTACCTGGTGCAGGAACCATTCGACACTTATTAAATAGGTTTCTAGATCCTGAAGTTGGAGCAGTAGGTTCTCGTCCAGTCCCCTCTAATATTCCAAATACTGTAATGGGTATTGCAGCACATATTCTTTGGAAAGCCCATCACTATCTTGCATTAGAACATCCTAAGCTTGGAGAGATGATAGCTTGGCGAAGGTTAGATATTGGTGCTATTGAGTTAGAACTTGAAGGTACTCTTGAAGAGTTCTTTGAAACTTCAATAAAAGCTCTATTCCAACTTGCTGACACTACTGCAGTTGACGAAGCTTTTATCGAAGCATCCATTGTAGCTGCTGGTTACAAAGTTGTTTATGAACCATTAGCTGTTACGTACAATCGCGGTCCTGACAATATGACTGATCTAATTAAACAGAGAAAGAGAATATATCGAGGACATCTTTCTCTCAAAGCAAGTGGGTATTCTGTATCTACATTAAGTCCCTGGAAAGGGCTAGCTGCTACTTTTAAGGCAGCTCCAAAATCACCTAAAGGAATTCTATCTTGGCTGATATTGATGTACGCGGAAGCTTACTCTCGAGTAACAACAGACAAGAAGGCTCCCGAAGTAGCCATTTGGGATATCGCTACCTCAACAAAGAAAGTACATCAAGAATCCCACTAGCGATATTTATCGTTTATATTCTAACTACATTCTTAGCTCCTATAAGGAGGGTACTTCCCGAAACAGAACTAAATTCTCTTTTTCAGAATGCTTTCGAAATGCATCTTTGGATTCCGCTACTACTAGCTACGTTTGTAATGATCCGACAGAGTAGTCCGTCACTAAATGCTGCAGCAAAGGTTAAGGTATGGAATTGGATAGTCGTAGTCATCTTATCTCTTTTCCTGATCCTAACTATCCTGGAGATTCGGGGATTGTGGTGGACCTGGCTAACTTTAGGGGTACATTTTTCTACAGTTATGTTGGTAGCGAATGCTACCAGAAGCAAGCTCGGGAATTTGAACTCTTTGACTCTCGGAGTAGGCGTAGCTTCATTCGCTGCAGGGCTCTGGGAAATAGCTTACACTATGGGGTATTTTTATAAGTACGATGTACCTCAGGATATTAGTTCAATTCATTTATATGCTCAAATAATTAGAATTAGTCCATTAGCAATCGGAGGTATTGGGGTAGCCATAGCTTTCTGGCCTCCAAAGCTTTCTTGGTTATCAGTAAGTATGTTATTACTAAGTGCGATAATTATGTCGTATTGGTTACTTGGTGCAATGTGGGTCGATGTAGTCTTTGATTGGCAAAAAGGAGTGTGGATACAAACAGAACCATTTAATTGGGGTCAAGCGATCCTTTATCGTAGTTCTAAGGCAACACTAGCACTTGGACTTATTGGGCTTTACGGAGCTCACTACACAAGAGGCAGAGGTATCCGGTTGAGATTACTCGTAGGTTATGCTATAATACCATTATGGATAGGATTCTTTATGGCTACTTCGGCTTTCCTGGTTTTTACCTGGTTCAAGTCGTTATTCGCATCCGAAGGAAAACTTCCATACTTTAAGACACGCACGATACATTACGACAGGAGATTCGATTCTCCGGGTGATGGCGGAAGAAATGAATGAAAATTTAGCAGAGTTGCTAAATGACGAACTTGAAGTCACAGAAGAGGACACTGACCTGTTTGAAGGTAAAGATGAACTTCTTTCGGACTTGAAGCAAGGTCTCTTTGAAGCTCGTTTGGGTAATGACCTAAGTACTTCGGGACTTAGGGGAGTAACTCATGCACTTGAAGATATTGGCATGGTAACTCTTGAAGATGGGGATGCTCGAGAAAGATTGTGGATACGTTCCGCAGCTCATGAAGCTGAAAAACTCGGGCTTTCAAAGACTGTGTTTGCTCGTGTTAGAAGTCAGGTGGCGTAGTGGCAGAGTTGCAATCTGAAAATCTGACAGATCTAGAGTTTGACTTTCTAAGTCGACTCGCAGGGTTTCATAGACCTATAAGTTTTTCCAGTTTTAGGCACCCTCCTGAAGGTGAACTTTTGGGTAGTGAAGTATTACACACCCTTGCAAGTCTTCAGAGACGTCGTTTAGTTCAGAAAGACCTCTCTGATTCTGAATTTTATCTCCTTACTAAGAGGGGAGAGAATTTTGTTCTCAGAGAGAAGTTAGTGTAATGGAAGATTTTACTCTTAAAGAACATGCTGAAGACGTCTTAGCTGCTCTAGAAACAGTTCCAGTACATATTGAAGCCATTAGAGCAGAAGTAACGACAAATAAAGAAGTCTGGGGAGATGTTTCAAATGCTTTATTTGCTAAGATTTTGCTTTATCTCCTAAAGAGAGGATACATAACTAGGGATGGAAACATTCTACGTATTACTTTTAGAGGGCGTCAGAGACTGAATTTATTATTTGGACTTCCTCCACTGTCGGCTTAAGGAATTATATATCTTGGTATCGATTGATACGTTAGAGAAGCTCAATGAAGGACTTGGAGGAGCATATGAAAGATATGCGTACTCACGAGTTATTGCACAACATATGGAGGATCGAGGTCTTAAGACGGTTTTGGAATTAGATGCAACTTATATTGCAGGTATTCCTGGTTTTAACTCTTGTCTATTAGCTCGAGATGGATATGATGTTACAATCACTGTCAATGAACGAGATTATGAAGACGCGCTTCATGCGTGGGAGCTTCTTGGTCTCTTGGGTCCTAATGTGCATATACTCCGAGACGATGGCTCTCTCTATGTTGACGATAATAGCTATGACCTCGTATATAACCATCTTGCTTTTGAGCATTATGAGGATCCAGTGGCGTTCGTTAGTAATATGTCCAGGATTAGTAAGGACGTAGTCTTAAACTTGACTCTAGCACCTTACAACTTAGGTTTCATAGTTCATTGGCTTGCTCATAAGTGGCAAGGTAAAAGGTGGGATCATGGTAAGATTCGCCAGATGACTGTTGGAGCAATGAAGAAAGCACATAACGGAGCTGGACTCACTAGAATTGGTAGAGGAGCAGCAGATGTTCCGCCTTGGGTAGATACTGTAGATGGTCAGATCAAAGGATCCATGACTTATCTTGATGGCTATCCAGATAAAGTTCGGCAGAAATGGATATGGTGCTCAGGCGACCCAAATCTTGCAGAACGAAAATGGATTCGTGTAATGTGGTACGCTGAAGAACGAATGCCTGAATGGTTTAAGATGCTCGTAGGGCATCATCTCTGGGTATCAAGCACAGTTCAAGTAGGTTAAAGAAATGACTTCAAGATTTGCACGACGTTTTCCTGAAAGAGCTTTTCCTGACTTAACAGGTCAGGCAGAAGCTGTATTAGATGTTTTGTCTATGTCCTCTCTAGATCTTCCGGATACGGTATTTGAAGAAGCTGAATTTGAAAACCCAGATGAAATGTTTGCAGGTATGGTTGAGCTACGAGATAAAGGCTTAGCTCGAGTGCGTCGAGATGAAGATGGGACTTTTTGGCAACTTACAAGAGCGGGGCACAATTTTAAGAGACACAGAAATGACATTAAAGACTAAAGAAGGTGTGGGAGGCCAGAAGTGGTTTCTTGCAGGTACTTTCGGAAATAGCGACGATGCTCGAGACGCCCGAGGGGATTTTGAAGATGATGGATTCATAACCTCAGTAAGTAAAGCTAAGAATGGTGAAGATTGGGATTTATGGATTCGTCCTAAAGGTAAAGCTACAGAACGACAGACAGAAATTCTTGCAGGCCTTGTAGGCATTACTGTTTTAGGCGCTGTAGGATTAGCAATAGCAGGGAATATTTAAAATGCTTCCAGCGACGATTAAAGGTAAAAAAAGAGTTGTGGGTGATTTAGTAAAAATAACTACTTTCACCTCTCCAACATCACGTACGGAAGAAAGAGGAATTCTTAGGGATTACAATCCTGAGGATGATGAGATACTAGTTGAGTTCACTCCTAGTGATACCGATATCTGGCTTTCTCTTGATCCTGAATTGGATGATGTAGAATTTATTACTAGCAATGGTAAAGGAATAGAGTTGAGATAATGGCTAAAGATGACTTTTCACTAGAGGTAAAGTATCCTGCAGATAGGTTTGATGTTATGGATGATAACATCATAAAAATTGTTCGTAGACAGCCTCATTCAACAGGTATTGATACTGGTGATTCTAATAAAAAGCCCAAGAGAAGTCTTATCTTCGGTTTTGCTACTGAAAAAGCGCGTAATAACGCTAAACGAAGAATTCAGAAACATAAATTCCCAAAGCTGACAATACAAGTTTGGGATGACTAAAAGTAGAAAAATATAATGCCAGTAAGGCGTAAGACTAAAGCTGAAATTCGAAGGACACGAGCACGTTTAGACAGGGAGAGAAAAGTTCGACCTTTCAACTTGGAAGTAGAATATCCTATGGAAAAGTTTCCTGTACTAGATGCTCCTATTGCTAAAGCAGTAGGTAGAAGAGCTCATTCTACAGGAGCAGATATCAAAATATCTGGTAAGCGAAAGCCTAAGAGAGATCTTGCTTTTAGTTTTGCTACTCAAAAAGCTCTTGATAATTCAGTTAAGAGACTTCGTAAACTTAAGGTCAAACTTCCTTCTATTGAATTTAGGGCCTGGGAAGATTAACAGAGGCATGTGAAAATGATTGAACTACGTGCGCTAGACTTCGCAGTTTTAGAAGAGATTGAATTTGGGAACCAAAATGGTTTTCGTCCTTCAGTAGCTTCTTTATCTGGGGACTTGGAAACACAAGTAGGTCTTATTGATGTTTCTTTAGGAAGTCTTATAGGAAAAGGTTTGATAAAAGGGACAGGGAGTGCTGAGACTAAGAGATACCAGATTACTCCGAAAGGTCAAGAAAGAATTTTGGAAGGTCCTGCTATTGTTCCTTCCTTAATGCACGATCCTCCTAGACGTAGTAGAGATCTTGGAGCTACAACAATTCATCCAGATCAAAATATTCCTGGGCTCAGGCGTTAGTTATGCCAGTAAATACAGAGATACTTCGTCATGGGCGTCCTAGGCGTGTAGCTTGGAATGCTTGGACTCTAAATCGTCTATACGAAGCAATGTTAGATGAAAATGATGGTGATGAAGAAAAAGTGAGTTACTGGCCTGAGCGATATACATTCAGACAAGACCACACTTTTAGTTCTCCTGAGAACATTGTATTTCTTGATGGAGATCCTGAAGACATTCATACTTTCAAAATCTTCTCTGGAGATCTCTATCAAACTTTCAGGAGTTCGAGATAACATATATGCTTTCAAATCTTCCAAACTACTACTTAGCCAGGAAAACGGGAGGACAGCCCCCTTTACCGTTTAATTACACGTTCATCACTACGGGCTTCTGTAACTCGCGGTGTTTGACTTGTGATATCTGGCTTCGGGACAAGCCCCAAAAAGATGACCTAACCCTTTCTGAATGGATCAAGGTTTTTGAGTCAGTTGGCAACTCCGTCTTTTGGGCTACCCTGTCTGGTGGCGAGCCGTTTTATAGGTCGGACTTGATTGATATGCACGATGCTCTGGTTGAAATTACCCAACCAAAGATTGTGAATATCCCAACTAATAGTTTGACGGCTCGTACACCAGATTGGGTTTGGGAGATGTGTGTTCGTCATCCAGAGACAAACCTTATTATTAATGTCTCCTTTGATCATTGCGATCCTGAGAAGAATGATGTAATACGAGGAGTTCCTGGTAATTTCGAAAAGTCAATGAATGTTTTTAACACTCTTCGAGGTTTTGATTTTCCAAACTTGAATGTTGGTATTCATACTGTCATTTCAAAGTTTAATGTGAATGATATTCCCGAAATTGCAGATTTCTTTATGGATCTAGCTCCTGATCAATTTATTACTGAAGTAGCAGAGCAAAGAGTGGAGCTTGCTACTATGGATCATGATATAACACCTAAAGCTGGGGCGTATGAAAAAGCAATTCATTACGTTCAGGAGAAGATGAAACGTTCTGGTCACTGGGGAGGTATGTCGAGGCTCACACGAGCTTTCCGATTAACCTACTACAACTACGTAGTGAAGAATTTATATGAACAAACTCAAGCTATTCCATGTTTTGCTGGGTACGCTTCGTGTCAAATTAATTACAACGGTGAAGTATGGCCTTGCTGTGTTGAAGCCGTTCCTCTTGGTAATGTTAGAGATCGAGACTTTGCCGAGATCTGGACGAATGGAAAAGCAAAGACAGCTCGAGAACGAATCCGAAGAGGCGAATGTCAATGTCCACTAGCTAATGCTAGTTATAGTAACATGTTGATGCATCCAAAATCGTTAGCAAGGGTCGCAACGAGAGTATTAGTATGACTGTTACTGTAAACATCAAAAGGGATGTAGACTACGATGAATATCAAGTCACTACATCATTACCTAATTCTCGTAAGATAAATGAAAATCAAACTTACTTTACAGATGACCCAGAAGACGCTGCCAGTACTTCTGCAGTTATATTTAAGGGCCTACAGCAACGAGGTTTAAACCCTACACCAACAACTGGACTCCAAAAGTTTGTTAATAGACATCTTCCTGGAGGGCAAGCTGCGTGGGAAGACATCCGGAGAGAGCACAATGTATGAGCTCGTAGTCGTAGATGATACAGGAGATGAAGTCTTCGTTGAAGACTATCGTAGTCAGAGAGAGGCTATGAATGCTGCAGATGATATTCTTACTGCAACTGTAGGATTTAGAGCTTCTATTCTCAACTCCGAAACAAGCCAAACAATTACTAATGACAATGAAGGTCGAGGTTGGGTAAGGGTCTAATGTTTACATTAACAGTAATAGACCGCGTAGGAGACGAAGTTTTTGAAGAAGACTTCAATACTTTAAGAGAAGCTAAACAAGAAGGAGACCGCTTTCCAGGGGTATTTTTAGGTTCTAGTGTTTTTATCGTTGACACTGAAGGTTGCGAAACTTTTGTAAACCAAGGACTTAAGTGGACAGAACTCTAATGAGCTATGAAGTAATGAAAGCTGGAGACAGTCGATATGAAGAAGATCAAGTCTATGCCATTGCTTCTTCTTTACATGAGGCAAAGAGATCTGCTAAGGTCTTAATCAAAGATGGTTGGGATGCTTATATTGTTGACTCAGATACTCCTGATGAGTGGGAATGGCAAGACGATCATTGGGAGCAAGTTAGATAATGAAATTTACTGAACATAGTAAAGTCTCTAAGAAGCTTGCAAGGTATCGAAAAGCTCCTACTAAATCACAGAGGAACTGTTCAAATTGTGTACACTTTAATCAACTAAATTATCGAAACATTGGAGAAGGCTCTTGTGACATAGTACAAGGAATTGTTCAATCAACATATACAAGTGATTTCTTTTCTCCTTCACCTGAAGCTCTCGTAAGGGTGGATGAAGAAGAATTCCTTACATAGAAAGCATGAAATGACGAAACAGACACGTAATAGGATTCTCGAATCTATTTTAGTTCTCTTTATTGGGGCAGCTATAACTCTCGCAGTTGTATTTATTCGACTAGAAGATACAGAAGAGCAACCTCAAGCAGTTGCTCAACAAACTGGAGTTAGTATAGCTCTACTTGCAGAAGGTTTTGTTGCTGGAGTTGCTCCTATTGTAAGTACTGGAGGTCCTTTAAAAGGGACTAAATTACCCGTCGAAAGTAATGGGTATACTCCTGAATACACTGCTTTAACAGGATTTACATTTCTTGGTAAAGGTAAACCTGAAATGATTTGGGTTGATAATGACGGGACTGTTCTTGAGCATTGGATCATTCAAAATAAGTTTGGAGGTATCTTAGGAGATCGTAGATTCCTACCTAACGGCAATATCTTGTTTGTTATAGGTCTAGATGGTGTCTTTGAAATGGACCTTGAAGGTAATATTCATTGGGAATACTACGACACTACAGTAAATCATCATGCTGAATTAATTGAAACTGGAAACATCCTTCTTGCAAATATAGGTTGTGACTGTATTCAAGAGGTGGATTACGAAACAAAAGAAGTCGTTTGGGAATGGAATGCTTCTCAGAGCTTTGGAAGATATGATGATCCAGATAACTATATAGGAACATTAGATTTCCCAGGAGCTGAAAATGCTTATGAAGCCGTTGACGTTAGCAATGCAATCTTTCCTCATGATTGGACGCATATAAACTATGCACAGTATCTTCCTAAGACAGATACTTTTATGGTCAGTCTTAGGTCATTTGATCTGATTGCAGAAATAAATAGATCAGGTGAAATTATTTGGAGCTTTGGTCCTGGAGTAATCAAACACCAACACTATCCAAAGGTACTAGATGATGAAACTGTTCTTATCTACGACAATGGAAATGGGCGAGTAATTCGTGTAGCTCGAGATCATACAATTCTTTGGGAGTATAAAGGACTTCATGTACCATTCTTGGGAGACAATGACTTACTTCCAGATGGTAATTATAAGATAGTTCAGACGACTGCTTTTGAAGCAACTGGTAATGCATCAGATCTTCGTATCGTAAATCCTGATAAAGAAACTCTTTGGAAACTGTCTTTCCCTGGTAACCATGTTTACAGGGTAGACTTACGGGAAAAGTAAAATGGCTTTCGCTGATCTGACTGAAGAACAGAAACAAGCAAGGTACGCTTATAACCGTGATAGGCGGGAGCGTATTAAGCAGGCTGCTATTGTAGGAGGTTGGGAACCTCAAGAACGAGTGACTCTTAGTGAAGAAGAACGAGCTGATCGAAGACAGATGCATCAGATTCGTCGTCGTAAGACGATGACTGCTGTTTATGCAGAACTTCGATCTCAAGGGCTTTCCCCTGCAGAAGCAGATGATGAACTTGAAGAACTCGCGGGACAAGTAGAATTTCATGGTTCTGATCACTTTCACCCTTTTACTACTTTAGGTCCTAACTACTTTGACGACGCTCATGTTAGTGCGAGAGGTGTTGGACAAAAAAAGAAAAGACGTCGACGATAATTCTCTGAAAGCAATCATGAATATCTTTATAACAGGTGGTACTGGTTTTGTTGGAACTCATGTAGTCAATAGACTTATTGATCTCGGACATAATCTAGTTATCTTAACCCGAAGGCGTGAGCAATTCTTGCATCTCCAAGCTCAAGCTCACTACACTTCTCACTGGCCTAAAAACTTTCGTAACTACGACATGATCTATAATATGGCGGGGGTGTTGGGGAATGACAAAATACCTTTTTCTGTTTATGAAGAAGCTCATATCTCAATTCCTCGAGAATTATGCGCACGCGCTGCTCGTCGGGTACCCGTAGTACATCTTAGTACTGCATATATTGATTCGGAAACGAGTCATTACACATACATTGAAACTAAACGACAAAGTGAAAGGATACTAAAAAACCATTTTGAACATCTAACGATCGTGAGACCTGGACCTATTTTCGGCCCTGGAGACCTGCATCATTTACCCTTATTTAAGATGGTAAAAAAACTAGGGATCCTTTGTCCTATTCCAGGAGCTAATAATCGATTTTGCCCTACTCACGTATCTGACGTAGCTAATGTTATGATGCCTCTAGTAGTAAACCCTGGAGTACTCCAAATTGCAGGAGAACCAGTGACTATTGGAGCTTTCATGAAAGAAGCTTCTAGGTGGTTAAAAACAGGGACTCCTTTTATTCAAATACCTGCCTGGTTCAAGAAGGACTTTTTTGGAGTAGATAGGGTATTTGAATCTGATGTCGAACTAAACCGAGATTATCCCAACATCATTAGTGATGCAGTGGATTGGTATCAAGAGGAACAATTAGTGTAATGGCTACAAAAGAAAAAGTAATGAAGAAGAAGCTCTCTAAGGTAGAGCAAGACAAAAGGCGTAAGCGTCGTTCAGTTGGAAGAGCCAAGACTGTTACGGTTAAAGGGTACACTACCGGGAACTACAAACGTGCAGCTCCAAGATCCAAATAAATGTTTCAGCTATTAGTAACTGCCAGAATGAGTGGTTTAGAAGATTTTGAAAGAATTGCTGGTTCTGTAATTATTGGTCGTGGAGGGAGCCTTCTAACTTCAAAGGCAAAAAAAGTTCTAGGAGAATTTGACACTAAACTCCAAAGGCATAAAGCTTTTCGTGCTTTACAAACTATTTATGGACCAACTATTGTGTTAGAAAAGGTAGATACTTAATGGCTCAATGTCAATGTGAAAACGAAGTACACTATGGGAATGATCCTGGAGTACATGGCTTTGAGGAAGTCAAAGCAACTAGAAAGGTTGATACAGTACATGGGAAATTTAACTCCTGTGATAAGTGTGCAAAAACACATTTAAGGACTTTTCAACCTAAAGAAGAAGTGAACGACTTTTATACTCGTAAGGGTAGTCTCTAACTTATGCAACAAGCTATAAATATTCCACAATTGAGTGCTGTCAAAGTAAACCATAAAGTTGTCTTAGGTTTGATTTTTGTTAGCTCTCTTTTATATCTGCTCACAATGACTGCTACTCAATCAACATGGATTAATGCCGATCACGACGGTAACAACTATGTTATGGGAGCAAAATATCTTGTGTTAACTCATCCCACTGGAGCTCCCCTATTCAACCTCATAAATTGGGTGTTGATTAGGTTACCCCTCCTCGAGACCGACTATTTTCGACTGGCTTTGTGGTCTGCTGTTGCTTCTGCTGGCACAGCTACGCTGTTGTTCCACATGACAAAAAGAATACTTGCTCCAGGTATCTTCTTAGCAGCCGGAGTAGTCGTGTCTCAATCCACTATTGTGGAAACGTATGCACTAATTACCTTTGTGATGTTGCTAGCTTACTATCTAAGAACGAAAGGACACTTTCGTGCGTCTTACATACTTCTGGGTCTTGGTCTTGCAATACATCATCTTCCCTTGTGGCAGGCTATTATCTTCCTTGCAGATGATTATCTTCGGAAAAACAGCCTCAAGAACTTCTTCTGGATTTTCGTGGCTCTCCCGTTTTACGCATATATTCCTCTCGCAAACAGGGAGCCCTATTTATGGACCAATGGAGAATCAGTTAGGGCCTATCTCGACTATTTCGGAGCACAATCAGGACTCATAATGGGTCTTGCAGTAGTTCCTTCAGCTAACTTGCTCATGCGAATAAGTGATATTAGTATCCTCTTCATAACAGGATTTGGGGCCGCTCTTCCAATCTTATTTTTAGCCACTCTTTCAGGGTTCAAAAAGAAACAATGGGTCTTACCTATTTTAGTATGGACCTTTGCTCTTTACTACTTCACGATGGTAACAGGTACTGCGTATATCTATATATTGCCAACAATGGCTTTTGGGGTACTACTAATAGCACGTTATCCAATAGGTGGAGTCGTTCGAGCTGTAGTCGTTATCTTCCTAGGTTTCACAATGTTGTGGAATCTAAACCATTATGACATTGGAAATAATCTCGATGCAGAACTTTCTGCAACTAATTTCTATGAACAAGTAATTCAGTTACCTGATAATTCTGTTGTGTACTCTGGAACTAGAGGTTGGCAGCGTGGAGCTATTTGGCTCTATAACTATGAAAATAATCAGACGACTAGAATAGTCTCTGTATCCGCTCTTGCGTTAAACGATGAAGAAAAGCAAAACGGCTTGCAGTCCTTAAAAGATGGATTGTCACGTAATCAACTATACCGTAGCGTAGATACCAACGCAGAGCTTAAGCAAGCACAACTAATTCCTTGGCATCCAACTATGGATGAAATGATCGATGCTGTAAGATTAGAGAAGGGAGAAGATTAATGGCGCCTAAGAAGCGTAAAGTAGTGAAAAAACGCTCCTCGAACGTAAAAGTACGGAAAACTACACGAAAGTCGAGTTTTTCTGATAATATCAAAATAGTTCCCCGAAGGAGAACTGATGGTGATAACATCAGAGTAGTTTTACGTAAAACTATCCATTAAAAAGGAGGATTAATGTCGGAGCCGGAAATCCAAAAAAGAGCAACTAAAGCTGTTGCAACTTACTATGGAAGAACAACTAATAAAGAAACACCGGCAAAAACTGTAGCGTCCTATTTTGGTCGAAGTGGGGAAGGGAGAGGATTAATGCCTAAGAGCAAGACTGGCCGAGTTCGAGTTAAAGGCTATACTCGTAAGATCAATGGCAAGCGTGTACGAGTTAAGGGACATTTGCGAAAGCGCTAGAACCCCTGACTGTTAGCTAATAATCGGGGGTAGGTAAGTCCTTTAAAGATCCTGCAGGACGCCCCATTCAATCTATTTATAGAGCTGGAATAGCATGCCAAAACGAAGACGTAAATCTATAAAGTTGCTTCGCACTCGTAAAGGTGTTAGAGGTCAAACTTGGTTTCTTATTGGAACTTACGATGATAGGACCGAAGCAAATAATCAAGCTGCGGACATGAAAGAAGAAGGCTTCCTAACTTCTGTACGCAAGACCAAGGATGGCGATGCCTGGAGTGTTTGGGTGCATACTAAAGGTTCACAGACTCGAAAGCAGACTGCGATTTTAGAGGGTCGGATAAGAACTACTGGTACCATTTTCCAACCAAAGATATCTAAGTCGAAATGAAACTTGGATCCCTTTGAACGGAGTATTAGAAGTCCTTCTTATAGATGGAACTTCTAAAGTAATTAAGCCTGGCGAATCTTACACCATTCAATCTGGAAAACTAATGAAATCTATCTTAGTCGTTATCGCAGGTATTGCTGCAATATATCTTTTGGAGACCTCTCTTGAAATAACGACTGCTGCAGCAGAAGTAGGTCGTTGGAAACAAGTTATTGTCTCGAACAAAACTGTTTTGTTCTTCTTCAACTTAATTATGATAGCTCTTATTGGAGGGCTTATTTCTAGCCAATTCAAACATCGTAGAGTTCTTCGGATAACTGTTATGATGATTACCTGGATGGTTATTTACTCTGTAGGTTTTGGGACATCTCAAATAACAACACTACCAACTAATGCAGTAGGGCCGTAATGCCACCAGCAAAAAGAACTTCGTTTATACAATTTAGCTATTTAGAAGGAGGATGGGTATCTCCAGTAAACTCATTGTCCTCTAAAACAGGAGCTAATACAATCTCTTTTCAGAAGGTGAAAAGGATAGCTTCTAAGCTGTCTCGAGAAGAAGATTTGGAAATAGAGGTAACTTGGATTCCAGATAAGCAGAGAAGTGTAACAGCATCTAAACCTGCAGTTATTTCTGTACTTGTTACTGGTAGTTTAGATGACGGGCAAAATATCTTAGACAGATTTTTTGATATTGCTTCAGAAGAAGGTCTTAGCTAAGATGAAACGTTATTTAATAATTGATAGAGCAATACAAAGATCTAATGTAAGGCCTCGTGCCTCAACTAGCTTTGTTTTGCTATCTAAAGCGAAAGAGTTTTTACGTGGTATCGCAGATGAAGATGTAATCATTGAAGACTCTAGAACGGGAGACACTTGGGAATACTTTGCAGAACATGACTCTATAATTCGAAGTTTTCCTTACGAGAAAGAATAAAATATGTCAGAAGAAGTTACTCGCCCATGGGGCTCATATCGTATACTTGAAACTGGTGAGAATTACCAAATTAAGATTCTTACTGTCAACCCAAAATCTCGTCTTTCAGATCAGAAGCATAGCTACAGAGGAGAAACATGGATTCCTGTGAATGGGATACTTAAGGTAAACCTTCAAGGACATGTTATGCCAATTGCTCCTGGTCGTAGCCTTTCGATCGAACGTGAAGCTTGGCACCGTTTAGAGAATCAAAGTAATAATCCAATCGAGGTTATTGAAATTCAATATGGTACTAGTTTTAGCGAAAATGATGTTGAGAGACGTGAAGACGACTATGGAAGAGTATAATGGCACTAACAGATTTTGCACGTGAAGCTCCGCCTATTTCGGTAGATGCCGAAGATGCATTTGTTGATATTTTTAGGAATAAACAATCAATAACTAAAACAGATCTATCGAAGGCCTTTATTGACTCTACTGGAGGAGGAGTTCCTATTCGTGAGCTTGATGAAGTTGTTCATGAACTTATTGAATCTGGACTTCTTCGAAGTCGAAGTATAGGTTCAGAGACTTTGTATACTCTCACACCCCAAGGTGTTAGGTTGCATTCTCTTCTGGATTCTTAACCTCTAGTAACATCAGACGAACCTAGAGTATAATTATGCTAGTGGGATCACAGGTGTTAGTTGGCTAGGGAAGCTTCGCTACCTTTGTTACCAGGACTGTGTGTAAGCGGTTACAAGTCCGCTGTCTTACTATTTAGTACGGTGTGTGGAGGAAACTTTGAGTAGCTCACCCGTAATAGGGTATAAGTAATGTAAGTGGTGAAAATCGTGCTGTGATGATCTTGCACACTGTAAAGGAAGTGTTGGTAGTTAAATTAAGTAACCCTTGCAGAGTACGATGCTCTGGCACTTCCGTTATTTTATGGTTATTGAGTTTTATCCTTAATAGTAGTGGTAAAACACTCACCAGTGAACGCGGTTTAATTAGGGGGAGTTCCTCAGTAACTATATTTCAACCAGCAATAAGGTGAGATTCCTTTAGTTGGGGGGTTCTGAGCTAATGGCATTCTGGCCGAGGATGCCCGCCTGTCAACGTCGTAGACCCGAAGACTCGGATAACAAGGCTACGGCACTTATATTCCCAACCTGAATTGACGGGAAGGGCATCAGTTATACACCGTTTAGGGTTGCGCTGATGGGAAGGTCGTCTGAATTTTTAGGGTGCGTACAAGGACGCTTGTACATGACCGTTTGAGTTGATCACTCAGAAAAGAGAAAGCTCCGCGAGGGCAAATGACGACAGAGGTACCGTGGGTTCTGTGCCTCAAATTTAATAGAGCCGAAGTGGTGAAATGGCAGACACGGAGGATTTAAGATCCTCTATCCACAAGGATGTGTGGGTTCGACTCCCGCCTTCGGCACCTATCACATATTGTAGAGACCATGCAAGAAGCACTTCCTCAACCGGAAATTAACATACACGATCTGCTCTTTCCTTTCCAAGGAGAAGATAGAGATAAATTAATTACTCTTCCAAGAGGAATTCTCGGGTCTGAAATGGGTACGGGTAAAACTGAAGTTTTTATTGCCATGTGCGATAAGCTTCAATTGAACCGTACCCTTATTGCTGCTCCAAAAACAATGGTGTTAGAATGGAAAGATCGTATTGAAAAACGGTTAGGAATTCCTGCATCAGTTCCTTATGGAACAGTAGAAGGAAAGTACCATCGTTTCTCCTTAGGAAAAGAGCATTTTGGAAACCACTTTCTTATTGTCAGTCATGAAATGATGAGAATGGAAAGATATCTTGAAGTACTTAAGCTCGTTCCTTGGGATGCTATTGGATATGACGAAGCTCACCGGTTTAAGAACCGAAAAGCTAAGCAAACTTATGGAGCACAGTTACTCGCTACGAGAACTGAACGACTTGTACACATTACGGGCACTCCTTTTGAGAACTATCCAGATGAACTATGGTCGTTACTCAATATGCTTGATTCTAAAGAATGGGGCCCTTATAACGCTTTCGTGAAGGAATATTGTATACAGGTTCCTTCTCCATGGGGCCCACGAATTGTTGGACCTAATAAAAAGAATCAGCCTGAGCTACGTCGCCGTCTTCACGAGATTATGATCCGTAGAGAACGTATAGACGTAATGAAAGACCTTCCAGGTAAGTTCCCTACACGCCATATTCCTGTACAGTTCAGCGAAAAACAACATAATGCATATCGTCGTATGGAACAAGAGTATGTTGTAGCTTTAAAAGATGGGGAAAACCTCTTTGCTCCTAGTATGCTTGCTCGCTTAACTCGCTTACGCCAAATTTCTTTAGATCCTGGAACCATAGGGATCGACGCTCCTTCTGCAAAAGCAGATACTCTCTTAGATCTTCTCAAAGATTTTACCCGTGACCAGAAAGTTATCGTATTCTCTTATTATGCATCCTTCTTAAGGAGGTTTGCTGAAAAGTTAGAACCTGGTACTTTTGAAATGATCATTGGAGGACAGACTGCACAAGAGAGAAGGAATGCAAGACTTCGAATTCAGGAAGCGGATGTGATTCGAGTAGGTCTTGTTTCTCTAATGGCAGGAGGAGTTGGAATTGATTTAACTTCGGCATCAGTTGCAATCTTTACAGATATTTTCTGGACCCCAAGTGTGAATCATCAAGCAGAAGATCGTTTAGATAGATTTGGTCAAGAGAATAAAGTCTCTATCATTCGTTTGGTAGCCCCAAATACTATTGATGATGACATGAACAAGTTAGAAGAGAAGAAAGAAAAGGTATTCAATGAGACCGTTGCAATACATACAGCTGTTCAAGGAATAGTAGAACGTAATAATGCTAAGGATATGGAATTTCTTATGCAGCATGCAATATCTGATGCTGTGCAAATTTTTACATTAGAAGATGATCGAGAAGGTGAGTAATAGTGCCACTCGAAAAATGTCCTATATGCAAGCTTAAGTATCTTGTAGGAGGGCATAGAATAAAGTGCCAGAAAAATCGCTCTAAAGAGTGGTTTGACTATCTTAATTTGACTCTGGCAGTTAGCAAAAATAGGCCTGGCAGGATGGAGTTATTAAAGTGATGAAAGATATGTTTAGTTACCTATTTCACTTCATAGCTTTGTCTATTGCATCAGGATTTTCTCTTTTATTGTTTTTGGTTATTGTTTCAATGGCACTTAGTACTGCAGACATACTCGGAGTTTTTGCGGCGAGAGTTATGGGAGGTTTTCTTGTTTGTCTTTCCATATTCGTCGCGTTTATGAATGTGAAAATGTGGAAACTAGTATTAGCTCAGTTGAGAACTGAAAATGATTAAGCAGTTTGTAGATGCAGAAAAGTGTAAACATACTTACTGTAAAGATTGTGTTTATATTCCTGAGCGCCCTCTTGGTCTTGAAGTCTTTTATGTTACTCCTGCTCAATATAGACTCTTAGAGTTTTTGATTCAAGATCTAATGGATAAAGAAATTGGGAATCGTATGCACATATCTCCAAGAACAGTAAAAAATCATCTAACAGCTATAAGAAAAGTTGTTGGAAAGAATCGAGTTGGACTTAGTGTTTTATTTGTTAGTGGGCAAATTAAGATAAAGGGAAAATAAATTGGCTAGAACAAGCATAACGAAGGAATTCAAATTCTCTATGGGACATGCTCTATGGGGATACGATGGTGAGTGTTTTCAGTTGCATGGGCATAATTATACTTGCCTCATAACTGTATCAGCTCTCGATGGGCTTACAGATACTGGCTTTGTAATGGACTTTGGTGATATCAAAGAACGAGTTGCTAAAATCGTTGATGATCAATGGGATCATAAAACTCTCTTGAATCAAGACGATCCACGTTTTGATACTCTAACCTCTGAGCATGGAGTTCTTCGTGTTCCTTGGAATCCAACTGCTGAAAACTTAGCAGCGAGTATTTTTGTATTAGCTCAGAAGGCTGTAGAAGAAGACTTTGGAGTCCTTGTAGAAAAGATTATTTTATGGGAAACGGATACAGCATATGCCGAAATCTCCAGACGCTAACAATCCTTCAGTAATTGGGAACATTGTATTTGGTCCTGGTGTTGATAAAGCTTTTTCTATAGCATATCAAGAAACTGAATGTAGAATGCAAAATCATCCTCCTCATGAAGGATCATGTAAACGAAGTGCAAATCCTTCCCGTAAGGACGTTATGAACTATCGAGCTTGCAACTGTAGTGGACATGGAAAGGTATCCCCTGTCGATTGACGTTCATATGAACGTTTACGCCAGTTGATTGTCTCTAATTAGTGCTATATAATTATATAAAGCACAACAAACACAGGAGTTAAGTGGTATGGAGT
>SDBV01000560.1_pt1 | contig 53499 bp, 46 predicted proteins | sample 2277081 | NCBI WGS metagenome assembly SDBV01 (sample SAMN10402039, study PRJNA504765) | marine sediment metagenome | isolation source: marine sediment core GS10_PC15, 223 cmbsf | place: Arctic Ocean: Southern Knipovich Ridge | collected 2010
CGCAGCCTGAGCCGATGTCTCTGGCGCCGATACACCCAGACAACCTGCAAATCTTCAATCCGGCGGTTACTCGCGTCTTGGAGTCGTGATGGACACCGAAGAATCCAAAGGCACCGGAGTGTTCTTCCGCGCCTCGTTCTGCGAGGATCACTTCCTGGAGCCTCCGCTGGGGGTTCACGACGAGGGCCGGTTCCGTCTCGCGTACCGCGGGGAACTGTGCTCAGTCACCGGCTGCGGGCAGGCCGCGGCCTGGACAGAGCGAAAATGGCCGACCGCTCAGTTCTTGAACACCTGGCGGCAGACTCCGTGGATGTACCCGGCCGAGCACGCGGCCCTGGCCCGTCGCATCGCCGAGACCGGCGCCGTGATCGGCGAGTACCCGCTGGGAGTCCGCGCCCACGCCCGCAACTTCCCGCGGCGCAACCGCATCCTGAGCGGCCTGACGCTCGGCACGCTGGTCGTGGAGGCGGGTATCCGTAGCGGCGCTATGTTGACTGTTACCCATGCCCTCGAACAGAATCGAGAGGTGTTCGCGGTTCCTGGGAGTGTCTTGTCCGCGAAGAGCGCGGGTGCCAACTGGCTTATCCAGCAGGGCGCCAAGCTCGTAACGGAAGTGGGCGACATACTGGAGGAACTGAACATCGTGGGCCTCGGCCGTCAGCTTGAGCTGACGCCGCCGGCGCCCGAGATCGGCACGGTGGAGTCACGGCTGCTGGCGCTGCTTGCGGGCGAACCGGTCCACGTGGACGAGATCACCCGTGAGAGCGGCCTGCCGATCTCCGTTGTTAGCTCCACGCTGACCATGCTGGAGCTGGCCGGCCTGGCTCGCCAGGCGGGTCCCATGGCATACGTAGCCGTCCCTCGCGCGGGAGCGGCGGCGACAGATTGAGCGCTGAGCGCAGGTTGGAATCTCTTTGACGACAGGCAAGAAGAAAACCCGGGACCTGGTGGTCGTCGAATCGCCCGCCAAGGCGCGGACCGTCGGCCGTTTCCTCGGCAGCGGGTACGTCGTGAAGGCCTCCATGGGCCACGTGCGGGACCTCCCGGAACACCAGATGGGAGTAGACGTCGAGGACGGCTTCACCCCGACATACGTGCAGGTCAAAGGCCGGGAGACGCTCCTCCGGGACATTCGCAAGGCGGCCAGGCAGGCCGGCACGGTCTACCTGGCCACGGACCCGGACCGAGAGGGAGAGGCGATCTCCTGGCACCTGGTTGAGGCCGCCGGCCTCAGCGGCCTCAAGGGAACTGAACTGAGGCGCGTGGTGTTCCACGAGATCACCGCCCCTGCCATCGAAGAAGCGTTCGCCCACTCCCGCGACATCGACATGCGCCTGGTGAATGCCCAGCAGGCCCGGCGCATCCTGGACCGCATCGTCGGATACCGCCTGAGCCCCGTGCTCTGGAGCAAGGTCCGCCGCGGGCTCTCCGCGGGCCGCGTGCAGTCCGTCGCGCTGCGCCTGATCGTGGACCGCGAACGAGAGATCGAGGCGTTCCAGCCACAGGAATACTGGAGGATCGCGGCGCTCCTCAAGCGTCGCGCTGACCCTTCGCAGACCTTCAGAGCGTCGCTCCACGCCGTCGAGGGCACGGCCGGCAGGCTCCGGGTCGGCAACAAAGAAGAATCAGACATCATCGTGAAGGACCTGGAGGCGTCGGAGTACCGCGTAACCTCGGTCAAGAAGCGGGAAGTGCGGACCAGGCCGGCCGCGCCCTTCACCACCAGCACCCTTCAGCAGGAGGCCGCCCGCAGGCTCCGGTTCGGGGCACAGCGCACGATGCGCGTCGCCCAGCAGCTCTACGAAGGCGTCCAGCTCGGCGGCGGTGAGCCGGTCGGCCTGATCACGTACATGCGCACGGACTCCACGAACCTGGCCCGGGAAGCGGTCTCAGAGACCCTTTCATTCATCAAGGACCGCTACGGCTCCGAGTTCGCCGGCAAGCCCCGGGTGTACCGCACACGCAGCAAGATGGCGCAGGAAGCCCACGAGGCCATCCGGCCGACCTCCGTCAGACGCGTGCCGGAAGAGCTGCGAGCGCAGCTGAGCTCGGAGCAGCGGGCACTCTACGACCTGATCTGGAAGCGCATGGTCGCCTGCCAGATGGCCGACGCCCTGGCTGACGCCACGACCGCCGACGTGGAGGCAGCGGGCGGCCCCTCGGGCAGGAGCTACACACTGCGGGCGACAGGCTCCGTGCTCAGGTTCGCCGGCTTCCGCGCCGTGTACGTGGAGGCCCGCGACGACGCCGAGGACGAGGACGCGGACACCCGCGCCCTGGTCCCGCTGGTGGAGGGCGAGCCCGCGGACCTCGACAGCGTATCGGCTGACCAGCGGTTCACGCAGCCCCCACCGCGCTACACAGAGGCCATGCTGATCCGCACCCTGGAGGAAAACGGCATCGGTCGCCCTAGCACGTTCGCGGCCATCGTTGCCACAATCGAGCAGCGGGAATACGTCACGCGTGAGCGCACTCGCTTCAAGCCAAGCAAGCTCGGCACCGTCGTCAACGACTTCCTGGTCCAGTGGTTCCCGGAAATCATGGACACCGGGTTCACCGCGGACATGGAAGGCAAGCTTGACCAGGTTGCGAGCGGCGACATCGACTGGATCCCGATGCTGGACGGGTTCTATGGTCCGTTCGATAAACAGGTCGAGGGCGCCAGGGAGAAGGCCGAGCGCGTTCCCTGGTCGGAGCTCGACGAGGCCACCGATGAAACCTGCGAGAAGTGCGAGCGGCCCATGGTCATCCGCGCCGGCCGCTTCGGCAAGTTCCTGTCGTGCAGCGGGTTTCCGGAGTGCAGGAACTCCCGCCCGCTGCGCATCTCCACCGGCGCCCTCTGCCCGCGGGACGGCGGCGAGCTGCTGGAGCGCAAGAGCCGTCGCGGCCGCAAGTTCTACGGATGCTCGAACTACCCTGAATGCGACTTCTCGACCCGGCAGCGACCGCTCAAGGAGAAGTGCCCGGACTGCGGCGGACTGCTGGTGGCCCGCGGCCGCAGCGAGGCGCGGTGCATCGACGAAGAGTGCGGCTATCAGGGCCCGGCCCCCGCAGCCGCTGATGCAGACGCTTCGGCCGACGGCTCCGGGGAGCCCGTCGAGGACTCAGTCGGCGCGTAGGCGCAATCGGCGCTCACGGACTGCCGGCATCCCGGAGCCGGCATCGTGACACCGCGCGCTGGTGGCCCGGGTCCTCGCCGGGCTTTCCCACACGGGCGCACCGCCGGTCGCGCCACAGGCCGCGGCCACCCGGCCGCGCCGCCGTCCGGTTCCGCGCCGGGTGACGCTCGGTGGCACGCGCTCCTCGGCGGCTTCGAAGAGCACCTGCGGACCCGGCGGCAGCTCGCGCCGCTCACGGTTCGCAACTACGTCACCGACCTCGCTCCGTACGCCGAGTTCATACGGGAGCGAGGGCTCCATGACATGGGCCGTGCGGACCGGCTGTTCTTCCGGGACTACCTGGCGCGGCTACTGCAGCTCGGCTACGTGAAGGCCAGCGTCAGCCGGAAACTGACGGCGCTGCGGACCTTCTACCGCTATCTGCTCGACTCCGGGGTCATTGCGCACGACCAGACCGACCTGGTCACCGCCCCGCGGCTGGAGCGAAGGCTGCCCGTTATCGCCACACAGCTTGAGATCGAACGCATGCTCGAGCGGCCGGACCCGGAGAAGCCGATCGGGGCCCGGGACCGGGCGCTGCTCGAAGTGATCTACTCCGGCGGGCTCCGGGTCTCGGAGGCGAACTCGCTGGACCTCGGCGACATCGACCTCGCGGCACAGGAGATCCGCATACTCGGGAAGGGGCGAAAGGAACGCGTGGCGCTTCTCGGCAGCCCCGCCGTCCGCGCCCTCCAGGTGTACCTCCGGACCGTCCGCCCGACCTGGCTGCGGCGCGGGAGCGAGACCGCCCTCTTCCTGAACCGGTACGGGGGCCGCCTGAGCGTCCGCAGCATCGAGGGCCTGGCCAAGCGGTACGCCCTGGAAGCCGGCCTCGACCCCGGGTTCCATGCCCACACGCTGCGGCACAGCTTCGCGACCCACCTGCTGGACGGCGGCGCCGATCTCCGCGTGGTGCAGGACCTGATGGGGCACTCCAGCCCGGCCACCACGCAGATCTACACCCACGTCTCCGCCGCGCAGGCCCGCCGCGTGTACATCTCCGCGCACCCGCGGGCAGCGCGTGAGCGTGAGGCGGCCGCCGACCGCCCGTGACCCGCGCCTGCCCGGCGCGGCCACGCCCGCACGTAGTCCCAGCCGCTCTGTTGTAACCTGTCCGGCAGCCTTCGTCGCGGCCGGCTGGCTCCCACACCTAGACACCGAAGCCTGTGAGTTCGCCTGTGTCCAGGATCCTCGTCATCAACGGCCCTAACCTGAACAACCTCGGCCGGCGCGCCGCGGAGCACTACGGCGCCACCACCCTCCCGGAGATCGAGTCCGCCATCGTCGAGCGCGGTCGGGAGCTTGGCGCTGACGTCACCTGCTTCCAGTCCAATCACGAAGGCGCCCTCGTCGACTTCTTGCAGGAGAACGCCCCGGCCGCGGACGGCATCGTGATCAACCCGGCGGCCCTCACCACCTACGGCTACTCCCTCGCCGACGCCCTCCGCGACACCGACGCGCCGATCATCGAAGTCCACATCTCGAACATCCACGCCCGCGAGGAGTTCCGCCGACACTCCATATTCTCGGGAATCGCCGTCGGGCAGGTAGTCGGGTTCGGCTGGCGCGGGTACCTCCACGCCGTTGAACACCTGGCCCACCTCCTGGGCGAGGACGCGCCGGCATGACCCCCGCCGCAGCTGCTCCCGACGCCGGAGCGGAGCGCCTCCGGCGCCTGCGCTCACGCCTGGACGAAGAGGGAGTCGATGCGATCCTCATCTCGGACGGTGAGAACCGCCGCTACCTCTCCGGGTTTGTCGGAACCGCGGGCTACCTGCTGATCACGAAGGACGCCGCGGTGCTGGCGACTGATTCCCGCTACACCGAACAGGCCGGGCGGCAGGCCCCCGGCTACCGCGTGGACCGCGTCACCGGCCGGCTGGACTGGCTTCCAGGCCTGGCCGCGGAGTTTGGCCTGGAACGGCTTGCGTTCGAGGCTGATGACATCACCGTCCACACGCTTGACCGGATCAGGGCCGCTTTCGCCGACTCCCCCAACGGCCCCGGCCCTGAGCTGACGCCCACCACCGGGATCACGCTCGGGCTGCGCGCCCTGAAAGAACCGGCTGAGGTGGAGGCGCTTCAGCGAGCGGTCGACATAGCCGACGCTGCGTTCGAGAGCGTCTCCGGGACCATCAGGCCCGGCGACACGGAGGCAGAGGTCGCATGGCGCATCGAGCTGGCCGTCCGCGAGCAGGGCGCCGAGTCCCTGTCCTTTGACACCATCGTCGGTTCGGGTCCCAACGCGGCCCTCCCGCACCACCGTGCCGCCGAGCGCGCGATACAGGAAGGCGAGCCCATCGTCATCGACATGGGCGCCCGGTTCGATGGCTACTGTAGCGACCTCACGCGGACGGTCGTTGTCGGCAGATCAGACGGGCAGTTCCAGAAGGTGTACGACACCGTACTCGGGGCACAGCTCACCGCCATCGAGAGCGTCACGTCCGGAATGACCGGCAGAGAGGCTGACCGGCTTGCCCGCGCGGTGATAGAAGAGGCCGGCTTCGGCGAGCTGTTCGGCCATAGCCTGGGCCACGGGGTGGGGCTCGAGGTCCACGAGGCGCCGTCGGTTGCCGCCACCAGCGAGGGGAAGCTGGAGGACGGCATGGTGTTCACAATCGAGCCGGGAGTCTACATCCCCGGCTGGGGCGGGGTTCGCATCGAAGACGTGGTGATCCTTGAGAACGGTCGCGCCCGTGTGCTGAGCAAAGCGCCTAAGATCGGAGCGTAGCATCGCCTATCCCGGCGACCCGTCGCGACGGCTGCGACCGCGCGCCGCCGGGCAAGAGCGAGCCCGCGCCCACAACCCGTGAGGATAGAGAACGGTGACCATCAGCTCGAGCGAGATCCGGCGGAACATGAGCATTCTGCTGGATGGCGAGGTCTACATCATCCTGGACTGGCAGCACCGCCAGGCCCCCAAGCAGCAACGCCGCCGACACCAGATCGCCGCTGCGCGCGACGCGCCCCTGCCGCCTCGCCTCTTCCAGGCGAAGCGGTGTCGGCGCTTCGGTGCGTTGTCCGGATTCGTCCGCTATCAAAGCCATCGTTTTATCCGCCGCCCGCGCTCGCCTGTGCGAACGCAGCGATTCCATCTGTCAGCACGTCGACCGCCTGCTGCATTAGCGGCAGCAGCACGCCCAGCGATGCGGCCAGCACAACCAGCCCCACCAGCGTGCGAATGGGCAGGTGCGTCGAAAGCAAATTGCATTGGGGCATGGTCTTCTGGAGCATACCCATCGCCACCGTCGCCAGCAGCATTGCCACCAGCACCGGCGCTGCGACTTTCAGCGCGAGCACAAAGCTCGCGCCCAGCAAACCCACCACCATCGTCAGCAGCGACTGTGCCGTCGCGCCGGATATCGGCGGGAGAATGTCGAACGAGCGAACCAGCGAACCGATCAACGCGCGATGGCCGCCGATCAGCAGGAAGATCGCCAGCGAGAGCATGACGAACACCGACCGCACCGGCCCGCCCAACTCGGCCGCGAATGGGTTGAACGTCTCGCCGAGCGACAGGCCCATCTGCTGGCCGACGTGGAACGCGCCCAACTGCACGGCCGTGAATATCAGCCTGGCCGCGTAGCCGACGCTGAGTCCGATCATCAGCTCAATCGCAAGCGTCGCCGCCATGGCCGCCCCGCTCGCCGGCAGCATCGCCGGGGCGGGCATCCGAGCCGTGATCGCCAGCGCCATCACCAGCGCCAGCGGAATGCGAAGCTTCACCGGCACGACGGAATGGCTGAACACAGGCGCGAGCATGAACATGCCAACCAGCCGCAATGCGATCGCCAGCAGCGTCGGTATCCACGCTCCAAACATGTTGAACGCAACTTCCATGTTGCTCTCTTTGAAATAAAATAAAACCCTGTCCGTCAGGGAAGCATCGTAAACATGCGGCTGCCGAACTCGACGAGCCGACCCATCATCCACGGCCCGAAGATCACCAGCGAAATAAGCACGGCGAATATTTTCGGCACGATGCTCAGCGTCTGGTCCTGAATTTGCGTGACGGCCTGCATGAAACTCACGATCAGAGCCGTGATCAGCGCGACAGACAGGATCGGCAGCGCCAGGACGATCACCAGCCCGATCGCCTGTCGCATCAAATCAACTGCCATGCCAGCATCCATCGCATCGCCCTTTCAGCCGAGTGCTATTGTTATTGTCACTGTTGAAAACTCCGCATCAGCGTTCCGACCACGCGATCCCAGCCGTTGGCAAGCACGAAAAGCAGTAGCTTGAACGGCATCGAGATCAGCACGGGCGGCAACATCAACATGCCCATCGAAACCAGCACCGACGAGACCAGCAGGTCGATCACCACGAACGGCAGGAATATCTGGAAGCCGATCAAAAAGGCGATCTTCAACTCGCTGACCACAAACGCCGGGATCAGTGCAATCGTCTGAACATCTTTCCACGCCAGGTCGTCCCGCGCGGCTTGCTCTTCAGACAGAAACAGGTACACGTCGTCGGTATTTCCGCCGGCCTCGATCTGCCGAATGAGAAACTCTCGCAAGCGCGACTCGCCGGCCGCGATTGCGGTCTTCTGATCAATTTTCCCGTCGAGATACGGCGCAATCGCCTCTCGATTGACGTTCTGGTACGTCGGCCACATGATCACCAGCGTCATCAGCAGCGACAGGCCGAACAGTATCTGGTTTGGCGGCAGTTGCTGCGTGCCCAATGCTTGTCGCAGCAGCCCCAGCACGACGATGATCCGCGTAAAGCTTGTGACCATCACCAGCAGCGCCGGCGCCAGCGAAAGCACGGTGACGAACGTCAGCCACTTCAGCGCCGACGACACGCCGGCCGGCGATTGAAGATCCGGCATGGCGGATGTGGCCTGATCGATCGAGGGCGCAGCCTGCGCCGAGACAGCTCCCGTCGCCGCCAGCAGCACCAGCCCAGCCAGGATGACTCGCAATGACTTCACTCGGCCTCCCCTGAGTCGGCTTGCTTAGCGTCGTCTGCCTTACGTTTCAACATGCCGGCGAACGTGCTGCGTTTCGATTCCGCCTGGTCCAGCAGCCGTTGAATTTCGTCTGGGTCGGTCACTTCGGTTAGCGCGCTGAGCCCGGCCGACGATTGCCCGACCAGCACCAGTTTTTCGCCCAATTGAATCAGCAGCAGTTGCTGGCGCGCGCCGACTGCTACGCGAGCAACCACGCTGATCGGACCGGTTCGCCCTGTCTGGACCGCCTGGCCGCCAAGCCTGCGGATCAATATTCGCGTGGCGAAAATCAGCACCACCACGATCGCCAGCGCAGCGAGGGTTTGCACGTAGCCCATCCAGCCGGGTCCGCCGTCGCTGCCGCCATCGCCGAGTTTTCCTTCTTCCAGCGAACTGTTAGCCGGAATGCGATTGGCCTCGGTATTGTTCGGAATTGGCGAAGATGGCGATATCTGCGAAGTCGGCTCTGTCGGCTGATCAGCAACCAGGGCAGTCGGCCACAGCCAGATCACCAAAAACGCAGCCAGGATCAAATGTCTTCGCTTGTCAGACTTCATCGGAATTCCACGGTACGGGGCAGGTCAGCATCCGGCTGACCATGGCTTCCTGAATTTTCACACCAAGCTTGCCGTCGACGACGACCGGCCGCCCGCGAGCGATCAGTTGCCCGTCGGCATAGACGTCCACGTAGTCGTCTGCGAAGGCGTCCAGTTCCACCACAGCCGCTGGGCGAAGTTTCTCCGCCTCGTCGCGTTTCATGGCCTTTCGGCCGAACGCTACCTGCACCTGACATTGCGTAGAAGCCCGTGTTTCCATGGTCAAACGGCTCCCTGACGTTTATCTTCGCAGCCGGCCGAGCGGGACGTGTAAAGGTCGTCCCATTCGGCGACCTCGCGGCGGCGTTCGTTCATTGCGTGTCGCTGCGTTTGGCGATCCTTCAGCGCAGCCAGCGACTTTCGCTCGGTGACGAGTTGGCCCAATTGCTCGGCCTTTAGTTCGAGATCGCAACGAACCTTGCGAAGGCGACGGCTCTCGGTCGAAATCGATCGGTCGATGTCGTCCATGCATTGGCGGTACAGCCGCATGTTCATCGCGTCGATCCCGTCGGTCAGCATCTGCTGCAATGCCTCGCTGTGCATGCGTGAAGCGGACCGAAGTGTCTGGAGACGATGCGAGATCGCCTCGATATCCGAACTGCAGCTGGCGTAATCATGCCTAGCCGATTTCTCGCGGCGCTGGCGAAGCTTCAACATAATCTCGGCAGCGAATTTGAATTTACGTGCCATCGTTTTTATTGCCTCTCTGTCGCCATCGATTCAGCGGGTTCTTTGATCGCTTCATTGTCAACAGTACCTGGTGCGAAAATCGTCCGGTGCAGTTCCATCAACTCAGCCAGTGTGCTTTCGAAGTCGCTCGACTCGTTCATTTCCTGCGCGAGGAATTTACGAATTTCCCCCAGCCAGCGAACGGCCAGGTCGTATTCCGTCCCGCCCTCGCTGCGATAGGCGCCGATGTGGACCATCTCTTCGATTTCCGCATGCAGCGCGACGAGCCGTTGGATATCTTTGGCGGCTGCCCTATGGGCCGGGTCGGCCACGTCGATCATCACGCGGCTTACGCTGCCGAGCAGGTCGACCGCAGGGTATTGTCCGCGGCCGGCCAGGTGCCGACTCAGCAGTACGTGCCCGTCGGTTACGCTGCGGGCTGCGTCGGCGATCGGGTCGGCCAGGTCGTCAGCCTCGACCAGCACGCTGTAGAAGCCGGTAATCGAGCCTTTCTCGGTTCGCCCGCATCGTTCGAGCAGGTTCGGCAGCAGGCCAAAGACGCTGGGCGTGTAGCCTTTCGTGGCCGGCGGCTCGCCTGCGGCCAGGCCTATCTGTCGCTGCGCCGTGGCCAGGCGAGTCAGCGAATCCATCACCAGCAGAACGTCGTTGCCCTGGTCGCGGAAGTACTCGGCGACGGCCGTGGCGGTCGCGCCGGCCTGGACGCGGACAAGTGGTGATTCGTCGCTTGTGGCGACGACCACGACGGCCCGCTTGAGCCCTTCGGGGCCTAGATTCTTCTCGATGAAGTCGCGCACCTCTCGGCCTCGCTCGCCGATCAGCGAAATGACGGACACGTCCGCGCCGGTTCCTCGCGCGATCATGCCCAGCAGCACGCTCTTGCCGACACCCGAGCCGGAGAAAATGCCCATCCGCTGGCCGAGGCCTACGGTGAGCATCGCGTCGATCACGCGGACGCCGGTGCCCAAAGACTGGTCGATCCGGCGGCGCTGCATCGGCGGGGTCGGGCGCGGCCAAATCGGCATGGACGCCTCGACGTCGACCGGACCCAGCCCGTCGATCGGGCGGCCGAACCCGTCCAGCACGCGGCCGAGCATGCCCTGGCCTACCGCGACAGTCTGGCCGGCAGAGATCATCTCCACGCGATCACCCCGGCGAATGCCCGTCATCGGGCCAAGGGGCATGACCAGAGTTTTCTCGTCGGCGAAACCGATCACCTGCGACTCGACGCTCGAATCGCCTCGCCCGATGCGGCAGGTTGCGCCCACCGGCGCCGGAAAGCCCGAAACGCTGACAGTCAGGCCGCGCACGCCGCTTACCCGTCCGGCTACGCCGAGCGGCTCGATCGCTTCCAACTCCTGCTTGTAGGCATCCAGTAGATTCATGCGGTTTCGCACTTTTTCGTTTTTCGTAAATCGCCTGCGCTAGCACTCAACCCGAAGGTCGATTGTCGACTTTGCGCTTTTCGTCGTTTTCGCCATTTTCGTCATTTTTGTCACTTGGCCCGATAATCCAGAGCGAACGCCGGGCGCAATCGCCTCGGCCATTCGCGCCAGTTGGGTTTCGATCGTCGCGTCGATTTCGCCTTCACCGATCGTCAGTTTCACGCCCCCCAGTGAGATCGTCGCATCACCCGTCAGTTCCAATTTTTCGCAGCCGTCTATGAAACCGGTGAACTCGCCGCAGTGTCGGCGCAGCGACTCGACCTGGTCGGGATGGCTGCGGATGCAGATTCGCCGGCTGCCGGCTGCTAGCTCGAGGGCCTTGCCCAGGTTCTCCGTAGCGACGGTTGCGTCCACCGCAGAGATTCTCCCGACGATTCGCTCGGCCAGTGCGACCGACAACTCGACCACCTGACCAGCAGTTCGTCTTTGCTGAACCTTGGCCGCCGCAGAAAGCTCTTCCACGATCGATCTGGCCAGGCGAGTCAGTTCCGCCGCCTCGGCCTCCAGCTGCTGGCGGATCGTTTCGTGCGCCCGCCGTTCGCCCTCGGCGCTGCCGTCTTCCAAGCCACGCTGATACCCTTCGGCGTGGGCCTTTTCCTGAGCCTGAAGTTGCAGGAACTCGGCCTGCTCTTTCGCGCCGGAGATGATACTGGCGGCCTGCCTGCGGGCGTCGAGAACCACGCTTCGCGCCTCATCGGCCAACTCCGTCAGCCTCATCGCCGCCAGCCGCTGGGCCCTCGCGCCCGTTAATTTATCTGCCTTGATAACCTGTGCCATTTTTTGATCTTTCAGCTTCGGTCAAAATTTTTCCGAACAATTCTGCCTCGTCGCTTCGCCCAGGTAATTACCGGTCTGCGAGAAGCGGATCGCCTCGACGAGTCGCAGTTGAGCGGCCTCGACGTCGCTCAGCCTGACCGGCCCCATCCGGGCCATCTCCTGCTTGACCTGCCTGCCAGCCGCGCCCGAGAGGCTGGCGAAAATTCTCTTCCGCACGTCCCGCCCGGACGTGGTCAGCGCCACGGCCAATACGTCAGCCTCGATGGCGTTGAGCGGCCCGCGAAGATCACGAACCGCCACCTGGGCGATGTCTTCGAACGCGAACATGCGTCCGCGGATCGTGTCGGCCAGCATCGGCGACGAGCTGTGCAGCGCCGTCAACACCGTCCGCTCAGTTGCGATGCCCACGTGCTGGAGGATCTCGGCCAACCGATCGATGCTCTGGGCGGGAACGTTGGCTTCGGCAGCTATCCTGGCTGCGCGGGCGGCCAGGCCTTGCTCGATCTCTCCGACGAGATCGCTCGGGTGGCGGTCCTGGCGGGCAAGCAGCTTGACCGCCTCAACCTGATGAGAGCTGCTGAGCGAGGACAATACGACGGCCGCCTTGGCCGGTTCCACGTGCGCGAGCACCAGTGCGACCGTCGAGGCACGCTCGCCTTGAAGTATCGAAGCCAGGCGGGGACCGTCAAATTCCCTCAGAAAGGCGAAGGGCTGATCCGCCAGTGAGTCGGCGGTTTGCGGAGCGGATAATTCCACGCCGTGCTGTGCAAGTCGCACCCGTCGGCGCCGAAACACCTGCCGGGCGCGTCGTGTAGCGCGGCGCCTGCGTTCAAGCAAAATGAGCCCGCAGATTGCGCCACCACCAAAGCATGCGATCGCGAGCAGTCGCGACATTCGGCGGGTAAGGATGGGGCTGGTTTCGCCGCGCCCGAGCGAATCGGCGCCGGTCAGGTCGTAGTACCAGTCGGCCTTGACGTCGGCCGGACCTGCCGAGGCCAGCAGATGCCCAACACTTTCGCTCATCTTGGCCAGGTGCATCCGAGCGAGCGGTTCCAACTCTTCGTCGTCGGGCCTGGCGGCCTGGCGACGAGCGGCTCGCCATATCGCCGCGAAGTAGCTGCGAGGCACGGCGAGCGAAACGCGAATCGCCCGCGCCCCGTCCCCTGCCGTCTGAGCGTTTACGCTGATGATTAGCCCGTCGACCTAGCTCAGCGACGAGCGGATTTTTTGAGCGCCGTCGGCCTCGATTTTCGCCATCGCCTCGGTCGAGGTTTCGACCGGCTGGACAATCGCCTGGTCGATGCGGTAGCTGCCTCCGGCGTTGTCGATTACGCAGACGTTTTCCCGCTTCATGCTGGCGATGCCGCCCGATACCAGATCGACAATCGCGGCTACGAGCGGCTCGGTCATTCGGACGTTGTCTTCCAGGGTGACCTTGACGGCGGCGGTGGCGATGACGGCCTGCGAACTGAGCGAGCGACCCTTGCCGGGCTCGAAAATCACCGTGGCCGAGCGAACGGCGGGGAAACCGGTGATCAAACGCGACAGCAGCCGCATCTTCGCGATTTGCGACCGCTTTGCGCTTTGCGCCTCGGTGCGCCACAAGTCGCCGTCGTCGGAAAACTCTGGCAAGTCGGTGGGAGCGGCTGCCGGGTCCAGCAGTGTCGGCGCGAGGGAGCGTTTGGCGAGGGGTACGGACGCAGCCGGGGCGGGCGAGGCAGGCCCGCGCGAAGGCGAACCGACCAGCCAGACCGCACCCACCACCACCAGCATGGCCAGCATGCCGGCAGCGAGGCGCGATGCCCGGCCGGACGATGAAATCTGTCCGCCGATCCGACGCAGCCAATTGCCGATTACGCCCATCTCGATAGGTCCTCCTTGACCCAGTGCGAGATTAACTATTCAATTTATCCGACGTCACCCGGGCGAGCCGGGCGGCGTGCCGTTACGGCTCCGACGTTTCAGCCGGCGCCGCTTGCGTCCGTGCGTCCAACTCCGCCAAATGCTCGCGGATGTAATCCAATGATTTTTGCCGGGCCCGCAGCTCGGCGATCTGGTCCAGCCGGTCGAAGGCCGACTCGTCGTAGAGGCGATGTCCGCCCCGGGTCCATTTGCATTCGACCAGGAGCCCCATCGTCGTGTAATTGTGGACGGTCTGCCTGCTCATGCGCGAATACTCCACCAACTCGCCAATGCGATAAAACTTCGGGGGCAGCGGCCGGCGACGGGTTTGTGTCGCCGTCGCACCGTCGGCCGAGCCGTCCGAGTCAGATCGAGATCCGAGTGATTCCGCGTTCAACATCGATGCGTCCCAATCCTTAGAAACGTGTCACAACTTGAAGTGATACCGTCGCCAACGTCGTCTGCCGGCAATCAGCTGACAGCCTGCCAACACCGCCCGCCGCAAACAAGCCGCATGCAAGCCCACAGCGGCCAAACAGCTTTGCACTTTACGTTTTGCAAAATGTACAATCCGATCTCTGCGGCGTCAACGGAAAATAGGAAAAATCTTAAAAAAACTTCCGGCGGAATCCCCCATCCTTATAAAGCGGTTGTGTCCTACCCTGCCGGCCGCGATGCGGAGCGTCTCTGAGAGTGCCCAGGCCTAGGGTTGAACCGGCGGTGGGAGAGGAAATTCGCCAGGGCAAGACCCGGCCTACTTTTCATCCCTGGCGCGGCTTATTTTTCAACCAAGATCAGGCCTACTTTTCAACCAAGACACGGCCTACTTTTCAACCCTGGCGCGGCGGAGCTCCTGTTCCGCCGCGGTTTGTGATTAACAACAGGCGGGCCTACGTCCCGCCGCTAAACGAGCAGGAGAAGAAAGAAACAGAAGAACATGCTTCTCCGCTACGCTTAGAGAAGCATGGCACCCAGCCCGGCCGCGCCTTACAGCCAGTTCCGCCCTTTTCGCGATGGGCGACATGTGCTATCGTTCAATAAGTAAACAATATTGAAAGGACTGACAGATGGCCTTCGACTTAAAATTATTCGCAAAAACGGTTCGGGTGCTGGACGGCGCGTTCGGCACGGAGTTGCAAAAGCGCGGCCTGGCGGGCGGCGCGTGCCCGGAGCCTTGGAACGTTGACAACCCCTCGCCCGTCGAGGCAGTCGGTCGCAGCTACGTAGAAGCCGGCAGCGACGTGATACTCACCAACACGTTCGGCGGCAATTCGTTCATCATGGCCAGTCACTCGGCCGAGGACCGCGTGGCCGAGCTGTGCGAAGCCGGCGTGCGAATCGCGCGGCGGGCTGCGGGCGAGCAGGCCAAGGTGTTCGCATCGATCGGCCCGACCGGCAAGATAGTGATGATGCAGGAGACGCCGGGCGAGCAGATCGAAATGGCATTCGCCCAGGCAGCCACGGCCATCAGTCACGGCCGGCCCGACGCAATCGTTTTGGAAACTTTCAACGAGCTCGACGAGTTGGAGATCGCGCTGCGGGCAGTGAAGGAGACCACGAACCTGCCGGTGATCGCGTGCATGACTTTCTCGTCCGGGCCGGACGGAACAAATTCGATGATGGGCAACACGCCGGGCGACCTGGCGCGCATGGCCGAGGAACTCGGCGCCGATGCGGTGGGCGCGAATTGCGGCGCCGGGCCCGACAATTACGTCAAGGTAGCGCGGCTGCTGCGCGCTGCGACCACCCTGCCTGTCTGGATCAAGGCCAACGCAGGCCTGCCACAGATCGGCCCGGACGGCGAGACGTTCTTCCCGCTGGCGCCGGCCGGCTTTGCCGAATTTACGCCTCAATTGATCGAGGCCGGCGCGAATTTCATCGGCGGTTGCTGCGGCACGACGCCCGAGCACATCCGCGCCCTCCGCGCGGCGGTGGACGCTCTTTAGCAGAAGGCGTAGGGCGTGCAACTCGTTGCACGCGGAAGAAACTAGGCCCGAAGGGTCGGCGAGAATTTAGCCGGGGGCGTAAGCCCCCGGAATCGTTCGGCTCCAATTTCAAGAGTCCCAACGGGGCGGCAGAAATGTTATCCGAAACAGGCGGGCCTGCGTCCCGCCGCTAAACCACAACAACGAGCTTTCGCGCGTCGGGCGTACAATTGGAAAAACCTTCTGTCGCCCTTTCAGGGCTTTGGAGTATTTGTCCTCTTACCGGGGGCTTACGCCCCCGGCTGACATCTATCGCCCCTACGGGGCTCTCTTACAACATCGATCAAATAGATACTCATTAGAAAAACCGCTTACTCACGTGCGCGGCTAGTAAAAACTTCCGATGGTGGGACAGGAGCCCCGCCACCTTGGGATTAAGGAATGGTTTAGAGAAGTTCCAGCAGTTGCGTGGGATGATCGATGATCGCTTTCGCGCCGTTGTCGGCGAGTTCTTCTCGCGGGCGAAATCCCCAAGCGGCGCCCACCGCAAACATGCCGGCTGAGTTTGCCGTCTGCATGTCGATGTCCGTATCGCCCATGTACAGGAACTGCTGCGGGTCGACGCCCATGTCGGCTGCGATCTGCAAAGCGGACGTCGGGTCGGGCTTGAGCGGAACATCGTCGCAATGGCCCATCACGGGTTTGAACTTTCCGTCGCCGAAGAAGTGAGAAACCATTTCCTTTGTGAAGTGGTCCGGCTTGTTGGACAGCACCGCCAGCGAAAGCCCACGGTCGGCCAGCCCGTCCAGCATCTCGCCGATGCCGTCATACGGCCGGGTCTTGGCCGACCATCGTTTCGCGTAGTCTGCCCGCATGAGCTCAACACACCGGGCGACGGTAGCGACATTTTGGTGGCCTTCGCCCAAGGCCTGGCGGGCGAAATGATCCACCCCCGCCCCGACGAAAATACGGCACTCAGCCAGCGTCCGCGCCGGGAAACCCAACTGCGCCAAGGCAGCGTTCATCGCATCGGCGAGGTCTTCGATCGTATCGAGCAACGTTCCGTCGAGATCGAACAGCACTGCCTTGTAGTTCATTGCCCGCGTTCCTGATTAATCCAGTGACATTGCCATCAGGAATTCGGCGTTGGTGTCGACCTTTTGCAGCCGGGATAACAGCAGTTCCATCGCCTCGGTGGGCGCCATCTCGCTGAGGACTTTCCGCAGGTGATAGATCCGCTTCAATTCGTTGGGGTCGAGCAGCAGTTCTTCTTTACGCGTGCCGGATCGGCTGATATCGATCGCCGGCCAGATGCGCCGGTCGACCAGGCGTCGGTCGAGGTGCAGTTCGCTATTGCCGGTTCCCTTGAACTCTTCGAAGATCACTTCATCCATTCGGCTGCCCGTGTCGATCAGGGCCGTGCCGATCACCGTCAGCGAGCCGCCCTCTTCGACGCAGCGTGCCGAGCCGAAGAACCGCTTGGGTTTCTGCAGGGCCGAGGCGTCCACGCCGCCGGTGAGAATTCGCCCGGAGTGCGGCGCGGCTGTGTTGTAGGCGCGGGCCAGGCGGGTGATGCTGTCCAGCAGGATCACGACGTCCTTGCCGTATTCGATCATGCGCCGTGCCTTGGCCTGGACCATCTCGGCGATCTGGATGTGTCGCACGGCCGGCTCGTCGAACGTCGAGGAGATCACCTCGGCGGAGGTGTGACGCTGCATGTCGGTGACTTCTTCCGGGCGCTCGTCGATCAGCAGAATGATAACGTACGTCTCGGGGTGATTGGTGGTGATGGCGTTGGCGATCTTCTGAAGCAGGACGGTCTTGCCGGTTCGCGGCGGCGCGACGATCAGCATTCGCTGGCCGAACCCGACCGGCGTGATCAGGTTCACCACCCGCATGTCCATTTCCTTGGGCGTGGTTTCCAGGAAAACTCGCCGCTCTGGGAACATGGGAGTCAGGTCTTCGAAGTTTATTTTCTCGGTCAGGCGGTCGGGTTCTTCGTAATTGACGGCCTCGACGCGCAGCAGCGCGAAATATTTTTCGGACTCTTTCGGTGGGCGAATCTGTCCGGCTACGATATTGCCCTGCTGCAGACTGAACCGCCGCACCTGGCTAGGCGAAACGTAGATATCGTCCGGGCTGGGCAGGTAGTTGTAGTCGGGGCTTCGAAGGAAACCGAACCCGTCGGGGAGGATCTCCAGCACGCCCTCGCCGTACATCAGGCCGTTCTTCTGGATGCGGCTCTTGAGGATATTGAACACCAGTTCCTGTTTGGCCAGGCCAGCGTATTCGGTCAGTTCCTCGTTCTTGGCGACTTCGTGCAGCTCGGCGACGCTCATCTTCTGAAGGTCGGTTATATGCAGATTGCCTCGCTTGACGCGCTCGTACTTGGCGTGCATTTCCTCGTCGAAGCCGGTCTCTTCTTCTTCGACTGGAGGGCTGTCGACCTGAGGCGCCTCTGGCGCTGGCTGCTCTTCGACGGCCTCGGGCGCTGGCTGGGCTTCGACGGCCTCGGGCGCGGGCTGCTCTTTAACGGCCTCGGGCGCTGGCTCTTCCGCCTTCTTTCGAGGCTTCTTCGCCGTCTTCTTAGCCGTCTTCTTCGCCGTCTTCTTCGCGGCCTTCTTTGTCTTCTTCACTGCTTTCGCCATGGTAAACGAGCCTCCATCAATCGGCTTGTACTGCGGAGTGTGTCAAATGTTGTCGAACGGGCCAAACGCTTCTCCGCTCGCCGGCCGTGGTTACGTGCACGGTACCCGAATACCTTCAGGTAGCTTTTCTTGTCGGGATCGAACGGGAAAGGCGTTTAGAGCATCTTAAAATTGATCTGTCGCATTCCGGCTGGTTGCGGCTTCGGCAAGCGGCGTCTGCCTGCATCGACGATGCTTATTGGCATTGGCATCGTCTGCTTCGCCTTCCTTGCTCGCCTCGTCCTCACTGCGCCGGTTCTGTGATATCTTTTTATAAAAAACCTGAAAACGCTCTAAGTCGAATTAATTAAACAGGTTGGTTCAAATCCAGGCACATCTACCTTACAAACAGCCACTCATTCTTAAGTTGGGATCAGTCCGCTCGGGAAGTTATCTGGTGGAAAGCCCGACGGATCTGCTCGCGAAGGTGAGATACGCTTGAACTGCTGTCTAATTCACGATAGCAGCGCGACCGTTTTCTGTCCAGCGAAAATTGAGATTTTTCCCGATTTCGCCAGTCTTTCTCCCCAAGGCCTTTGGCGATAGCGCGGCCGGCGCGGTCGGCATCCGGTGCTTCCACGAACAGCACATGCGAACAGAGCCGATCCCAGCCAGCCTCGAACATGACCGCCGCATCCAGCACGACCGCCAAGACGCCGGGGGCAGCTTGGGCTTCGGCAATGCGTTCGGCTATCCGCTGCCCGATTCGCGGCCAGGTGATCTCGTTCAGCGCCGTAAGCTCGGCCGGGTCGGCGAAGACGATTTTTCCGACGGCCTGGCGGTCCACCGCCCCGTCGGGCGCGAAGACAGTCTCACCCCAGCGCCGGCGAAGTTCGTCGGCGACCTCCGCCTCTCCGAGCACATCATGGCCGATGCGGTCGGCGTCGATACGCAAACACCCCAGCGCTTCGAACTCGGCCGCGGCTGTGCTCTTGCCAGCGCCTACCCCGCCGACCAGGCCGATCACGGGCTTTGGTATTGATATGGCGTTCTGCTCGTTCTGCATATCGTAGCTTTCGCTCAATTCTGCGAAGTTGTGTATGGGTTTGCATCCAATTTGCGACAGGCCTTGATCGCCTTGTCCATCGCTTTTTGAACCTTCTCGTCCTGCTCGTTCTGTCTGGTGGCCTCCAGCGAGGCCAGCGACTCCGGCGATGCGAAACGGGCAAGGTACGCAGCCGCACCGAGGCGAACATTGCGATCATCGTCCTGGATATGCGGCAGCACATGTTCGTGCAGACCGCCCAGTTTCAGCTTGGAGCTAACTTCCATCGCCGCGGCGCGCACGGCCGGGGCTGCGTCGTTGAGGCACTCGGCTGCAAGCGTCTCGCGGTGCGGATCGTTCTTCTTGACGTAGCGAAGATGCTCGATCACCGCCAGGCGAGTGTCCGGGTTTTCGCCGCGAACAAAGTTGCCCAATATCTCGGCCGAGAGAACCCGACGCGTTGCGGCGAGGTGGATATCCGAACGGGTGATCTCCGAACCAGCCCAGAGCTTCACCTGCAACAGTGACAGCGGGCCAAACTGAATCTTCTTGCGCCCTTGGCTGGTCTCAATATGCATGACACCTGTTGCGGAATTGTTCTCCAGGCCTTCCGCGCCGGCGGGAATTTCAACGTAATCGTTCATGGACTTGGCAAACATCACAACCTTGTCGTCGAGCACTTGGCCGCGATACCCTTTGTTGTCATTTCTTTTCGAAAACAGAAATCTCACAAACAACTGGCCATATCCGACCATGCCTTTGATTCGTCCTTCAAAGAAGTCTTCATCCGATTTCATGAATTTCTTCAACCAACGCCGCATTTGCGTGCGATGGTCGGGGGCAACGTTGGCCAAATCGTCAGACCAGACCCGCACTGCCTTATACCGTTGATGTTCGCGCCATCCCCACCCCATTTGAAACAATCCAATAACAATGCCGTAACAACCAAACGTTAGGTACCAGTCTTCCGGAGGAGCAATGAGAACAAACGCTGTTAACGCCACATTCACCGCACCTAGCACGCCAACCCAAAGCGCTTCAACCAGGATCACCTTTGGGCTTTTCGACATCAGGCCAAAGAGAGCCACGAGAATCATTATCCCGGCCACAATCGCCTGAGTCCATGCCCCAAGCATCTCAGCGCCTGCGCCTTGCATACCCTCTTGCTCGGCAACCACACACATCCATATCACGCCCCATATCAGCATGCCGTAAGAAGCAGTTCGCACCGCGCCGACCAGGGCATTGGCGCGAATGGCGGGTAGCATGTCTTCGGTAATGCGCAGCGATTCTGGTGAACTCATTCAATGCTCTCCCGAACGAAAGATAAACAAGAACGTGGTTCGGTGATTATCGCAAAGACGGCCGGGCATGCCAAGCACGAATGGCCCGAACGGGCCGCAGTATCTATGGAAGAATGAGTTGCAGGCGGGCGAAGGGCGGTTACACGACCCGGCGTTTGTCCAACGCCACGTGACGGTATTGCTGGATCGGCAGACCCCGGCGAACCAGTTCCCCATTCATCTGCTCCGACGACAGCTCGGCCAGGATGCAGGCGTCGATGTAATCGATCCGGTTGTCGCCGTACAGTCCAACCGCCAACAGGAGCTTCAGATCGCTCGCGTTCGCTTCGGCTCGCATCAGGATGTCGTCCGGCAGTTCAATTTGCATAGCTGTGATACCTATCGGTCAGGAACTCATTGTCCGACCCACACCGCGGTCGCAACGGGCCTACTCGATGTCTATCGGCCCGAAACGCGGCCGAGTGCAGAACAAAACCGACTGGGGGCGCACCAAGCAACTTATCGTGCGGTGGGGCTCGGAGTCCTACCGCGTCGCGATAGCCGACGAAAAGATTTCTGCAAATCTCGGCGGTGGTCGGTTGACAACCTATTGGCCTTGACCCCATAATCCGCCATGGACGACGATCTTGCCAAGAGAATCGTAGCCCAAGGCGAATTCGCCTCCCTTTCTACTGCCCAAAGGCATTCCAACATTTGCATGCCCGCTTGTAACGCGCCATCACCCCGCCCGCCACGCAACCTTATCGCCCGGGCCGGGAGCATAGCGTTTTCGCAGACACCGGAGAGACCATGAAAGACATCACCACCAAGATTATCGGCCGAGCTATCACCTTCGACGACGTCCTGCTGCTGCCCTCGCGGTCCAACGTGCAGCCGGGCGAGATAGACATGTCCACCCAACTCACGCGGAACATCCGCCTGAACGCACCGCTGGTTTCGGCGCCGATGGACACCGTCACCGAAGGCGCACTGGCGATCGCGCTGGCCCAGGAGGGCGGAATCGGCATCATCCACCGCAACCTGTCCATCCAGGCCCAGGCGCTCGAGGTCGAGAAGGTCAAACGCTCGGAGAACGGCATCATCAACGATCCGGTCACGCTGCCGCCCAACGAGTCCAGCCAGAAGGCTCGCTCGCTGATGAAAGAGCAGAACATCTCGGGCATTCCGATCTGCACGGACGGCAAGAAGCTGGTGGGCATACTCACACGCCGCGATATGAAGTTCCTCTCGTCGGATCAGACCATCGCCGAGGTAATGACGAAGGATAATCTCGTCACCGCCCCGCCGGAAACTTCGCTCGACCAGGCCGAGACGATCCTCAACAAGCACAAGGTCGAGAAGCTGCTGCTGGTGGACAAGGCCGGCAAGCTCGCGGGCCTGATCACCATGCGGGACATCGACAAGCTGCGGCAGTCGCCGCGAAGCTGCAAGGACAGCCGTGGCCGCCTGCGGACCGGTGCCGCCGTCGGTGTGCTGGATTACGACCGCGTGGACGCACTCATCAAGAAAGACGTCGACGTGATCGTGATCGACACTTCGCACGGGCACAAGGACATCGTGCTCGAAACCATCCGGCAGATAAAAGCCACCAACGAGATCGACGTGATTGCGGGCAATATCGCCACCGCAGCCGCAGCCGAAGACCTGATCGAAGCAGGAGCCGACGCACTTCGCATCGGCATCGGGCCGGGTGCTATCTGCACCACGCGAGTTGTCACCGGCGTTGGCGTGCCGCAAGTGACGGCCGTGTTCGAAGCGGCCTCGGTCGCCGAGCCCCACGGCGTGCCCGTTATCGCCGACGGCGGAATTCGCCACAGCGGCGACATCGTCAAGGCCATCGCAGCCGGAGCGGGCTGCGTGATGATGGGCAGCCTGTTCGCCGGGCTCGACGAATCGCCCGGGCAACTCATCATCTACAAAGGCCGGCGGTTCAAAACCTATCGCGGCATGGGCAGCATGGACGCGATGCTCAGCGGGTCGGCCGACCGTTACAACCAGGCCGACGTCACCGAACGCAACAAGCTCGTGCCCGAAGGCGTCGAAGGTCGCGTGCCCTACCGCGGCTCGCTGGCCGATTACGTCTACCAGCTTCTCGGCGGGTTGCGAAGCGGAATGGACCACTGCGGTGCCAACACGATCGAACAGTTGCGGACCGAGGCGAAGTTCATTCAGATTTCGGCGGCCTCGCAGGCGGAGAACCATCCGCACGACATCGTGATCACGCACGAAGCGCCGAATTACTCGATCTGGCAGAACGCGGAAGAGTAGAAGTTATCCCAAAAACCGCTTCGCAGGCGAAAGCGCGAATTGGGTTTTTGGGATAGCTTCTAATCCGAACCGGGCGGCTTTGCCGAAATAAGAAGTAATAAGAAAAAACAGTGCTACACTGAGACGCAACCAATCTGAAAGGTGGAACATGATGCGTTGGTACGCAATTGCGACATGCACGGCTGCGATAATGGCAATCGGCGGATGCGCCGGCGCCCCCACACCAGGCACGACCCGCTCGTTGGGCCAGGTCGACTACCAGTCCGCCTTCGCTACCGGCCGGGAGACGCTTGCACAATACTTCACGGTCGCTGCGGCCAAGGTCGAATCCGGGCTGATAACCTCGCGTCCGAGCACGGCCGAGATGGCGCCGGCCAGGCTGCTGGGCCAGGCCGCCAATCGACGAACCGCATCGCTGCACATCTACCGACGCGACGGGCTCGTCTATGCACATGCGTCGATCGCCATCCAACGAGAAGGCACGGATCTGTACCATACCTACACGGCCAACCGGGAAAACTACAGCCAGGTGCCCGATAAAACCCCGGCCTATGAAGCCGCCGCCACCACGCCCAAACAGAACGAGACGTGGGAGACGATCGGGTACGACCACGCAATGGAACGCCAAATTCTGGACAATCTCCACCGGGCCTTGCACCCGACCAAACAGTAGCACGCCAGCTTCGCTCAGAATGGACGCAAGTATGGGTGCCATGCTTCTCTAAGCGTAGCGGAGAAGCATGTTCTTCTTCTTTTCAGCGAGCATGTAGGCCGGGTCTTGACCCGGCATATCAGTTTCTGTTCTTGAGTCCGCCGGGTTAAAACCCGGCCTACGGACTCCTCAATGTTGTTGGGGTAATTTGATTACCGGCCATAAACCGCGCTAGAATCACCCGCACTTCCAGTATTGTTCGATTGTGTGAAACATAAGGAATATGATCCATATGAAACACGCATGGCTCAGCCCGCTCCAGCCCGGTCGGCTATTGGCAGCACTGGTCGTTATCCTGCTGGCTACCCAGCTGTCATTCGCCGACGAAACCCAAAACCCACCCCAGCCGGACGAATTGCGATTGTTCTGGGACAATGGGCTCAATCTTAAATCCACCGACGATGCGCTCGCCGTGAAACTGGGCGGGAAGATCATGTGGGACTTCACCTGGGCCAACGGCCGAGCGTTGCAGAACGATACCGGCGTCGACCTGCGAGACACGGCCCGCTGCCGACGCATCGAACCGTTCGTGAAAGTCACACTCTTCAAACGCCTCGAATTCATGCTGCAGGCGGAGTTCGCCGGAGCGGGAACCAAGCTCCTGGACGCCTACATGCGGATCAAGGATCTGCCGGCAGTGGGCGATCTAACGATCGGCCGATTCAAGCAGCCGCTCGGGCTGGACCAACTCACCTCCAGTGCAGACATCACGTTTCTCGAACGGGCACTGCCCGATGTCTTCACACCGAGACGGACCTGGGGCATCATGGCCGCCAACACCGCCTTCAACAAACGGGCCACCTGGGCGGTGGGTATTTTCCGCGACTTCGACAGCAAAAGCTACGGCGATATCGACGCAGGCCGGGCATGCAACATCACCGGCCGGGTTACCTGCCTGCCATGGTACGAAGACGACGGCAGAAAGCTCCTCCACCTCGGGGCGGCCTACAGCCTGGGCAGGCCCAAGGACGACATTCGCTACAAGCAGCGGCCGGAAGCGAAATTCGTGGATAACTTCACGGATACAGGCTCGTTCGAGGCTGAGTGGGTGCAGCTTGTAGGCGCGGAGCTGCTCTGGATTCACGGGCCGTTCTCGTTCCAGAGCGAATACACCGGCGCGTTTGTCGATTCACACGAGGCGGGCGGGCTGAGCCTGAGCGGCTTCTACTTCCAGACGAGTTACTTTCTGACCGGCGAGCATCGGCCTTACAACACCGCCAAAGGCGTGCCCGGCCGGGTGCGCCCGAGTCGGCCGGTGTTTTCATTCCAGCCAGACGAGCAAGACGGCGAGCGAGGTTTCGGAGCTTGGGAGGTTGCAGCCCGCTATTCGTACCTGGACCTCAACGAAGGTGCCCTGCCCGACTCGGCCCGCCGCCTACAGGACGCTACGTTTGGCCTGAACTGGTATCTGAACTCCAACACGCGAGTCACGTGGAATTACATCCGCTCCTGCGTCAACGCCGCCGACACCTCCGACGCAGCCGACATCTTCCTCATGCGATTGCAATTGGTGTTCTAGCGGGTGAAACATTCCGCGAGCAAGCAAGTTGCTCGCCCTACCACTACTCATCATCGGTGGGGCCATGGCACCCATCATGAGAAAAACCGCTCGCTTGGACGCTCGCGGCTAGTGGGTTTTTCTTTCATTCGTTTCATTCGTGACATTCGTGGACAATGCTTTTGTTGTTCTCTGCGCTCTCAGCGAACTCTGCGGTAATTGTTTTTTCACATACCGTTTTTGCGCGCGCACTTTGGCCGATTTTCGCGCAAGACACGGGAAATTCTTAAAAAAACTATTCAACGGCCCAGCCGGTGGTTGGCGTTTTGGAAAACCGCGCGCGGTGCCGTTTGCGCGCGCAAAACAGGTACTTTCCCGCTTAAGTAGAGGCGCGTTGCACGCCAATTTAGGATTTCGGATTGCGGATTTCAGATTGAACAACCAGAAACAACATAACAGCTGCGATTGCAGCACCCAGTTCACCAGTTCACCGGTTCACCAATCAACTTCACCAGTTAACCAATCAACCTGCCGAATTTCGCCCGAAACGCTTAGGCATAACATTAACTCTATGATCATAAAAGACCTACCGACAACGCAGTTTGTTCGTTCCCGTACCGGTTCACACGATTCGGTACGGTTTGGTACGTTTTCGTACGCTTTGGTACGCACTCGCACGAGCCGGTTCGTTTACGGGCGCGGCCGCACGCTGCGGGCAATTTCGGCTGGCTTCGCCTCGGCGGCGGCAGGTATCATGAATGCCGCAACAACTGACACTTGCCGAACTCTTTGGGAGAACGTTATGACGACGACTTATGCCCGCACGCGACTGGCCGTATGCATGTTCCTCCTGGCCGCCCTGCCGATCACGGCCGCACACGCCGAAGAGCAACTAAAGCTCGACGCGTATCGCGACCACCTGAGCCTCAACGGCGAGTGGAGCAAACTGGCCAACCACCCCGACCTGAATGTGACCGATGCGAACTTCAAGTCGATCGAAGGCTGGCAGCCAACGGCCGTGCCTGGGCTGATGATGGCTCACAGGAAAAGGTCGAACTCCGATGCGCTGAAGGCAGACTGCTACTGGCTGCGGCGCTCGTTCGAGCTTACCGAAACGCAGGCCGCCCGCGACGTGGTGCTGAAGTGGAACGGCATCCGCTATGGTGCGACGGCATGGATCAACGGCAAACATATCACCACGCACCCGACGATGGGTCCGCACACGGCGCTGATCCCGCGCGGTGTGGTGCAGGCCGGGCAGAACGAAATCGTCATCAGGGTAACGGCCTGGAACTCGATACCGAAGGCCGCTGCGCTCGGGCGAAACCCCATCCGCTTTACGCTGATCCCGACGGGCGCGTCGATCTGTTCCTGGGGCTCTAAGGTCGCTGCTGTCTTCGACGACGTGTACCTGGAGTTCTACGACCGGGCCTATATGAAGTGGGCACTGGCCGTGCCTGATATCAAGAACGGCAAGGTAACCTTCCGCGTGCGGCTGGACGGTGCGGCCGACCTTCCCAAGTCGGTGAAGATCTCGGCAGTGGTCCGCCCGGTTGGCGATGACGGCAAACCGGCCGGGGCCGCCAAAGTTACCGCCGCGACAGCCGGCAAGATCGTCAACGTAACGGTATCCGTGAATAACCCCAAACTCTGGACGCCGCAGACGCCGAACATGTACGAGGCCGAGCTGGAACTCCGCGACGACGCTGACGGCAAAAAACTGTGCGACACGCTTCGCTTCCGTTTCGGCATGCGGGAGATCCGCGTCGTTGACGGGCGCTACAAGCTCAACGGCAAGCCGGTCTGGTTCCGCGGATCGAGCCTGGTCAAGGAGTGGCAATGGGGCGAGCCGTTCCAAGACATGAACTTCGTCAAGCGATATCTGGTCGACGAGGCCCGCGTGGCCAATGCCAACTGCTTCCGCACGCATACGGGCCCGCTGCCGACGAGTTGGGCGGACCTGGCCGACGAAAACGGCATTATGATCCTGGCCGAGATGCCCGTGCTGCGGAACTACATGGACTTCCCGTGGACCAAGGCTGAATACGATGAGTGGCACAAGAACGTGCTGATCGACGCGCCGGGCTGGATCACCAAACTGTGGAACCATCCGTCGGTCGTGATGTGGGTGCTGTCGAACGAAACGCTCGACAGTAAATGGGAAAACGAAGTGTATCGCGAGATGGTCCTCAAGCTGGACCCGACCCGCCCGACCATGCGGTCCGGCCATCAAGGCGAAAACGCAGGTACGAAAGATAACCTGGACATGCACCCGTGCTCGAACCTGGCCAAGGGCCCGGAAGGCTGGTTCAACGAAGTAGTCGCCCGCTACGCCCGCGAAAGAGGCGACCGGACGCTGACCAATACCGAGTACATGAACCGCTTCGGTTCCATCCAACGAATGCGACGGATCTGGACCGGCAGCGAAGCAGATAACCCCCAAAACGATATCATGTGGGCCCAAGCCGGCGCCGAACACACCGAAGTGATGCGGCGATTGCAGTTCGACCTGATCCAGCCGTACATGTGGGCATGGTTCAGCGGGGTGCGTCGCGACAATTTCTGGCGGGACGGATACTCCACGCCCTACATGGCTGCGTGGCAAAGCAGCTTCTCGCCGGTGCTGGCGAGCCTGGACCTGTTCGATCGGAACTTCGTCACAGGCCAGACCATGTCCACACCGCTGCACCTGATCAACGATCTGCACGAAGACACATCTGCCACATTGGATGTGTATTTGACAATCCAGGACCCCCTGCTGATCCCCGACGCCGCAGCGATCGAGGGGGCGGTATGGCACAGGCAGATCAAGCGAACGCTGGTAGCAGACTCGATCAAAATCGAGCCGCTGGAGTGGACCGTACCCGCCAAGCCCGGCACGTACTACCTGGCGGTAGTGCTCCGTCGCGACGGCGCCCGGCCGGTGGTCTCCCAGCGAAAGGTGCGAGCGATCGCCCCGGTGAACCCCGCCGCCCGACTGGCGGGCAAGAAGATTCTCGTGCTCGGGGCCGACCCGACCATCGAAAAATGGCTCAAGGCAGCTCAAGTGAACGTCGTAACCGACATCGCAGACGCCACGGTCGCTGTCGAAACAAGGCGCGGCAAGAGCAATGTCATCGAAGCCGATGCAATTCTGCTGTGGGACATCGACGCAATCGACACACAGACGCTGGCGAAGACCGGCCTGATCCACAGTTATGTTAAGGCTGGCGGACGCATGACGATCTTGCATCAGCCGGCATGGACATGGAAGGAAATGAATGAATCCCTCAGGAGCAGGATAAAGGAAAGCAGCTTCGAATACAGGCCCGAAGTCAACAACAAGAACATGTTCTCAGACACCGTGCTGGTATGGAGGCTCGACGCGATGACCTCAGATACATTGGAACGATCCGATGCGATCGACAAGTTCATCAAGGATGGCGGGCGAATGCAAATCGCAGTCAAACAAGAGTGGACCTGGAATAAACTGCTGAACTTTGAAATTTCTCGCAGGACCGACTGGATCAACGGCCGGGCGTCGCGCGTGTTCCCCTACAAGTATGTCAACCACCCGGCGTTGGAAGGTATCGACCCGGATTCGCTGAAACGTTGGAACTCGCTGCCGGGGCTGATCTCCGATGCCAGCCTGAGCGGGGAGGCGATTCAACTCGGCACGAAGATTCTCTGGCAGGAAAGACCAGGCAAGCCAGTCATGCTGGCCGTCCCGTTCGGCGAAGGCGAAATGATAATTTCGCTACTGCACCTCAAGCAACGCATCAGCGCGGGCAGCGACAGTTACGACCCCATCGCCGAGCGCATGCTGGTGAACCTGCTGGCCGGGCCGACCATGGCGGAGGATGCTACTCCTTGAAGTCAGCCAGCCCTTTCGCCATTCGCCCTGCGGTGTCGCTGCTGAGCACGATCACGCCCGGCGTGCCGTCGACGATTGCGTATCGCGTGCGGGTGCTGCGTGGGCCCTTTTGCGAAATTGTGATCCGGTGCAACTTGCCGGCCGAGTCTGTCAGTGCGAGAACCAACCAGGGCTCGTTCAGGCCGTACTTCAGGACACCCGGGTCGTCCGGAATAGCGTGGTACGCAAAGCGATCTGCCGAGAATTCCTCGACGCTCTCGACAAAGCTGAGCACTTTTTTGTCGCTGATCTTGACGTATGGATCGGCCAGATACTTCCATACGCCATCAGTTCGCTTGAGTTCGATGACGTCTTCGCCGGTCGTGATTCGGATCGCCACGATCTCTTTCGGCTGGATTTTCCAGACGGCTCGGTCGCGAAGTTCCGCGGAGAGTTTATCGAAAAAAGTGGCGTGAAATTCACCGACCGCGACAGGCCGAACGCCTTCGATCCAGGCGAACACCCCCAGGCCGATCTTCGCCACGTTCAGCACGTAGCGGTCCGGTTCGGGCTTCGGCTGGGTAGCCGGGGCAGTGGTCGCAGCCGGCGGCTGGGCCAGCGCATCAAACTCGATCGTAATGCGTTTAGTGGCCACGGCGTATTTGATCGGCAATTTATCCTCAAGCGAAACGATCTGCGTCGCTTCGATCGAGTCGAGCTGATCCAGAATCGCGTTGACGTTTTCCTGGTCGACGCCGCTTGCAACCGGCTCGCTCATCGTCCACTTGCCATCCTGCCTGCGAAGGGCGAACTTTCGCCCATCGCGCGTCACCGTCATCGTCTCGACACTCTGCCCGACGGGCATCTCGAAGATGTTCGGGTTATAGTACTTCACCGGGTCGGTCAGCAATTCTTCCACGTCTGCCGCCCGCACCACCGCCACCGCATTGGCGTCGGCTCGCCGGAGGAACATCATCTCGCCCGATGGGCTCTTACCGCCAAGCAGCAGGATCTGCGTGTCTTTTTTGCCGACCTCGTGAATCACGATTCGCCCTGCCGGCGGCGCCAGGCCGACCGATTGGAGCACGGTAACGTCATCGCGAAAGCTCTCGGCCTTCAGTTGTCCGATCATTTGCAGCAGGTGATTGACGGCCGCGTTGTGGGCCGGGCCTTCATATGGCGTGACCATCCGCCAGGCGTTGCCCTCCCGCACAAACTCGGCCTTGCGATCGGGCAATTCCAGTTCCAGCCGCACCACTCGCTGGGCCAGCATGGGCATGATGGTTTTCTCTCGCAGCGACAGCGCGGTCGGCTGGAGCGAATCGATCAGCGAGACTCGCACCAGGAACACGCCCGGCGAGTCGAGCATCTTGGCATATCGTTCGCCTTCGGTGTGCTTCTGGCCGCCCAAAGCGATGCCGTAGCTGCTAAGTTTTGGCGCGGTCTTGCCGGCCGGCGCGGTCGCAGCCGTCTCGGTCGCGGGCTCGGGCTCGGCCCAGAATCGAACGATCAGCCGCTCCTGACCAAGAGCCAGGCCGTACACCGCCAGGTCTTCCGGCGCATCGTCAATGAACTTCTTGGCCTTGAAGCGTGCCAGTTTTCGCAGCAGATTGTTAACTTGCTTGAGATCGGCCGGTGCCTTGGCGGGCAAAGTGAGTTGCCACTTGCCGTCGCTCTTGGCCAGTTCCACCAATTCGCGTCCTTCGATGCGAACTCGCTGAATGCTCTCGGTGAGAATCTCCACGAGCAGCCGATTGCGATATTCCATCGTCGGCCTGGTGAACCTCTCGGCAAAGTTGAGGGCCGACACGTAGGTTCTCTTATCGCCGGCTGGGCGAACGTAGGTTTTCTGCCCGCCGGTCAGCGGCACTGGGGCGCCAATTTCCACGGATCGCGACACGTCCTTATCGTCGCGAACGGTGACGATCCACTTGGGTTTGACCAGGCCTGTGAGTTTCTCGGCCGGGGCGCCTGCCTCGCCGGCTACGAACGAACGTTCGTAGGGGAAGTCTTTGATGATCTGTGCGATCTCATCGACCATATATGCCCACGCTCGCGTGTCGATCGGTTCGGCGATGCGCCAGTCTTTACCGACCTTGACGAACCTGATTTTTTTGTCATCGTTATCATCGGCGCCCTCGGCCGGGACGATCGTAACTTCGACCACCCTGCCAAGTTCGGGCCAATCGGGCTTATCGACGACAGGCGGGGCAGGCGGCTCGGCCTGCTGTTGTCGGCGCTTGCCTTGCTGGACAATAACCAGGCCAACTACAGCCAGGAGAACGAGTATCATAACGATCGCGGTCTTGGGCTTCATCTCAAGCAGCTCCCAATCATATTTCAAGGTCAGTCTGGTTTACGCGCCACGTCGGACGATCATCACCACCACGCCAAGGATCAACACGACGGCCGGCAGAGCGATCAGGCACAGCCCTTTGATCATCCAGAGCATGCTTTCGTCGATCATGGCGATGGGTTTGATTTTAGCAGGCCCGCGCGCGATGAAACGCTCGCGCCCGGTCAGCCAGTACAAGCTGTTTATAACGACGTCCGCATTTGCGTGCGGCGCGTCGGACAGAGACATCGTTATGTTCTCGCCCTCTCCTGAGGCGACGGTAACCGGGCCATCTAGATAGCCGTCCTGCAGGCCGGCGCCGACACCGAGCACAACGATCCGTGCGGGCTTGACCGTATCGGTTCCCGCTCGCGAGGCAGCCACTATGGCGTGATAACCGGCGGGAAGATCGCCCTGCTCGTAGTCTGGGCTCACAAACCCTTTTTCCTGAAAGTCCTTGAGCAGATCTTGAAATCGGCTGGTTGCCCAGGTGTCTTTCCAACTGGTTGGAACCGTCAGGACGGGCTCGACCTGCACGCCTTCGGGCAAGGTCGATGCGATGAGGATCGGCGCGACGAAGCTCCACAGCGTCCGCTGCCCCTGGAGATGCAGGCCGATCTTATGGTCGGTGTAGGTGCTGAGCGGCAGGTGCGAAAATCGGAACGGTGCGATACCGAATTTGCCCGGCTTGTCTTCGTCGGGCTTGGCGGGGATCGTCAGGAAATCGTGCCGCAAGTCGATGCCCCACTCGGACAACAAATAGGGTCCGAACTGATATTGCGAGGGCATAAGTTGTTGCCAGATTACCTTGGGCGGAAGATACTTGCCCAAAAATATCGCCGGGTTTCCTTCGTCGATCGCTCGGCGAATTCTGGCCAGGTGCTCCGGCCCGAACGGTGCAAGCGGCGGCATGCCACGCATCCCCGCGGTCGGCATGACGGTCGGCGGCGGGAGCAGCAGCAGCACCTGCGGCCGGTTGGGATCGGACGGAGCGGGGATTTCTTTGGCGACGTTCCAGTCGGCGACCTCGAAGTTCGCCGCTTCCAGACGAGATTTAAGCGTGGTGAGCATTTGCGGCATCACGTCGGGGATGATGACCTGCGCAGCCTGCTGGGCCATCTCGGGCGGAAAGTCAGGCAGGTAGTAGGTCAGCAGCACGGTGGCGAACGGCTCGGTAGTCTGCGACAGAATTCGCGACGAAATCGCCGAATCTCCATTGAAGACTCGCTTCGCTTCGTCGTCGGCCGGGGCGGGGCCAAACTGACGAGTCTTCAGCGGCCAGACTGTTTCGAAGTCTACGACCTCGGCCTTGCCTCCCGCTTCGACCAGTACAATATTTTTACCGGTGATGTCAGCCGCCAGCGAACTGTCGCCCAACTCGGGCAATTCGCCGATCGCCTTGCGCATGGTCTGGACGAGGCCGACGATTTCGGCCGAGGCGCCCTCCCCGCCGCTCGAGGCCAGCAGATTCCCCGTCGCCGGGTCGACGACAGTGAGTTTGTCCAGGGCCGTCACTGCGAGTTTGCGGGCCGACCGTAACGAGTCGAGGATCTGGTCCATCGTCGCACGCAGTTGCGGCAGGTACTTGGTCTGCTGATATTCGGCTGTGGTCGCCTTGAGTATATCCTGTGTGGTGTTTTTCAGTTGCAACAGGCCCGACGCGGAACGGCTGTACAGGTCGCTGATTGTTCGCCGCTCGGTAGGATAAATCTTGCCGCCGATATTAATGCCACGACTCCCACCAGGCTTGACCCAGGCCCGCGATTTGCGGAGCCACTCCGCCATCTCCCGCCCCGCAACGTTGTCGATCGCTCGACCGGCCGAGCCAACCTGCACGGCCGCCTTGGTGGCATCCTCGATGAATTGTTCCAGCACAGCCTTGACGCCCTCTGGAAGCGGCTCGCCTTCTTTGCCAAGTTTTTTACCGACAGCCTCGACTACCGCCACCGCGTCGTAGGCGTCGCCGAGCACTTTATCCCGATTGATCCGAATGGCTGCGGGGATCGGCTCGAACTGGGCCAGAACCTTGGATATTTCATCGACGGTAGTTTGAACGTTGGTCAGCGCGTTGGCGGCCTGCTCGACCAGTTGGGTGTACTCGACGATGCCTTCACCGTCAAGTTGGGCGGCGATCTCCTGACGAGTTTTGTCGAGATTCTTCTCGACTGCCGACAGGGCCTGAGGAGCTTCGACCACAAGAGTCCACTGGGAGAGATAGCTCTTGCCCTTAATCTTGCCCCAGCGTTTTTGCTCGGCGACGAGAAAGGCTTTGATCTTGTCCGACTCGGTGACGAAACGCTTCAGCCAAGCCACGTGCCTGCTGGCCTGGCCGACGCCATGGGTCCGCAGACGCTCGACCAGCTCGGCCTTGTCGCTATCGGACGTAACGTTGACCACCTCGATGTCGCGCTTGTACTGGCGCATCTCTTCGAGCATTTCCAGTACGCGAGCGCGACGTTCGGGGGTCTTGCTCTTCTTGTCGGTGTCGGTGTACACGCAACTGAGACGGATATTGGAATCCACCGCATCCAGGATGCGCTTGGTTCGCTGGCTCAGGCCGTAACGCTGAAGGGTTTCCACGTCGAGACGACGATAGTTACCCTCGCCCTGTGCGACAAGATTCACGACGATGATCAGCGCCAGCGCCGCCGCGATCGCCACGGTGACGTTGGTTGCGTAGCGAAGTCGCGTGCCAGCCGAAGCGGCCAGGTACAGCAGCACCACCGCCAGAATCGACGGTGCGGCGACAACGGGGAGGATCTGGAGCATGGACCAGTCGATCTTCAGCCACTCGGCCAACCATGCCGGCTCGCCCCACTGCAGCGTCGCCACGGCGGTGCACACAGCCGAGATCAGCCCGGCCAGGAAAACCACCAGCAACGTCCGCTGAGCCCAGATGCGCCTGCGGGTTAGTTGGAAGCTGGCGGCCAGTGCGATCATCAGTATCGCGACCTTCGCCATCCCGATCGCCATCATCAGCGGCGATTCACTCGTCTGGGCGGCGAGAAATGCGACCGTCCCGGCCAGGCCCGCCAGCGCCAGCAGTCCGCAAACGATGCCGGCCAGCACAGATGCCTTGCGATTCAACTGCTCGGTTGGTTTCAAATTTTCGGTCATATCATTGCCACCATCGTGATTCCAGCGATTCGACGCTCAACAACAGTGCCGGCTCCGCTGTGGTCATTGGAAAAAATGCTCATATTATCGCCACCATCAAAAGTCCATCGATTCGACGCTCAACAACCATGTCAGCTCCGCAGCAATTCGGAAAATTATCGCCACCGTCGTGATTCCAGCGCCTTGACGGCCAGGAACAGTGTTCCCACCGTAGCGCTGATGAAGTAGACCAGGCCGCGACTGTCGAATACGCCGCGGGAGAAATCTTTGAAGTATGTCATCGCGTTCATCTTCGCCGCGATGTAATTCAGCGGCTCGGGCCCGTACGCCACCAGCGGCTGCATAAGGATCGTGAAGAACGCCAGGATCGCCACGGCCACGATCGCCGCGAGCAGTTGGTGGCGCGTGAGCGTCGAGGCGAACACACCCACCGCCGCGAAGGCCGCTCCCAGCAGAATCATGCCCACGTACCCGCTGATCGCCACGCCTGGGTCTGGCTGGCCGTACCGCAGCATCAGCAGCAGAAACACCACCGTAGACGCCAGCAGCACCAGGTAGAAGCTCATCACGCCGAGAAATTTCCCGCAGATCACTTCGGCATCGGTGACCGGGGCGGTCAGGAGCGTTTCGATCGTACCGCTGTGATATTCCTCGCTCACCAGCCGCATTGTCAGCAGCGGAACGGCGAATACCATGATGTACGCCATCGAGTCGAACATCGGCCGGAGCGATGCCTCGTTGCCGGGCACGAATATCTCGTAGAAGAACCACAGGCCGCTCGCCAGCAGAAACAACGCTCCGATTACGTACGCCATCGGCGAGAAAAAGTATCCCGCCATTTCACGACGCGCCAGGACGAATGCTTTGTTCATGATTTCAACTCCCGCTTGGGGTTCTACGCCAGAGCGGCCACTCGCTCGGAGGCGAGGACGTTCTGTTTGTAGGTAATTTGAACGAAGAAGTCTTCCAACGATCCAACGGCGCGTCGCAGCTCGCGCAGTTCATAGTTTTTGCTCGCAGCCAGTTTCGCCACCTCGACCCGCAGATCCTGCTTGGGGTCGTGACTGATCGTCAGGCGGTTCCACTTGCCTTGCGGCTCGCTCGACACGTCGCGAACGCCCTTGAGCGCCTTGACGGCCGCGATGAGTTGCCTTGGCTCGCCGCCACGCATCTCGGCGATTATCTGTGAGGGGCCTACCACTCGCTGACGCAGCTCAGCCGGCGTGCCCGTCGCTGCGATGCGCCCGCCAGCGATGATTATCAACTGGTTGCAGGTCTGCTCGACCTCGGCGAGGATGTGGCTGGAGAGGATCACCGTGTGCTCGACGGACAGTTCGCGGATCAGCTCGCGCATCGAGCGGATCTGGGCAGGGTCCAGGCCGATCGTCGGTTCGTCGAGCACGAGCACGGGCGGCTCGTGCAGCAGCACATCGGCCAGGCCGACCCGCTGCCTGTAGCCGCGAGACAATTCGCCCAGTCGCCTTCGCATCATATCCTCGGGCTTGCTCAGCCAGCACCGCTCGGCCACGCGATCGATGGCGGCCTTTCGGCGGCGCCGAGGAATATCTCGCAGCGCCGCCCGGAACATCAGGAACTCCCGCACGCGCATCTCAGGATAGAGGGGCACGTTCTCGGGCATGTAGCCAATGTTTCGGCGTGCGGCCAGCGAGTCGCTGAGCACATCGTGGCCGGCGACACTCGCCGTGCCGGACGTTGCCGGCTGAAAGCAGGTGAGAATCTTCAGCGTGGTGCTCTTTCCGGCGCCGTTTGGCCCCAGAAAGCCAACCACCTGCCTTGCGTCGACGTGGAACGAAATATCGTCGACCGCCAGGACGCGTCCATACCATTTCGTGAGGTTCTTTACGTCAATCATGGTGATGTTCCTAAGCGTCGGTTATCGTCGTACAACTCGCATCGAAGGCCTGCCGCTGCCACGGATCGTTTGAGCCAGCGGCGTGCTTTGGGTTTCGATGCGTTGTGTGGAGAATCATCCTTCACTTTTGAACGGGCCTTGTCAAGCGCCCATACTCGCCTGCGATGCGAGGGCCGGCTATTGTTGTCAATCGCCAATACTCGCCTGCGATGCGAGGGCCTGCTATTGTTGTCAATCGCCGATACTCGCCTGCGACGCGAGGGCCTGCTATTATAGCTGCCGATATAGATGCCGATAAGCGGCGTTTTTGCTTGTCGGCCGGCCGAGCGGACCATACTATGGCGACGTTGACCGAAGACGCACATAATGCATATTAGGAGAGCGCATGTGGCATAGTCGCTTACGAGGCAAGGATGGCCTCTGGCTGGGCCTGTTGGTTGCGATGCTGATCTGGACTTCGGCAGCCCAAAAGGGCGCTGCGGTCCCCCCGCCCACCGATTCTCGCTTGGCAGCCGCCAGGCAACTCGTGCAGACCTCCGACCGTTACCTGCCCATCAACGCCCTGCGGCGCGGCATGAAAGGCTACGGCCTGACCGTGCTGGTTGGAACGGAATTGGTGCGGTTCGACTTCGAAATCATCTCCGTGATGACCAAGTGGGGTCCGCACCAGGACGTCGTTCTCGCGAAACTCTCCGGGCAGAACCTCGAAAAAACCGGCGTTATCAAAGGCATGAGCGGCTCGCCGTGCTACATCCGCCACGAGGGCAAGGATAAACTCATCGGCGCGGTCGCGTACGGCTGGCAAGGCCAGAAAGAGCCGATCTGCGGAATCCAGCCGATCGTTCAGATGCTCGCGGCCGCTACCCTATCAAAACCGGGCAGCACCTCCAGCCCAAGCGCCGCAGGAGGAATGCAGGGTTCGCAGGCGGCATTTATCGCCCGCGTGCTCGACCCGTACGAGCGAGACTTCCTCCAACCGCCGCGGCCGGCTGGCATGGCCTCATTCGGCGATACGCAACTCCAGCCTCTCATATTGCCGCTTTCGGTTTCGGGCCTGAGCGCCCGCTCGATCGATCGGCTGGGCGACATACTTCGCCCGTGTGGGATGGCGCCAGTGCAGGCTGGCGGCGTCAACGCAAGCGCCGCCGAATCGGTCGCCGATGCGAAACTCGAACCCGGCGGCGCCATTGCAGTCGCCCTGGTCACCGGCGACGCCGACATCAGCTCGACCGGCACGGTGACCGACATTGTGGACGGGCGCGTGCTGGCGTTCGGCCACGCCTTCATGGGCGCGGGCGACGTAAAGTTGCCAATGGGACCGGCCTACATCCATGCCGTGATACCCAACATCATGTCCAGTTTCAAGCTCGGATCGATGCTGAAGATCACCGGCCAACTGGACAGCGACGAACGGGTCGGTATCGCAGGCCAGGACGGTGTTGCTCCGCCAAGAATGATCCCCATGACCGTAGAGGTCGTTCGGTCAAACTCACCCGGAGCAGCCGAGAACCGGCAACTGTACTCGTATCGACTCGCGCCGCACCGCCATATGACGACGATTATGGCGTCGATCCTCACCATGGACGCCGCCCGCGGCTGGGCATCCCTGCCAGAGCACCATACCGTGCGACACTCGGTGGTGATCGACTTCGGTAAGCTGGGGCGCTACGAAAGCCAGAATGTCACGAGCGGCATGGACGCACTGATGGTCATGTCGGACATTACCCGCGCCATGTCGGCTATGGGGAACACGCCGTTCGGCCCGCCGGCGGATATCCAGCGAATCACGGTCAAAATGCACATCGAGCCAGTATCGCACAAGGCGGTCATTCTCGATTTAAAGCTCGATGGACGCATCTACCGGCCGGGCGAGGCGGTCACCGGAAAGGTCACCATTCAGCCCTTCCGCAAGGACCGGCAAAAGCTCGATGTCTCGATCAACCTGCCGGCCTGGCTGCCAGACGGGAAATATACCATCACGGCGGCAAGTTCCACCTCGGCGGCCGCTGCGAACCGAAAAGAAATGCCCCATCTGTTCAAGCCGCGAACCACAGCCGGACTGCTGGCCTCGGTTCAGCGGATCGTGTCGTTTCGCGCAAATCGCCTGTACCTGCGCCTGCCAATGACGCGAGGCGGCGTTGCCATAGGCGAAAAAGAACTGCCCGATCTGCCCGGATCGCGCAGGGGAATTCTGCTGGAAGCCAACAAACTCGACGCGCGAAGCTACACTCGCGCGAAGGTCCGCCCCATCGATACCGAATACGTCCTGAGCGGGTCGGCCACCGCTTCGTTCCAAGTGCAGGCCAAGCCCGCCGAAACCCTGGTGCGTCAGTAAAAGGAAACTTGTATGAAATTCTGGAGCATATGGCTTCTCGTACTGATCCTTGCGGGATCGACCTTCGCGGTCTCTCCGGCAGTGTGGCGACATTCGACCGAATCCGATTTTGCCAAGGGAACATTCGACGCCGTCGTACCTTCATCGCTGGGCGAAATGCGCCTTGCGCGGAAGGTGCAGATACTGCTGTCGAGCGACTCGGCCCCTGTGATCGTCTCGGCCGTCGCGGCCGTGGCGGACTCGCTTTTCGTCGCCAGCGGAACCGAGCCGATCGTTTATAAGGTGCTCGGCGAGAAGACCGAGCAGTTCGCCGAACTTCCCGGCGCCATAATCACCGCACTGAGAACCGACGGCAAAGGCGGGCTCCTGGCCGGTGTCGGCGGCGACGAGGCCGGCATCTATGCGATCAACCCAGCCGGGGAGGTCACCAAGATCTGGTCCGACGAGCAGATCACGTACGTCTGGGCCATCGAGCCAGGCCCGGGCGGTGTGCTCTACGCCGCTACAGGCCCGCAGGGCAAGGTCTACGCAATCGGCCCAGACGCCAACGCCGAAGAGATTTACGCGGCCGGCGATTTGGCAAAGAATATTCTCGCCCTGGCCTGGTCGCCCGAAGGCCTGCTGTACGCCGGGACCGACGAAAGCGGCCTGGTAGTGGAAATCGATCCGCACGCAAAGACATCTCGAATAGTGCTGGACGCGGCGGAAAAGGAAATTTCCGCCATCCTGATAGACGAGGCGGGAGGGCTGTTCGTTGCCACCGCAGATGACGCCAAAGCCAGCGCGGACGGCAAAAGCAAACCGAATAATGTTCAGGGCGGACGGGCGGACAAGCCCGCGGCTACCCAGCCGACTTCCATGCCGGCTTCCAAACCAGCCCAGCCGGACAAAGCCGAAAGCCCACCCACCACGCAGCCTTCAGACGATGCTGACCCCGCAGAGGTTCAGGAAGCTCTCGACGAGTTGGAATCTGTGATTAAGGGCGAGGCGCAAGACGCGCCGACAACCCAGCCTGCCGCCGATAAAATATCGCCCGCCAATGCCCCTGCCCCGGCGGCGACAACCCAGCCGGCCGTGACAGGAGAGCCCGAACCGCAGGAAGACGAAGGCAAAGGTGAGGACAAGGACGAAGCTGCCCCGCCGACAACCGCCCCCGCCGAAGAATCGGCCGCGACCCAGCCTGCCGAGACCGACCCGCAGCCGCAGGCGGAAGCTCCCGCCACGCCGGCCGCCCCTGCCACCATGAAGCCCCGCCGACCAAGCCCCAGGTCCGCTGCTGCTGCGATGCCCAAGGGCCCCGGTAACGCCGTGTACTACATCCGCCCGGACGGCCTGGTCGAGACGCGTTTCCGCCGGCCGATCACCATCCTGGCGATGGTGCGACACGCACAGACGCTTTATCTGGGCACAGGCAACGGCGGCGCGATCTATTCGCTCAGCACCGACGGAGACGAAATCGCAAAGCTGGCCGACACAGACGCCAAGCAAGTTACAGCATTGGCGATGGGCGTCGGCGGGGAGATATTCTTCGGCACGGCCAACCTCGGCTCGGCCGGCAAGTTGGCGGGACAATTTGCGAAGAAAGGAACGTACCTCTCGCAGGTGCTGGACGCCAAACAGTTGGCTCGATGGGGCACGATGCAACTTCAATCCCGCGCAGCAGCCGGGGCAACAGTGACGGTCGCCACCCGAAGCGGCAACGTCGCCAAGGCCGACGAAGACACCTGGAGCAGTTGGTCGGCCGAACAGCCGGCCGGCGGTTATCTGCGGGTCGCAAGCCCGGCCGCGAGATTTGCACAGTACCGCCTGACGCTCCGCGGTGACGGCGAAGTGTCTCCGACTGTCCGCCAGGTGCAGATGATCTACCAAGTGGGCAACCTGCCGCCGGTCGTATCGGCCGTGACGGTCAAGGCGTCGGCAAAGAGCATCGGCAAACGCCCGCCAAAGGGCAACGGCGCAATGCCGTTCCGCCAGATCGACATCAAGGCCGCCGACGTCAACGGCGACAAGCTGGTCTACAAGATCGAATTTCGCGAAATGCCTTCCCGAATCTGGGTGCAGATCACCGAAAAACTCAAGACCCCCAAGTTTGGCTGGGACACCCGAACGGTTGCCGACGGCATCTACGAACTCCGCGTGACGGCGTCCGACTCGCTGTCGAACCCGCCGGCCGCTTCACTTTCGGCCGCTCGGATTTCGGAAATCGTAACCGTCGACAATACTCCGCCCGTTATCGAGGATTTCGGCGCTCAACCGCTGGCCGGCAAGATTCTGTTGCGCGGGCGGGCCTTCGATGACGCCAGCCGGATCATTTCGTTGCACTATTCGGTCGATTCTCAGGAAAAATGGACGGCCCTGGCGTGCGAAGACGGGATTGCCGACTCCGACCGCGAGTCGTTCCGGTTCGAACTGGTCGACCTGGAAGCCGGCGAGCATCGCATCACGGTGAAAGTCGAAGACCTTTATGGGAACATCGGTTACGCGTCATTGGCCGTAACGATACCCCGGAAATAGCCCAAACGGGCAAAGACAAAAACCGACACACAGACATTTCGGCCAAAGGCCACAACCGCAATAATGGCAATAACTTGCTATGCAGAATTCGTGCGCCTTGCACAAGATCGCGCTTGACAAAGCCGGGGGGGTTACATACACTACTACTGGTGCTTGGCAATGCTCAGGCTGAGCGCCAGAAGCTCATCGCTCTTTGCCTTACGGCGTGGCTGGCCGCAAAACGGCTTAGGAGTTGTTTCACGCGTCTTAATTGACGCGGGAGGCGAGGGTACAAGACCGCTCGGCGGTCATGTGGGCGGTGCCCTTTACCGCTTCAGATGACCGGTGATTCGGTCTTTTTTTTGCGCTGAAATAGTCCAAGACGCGCTACAACGCGTTGGCTATGTTGATCGCGTTGAAGACCGCGTGGATGAGGAACACCGGATACAGCCGCCCGCATCGTTCATAGTTGTACCCCAGCACGATCGAAAGAACGAACAGCGGCGCCCAGTCCTGGGGCACTTCGTGAACCAGAGCGAACATGATCGACGCGGCCACGATGCCCACCCAAGGCGACCCGAAATACCGCCGGAACATCGACTGGACCAGGCCGCGGAAGAAGACTTCCTCGGCGATCGGCCCGACGATCACGGCCGTGATAATCGCAATGCTCTTCCAGAACACCGACAGTTCAGGCAACTGCTTAAGCAGCGGATGCAGTTGCTCCGGCGACCGAGGGATCATCCAGAAGAGCAGCAAACAGATCGGCACGGCCGCCAGGCACCCCAGCACGCCTCGGCCGGTGTCGTATATCCAGTGACGCATGCTGAGCCCGAGCCCACGCACCAGCCCATGGCGGAAAGTGAACCTAGCCACCACGAGCAACAGACCCAGCCAGATCAACTGGACAACGAGCGAGGATGCCAGTTTCATCTGAGCGGACTCGATATGCGGTAATAGCTCTTGGCCCAGACCCAGCCCGACCAGGGCCGTGAATAACACCACCAGGTGAATGGGCGTCAGGGTGTTAGGGCGTCCGGGGGTGTTGCGAAGACTGAGCTTGCCCGGCCGGGCGACGCGGCGAAGAATCCAGACCGCCAGACTGCAAACCCCCAGGCCGAACACAATGTACATCCAACTGTTCACGGCGGGCGCGGCCGGTGTCGGCGCAGTAGCCGGGGCGGTCGCCGTCTGGGTCGTCGCCGTCGCCATTGCAGCCAAGCCAAAATACAAACCGATTGACACCATCGAACAAGTCCGGTTAACGTGATTGTCGTCGAATAACAAAGTTCCGAGAGTAATAAACGATGCAGCCGAATATATTGACAACCATCCTGAAAACCAAGCGCAAAGAAGTCGCCGACTTATACGCGCGGTGCGATCTGGAAGAACTCAAGGCCAGAGCGGCCGAGGCGCCGCCGGTTCGAAACTTCTTCAAGGCGGTCACCACTGCCCCCGCACGCCGGCCTGTGAACCTGATCGCCGAGGTGAAAAAGGCCTCGCCGTCGGCTGGTGTGATCCGCAAGAATTTCGACCCGCAGCAAATCGCCCGCCAATACGCAGACGCAGGCGCCAATGCGCTGAGCGTGCTGACCGACGAGCAATATTTCCAGGGCAAGCTGGAATACCTGACAGTCGCTCGCGAGGCATCGGGGCTGCCGGTCATGCGTAAGGATTTCATCATCGACCCCGCCCAGGTGTATGAGGCTCGCGGGGCTGGCGCCGACGCGATTTTGCTGATCGCAGCCGCCCTTCCGCCCGGCGAGCTGATGGACCTGATGATCCTGGCGACGGAATTGCGAATGACATCGCTCGTCGAGGTCCACGGCGCCGACGAACTGCTGACCGTCCGCTCGATGGTCGGCTTCCCGCATCGCGCCTACAGCCTGCTGGGGATAAATAACCGCGACCTGACGACCTTCACCGTGGACGTAGCCACAACGATACGACTGGCGGAGCTGGCCGGCGAAAACGTGCCGATCGTCAGCGAGTCCGGCATAAAAACGCGGCAAGACGTCGACCGCCTTCAGGCGGCGGGTGTCAGCGCGATCCTCGTCGGCCAGACGCTGATGGAATGCGAAGACATCGCCGCGGGCGTGAACGAACTTCTCGGCCCGGCCGACTTAGGCGGATCATGACGAGACGGAAATCAAGAAAGACCAACCCATCCGCCGCACCTGCCGCCAGGCCATCCCGGCCGATGTGGACGATTATTCCGCTCGCGCTGGCTGCGATCGTGCTGGCTGCGTTGGCGTATTTGATTATTCAAGACCGGCAAAGCGACCGTCTCCCGCCACCGGCCGACCAGGCGACAAAGCTCAGCGAAGAAGTTTTGCGACGATCGATTGGCCTGGCCGACAAGGGCCTGTACAAACAGGCGGCATCGCTGCTGGGCAGCTATCTTCGCCAGAAGCCCGATGACGTCATAGCGCGCCTGCTGCTGGCCGAAATTCAAATGGAAATGGGCCTGGCTTCGCTGGCCGAACGAAACGTCGATTACGTTCTGTCACTCGCGCCTGAAATGTCGGCCGCCCTTTGGCGCAAAGGCGAACTGGTCGAGTTGCGCGGCGGCCAGGCCACTACGTTCTTCCGTCGCTCGGCCGAGAGCCCCGACTCCAACGCAGAAACGTGGGCTCGATTCGGTATTGAATTGATGACAGACCAGCAGTTCGTCGAAGCCGAGAAATATCTTCGCCGCGCCCGCCAGGGCGGGCTTGAAGATCACCGAACGCTGGGGCCGCTGGGCGAGTTGGCCCTTCGCGCCGACCGGTTCGACGAGGCCGAGCGGTTGCTGGCCAAAGCGACCGAAACCGCCCCGTCGCTCGCTGCGCTGTGGGGAATGCTCGCCGTCGCCCAGAAAAACGCCGGCAGGCCAGCCGCAGCCGTGGACACTCTCCGCAAAGCCCTGCTCCTGTGCGATGAAACCGAAACACTGCAGTTGAAACTCGGCGAGGCGCTGATCCTGCTACACGAATGGCGAGAAGCGGGCGAGGCGTTCATGGCTGCTGCGAAATCGCCCGTCCTGGCCGGCCGAGCTACACTGCAAGCGGCGCGTTGCAGCTATCTGGATGGCGATCTGGAACTGGCCAGCCAGCGGCTGGAAAGTGCAGCCGAGTCGCTTGGCGAAAATGAAAAAGTCCGAAGCCTGCGAGAGAAAATCGCATCCGAGTTGGCCGGCCCCACCAGCCGCCCCGCCCCATTGTTCCCTCCTGCGACACAGCCTTGAAGTTCAAGACTTCAGCAGCCGCCATGCTAATATCGCCACGCCCACGACGCCCACGGCCACGGCAATCATCACCATTGGCGCGAGCCTGCGTTTTGGTTTGCGTTTGGCGGATTTGTCCGGCCGCAGAAAAGCGTACGGATCTTTTGGCTCGCCGCGTTCGACCTCGAGGGATGGCATCACGTCGGTTTCGTCCAACGAACCGCTCTTGCGTGATTCGAGATTGATATCCTCGGGGCGGCCTGGCGAATCCTGGCCAGGAGGCGGAACGACCGCGACCGTTCCGCACTCGGGGCAACGCCCCTGTCGGCCTGCTGCAGAGTCCTCGACCCGCACCGCCCGGCCGCAATGTTCACATGAAAAGTGGATCATGACATTTCAACGTCGCGCACATTCAAGCCGCCTTGTAAGTCAATGTAGGCACGAAAAAATGCGACAACAAGGCAATTCTCAAACGCATTTGTACATGAAATGATTTCGGCAAATAACTCAAACAAGTTCAGGGCAAATGGATGCGATCGGCCGGGTCGGCCTGGTCGTCCGGGCGATACAGCAGCGCCGTTCGGCCGACTAAGCCAACGCAGCAGGCGCCGGTCGCTTCGGCAAGCTTGCCGGCCAGCTCTTTACGAGATAAGGTCGGGTCGGCGGGCAGGCGAACCTTGATCAGTTCCCGACCGACCAGAGACTTCGAAATTTTGTCGGCCACGCCTTCGCTCAGGCCGCCCTTGCCGATAACGCAACTGGGTTTGAGTTGCTGGCCTCGGCTGCGAAGAAAACGTTTTTGCTTGCCCGTCAGTTCCATGATCCGGTCGCCTCAGTGTGGTCTGCCCAAACCCGCGATGGGCTGGACGTGTTCGAGAAAGTTATCGAGCGTAAGCGGCTCGTCGGTGCTAAACCGCACCACACAGCCGTGGCCGTGATTGGACGCGATAGACACGGCCCGTTCGGCGAGAGGTTCCCACCCGGTCTCCAGGTGGCGATGGCCCAGCAGGAAAAATTCCAGGCCCAACTTCTCGGCCAGTTCGTTGATCTGCTCGTCGGTCTGTGATCGTCCCCAGGTCCACTCGTAGAGCGACCCGCCCCGCTCCATGTCTTCCGGCCGATACTCGCGGTCCAGAATGGTCAGATCGACCGAATTCATTCGAATCGGAGACGGCAGCGTATGCGTGAGCATCACGCCGTTGGCGCATCGTGCGGCGAGCGGCATCGACAGGCAGAATTCGCTGATCGCTCCCAGCACTTCGTCTGCATCGTCGCCAAACGCCGCGGCCACTCCCTCGTTGAACATCTGGCAGGAGCCCTGGCCGCCCTTGGTGATTTCCCTGCCGGTCGCCTGGGCCAGGTCGTGGTTGGCCAGCAGGAATACCACCTTCGAACCGTGGGCGATTTTCAGCCTGGCCACGCGAAGCAGCATCTCGACGCTGCGGTCGAAGCCGGTTCGCTCGTCTGGCGGGCCGTGCAATACTTCCTGGAGGACCAGCCGGTGATTGTCGCCCGAATCGAGCGCGGCGTAGTTAATGACCCGGGTGAGTGCCTGGCGATTGCCGTGAATGTCGCCTGCGATGACGACTTCCAGCCCTTCGTCCAGATACACCACATTGCCTCTGCGCGTGGGGTCTTCGAGATTGAGTTTGGCGGCCTGGCGAAAAATGTCGGCGGCGGCATTCGGCACGGTCAGTCGTCCTGAGCGGCCTGTTCAGCCTGCTTATTGCGTTTGATTGCGTGCGCGATCAGGTCCAGGCGTTTGCCCAGTTCGCCCATCGAGGTCGGACGGTTCGGCGGATGCATCTCGACGCAGTCCATCACGAGTTTACTCAGCGACGGCGGAACTTCGGCGTTGAGTTGCTCGGGAGGCTTGACGTGAAGATCCTTGAGCATCGTCACGCTGCCCTTTTTCGGCAGAATGGTGGGGATGGGCTTGCCGGTCAGCGTCCAGTACAGCGACGCGCCGAAATTGAATACGTCGGTCCGTGCATCCAAGGGCCGGCGCTGAACCTGCTCTGGGGCGATGAAGTCCGGCGTGCCCTGAATCCGTTCCTTGATCGTACCGAGCGGGCAGCTTTGGCCGAGGTCGATGACCTTCACTTTACCGTCGGGCGCCAGGACGATATTGTTGGGTTTCATGTCCGCATGGACAAAACCCATGGCGTTCATGTAGCCCACAGCAGCGGCCACTTCGACGAAGATCCTCAGCACTTCCTGAATATCTTCGGGGCGAGCTTCCTGGACGCTCTTACCTTCGCACAACTCCATAATCAGGTGGATTTCGCGAAGGCTCAGCCAGCGTTTCACCCTTTTGATGCGATAGATATGGCGAACCCCAGGGTGGTCCAACTGCGAACCGACCTCGTATTCATTGGTCGCCTGCGCAAGAAATTTGTCGTCGTCACTCTGGCGACGGACTACCCGCTTCAGGGCGAAAGATTCGTTCGTGTCGATGTCCCGAATGTGCCAAATCGTGCTTCGAGCACCACTACCCAAAAACTGCACGACCTGGCATCCGGGCACCTCCAGTGTTTGGGTGCCACTCATGTGCCTAGCAATTCTACCGTTTAAGTCTCAGGAATTTTCGGAATTTTTCGGAATAACGTATGGATGAGGAAGGTATAGCATCTTACTCTAACCTTCTACGGGTACGGTTTACAGCTAAAAAATCCCGGCATACTCGCCGATGATATTTCCCATTCTATGATTTTATCGGCTGAACCGGCTGCAAGCATTCGTCAATTAGAAGGTTTTGCGATTTCGCACGGGGGAGGCAGGGGCTATAATCCTCGGCCTGTTCAGGAGAAGCCATGCCGAAGATGCCAAATATGTCTAAAATACCAAAAAGGCTGCGTAAGGTTTTAATAACGGCCGTCAAGTTCGCAATCGCCGCGGCGCTGCTTGCGTTTGTGCTCAAAGACCATGATTGGCAGAAATTTGGCGAGAAAATCCTTGGAGCCAACAAGCCACTACTGACAGTTGCATTGTGTTGCTATTTCGCCTCGATGCTGGTGATCGCCCTGCGGTGGTGGCTGCTGCTGCGGACGCAGGATATCTCCATCGGTCTCTGGGAAGTGATACGCCTGACGTTTCTGGGCCAGTTCTATAATGCCGTCGTGCCGGGGACGGTCGGCGGAGACCTGTTCAAGGCCTACTTCGCCGCCAAGCATACCCCCCACAAAGGCGCGGCGATGATCACCGTCTTCGTCGATCGCCTCATGGGGCTGACTGTCTTGGCACTACTGGCGTCGGTGATGCTCGTGATTCTGCTGATCTCCGGCGAGTCGACATTCCAGGAGCTGCAAAAACCAAGCATCGCCGCCGCCGTCGCATTGGGTGCGGTGATTATGCTGCTGATGTTCCTGCTCAGTTCTCGCCTTCGCAGGCTCTTTCGCCTGCAAAAAATCTACGAACGCCTGCCCATCGCCCATCACATACGCTCGGCCGGCGAAGCGGCTAGGCGCTTCCGCCAACGCTGGGGGGATCTACTGATCGCTATCGGAGTCACTATGGTCGCCCACGGGCTGTGGATCCTGGGCGTGCTGCTGATCGGCCAAAGCTTCCCGCTCCAGATCCCGTGGTATCACTACTTCGTCTATATTCCGCTGATCTACATCATCGGTGCCGTGCCGATCACGCCAGGCGGCATCGGCTTCGTAGAAGGCGCCTATGTTATCTTTTTCGCCTCTACCTTGGTAAGTAACCAAGACGTGCTTGACTTGGCATTGGTTGCCCGCGGATTCGACATCATCCGAGGCCTACCAGGCGCCATCGTCGTGTTGACCGGGCCCAAGCTGCCCAAGTCAGCCACCATGGAAGCCGAACTTGCAGCAGACCAGGATGAATAGTGCTGCTTAAGTAGCCCCTCCATGTAACCGAAACCACGATAGAAGCGAATTGTCTCAGGTTCCGGTGCAATTACGGAGAAGGTGACCCATGGCAGCCATGCAGGAGCTTAACGCAAGTCAAATAGATGAATTGATTCTCTCGGCCATCGACCGCAAGGTGCCCGCCATCCTAACCATCAACAGGGACGGCTGCTGGGCGAACCTGCACAGTCGCGTGCTGGCCATTCAGGGCTCGCACCTGCTGCTGGAGCATCCGCCGTACCACCCCGACGAAGTGCCACACGAATTCGTCCCGGCCGAGCGGATCGGAGTCAGCTTCAAGCTCAAGCACCACAAGCACGTATTCTCGGCGACGCTGGTCGGGCGAGAGCAATTCACGCTTGAAGACGGCTCGCAGGTCCATACACTCGCCGTCGTCGCGCCAAGCCGCATGCAACGCCTCCAACGCCGAGCATTCCTCCGCGCCGCAGTGCCGGAAAACCGAATCGTCCGCGCATCGTTCTGGCTGGGCAGCTGTGCCAGCGAGCCGGCCGGCGCCTCGCCTAGCGCGCCGGTCTGGTCAGGCTGCGTGACGAATATCAGCGCGGGCGGATTTCAGTTGAGCTGCGACCCGGCCGCCGTGGACGGCATGGAAGCCGGGGACAACGTTGGCGTGAGGCTCATCTTCGGCGCCGGACGAGAAAGCGTCTATTCAGACGCGCAGTTCCGCCACATGGAGCTCACCGAAGGCCGGGCCATGCTGGGCTTCCAATTCATCGGCCTGACCGAAACACCCGAAGGCCGTGTCGCGCTGCAGATGATCAGCTCCAATGTGCACGATTTCCACCGCGACAACCAAAAGGGCCGCGGCGGCTCGCACCGCCAGAATTAGACCAGCGACTTGCGGGTGACTGGGCTCGGCCGTACGATGTCCGCATGGCCGCTAAAAAATCCAAGGACCAATACTACGCAGTCTGGCCGACCGCCTGGGGACCGATCGGTGCGGTTTGGGCGGCCCAAGGGCTCAGTCGTCTCGTACTGCCCCACTACCCGCTGGACGATCTGAAGCAACTTCTGGCCTGGGAGCACAAAGGCACCGTCGAAAACGAAAAACCCTTCCAGCGACTCATCGAACTGTCGCGTAATTATTTCAACGCCCAGCCGACGGATTTCAGCGAAATCGAGTGCGACCTGCCGGCCGAGAGCAGCTTCTCTGGCCTGGTCTATCGGGCCTGCCGAAAAATCGAATTCGGCCAGACGCTGAGTTACTCGGCCCTGGGCAGGGAGATTCGCCGCGAAGACTCCGCCCGCGCCGTTGCGACGGCCATGAGCAAGAACCGCATCCCCCTTGTCGTGCCCTGCCACCGCGTAATCTACAACGACGGGCGGCCGGGAGGTTTCTCGGCCGAAGGCGGCGAGCCGCTCAAACTCCGCATGCTCGCGCTGGAAAACCCAGCGTAGCGGATAATAGCTAGCCATCCTCTATTATTCAGGGTGGTGGGGCTCCCGTCCCACCACCTATTGCAAGTTTATAACGCGGTGGGACAGGAGCCCCACCGCGCCTGGCTTTAGGAATACCCTGCTGCCTATTTCCGTTTGATGTGCTTCAGCACGAACGCCAGCGTTTGTGGAACGTGCTCGTTCCAATAATCCCAGTCGTGAACGCCGGAATGCTCTTGGTATTCGTGGGCGATTTCGAGCTTGTCCAGATAGGCGTCGAACCGGCGGGACGATTCGATGAGGAAATCGTCCTCGCCGCAGTCCAGGCGCAGCGCCAGCATCATCGCGCCGTAGCCGCCCATGCTGAGCCCAGCCACCGCCCGCGCCCGCCGCGCCGCAATCGTGTGGAACATCCGATCGACCGTGCCGATCACGTCGCGCATTATGTAGTCTTCGCACTTTTGCCCACCTGGTCGCGGATCGTTTACGTAGAACATTCGCCCGACGTTGGGCATGGCGATTATCAGCCGCTTGCCCTCGGCGTACTGCTCGATTCGCGAGTTGACCGTCCAGGCCTCGTGGTCGTCGGACAGCCCGTGCAGCAGGTACAGCACCGGGTACGGCCCACGCCCAGGCGGAACGATCACGTTCATCTGCTCCCACATATCGAGATAGACGCTGTAAAACCGAACCTTGCATAGCGACATGGACTGACTTCCTTTCACTCAACGTTGCTGTCTTCGGCGCTCGGCTGCTTCGCAATCTGCCGGCCGATGTACGTGTACGTCCGATTCAGCGCAATCGTCAGCGCGTTTGCATCCAGGGCGTCGTAGCTGCCGTCGTTGCGGATCACCTGAAACTTGTCCTCTTTCTCTCGCAGCAGCAGCGTGCAGAGCAACACCAGATCGCCCGGATCGTCCTTGACCAGAGCGGGGAAGTACAGCACATCAGGGACGCTCTCCGACAGGTCGGCCATGTCGGGGTCGCACATGTCGGCATGTGTCAGTAATCCTTCGCCCACCAGTTCTCTCAGAGCCATCGGCCGCTCGCCCTTGGCCAGTTCGTACTTGGCTATCGCATCGCCGACCTTGCGGATTTTCTCGGCCGTGACTGCCTGGCCCTTGACCCACACATCATAACCGTGCTGATGTGTTGTAAGTTGCTCAAGAAGCACCATGGACAGGACCATGATCCCCAAGAAAATGAAGGCTCCAAGCGCCCCGTAGGTCAGCATATTTCTTGGCGTGTATTGCTTCACTGTTCCGCCCTCCTCTTGCCGGCCAGGTAATCGTTGGAAAGCTGAACTTCCGTGTACAACTGCCAAGCATCATACCGACGTACCGAACCGTCAACTCGCAGATAATTGACGAACTTCTGCCCGTGGCTGGCTGGAAGATCGAATGCGATCAGCCGCTTGTGCGGAGCCTTACTATCAAAACCAGCAAGATAGACGTAAGCGCAATACTGCTCAAAGCTCGATCGGTCGGACATATCAACATTCGGATCGCGATTCGTTGGACAGAGGAACATATTCGTCGGCTGCTTTGATTCGACCAATGCAAAAAGATCCGGCGGAAAAATTTCTCTATTACCACCCATGTACAGTGAAGTGGCCACGCCTATGCCTTTTAACTTTGTCAGGCATACGGCATCACGAGCGGGCTCGCGGCTCGGCGCCACACACACGAACATCATGGGGATCAGCACCAGCAGGCAGATTGCGCCGAAGCCCAGGCAGAACCATAGCGCGTTTGTGATCTTTCCTGCCGGCTTGGATTCTTGCTCGTCTTGTGGCTGAATGTTTTCTCCCTGGTCCGTCATATCGTTTCCCTTCATATCGCAACTCGCGGAACTTCAGCATAATGCGCAAGCATGGAACTTGGCAAGAAGATGTTGCTCGCGCCGCTCGCAGCGCGTTGCATATCGGAACTAGAATTGTCGGCCGGGAGATACTCTGCTATGCTGTTGGTTTGGCAAGACGCTCAAGGAGACGAAATGACGCCCAACACTGCGAAAAACGTGGTTCAGAAAATTCTCGAAGACCATCTGGTGGACGGTGAACTGACGCCCGGTGAGCAGGTCGGCCTGCGGATCGACCAGACGCTGACCCAGGACGCCACCGGTACGACCGCCTATCTACTGTTCGAGGCGATCGGAATTCCGCGAGTGAAGACCGAGGTGTCGGTCAGCTACGTGGACCACAACATGGCCCAGTTCGGCCCGGAAAATCACAACGACCACCTGTATCTCCAATCGATCACGCGGAAGATCGGCGTGGTTCACTCGCGGCCGGGGAACGGCATCTGCCACCAGGTTCACTTCGAGCGATTCGCGCGGCCGGGCAAGACGCTGCTCGGCTCGGACAGCCACACCCCCACCGGCGGCGGCATGGGCATGCTCGCGATCGGCGCGGGCGGGCTGGACGTTGCAGTCGCGATGGGCGGCGGCGCGTTCTACACCACCTGCCCCCGAGTAATCGGCGTGGAGTTGGTGGGCAAGCTTCGCCAGTGGGTGGCGGCCAAGGACATCATCCTGCGCCTGTTGAGCGTGTTGACCACTCGCGGCAACGTCGGGTGCGTTGTGGAATATTTCGGCGAGGGCGTTGCAGCCCTGCCGGCCCCCGCCCGCGCGACGTGCACGAACATGGGCGCCGAGCTGGGCGTAACCTGTAGCGTGTTCCCAGCCGACGAGACGACGAAGCAGTTCCTCGTCGCACAGGATCGCGGCGATGATTTCGTCGAGCTGCTGCCCGACCCCGGCGCGACGTATGACCGGATCACCAAGAAGCTGCACGTCGAGCGCGACGCGGCGACCATCGAAAATATCAAGACCTACTGCACCGAGGTTGAAGTCAGCCCGGCCGACGCCGCGGGGATGGCCGAGGTAAGTTTCGGTCACGTGCGGATCGACCTTGGCAAGCTCGAACCGATGGGTGCGGGCTCGCCGTCGCCGGACAATATCGTAGCCATCAGCGAACTGGCCGGTACGGAAGTGGCGCAGGTGGTGATCGGCTCATGCACGAACTCCAGCTACCAGGACCTGATGCTGTGCGCGGCCGCCCTTCGCGGGCGAACTGTGCACCAGAACGTCGAACTCGGCGTGGCGCCAGGCAGTCGGCAGGTGCTGACGATGCTCGCAAAAAATGGCGCACTGGCCGAGTTCGTGCGGGCCGGGGCACGCATTCTGGAAAGTGCGTGCGGGTCTTGCATCGGCCAGGGCTTCTCGCCGGCCGAGGGCACGGTTTCGTTGCGGACGTTCAATCGCAACTTCGCCGGGCGATCCGGCACGGTGGGCGACCGGGTTTACCTGGTCTCGCCCGAGACAGCCATCGCCGCCGCGATTACCGGCCAGGTTACCGACCCGCAAGCGTTGTCAGACATGGGCGTGGAGTACGACCCGGCCGCGATGCCGGAGAAATTCCTCATCAACGATAACATGCTGATCCAGCCCCTGCCGGCCGACCAGGCCGACGACGCGGAGATCGTTCGCGGCTCGACCATAGTCAAGCCTCCATCCGGCGAGCCCCTGCCGGCGGCGCTGACCGGCGAGGTGGTGATCAAGGTGGAAGACAAGATCACGACCGACCACATCATGCCGGCTGGGACGTTTCTGAAATTCCGCTCGAACGTGCCAGAGTACGCCAAGTACGTCTTCGACTGCTTCACCGAAGAGGGCAAGGCGAGCTTCACCGAGCGGGCCCTGGCTGTGAAAGAAACCGGCCGAAGCGGCGTGATCGTCGCGGGCGACAGCTACGGCCAAGGCTCCAGCCGCGAGCACGCAGCCCTGTGCCCGATGTACCTGGGCGTGCGGGTCGTGATCGCCAAGGCCATCGAACGCATCCACCAGGCGAATCTGGTGAACTTCGGCATCTGCCCGCTGACGTTCGCCGACGCGGCCGACTACGATCGGATCTCCGCCGGCGACGAACTGGCTATCGAAACAACCGGCGAGATGGTCGCCTCGCAGGAGACGGTAACGGTCCGCAACGTCACGCAAGGGTTCGACTTCGTCTGCAACGTTCTGCTTGCCCCTCGCCAGCGGAAGATCATGGCCGCGGGCGGCCTGCGGAACTTCACGCGACTCAATGCGTGAGCCACATCATTATTTCAAAGCACCGCCCTTCCGCGCTATTTAGCGG
>SDBV01000561.1_pt1 | contig 53437 bp, 56 predicted proteins | sample 2277081 | NCBI WGS metagenome assembly SDBV01 (sample SAMN10402039, study PRJNA504765) | marine sediment metagenome | isolation source: marine sediment core GS10_PC15, 223 cmbsf | place: Arctic Ocean: Southern Knipovich Ridge | collected 2010
GGTCACGGCGCCCATCCCGGCGGGGGACGCCTGCGGGACGGCCATGATTCCCGTCCTTCCCCTGACGACGGTCGTCAACATGAACGGCTACGATCCCGCCTGGCCGTTCGATCCGTCCTGCGCGACGGCCTCAGGAAACGACATCTGGTGGGAAGTCAGCGTTCCTCCATATGAGGTGCTGTTCTTCGAGACCGCCCCCTTCATCGGGGTTGACATGGTGCTCTATATCGCGGACACCTGCCCGGTCGCCGGGTGCGTGGCCAGCTCGGACATCGGGGGCGGAGGCGCCAACGAGTATGTCAACTGGTACAATGACAGCGCCACCGCATCCACCGCCTACGCCGTTCTCAAGGCGAGCGATTCCTCTGATAACTTCGCCAACGTGGCGATCTACATCTACACCTCCCCATAATAATGGCACCCCATCATGGTGGCGGACACGAGCTCGGGAACCGCGGTTCTGCCCGATCCTTTGCTGATCAGCGTGGCGGAGACCTAGTATTGACGCTAGCCTCTCACGGCTTTCAGGATGCTCAGAAGGGTTTGTTCGTCGATGCGAAGCCGCGTGCGAATCCGCTCCACGGTTGACGGATCGAAGGGCTCGCTGCGCACCAGGTGGGCTTGTTGTCGCCGTCGTTTACTGCCGGGCTTGTCGCCATCGGGATCTAAAGACGGCAGAAATATTACCAGGTCCGGATCCAGGTCCGGATCGTCCAGGATGGATCCGCTTTCGATAATGAGAAGCTCGGCGTCGGGGAACGAGGATTCGATAATGGGGTAAGGTGTTGCAAGGGCGAAGAAGTTTCTGTTCTTCTCCTGCCGGGCGTGATGAAGACCGATCTTGATCACGGTCGAGCGCGGCAACAGCCGGCCAAGCTCCTCCGCCAGGAAGGTCTTTCCCACGTTACGGCCGCCGCCGCTGATAACTATTGTTCTAGGCATCGCCCTTGGGCGGCGAGAGGGCCATGAGATCGAGCTGACGAGGATCGACCGGCGCAGGGCCGGTTCTCCTGCGCCGCCGGGGTTTTGTTTTCTTTGTCTTTGATTTGACAACGGTCAACGAGAGGCGCTCCGCCTTAACAGTCTTCGGGTAGAGATCATCAACCTCGCCGGGCGAAATCTTTCGCGGCGTCTCCACCATTGCCGTTCCCTCCTTGGCCGCGTCGATCACGGTTTTCTTGAGGAGGGCTGCAAGATCCGAATAGCTCCTGCGTGCGCCGGCCACCTGCGCGAGTAGATCTTCCAGCTCGCGGTCGATGCCGTCGAACCGCACGATCTGCAGGTGCGGGCAGCCCTCGGAAGGCCCCGAGGGGTTCACCACGCCGCAGGCCGGGCAGATCCTGATAACCGCAGTTTCGAGATCTGCTGTCTTTTCCTTTTTGGTCACCACGAGCACATATTACCAGTTTCGAAACCGACTCCAACTTTCTTGGCCTAGTGTTCGAGTTCGTGCTTTGAAATCGTCAGTTTGTGAACGCCTTCGTTTGCGACCACGTACAGGGTCCGGCCCGCGTCCGTCACCACCGCCAGGTCCAGCACCCGTCCGCGCGCCACGGTCCGGCTCTTTCCGTCCGCGTCGTCTTCATTCGCACGGCGTTCACGCCCGGTAACCAGGACCGTGTTCCAGGTTCTCCCGCCATCCCGGCAGATGCGGACCATTCCCAGATCGTCGTCCGCGCGATGAGCTGCGGCTGCGATCCAGCCGGGATCCTCCGGGTCGAGTACCATCGCCGTGACCCTGGTTGTCGCCTCGGATTCGAACCAGGAGCCGCCGTTGTTCATGGAGCAAAACAGCGGAACGGACGGAGCGTCCACGGCGATGAGAATCGTTCCTTCGCAGGCGGCGATACGTGTGGGCCCGTGACCTACGACGTGGGCGATGTCGGCGGGCAGGGGTATCTGGCGCCATTTTGTGAGATCGTCGCTCTGGATCACGCGGTTCTTCCCCGCCAAGCTATCGAGGACGAGCACCGATGTTGTTCCCTGAACAACGCATGCGGCGAGGCAACTGCCCTTCGTCAAGGGGGCCGACCAGGTTCGACCCAGATCGGTGCTCATGAAGATCTGACCGGCCCTGGCGCAGCCGATCAACCGGTAACGATCACCCACCGGTTGTCCCATGACCGCAAAGGAGGTGTCGACAAGCCCGGCGTCCGTATCCGTTCCCGGGTGGTTCCATCCGTTAATGGATCGCATCCGACCGTCACTGCCTGACATCGCCAACGCGCCGTGGCGGTTGGTTCCAATAAAGACCGTGTTCCCCGTCGAGCACACGCTGTTGGCCCGAACCGTCGGCGACGATTCCAGCCTGTGGAACATGCCGTCCGCCCCGGTCCTGAAGATCCCGTCTCCCACGACGAGCGGTCCGTCCCGGGTTACGTCGATGGCCACGGGAGAGCCGAGCAGCGGACCCAGAAATTGGCTCTCGATCACCATCCCGACGCGATCGGGAATCGATATCGGAAGCGAGCCGTCATCCCCGGGTGGAAGCCCGATTCCCAACTGATCCATGACCTCCTCGATGGGCGCGTCCTCCTCCTCTTCCCATTCGTCAAGATCTTCCCATCCGGACCGATCCGGTTCGATCTCGCCGTCTTCCGCCGGACCGTTTTGCCCACCGTCATCGAGGATGGATGATGATGATTCTTCCTCGAACCAGTTGTCGTCCATCGACAGGAGATCGTCCGATCCTTCCTGCGCCCAGCCTTCATCGTTCTCGTCGATGGGGATGCCCAAGTCCTTTTCGAGGTTGTCGCCTTCCTCATCCATCCATGAGCCCTCCTGAATCTCGATGAGATCCTCGGCAACCTCCATGTCGAGGTCGGACCCTTCCACCTCCCCGGGTTCGCGCTCCGGCTCATCGAGGGTTTCGTCCACGTACTGAACATAGCACGCCGGATCTTCGTCGTGGATCTCGTCATCGGCGATGGGCGGCAGATCGGAAACGTCCTTCGGAGGATCGTCAAGGATCTTCCGTGCGGTCGGTTTCTTTTTGTCCGTCACTCAAGGACCCCCTTCCTGGAGCCCGAGGGCGTCACGAACCATCTTCATGTCTTCCCATACGGGGCGCTTGGCCGATTCGTTTCGCAGGAGATAGGCGGGATGGAAGGTGGGCATGACTTTCATCCCGTCCACATCGTGGAAGTGCCCCCGCAGCTTGCCGATGGGACGGCTCGTGTCCAGAACGTACTGGGCGGACGGCCTCCCGAGACAGACGACCACCTCCGGAGAGATGATCTCGAGCTGACGCCTCATGAACGGGCCGCATATGCTCGTCTCCTGCGGCAGCGGATCCCGGTTGTCGGGAGGCCTGCACTTGACCACGTTGCATATGTAGACGTCGTCCCGTTTGAGGTCGATAGCGTTAATTATCTTGTTGAGCAGCTCACCCGCCCTGCCCACGAACGGGAGTCCGGATTTGTCCTCTTCGTGCCCGGGGCCCTCGCCCACGAAGACCAGGCGCGCGTTCGGGTTACCGCCTCCGAAGACGATCTTCGTGCGTCCCTTGTGGAGTCCGCAGCGCTTGCAATCACCGAGCTCCTGCCCAAGGGCCGCCAGGGCCGCTTTCTTGTCGATGGTCTGTTCTACCGGGATGGCGGGTACCGCCGCAGCGCTCTTTCCCGGCTCATACCCCAACACCCCGTTCTCCACCTCCCAGCGGATTCTCTGGGCCAAGTCTTGCGCAATATCCAATGGGTTATCCATATTTCAACTATACGGAATAGGATCACAATCACAACACCGAACATGCGAGAGTGCACCGGTCAAGGGCGTAGAACAAGCCAATGTGATGCGCTCCCGGCGCATCGACTCCCGGGAACAATGAGAGTAACTTGATGCGATGTCGTTGCGTTTGCTGATACCCGGGCTCTGCTCAGCCGCGGCCCTTTTTCTGGTTCCCTCTCATGTGCTGGCCTGGGGCCCGGTGGCCCACCTGGACTTCGCCGGGCAGTTGCTCGCGGGAGTGATCCCACTTGCTCCGGTGTTGATGGACCTCATCACGAAGCACGCCGACGATTTTCTATACGGCAACCTGGCCGCAGACGTGATCCTCGGCAAAAACCGGGCGCGGGACCACGACCAATGCCACAGCTGGGACGTGGCGAGAAAGCTCCTGGTTCGGGCGCGGTTGCAAGGCCCCGGCGCGGAGGCGTTCATGCTCGGATATGTGGCCCACCTGGGCGCGGACGTTGTGGCCCACAACCACATCGTGCCCCAGATGATGGTGATTCACTACCGTAAAAAAGGCGCGGGGCACCTCTATTGGGAGGCCCGAGCGGATCAGCGGCTGCTCGATCTCGACCCGGGTCTTGTGGAAATCTGGAAGGAGCTCATGAGCCGGCGCTTCTGGGATCATGATGCCTTCCTTGCGGACGAGCTCGTCCCGACGTTGTTTTCCAACAAGCTCTCGGCCAGGATCTACAAGCAAGGTCTTCGGATGCAGAGGAAGGCCGTGTGGCGCCGGGTTTTTCGGAGGATAGACGTCCGGTCCAAGCTGTTGTTCGATCAGAATGACCTGCTGCGATGGAGAAAGCTTGCGGTGGTGGCGGCCCACAGGGCCATCGACAATCCCATGAGCGCCCAGCTGGATCACCTGGATCCTACGGGGAGAGCAACGCTCAACCGCGCCGCATACTGGCGACAGGCGTTGAGACGAAAGCTTGGAAACTTGCGCCGCAACCCTTCGGGGAAACGCCTGCTCCAGGCGGCCTATGACAGCGCTCTTCTGGAGACCAGGATGGTGAACATCAAAATATTCGATGATGCCTGAACCCCAAAGTCGGGTCGGGATGGGGTTATCAGACGTTGTAGGTGAAGTGAAGGTCGAACCCGCAGATTGTGAAGACGTCACCCTCGTCGATCCGCTTGGAGTCGATGGGCTTGCCGTTGAAATCAACGCCGTTTGTGCTTCCGAGATCCTTCATGTAGTAGGCCCCGTTGTGAAAGATGACCGCCGCGTGCTTACGTGAGATGTTGGCGTCCTTGATGGGCAGATCCGCCGATTTGGAACCGCGACCTATGATGAACTGATCCTGCCTTATGGGCACCTTGCGACCCTGGAAGATAATTGTGAGCGTGGGCCTCGCGGGCTCGCCGACCGCCCTTTTGACCGGTTTTTTGGGCGGCGGCGGTGGGGCGGAAGGCCGCATGGGAATTGACGGCTTGCTCCCCTGGGGACGCGGCAACGTCGCCCCGCCCGATAAGCCCTGTCTGCCGCCCGTGGGCCGCGGCAGCTTGGCCACCTTGATGGTGGGCGCGGGCTCCCTCCTCTTCCTGGGCGCCTTCGGCTTCTCCCCCGCTCCCGTAGGCTCGAGGAATCCCTGCTCTTTCGAGTACATGCGCATGGCCTCGTTGATCAGGTAGTCCACGGAGCATTCCATGTCCTCCGAGTGCCTGACGAAGGCCTCCCACAGCCCGTTTCTCGCATGAAAACTCTGCAGCGTCTTCTTTTTGGTCGATCGCGTGGTCATCGCTTCTCAACCTTTCTTCTTGATCTCGTTTATGGTCGCCTTGGCCGCTTCACCAAGTGTCTTGTGATCGAATCCGTCGGGAAGCTTGGTCTTGTTGTCGAGCAACCCCTCCAGCATCGGCACGTCTTTGTCCAATGAGCCTACCACCCCCAGCGCGTAGACGGTTACACCCTTTGCAAAGGCGTTGCCTCCTTTCAAGGTCTCCCGGATCTGGTCGACGAGTTTGGGGAACCTGGAGGTCCATATGATGACCTCGGAGATCTCGTCACGGTCCCTTGCAAGCTTCTTGGTGTTCAGGGCCCTGGCCAGTTGGTTTTTTCCGTCCATCCGAAGGAGGCACCTCAGCCCCACGAGGCGCCAGAAGAAAATCTCGTTTGTGAGCAGCTTGACCATACGCTCTGAGTTCTTGGGCCCGCCGGCCTGGGCAATGGTGAGGTATGTCTCTTCCCGCTGGAACTTATCGAATTCGGTGTTCTCCGCCATCACGAAGAGAACGTCCACCTGCTTCGGGGTAGCCTTGATGCTGCCGTTTTCCAGGGCCTGGGAGTAAGCCCGCAAGGCGAAACGCTGCAGCTCATCGGTGAGATTCTTGTCGGTCGCCAGATCGAGCAGCGTGTTCGCGATGGCATGCCCTCCGATGATGGCCGCCGCCACCAGATGTTTCTCTCCAATCTGTTTGATGTTCGACTTCAATTGCTCGGAGAGAAACTCGGAGGCCTTCTTGTTGGAACTCTCGTTGTTCACATCCACTATCAGCTTGGCGATGGGCTCGATGGCTATCTGGTCGGTGGTCAGGAGCGTGGCCAGGGCATCGGTGGCCGGCGCGCCGATCTTCTTGACCACCGCTCGGACGTTGTATCCGGCCATGGCGCGGATGTTGTAGTTCCCCTCGACGCACCAGGCCACCAGCGGCTCGATTATCGCGTTCCTGCTTCGGGGTTGGGCATAGTCGAGCATCAGGTAGAGCCCGTCCTTGGCGTCCACCTGCAGCTTGGCGAGCGATTTTTCCTGCGGCCCGCCGCCCTCGCCCTTGGAGAGCTTCCCCAGGACCGGCGCCAGCGCCAGGATCACCTTTTCGGAATCGGATTTCTCCATCTTCGGGAACGATTCCTTGAACTTCTCCCATTCGTTCATCTCGACGAGAGCCACGCCCGCATTGACCCTCAGATTGATGTCGATGCTCGGATCGATGAGGGTGCCGGCAAGCTTCTTGGGACCGTTTTGGGTTCCCTTCCAGATCTCTATTTTTTCCTCCGTGACCTGGCACCCGGTGGACACGCACATGGTGAGGAAGAGGAGCAAAAGAAATTTGAAAACGTTTTTCATCGCGACCACTCCATTTCTCGGCGACCTTCGAAGCACTCCGAGCTCACAGTTTTTTTAACAAGCGCAAAGCAACATCGAAAATCGTTATCGAATTATATATCTTAACTAAAGTTGAAAACCAATCAATTGAAAGTGATCATCGGTTTGTGCAAGGAGTACCACGGCCGCGTCCGACCGTGATATATATGGGGTAATGGGCGAGCGTTTCGGCAACTATGAGCTTCTGGAAAAGGTCGCGGTCGGTGGGATGGCTGAGATCTTCAAGGCCCGCGCCGTCCACGGGCAGGGTGTGGAGAAGCTGGTGTGCATCAAGCGAATCCACCCGGCCCTGTCCGCCGATCGCCTCTTTGTGGCGATGTTCATCGACGAGGCCAGGCTGGGTGTGACCATGGCCCACGGAAACATCGTGCCCATCTTCGATTTCGGCTACGTGGACGGTCACTATTTTCTGGCCATGGAGTACGTGGAGGGACACGATCTCGCTTCCCTGGCGGGTCGGGCGAAGGTCGTCGGGATCGAATGGCCGCCCCAGCTCGCGATCTACGTGGTGATGTCTGTCCTCGAGGGACTGGAATACGCGCATAACAAACGGGACGAACAGGGGAGACCGCTGAAACTCGTCCACCGGGATGTGAGCCCTTCCAACGTGCTCGTTTCCAACGATGGCCAGGTCAAGCTGCTCGACTTCGGCATCGCGCGTTCCCAGGCCAGAGAGTTCGAGACAAGGACGGGTGTGATCAAGGGAAAGCCCGGGTACATGAGCCCGGAGCAGGCCGCCGGAGGTAATGTGGACGCGCGCGCCGACGTGTGGTCCTGCGGAGCGGTGCTCCACGAGTTGATCACCGGGACGAGGTTGAAAGACGGGCGCAAGAAGGTGGAAGACGACCTGATCGAGATGGTGATCGACCGCGCCCTGACCGCAAACAGGGACAATCGTTATAGTGACGCGGGCGCGTTTCAGCGGGCTTTGGCCGATGTGCTGGCGCAGAGGCACTGGCGCCCCTACGCCCGCAACCTGGCCGAGTTCCTCGGGTCCGTCGAGCTGGCCCAGGCGCCCGGCGAGGACTGGGACATGAAATCGAAGGGAATTATATACTTGACTCCCGTGCAAGCCAAGGCTTATAATTTCTTTTAATCCGCCCCCCCCCCCCCGAGCGTGTAGAGCCTAGATGTGCTTACTGGGTCTGATGCCTTCGTTTACGTACTCTCCGGCGTGTGCGCAGCGTAAGTGGCATTCTTCGGGCGGTTCGGTGCACAAGATGATCGGAACTGGCGTACCGGTGGTGGTTTCGTCATGATGGGCTTCCCACGCTAGTGGGCCTGTGCTTCTTCCGTTTTGTTCATAGACTAAACTTTTTCCGCAGCATTCACACTTTCCTTCTGCTTTTGTAAATGCTGCTTTTTTCTCGTCTTTGGTAAAATTGTTTTCGATAAGCTGGTCGGCGACTTTTTCCCATCCCTTTCTCATATTTTTCCCTTCCGGTTGATAAACTTCTATCAGTCTTTCTGATGTTGAATTTTTGTCAAGTTTCCAACGCAGGGGGTCTGGCAAACATTTTCCAGTTGACACGTGCAGGACAATGAACAAACCTATGACGGGGACTCAATGAAAATCAACACGCGTCAATACATCGCGTGATCGAGTTCAAGGACCAGTGCAGGTACCGTCATGACTGGCCTGCGGCAATGAACCTGGCCAAAGGCATCGGTACCGCTGCGGACCTGGAAGAGGTTGCGAAGGTCTGCATCGATAACGGTGCGTACTCACTGGCCAGGGAACTACTCCAACCACCGGGTGATTGAGCAACCCTTCCGACGCGATCCTCCGAGCACGTAAAACCTATCTGGTATCTTACAGGTGTAAACCTTCAACAAAAGGTAGGCAACTAATGAGCGATCCAAATGTGAATGAGGAACTTCAAAGCGGTTTCATTAAGGAAACCGAACAACACTTGGTTACATTCGAAAAAAAAGCAGTCGAGGTCATAATCTGTGAGTATAAACAGGATTTGGTACGAATTGACACGGGAGAAACGAAGACTACAACCAAGAGAAAGAGAACCGATGAGTGGCCTGTATGCGATACACACGATTCTGCATGGAAAAGAATGTGCGCGAGGAAGGTCTGTCCGATGTTCAACCAGGCGATGCGGGCCTGTCCGCTCGAATTTTGTCCGTGCGATTACCCGGAGTCACTTGGTGGCGATCCCATAGTCAAAAAACAATGAAAGACCGCAGTCTTCGCAGGTGCATTTTATCAACCTCTCCTTGACGATTTTTTCGTTTGCACCCGTGTCTTCTCGTGTTTCGATCATGGCTATTTTGTTTGGATCAAAAAACAGATGTTGATTCTTGCACAGGGGACATGCGAAGGCATTTTTCTCACGCCAATTGTTGAACTTTTCAAGTTGTTCTTCTGAGAAAAACATGGGTGTCCTCCCTCTGGTTGGTTTGTCCGTGTTGATGGTCCACCAAGCGGTTGTGCATGTCAACCTGTACAGATGTGACGCTCATCGGGGCGGTGCCGGGCTTATTCGTCGTCGGCTTCGTCTGGCAGTGACCGAAGGAACCGAAACCGTCTAAAAAATAGTGAAAAGTAGCTCGACGTAGAACGGTCAGCCCAGCTTCTTTTCAGGCTCACCATGATCAGAAGACCGATCCATCCCTCTCATGGTGGTGATCGACATATCAAACCTCCCCTTGTCTATTTCAGCATCCTCGTTGAAATTTCGGACCGTCACAAATCCTGCCAGGATCGACGCTGGCCATACCAACAAGGACCCGATAAGGAATGTCATGATACCGATGCCAAAGCCCATGATGATGAAACAAATGGCCGCCGCAACGCTGGAATAAAAGAGCCCTATCGGTCCGAAGAAAAAGGTCAAAAGAAACTGAACGAGATAAGATTTTGTTCGCATCGGTCCCTCCCATTTTGTGCCCCAAAAAGCAGGGCGATGAAGCAAGCTCTGCGCAAGAACTTCACCGCCCTCCCCGCACAAAACAGGAGAAACCACTCCCCCGCTGTAACGGCAGTCGACTGCGCAGAGCTTTTTGTCTCGAACCGCCCCCGCCCGTCCCCGTCACAGCTGGTCAGGCCGTCAAGTCCCGTAAGGGACCAGTTGAGGTCGGTAGGCGATTCAAGATCGAGTATCCGGGTGAGCAGAGAGCCCGTCAAGGTATTCCGACGCGATCCTGCGCGAAGCCGCTGCGCTGCGCCCGCATGATGGTTATGATAAGAGTGTGGAGGGAAGATGATCAGATCTTATCAAATCGAAGTTCGGACACTCGACTCTGACGGGAACGTGGTACCAACTCCCGTAGCCGCTGGTTGGACAAGATACTTGCGTGGTTGCTGGCAATCTGAGCCTCCGACAAAATCAGGATTTTTCGCTTGTGCGGATGCAGATGGACATGTGATTGGCGAGGTTCATTTTATCAGGAGAGGCACCACCCTGTATTCTGACGACTCCAAGATGACGAAGAGGGCACGATGGTGGTGGAGTCGGTCACGGCCACAGACACCGCCCCAGCGGGCACCACGTCCAAAGGTAAAGGCAAACCTCCAACTAGTTTGATCTACTCGGCATTGGGATTGTCTGGTTTGAGAAGGGTAGCCGTCTCATCGACGAGATGCGTGATGACTTCGCGCGTTTCATTCGTTAGGCACTTGACTCCCTCATTTTAAATTCTTACAACAGGGTCCTCGCTGAAATTACAAGAGGAGTTGTCCCGTTTTCGGCTCCATTATCTCCTCAAGCACCTTACTTACTGGAGTGTCGATCCTAAGTTCTTTTATTGCTTTGGGTATCACTGTGAAATGAGGTACAAGAATGGAATCAAGAGACTTATTTGCTTCACGCCCATGTGCTGAATACCTAAACCTATTCTTGCTTATGCAAAGGCAATAATACACTTTTATATTAGTTGTCATATCAAATTTTGGCGAAAGTACTTTCAAATTTTGAGCAGTATAGAATGGTTTCGGCTGAACAAAAGCGCTCAATAAATATGTTCCACCCAAAGATACAGTAATTAAACCACTCTGGAACGGTTCAATATCTATTGGCTTAACTTGTGCAGAAATGCCTAAGTTCCCGCTTGATCTTGATACAAAATTTACCCCATTTTCTGACTGCAATTCCATTTTATTTAGATCTAAATGATTCCCATAACAAATACCAAATAGATCAGATAATGGAGTTAGCTTCATTCTAGCTACCTCCATTCAATATCTGATACACCACGTACTTCTTCAACTCCTGCTCAAACAACTCACTGGTGATGTCATCATAGTTTGCCCCAAAGTACGCCTCGGCGCACCATTCATCCTCTGCTGTTACAATCGCAGTTACACTCTCTCTAGGATAGACCTCACGATTACGAAACGCCGTTGTCCAACGGTCCCGTATTATAGGCCAACGACCATGCATGTCAATTCGCCCAAGGTGCTTTGTTTTTATGAAGCCATCGTCGCGCCAATACCCAAACCATGTTTTTTTGTCAGGAGGATGAGGCATATGCGCCGTTATAACAAGAATCGAAGTAATGACCGCTACTTTAGAATTGTGAAATAACTCAGGTGGCATAGACATGACTGCTTCTAGTGTATGCTTTGACAGCAGCCGTTCTTTAAGCTCCAAGCCAGCACCTTTTTGTGCTAAAACACAGCTTATTGGCACAATAGAGACGGAAACACCGCCACGTTGAAGCATTTCAAGATTGTTATATACAAACTCCAATTCTTCAACATCGCTTTTTCTGGTACGGTACGGTGGGTTGAGGAATCCGACAGTCGGCTTGAACCCCCTTCTGACTTCCTCTACCAGATCAAAACAGTCACCCTGGTACACATTACTCTTACCGTCGCCGTGTAGCACCATGTTCGTCGTGGCGAGGGTGTATATATCATCTTGGTATTCGATACCGACTAGCTGTTTCTTCTTAATTTTATCAACTTTTCGTTTCTCGCCTTTGGCATCAGCAGCCATCAGCTTCATGGCACTAATCAGGAATCCGGCTGTTCCACAAGTATTATCAAGTACAATTGAGTCTTTATTTACATTTGCAAGTAGTGTAAACAACTCTGTAACGTGTGGTGGAGTTAAAACAATTCCAAGTCCTTTGTCGTTGTTCGCATAACGAAGAAACTCGATATAGAACTGTCCGATGGCGTCAAAATATTCGTAGGTTTGGATGAAGGAATTGATCCGCTCATCTATACCTGCGATAAGTTCTTGGGTGAATTCCTTGTCTTTTGATAATGTGGCATGTGTCTGAATAAAACTAAAGGCCTGTCTTAGGTTATCAATTTTCGCTTGAAGCAACTCGGATGCAGAAAACTCATCTATAATCGTCGTTGTGAGGTTCCTTACAAGGTTCTTTGCGGTTCGAAATTGCTTATAGCTTGCACGGAACGCTGGGTTATTTAAAGCGATAAGAATACCACTAATTAATAAACTGCGCTGAGACTCCTTGATTTTCTTGGCATGGAGAAGTTCGTTTAATTCTTTTGAGTAGCCAAGCAGTTTTTCATACTCTTGGTCAAACTTCTGAGGATTTCCCATGTAACCGTCATAGTAATTATCAAACGGAAGCAGCTTGTTCGAGAATATGGGTATCGGTACTTTTGCTGCCTTCAGGCAAAGAAAGTGAGACTTTTTAAATTCGCGGCTTTTCACCCCGCTGGCACCAATTGCCAAAACATCAAACTCCTTGGCTAAGTAGGCTGCATATAGCAAAGCGCCATCAACGGCATACTCGTCGAACTTATTATGGTCACGACTTTCGTGTTTGGCTGGATCGGCTTTGCATTCGATCACAATAATAAAGTCTGGGTAATCAGGGGAATGGATAATAAATTCTGGCAACCCGACCCCCGGCCCAGACTTTGATGCATTTCTTAATAACTTTTTGATTCGCGGTTGATCGCTGCGCTGCTCTTCAACAACGATGTTGCCGCCGTAGTATCCGAGCCGCCGAAGAGAATTACGAACAAGAGTTTCTGTTTTTCTCTCGTTCATCTCACGAACCTGAGCCTGTGGATCATTTTTCTTTCCTCGGCTTTTTCTTTTCCTTATTCTGCTTCTTTCGTTCCTTCGGCTCATAAGCCAGCACCTTGTCCACAATACGATCAAGCGCGTCCATCACCTGCTTCTTTTCAGTGCTCTTCATTTAGCCACCTCAAGATGTAATATACCACGCTCCGATTAGGGGCTCTTTACTTCGTGAGCCTAGCATAAGTAAGTCTCGGTCCGAAACAAGCGTCTGTCAGGCTCTCCAGGCGTTCGAGTGTGTGGTTAGCGACGTTGCCCTCGTTGAGCCTGAACGTGAACTCGTTGACGTAGCGTCCCAGGTGCTTGTCACTGACATGGTGGTATACCCCGTACACTCCGCGCTTCAGGACCGCCCACACGCTCTCTACGCCGTTTGTAGTCACGTTTCCCCGCGAGTACTCGCCCGTTGCGTGGTTGATTGACGCATGTTTGTAGTCCAGCCGAACCCAGTTATACGCTGAATGCTCGTCCGTGTGAAGTTCCGATCCCGGTTCCACGTTTTCCTTCAGTGTGTCCTTCAGAGTGTCAACGTCAACGATGTCAACCGGTGTTGCCTTGACCCTGCCCCCACGTTCCCTCATGCCCACCACGGGCGTCTTACCTACCGTACCACGGCCAGCCTTAAGTTTCTTTGACGCATGCTTGTTGCCTTCCTTGCCGCCGATGTACGTCTCGTCAACTTCTACGATGCCACTCAGAATACCACAGTCGGCACCACACGCTTCCCGTATTCGTTGGAGCATGAACCATGCGGTCTTCTGGGTAACGCCGATCTCTTTTCCGAGTTGGAGACTGGAAACGCCTTTACGGGCTGTCATCAGCAAGTACATGGCGTACAGCCATTTGTGAAGTTGAACGTGGGACCGCTCGAATATGGTTCCCGTGCGGACCGTGAAGTCCTTCTTACAGACATTGCAACGGTAGTATTTATTCTTGCGCTCAGTGATGTTCTCGTTCTGCTTGCAATGCGGGCAGACAACACCGTTCGGCCATCTGCGTTTTTCAAAGTACGCTTGCGCAGTCTCTTGGTCCGGGAACATCTCGAAAAGTTGGAATGTGCTGATTGTTGACTTACTCATGTTCTCCCTCACTCTCTATATATACTATAGCATATCATTGGAAGGGAGTCAAGTACTATTCAACATTAAAGCAAAGTTTTTCTTTTTGATCTAGAACAACTAAAAAGCGTGTTCTTCTAAATTCCGCCACAGGTGTATCCCTTGACAACCTCCAACTTTTTGAGAAACTGGGAAAGGCCTAAAAACAAAGAAGGAGGCGAGAATGCAGCGATGGACAATTAGCACTCGGGGTAAGAGGGGTAAGAAGTATAAATTCAATGTGTACTCCATTGGGACTGAACTAGAAAACATCCCAGAAGTCTCAGGAATATACGTCTTAGCCAAAGACAGCCTGAAAGACCCAGATTCTGTAGACCTCATATACATTGGAGAAGCCGAAAACGTGTATGACAGAATACAAACACATGACAAATGGGAGTGCTTTGACGAAAACGAAGCTGAATACGTGGGGGTCCACCCCATTCAAGGAGAAAAAGCCCGCTTTGATGCTGAAACAGACCTTCGACAGGTTTATGATACCCCGTGTAACCTCCAATAGCCCTACGTCTCTGTAGTCGGCTTTTTGTTGGGAAATGCATATTTTGTAGGTATCTTAATAGAATACTCTGACAAGCAGATTAAAAACTCTTCCAGGGCTTTAAACATTTTATCATCTGCCTCTCCATGCGTGTTCTGAACAAGTTTTAGTACCGGCCCGGACTTACCCTCCTCTTTTTTAAAAATAATACCCGGCTTGAAGAATTCACTCCGGTCATAGGGGTCATTAGAGTCAGGGGAGCTGGGTGGACTTTGTGTTTTGTCTTCTTGCTGGTTCATGGTCGCCTCCTAAGCGTTATTTCAAATCTGAATTCTTGTTACCCCGACAAGGTAAATCTTCTACCATAACCCCTCGCATCGTGATCTCGTATTGCGTTTGCATTGTAGCCGAGTAGTAACCCTCTAATTCGATGTTCCTGTACATCTGGGACGGACGTGGATTGCACAAGCCATTCATACAAATCCACAACCCAGGGTTCCGACGCAAAACCACAGTCCGATACCCCGTTCGCCCGCGTCACAACGAACGGAATTACTTTATTGTGAACACTGATGATCTCAAGACGCGAAGCTACCTGTAATAGATATTCCCCATCACCCTCTACATGACCCACAATTGACAAGGGGCGAACCCCACGCTCTATGAGGTAAGCGTGTTCGGATAGATAATCATCTGACCACGTAGGCTCAGAAATTGTATATTCCTTGCAAGGGAATTAAGTATATAATTCCCAAATCGAAGGGGGTCGAAAAGCACCTGGCCGATGCCCTGAAGTCCGTTAAGGCCGATCTTTCGACCGGGGGCAGAGCGACAGTCCGCGTCACCGGAACCGAGTCGTTGCCCGTGGAGCCGCCCACGGCCCTGGCCACGACCACCGAGGATGCGGGTTCCCGGTCCAGGCCCTTCAGGAAGCTTCCGGGTCCGTTTTTGATCGCGGCCTCCCTGGCCCTGATCGTCGCCGCGATCGTGGGATTTGCCGTTGTACCCGGTATGGTCGGCTCCGCAGGGGATGAGACTGATCCCGCCGTGTCTTCAAGGAACGACCGACCCGAGCCGGTCGATCCCCCGGGGAAACCGGACGCAGCGGCCATCGTTTCGGACGCCAAACCTCCGGACGCCAAGCCTGCGGACGCCAGCCTCACGGCCGGAACGGTTCCGAAGGGCGCGACCATATCTCTGAATGACGAGATCAAAGCCAAGCCCAAAGCCAGGCCGGTGAAACGCGCCTTCCTCAGCGTGGCCGCCGACCCCTGGGCGAACGTGATCCTCGACGGGAAGAATATCGGCCAGACCCCGATCCAGAAGCGGCAAATCGCACCGGGACGCCACAAAATCGTTTTTTCGTGGTCGTACGGAAAGATATCGCGGACCGTCCGTTTCTCGGTCAAACCAGGGGAATCGAAGCTGATCAGCGAGCGGCGGGATCCGGATGAACCATGAGCCGGCGAGAAAAATTAACCCTTTTTCACGTGCAACGTGCACAATGCATTGGTGCCCTGAAATCCGGGCGGGCGGAGATAAGGACTGAAAAATGACACATGTGCAATTTTCTTTGATTTTCCTGTTTGTGTTGTCAGGTGCAAGCTTCGGCTCCTGTGACGACGATTCCCGTGATCGGGATTCGGAATCCGACGTCGATGCAGATTCCGATTCGGACGGCGATTCGGACACCGATCCCACCGGTCCCATCGAGCAGGACTGCACCGTCTGCACCGCCGTGGGCATCACCATGGCCAACATGCTGTGTGCGATAGATATCTGCAGCACCGATCTCGTGATCTCTAACAACTACGCATCGCCGACCAGCTCGCCGGTGGACGGCACATTCGAGGCGGTGGCTCATTTCGGGAGCGGGTCCAACGGGCTGGCACCCAAGTTGAACGGGTCCTACTCGTTGATGGCGACCGGACCGGCCACGGGAACCGAACATAGTGAAGACGTGGGCGGCAACTCCGGAACCGATCCGTACGCCAACGACGAGTACGCGGATGAACCCACCTACAACGAGATGGAGTGGACCCTGAGTCTCATCGCGCCGGAGCTGGCTCACGGTTTCCTGTTCAAATACGTTTTCTTTTCCGCAGAATACGATGAGTTCATTTCCACCATGTACAACGATAAGTTTTACGTGTTCATCGAGGCGGCGTCCACCAACGGCGGCGCGAAGTCGATAATCAACTTCACCGATTGCCGGGAGCCGGACGACTATCACGATTTCATCTGCGCGCCGAGCCAGACCGGATGCAACGAGGGGGAGAAATACTGTTACATCGCCATCAACCCCGGCGAGACGTTCACCCTGACCTTCCACATCCACGACACCGGAGACGGGTCCTACGACTCAGAAGTTATCCTGGACAGCTTCCAGTTCCTGTACGATTTCACGATCCCCGAGACATCACCCATCGAGTAACTTTGAAGATATCCGAACCCTTATTCTCCCTTTCCCCTTTCGGGGGAAAGGGCCGGGGATAGGGGGTTTCTGCAGAGGGGCCGGGATGGGGTTGAAAAGTTGCTGAACATCGTTTCGAAAAATCGGTTATACTGAAACATAAAGTCGTTTAGAAGTGAGCTATTTGCTTCTTGTCATTGCTCCTTATCATTGCTCCGGCTGTGATCTCGAGTACCGGCTCGTTCGGAAAAGAGAGGAACAAAAATGAATAGCGCCTGGAAGCTTGCTTTCGCAGTAGCATTGCTGGGATTCACCTTGCTGATCGGTTGCGCAACCGGTCCCGAGGCCTGGGATACGGGGGACTATTCGGATTCGGATTCGGATTCGGACTCGGATTCGGATTCGGATTCGGACTCGGATTCCGATACGGACGGCGATACGGACACCGACGGCGACACGGACACGGATTCCGATTCCGACACGGATACCGGCCCCGATCCCGGTGACCCATGTGAACTACTGGACCTTAACTTCAACCCCGCCTGGGAGAGTTTCGAGGAGCAGGTCCTGACGTTGACCAATCAGTATCGCGCCGCCGGGGCCAATTGCGGTGCCTACGGTTCATTCGGGCCCGCGAACCCACTTACGATGCAGACCCAACTCCGCAAGGCCGCGCGCCGGCACAGCTGGCACATGGGAGATCTCGGTTACTTCTCGCACGACAGTCCGGGAGGGCCCTGCGGAAACGACTTCATCGCGCGGATCCAGGCGGCCGGATACACGAGCTATTCCACCGCAGGCGAGAACATCGCCGCCGGCCAGACGTCACCCTCGGAGGTGGTCTCCGGCTGGATGGCGTCGGACGGGCACTGCGCCAATATAATGCAGTCGGCGTTCACCGAAATCGGCGTCGGTTACGCCCTCGTGCCCTCGAGCCCTTACAGCCACTACTGGACTCAGGACTTCGGCGGCTGATCTTTCAATGCCGGTCCATGGTCAGTCGCGCTTCAACCCGAGCACATCGACCATGGTGTAGAGACCCGGACCCACCCCGCAGAGAAAGACCGCCGCGCGCAGGGCTCCCGTCGCGAACAGGGCACGGGATCCGGCCCGGTGGGTGATTTCCAGACGCTCGTGCTCACCGGCCAACACCGCCGTATGCTCCCCGAACACCCCGCCGCCCCTCATCGCGTGAACTCCGATACGATCCGTCGGCCTGACGCCGGTTTCTCCATGACGCCCGAAAACGAGGGCCTCGTCCGGATCCATGGCGGCGGCCGACCCGGCTGCCCGGGCAAGGGCGAGCGCGGTGCCCGAGGGCGCGTCCACCTTGTTGCGGTGGTGAATCTCGACAATCTCGATGTCGTATTCATTACCGAGGGCCCTTACGGCCTGTTCGAGCAGCGCGGTCATCACCGCTATACCCGGGCTGAGGTTCGGCGTGTGGAGGACGGGCACTCTTCCCGATGCTTCCTCGAGGGCGGAGATCTCGTCTTTGTGAAGGCCGGTGGTTCCGCAGACGAGGGCCTTTCCTTCCGAGGCGGCGGCGGCGGCGACTTCGATCGTTGCTTCGCGGAGGCTGAGATCGACGACCACGTCCGCTTTTCCGATGCCCTTCGACAGATCCGATCCGATAAGTACGCCCATCTTTGGGATTCCCGATACAAGCCCGAGATCTTTTCCCAGCGCAGGGCAATCACCGCGCTCCAGCGCCGCTGTTATCCTTACACCCGGAAAAGAGGCGACCGCTTTGGCGATCTCCAGGCCCATCCTCCCGAAGGCGCCCACCAGGGCCATTGCTACCGGATCGGTCATTTGGATACTCCGGTGACGCGCAGACCCAGGTTTTCCAGCTCCGCAGCGAGGCGATAGATAGTGGGGCGCACGGCCCAGGTGAGCGGCATGCGGATCTCCTTTTCCACCAGGCCCAGCAGGTTCAAGGCGGCCTTGACCGGCGTGGGGTTGGATTCCATAAAGAGAGCCTCGTGCAAACCGAGCAGACCGGCCTGCACGGCAGCTGCCGCTACCACATCACCTTCTTTCCAGGCCCGCCACATGGCGGCCCACTTCTCGGGCACCACGTTGGCGCCGGTGCTTATCACCCCGTGACCGCCCGCCACCAGGATGGACAGAGTGATCGGATCGTCTCCGCAAAGCACGTTGATGTTCCCGGCCACCGAGCCGATGATTTGCTGAGCCCGCTCCACCGAGCCTGAGGCTTCCTTGATTGCGACTATGCGATCGTGGGCGGCCAGGCGCGCCACCGTGTCCCACTGGATGTCCGAGGATGTTCGTGAGGGCACGTTGTACAACACTATGGGCAAGCCGGATTGATCGGCGACGGCCGCGTAGTGGGAGTAGATACCGTCCTGTGAAGGCTTGACGTAGGACGGAGAGGAGACCAGCGCCGCGTCCACCCCGAGATCGGCGGCAGCGTGGATCGCCTCTACCACCGCCCAGGTGGCCACGTAGCTCACCCCCACAATTATTGAGAGCTTTCCGTTCACTCTCTTTACGACCGAGTCGATGACAAGGCGACGCTCATCCGGCGTGAGGGTGCTTCCCTCCCCGGTTGTACCGCATACCACCAATCCCTGAACCCCGGCGTCCACCTGTCGGTCCACCAGAGATCCCAGAGCCTGCAGATCCACGGTTCCGTTCTTCAGCGGTGTTACCAACGCCGTATGGATTCCTTCGAACACGTGTGATTCCTTTCGCGTGGGCGATTGGCTGTCGACGGTTGTCTCTTTTCGCCCAATTGGGGCTTCGTGTCCAGAAAGACTGGTACATTTTGTCACCAGGCGCCGTTTTGTGTATAGTGATGCCGCCATGGAGGAATCCCCACAGACCGCGCTTACAGAGGTTGGAGACACCGCCATCAGCTACGGTGCGGACGGTCTTCCCCTGGTGGAGGAGATCCGGGTTCAACTGAAGGTGACGAAGGGGGTGGACTCCGGCCGTACGGTGGTGCTCCCGCGGGCGGGGGTCGTCGTGGGGGCCGGCGCGGATGCCGGTTTCAAGATCGAAGATCCTTCGGTTTCCCGCAAGCACGCCGAGCTGGTGCCGGTTCCCGGCGGGGTGCACGTAACGGATATGGGGAGTACGAACGGAACTGTCTTCGAAGGAGTGAGAATCTCGCAAAAGGTGGTTCCGCTGGGCTCAACGTTGACCCTGGGCAAGGCGAAGATCGAACTGGTCAGGTTGGTTGACAGCCAGGTGCTGCCCCTGTCGCGCAGGAGAAAGTTCGGTGAGCTGATAGGTTCGTCCGAAATCATGCGCCGGGCCTACGCGCTCCTCGAGAGAGCGACGGAGGTGGACATCACGGTGCTCCTCGAGGGCGAGACGGGCACCGGCAAGGAGCTGGCCGCCAGGGCGTTACACAGGAACTCCGTTCGAGGTCCCATGAACTTCCATATCGTGGACTGCGGAGCGGTGTCGCCGACGCTCATCGAGGCGGAGCTGTTCGGCCACGTTCGGGGATCCTTCACCGGCGCCGACCGGGATCGCACCGGCGCGTTCGAGCTCGCTCATCAGGGCACTCTCTTCTTCGATGAGATCGGCGAGTTGCCGCTCCCATTGCAACCCAAGCTCCTTCGGGCAATCGAGACCAGGGAAGTGCGCAAGATCGGCGGTTCGGCGAGAATTCCGGTCGACGTGCGATTCGTGGCGGCCACCAACAGAAACCTGTTTGAGGAAGTCAAGAAGGGTAGATTTAGAGAGGATCTCTACTACAGGCTCAACGTTTTCAAAATCATCTTGCCGCCCCTGCGCGAGCACAAGGACGACATACCGTTACTGGTGACGCACTTCCTGGGGATCGTGGGCGGATCTCCCTTTTCCGACGAGATACTCGAGCGCATGATGCAAATGGACTGGCCGGGCAATGTTCGGGAACTCAGGAACGCAGTGGATCGGGCGATGTTGCTCGCCCGTGGGGAGAACCGGGATGACGTTGCGATATCGCCCAAAGAGCCAGGCGGCGAGACGACCGACCTCTCCACTGTACCGGTGGACACAAACAGGCCTTTCAAGGAAGTCAAGGCCGAGGTAGTGTCCCGTTTCGAGTTGTCCTACCTGGTACAGGCCCTCGATCGAACCGGCGGGAATATCTCCGCCGCCGCAAGGGAGTCCGGGATCGACCGCAAACACATGGAGCGCCTGATCCGCAAGCACGACATCGACATTAAAAACAACGGGAGGGGCAAATGAAAACATGCCATTGGGCGGCCTGGCTGCTATGTGCAACGACGTTCTGCTTGACGGCGACGGCGCAGGCCCAGCAACAAAAAAGATCATACTCGTGGGAGGACAAATTATCCGATTTCGCCGTCGTGGTGATGGTGACCAAAGATGAGATCGTTTTCGACCGGGGGACCGAAGCCGGCGTGAAGGCCGGAGACAAGGTGGTATTGTATCGAACGATTACGATCCACCACCCGCTGAGCAGAGAGAAGATCACCGACAAGTTTCCGATCGGCGAGGTTCGCGTGGCCGAGTCGAGTGAGCTGTTGTCGATTATCAAGAACTCCAAGCGGCTGGCCCACGCGCCCAAGGCGGGGGACCTGGTGTTGGTGTCCAAAAAGCAACCGGCGAAGCCTGACCGCCAACCGGAAGCGGCCGAGCCGGAACCGGTACAGATGCCGTGCCCGACCGTGCCGGCAACGGGCATGACCGGCGAGGTGAAGGCTCTACACAGTGCCTACCTCAAGAGTCTCGGTCGCTCCATCGATCGCCGGATCTGGGTGTACGAGCAGTTCGTGGATCGATATCCAACGGGCGCCTATGCCGAGGCCGTTCAAGATGAGATCGCCTGGCTCGGGGTGCTTCGACAGGAAAAAACCGAGGAAGATGAGAAGATTGAGCCCGGCGCCGCCGTGCTGCACTCTCCGATCACCACCCTCGAGGTCGGCGATGTTGCCCAGATGGTCATCGCGATCGTGTCCAGGCGGCCGATCCATGGCGCGCGCCTGTTTTTGCGGAAGGTCGGCGATGAGGGCTTCGATGAAATGGCGCTGGAACCCACAGGCGCCTACTATTTCAGGGGCGTGATTCCAGAGCAATACGTCAGCGAACGGGGACGCTTCGAGTATTTCATCGAAGTCGCCTTCGTCGAGGGAGAGTCGGTGCCGAAGGTCGCCAGCGGCGCGAATCCACATGTCGTCAAGGTGACCACCCCGGTAGTGGACAAGATCGAATACGCGGATCGCTCCGTTGCGCGGGTCATGTTCGAGTACGTCAATTTCGACATGGATAAGAATGTAGACGACGAGTACTGGGCATTCGAAGCCGACTACTTTTACCGCATCTCCACCTTCCTGTACGGGGTTCGCGTGGGGATGGGCATCTTCTCCGGCACCGGCGGCGTTCTGAAAGAAATCGAGGAGAGCAAGGACAACAACCTGGAGGCTGCGGTGAACTACGGTTACCTCGAGGGGGAGTTCGAGATAGTGCCGATGTTCCACTTCATGCTCCGGCTGGCGGTGGGCAATCACCGCACGGGTGACGAGGACGCCATGATGAACAGCGTGTTCGGGTTCGAGGGGGGAGTGCGGATCGGCGAGGAGCGCAAGACGAACCTTGTGGCTTCCGGGGCTGTGCTGCAACGTATCGGTTACGAGGCGCGCCTGGCGCTGGAGATCAACGTGTTCAGGCGGGTGCCGATCAACCTGGAGGGATTGGTAACCAATTACCCGGTGAACGACTCCCATCCCGGCCTTCGAATCGTACTGGGGACCGGTTTTCGATTCACGGATTGGCTGGCGATCCTGGTGCGCGGGAGCTGGAACGCACGGACGATCAGACACACTGGATTCGGGGGGGGCGCCAGCCTGGCGCTGTCCTGGTAGAGGAGGTCACGATGCGACGTATTTATATTGAATTCGCCCTGTCGCTGGCCTTCCTGGTTGTCGTGAGCTTGAGTGCCACGGCAACGGCCGACGACAAGAACAAGAAGCAACCCGCTACGACTGATGACGACGCGGAGCCGGACGACGCGGAGTCGGCCGATGCCGTTCCAGAAGATGAGACCGCCACAGACGACTCCGGCGTGGACCAGCCTGCAGCCCGGACGGCTGAGGCCCGCGCCGCCTCCGTCGGATTCCTGCATCAGCCGATCCCCTCGACGCGGGCGGGCCGCCCGATCACGATCAGCGGGAAGATGAGCCGTAAGTGGGTCATCAAGCGTGTCGTGCTCGCCTGCCGGTGGGGCTCTGACGGTGAGTGGAAGGAGATTCCGTTCAGGCGCTCGTCAGCGGGGAACGCGGTGGCCACGATCCCGGTGGAGTTCGTGGAGTCGCCGGGGGTCGACTACTACGTCTACCTGGCCCCCGAGGAGGAGGGCGGCGAGCCACGGGAGTTGTTTGCCTCGCGAGATAATCCGTATCGTGTGGTCGTCCACGGCTTCTCGTCCAGGTCCCGCTACAATAGCCGCCTGGCGGAGTGGGACGGCCGGCTGTCCCGGATCGATATCAATTACGGCTACTCGAATTTCGGCGAGAACCTCGAGACGATTCCCTCCACCACTCCGGGGGTCCTGCCGACGACAGAAAATACGGGTCGCGGCAATGTGTATCACGAGGTGAACATCGCCTACACCTACCGCTTCCTCACCTACCTGTACGCGATGCGAGTTGAGATTGCCGGGCTGGCCCACGACTTCACCGACTTCAAGCCCTTTACCGCATCCAAGGACGAGGAGATCGGCCCCGGGATGTACGCCATCTCCCCATTGCTGGAGTTCGAGTTCGCCAAATTCTTCGGGATGTCGTTGCTGCTGCGCCTCGGCATTTCCGAGGAGGGATTCGAGGGCGGCGGCGGCACGTCCGTCAGGGTCGGCCGGATCAAGAGCACACGGCTGGATGTGGGGTTCGAGGGGATGAGCAACGCGGGCTGGCGGCTGTTTCTGCGCTTCGAGTGGGACACGGTGCCCCACCTGCCGATGGCGTTCAATATCGAGCGCACCCAGTGGTACGCTGCGTCGTCGTACGCCGAAGAAGACTGGGGCAACCGGTTGTTCTACGAAATCAAGGCGTTGCTCCCGGCGGGGATCGGACTGCGGATGCACGTCGGCTTCGCCGCCCGGGACCAGGCGGTCAAGGGCGGGTTGGTGATCGGCGGCGGTGCGTGGATGGATTTCTGATGCGCCCGTTCCGGCGAATTGTCCTTATGGTGCCATCTTTCCAAGAGGATTTCGCTGGGTTTGCCACAAGGACTTTGCGTCCGCAATCGAGGAGGAGGAAGTATGATCGCCGACGATGACAGAATGAGCGTAGTCATAACAAACACGCAGCTCTCGATTCCCGAGGTGGCTGACTACACGAAAACATTCCCGCTGGAGAATATCCTGCTTTGGCTCGGAGACCCCATTGAAACAGTCCAACCATTCCTTAATAAAGAGATAGTCCCGATGGAGATGGATTGCCTATCGGACACCGCAGCGCAAATGCTGGCACAGGGAATGTGCGACTTCGAGGAGGGTCGCACTTGCCGGATTTCCGCCGCCGACCTCGGCCTTGAAGAGGAGGGCTAGACGCCCTTCCTCCGGAAGGCGTTTGGCACCCTGCCCAAGAAGCAAGGAAATGCGCGACCGGATCTACACCCTGGTCAAGGACAAGCAGCAGGAACTGCGCATGTTCGCCTCGTTCGCCTTCCGCGATGACAAGACCAACAAGCGCCGAGGCCTCTTCGCTTCAAGCTATCTCAGGAAGCGGGACCGCAGAGCCCGCGCCAGGGCCGCCGCCCGAGCCGCAACGCCGACCCAGGACTGATCCACCTCTCCGTAGCACCCCGAAACGCCCACATTGGCCGAAAATCGCCTCCGTAGCAGGCTGAAATCATCTCCGTAGGTCGAAAACCGTCTCCGTAGTGCCCGCAAAATGTCTCCATTGGCCGAAAAACCGTCTCTGTAGCAGGCAAAAATCGTTTCCGTAGGCCGAAAACCGTCTCCGTAGTGCCCGGAAATCGTTTCCGTAGCGCTACGGGAAAAGCAAACCCGGCCTACGGACGCGGTTTCCCGCACTACGGGAACACATTTCTTTGATACGGACGCGGTTTCCCGCGATACAGACGCAGGTTTCCTTGATACAGACACGTTTTTCTGAACAATTGTGGGCGTTTCCCCTGATACGGAGGGAATTTACCGCGCTATCTTCTTCTCGAGATCCCCGCCGCATTTATCGCACCGCGCCACGTAGTCAACATTTTCCCCGCACTGCGGACAAACAACAGTCTTGATCGGCATCTGCAACGCCACCCCGCAGGACCGGCACTTCTTCGCGTCATCCGAATTCGTCTCGTTGCAGTTGTAGCATTCGCTGGTCATTGCACTAAAAACCTACCCCAAAGCCTCAAAATGAGCTGGCCTCAAAGTGGCCCAACCCCCTCAAGGGGGTGTTGAGTGCTGGATCTTTTAAGAATCCGACTTGTCAACTTTTCACAACCTTAAAAATCAAAAGGTGCTAAAGTATCGTCTTAGATTGAGGGACAAAAGGGAAAAAAGTGTCATCGGATAAACGGCAAAACCTAATTGAAAAGCTTGAATCGCACCTTGGTGCTCGTGTCATTGTTTTGGTGACAGGTGATAGGGCGAGGCTCGAAACGAAAATAGCATCCGATATTCTCCCGCTGTTGTCGGAACACCTTTCACGAATGGGAAAGATGGAAAAACTTGCGCTGTTCCTCTACACGCCAGGTGGGGATCTCATCGTTGGGTGGGGGATCGTTAATCTCTTGCGTCAATACTGCAAAAAACTGATCGTGCTAGTGCCGTTTCGCGCGTTGAGTTGTGGAACGCTAATTGCTCTTGGCGCCGATGAGCTTGTCGTAGGAACACACGGCATGTTGAGCCCTATAGATCCGTCAGTAAGTTCTCCCTACAACCCGCAAGCTCCGGGGTCGAACCCTGTTCAACCACAGATCTTAAACGTAAGTGTTGAAGATGTTGCAGGGTTCATTGATTTCGCAACAAAAGTTTGCGGCACAAGCGACGAGTCCTCGAAGGTTGAAGTTCTCAAGCTTCTTGTTGAGAAAATCCACCCCATGGCTTTGGGTGCTGTTCACCGATCCAGGGAACAGAGTGGCAATCTGGCCAAACGTCTCCTTGAAAAACACATGGATAACAAGGAACTAATTGATGCTATAGTGAAGAAGCTTACGACAGAACTGCCGACACACAGTTATCTTATCGGGCGGCAGGAGGCGATTGAGGACATCAAAATCCCAATAACTGAAGCGGATGAACTGACGGATAAAGCAATGTGGAACTTGTACAAAGAGTACCAGGATTGGCTTTGCCTCACTCAGCAGTTTAGCCCGGAATCGGACTTGGGGGACAAGACCGTATGTTCAGTAAGCTATGACCGTGCAGTCATTGAGTCGATACCTGATGGCAGCCTTTGGGGGCAGATTTTCAGATCTGTTATCGCCATAAGCAAAATTGTGATCTCTCAGCCAAACATAGCTGGAAACATTGATCAAACAAACACTCGGCTGATCTCCGAAGGCTGGATTAACAATCCAGAACAGGAGCAATCATGAAATATGATGAGTCTTTCAACACAACTGATTGCTCCCGATGTACGGACATGGGATACTCGCTTACGGGGAATGGAATCAGTACAGTGCTTGTTAGTACGGGCGTTCCACTGCTAGTTAGTTTTCTTCCACTATCTATGCCAACAATTTTGCCAGAGGAGTGCCAAGACACCGTCAAGATTTTTCAAGCAGACAAGACAGCTTCATCGCTGACAGAATACTCGCATCCACCGTTTGTAGGAGAGCTGGGAACTGAACGCTCCCATAGGGAACGCGCATTTCAATTCAAGAGGGCCTATCAGCCGGTTGTTGAAGATCCCGCAGTCGGAGACGTGCCTGAGGATCTCCTTTAGTGATCCGTCAATTGTAGTGGGTGGTTAATTTGTCTATTGTCGTTCCGCCTGACGTTCAAATTTGGCAGGGCGACCTCTTCATCAATGTCCCTTGGGGGATCGCACGAACCAAAGATTTCGTACAGACCGCTGGCGTGAATACTAAATTCGTCACCATCAACCCTCCTGAACCGGGGCAAAAAGCAAGACTTATCGTTCATGGAGGGTGCGGTGTTGGCATGTTGCTATCTCACGAATGTATCTTGGACAAAAGAGGACGAGCACCTTTGACAATGGCAAGAGTCGTGCCGATGGATTCGTATGGCGAGAAACAACAAGAATTCATACGCAATGGCTCCAATTATCAAACATTTCATCTACCAGCGACGGAAGATACTTTTGAAGAATCGCTTGTTGATTTCCGTTTCGTAATTGCCCTCGATCCTGCATGGATGGAGAGCCTTCGTCGAATCGGTTCGTTAACCAAGGAGGGCCGGGACAGCCTTCGGCACCAACTCATACTGTATTGGACACGAACCGAGCCGAAGGCTGAAGCAATCCAGACCACCATACCGGGGCTATAGCGATAGGATAGAACGAATAAACGCCCATATTTCTCTCTCGGCAACCTCGCCTCCTCGAAGACAAAAGGTCCCCGAATCGCAGTACTGATATCCCCTCACCCAAACACCCCAATCAATCTGTCTATCCCCTCAAGCGCATAGGCAGCCAATTACTTCTGTTTCTTTTTCGCAGCCCGGGTGGTTGGTGGAGGTGGCCTGTGTAGGCGCAGGATTGCTGACGCTTCGCGGTTCAGGCTTCGGCAGTCAGGTTGTGAAGGGCGGTGATGGTCTGTTCGAGGGTGGAAATTTCATCTGGACCCTGCAAGAGAAATGCGTCGATTCGTTCCTTGCGCGCGAGGGCGGTATCCGTGTCTTTCGACGATCCCTTTCGGTATGCGCCCATCAGTACCAGGTCCTCGTTTTCCGCGAGCGCTCCTTGCAGGCGTCGAAGTTTGTCGGCGGTCAGCCGGTGTTCTCTGGAGACGATTGAACTCATCACCCGTGAGATGGATTTCACCACATCTATGGCCGGCCAGCGTCCCGCGCCGGCGAGCCTGGCGGACAGGACGATGTGCCCGTCCAGCAGGGAGCGGGCCTCCTGGGCCACAGGATCGTCATCGGCGCCCTCGGTCAGCACCGCATAGACGGCGGTGATGGATCCGACGCCGTCGCGTCCGGCGCGCTCGAGCATCGCGGGAAGAGAGGAAAAGGAGGAGACGGGAAACCCCGCCCGGGCGGGAGCCTCTCCCAGCGCGAGGGCTGTGTCCCGGCGGGCGCGAACGACACGCGTGAGTGAGTCCACGAGAAGGAGAGCGTGCCTCCCTCGCGATCGAAACCACTCGGCCACGGCGGTGGCGGTCTCCAGCGCCTGTACGCGAACGAGCGGTGGAGCGTCCGCAGAGGCGAGCACTACAACCGATCGGCCAAGCCCCTCCTCGCCGAGGATCCCGTCGACGAATTCCCTGACCTCGCGACCGCGCTCTCCCACCAGGCAGATCACGCACGCGTCGGCCGCGGCGTGCTTCGCCAGGGTGGCCAGAAGGGTGGACTTGCCCTCCCCGGGCCCGGCGAAGAGCCCGATCCTCTGGCCCTTTCCGATCGCCAGGCATCCGTCGACGGCCCTCAACCCGGTCACCAGTTGCTCGTCGATGGCGTCCCGCGACATGGGATCCGGCGCGGGGCGACGGAGGGGCCAGGGTTGCAGCCCGAAGGGTTGGGGGAGCCCGTCCAATGGAGCACCGAAGGGGTCGATAACTCTTCCAATCAAGGCGTCGCCGCACGGGATCGTTCCGGTGGTTTCAACGATCTCCACCCGATCGCCGACACCGATTCCGGTGGTGGAGGAAAGGGGCAGGAGCCTTGCCCGCGCTCCCTCGCAACGGGCCACTTCGGCGCGGATCACCGGTCCACCCGGTGTGGAGGACACCTCCACCCGATGACCGATACGGGCGCCGGGAAGGAGCGCTTCGAGGCCGAGCTCGTTCACGGAAATGATCTTTCCGGTTATACCCGCGAGGGAGCACGCCTCGACCTGCCTGGTCAGCTCATCGAAATCGACCATGAGAGAATGGTTATCTCGAAATCCGTCTGCGGGCAATGACAATGATGCGCCGGGTGACGAGGGCGATGACCGCGGCAAGGAGGACAACGAGGAATCTCATGGTTCCGCTCTGCGGGGCCTGGCTGCAGTCGAAGATCTCCTCGAGAATCGGCAGGGAGGGATCCATCCGGGCTATGTCCGCCCATTTGGAGTTGCAGAAATCGTTTTCCGCGTTGCATCCCGGCTCGTAGACCATCCAATCGTCGAAGAAACGCTCCAGATCGACGGACATGACGTCATCGTCCGAGGCAATGATCGCCAAAAAATCGGTGGTCGCTTCGAGCGCGCCGGCCGCGATGTCGACGGCCTCCTTGTTGCAACGGTCCATGGCCCACGAGTGGCGAAGCCCGTCACGATCCTGCTTGTAGCTGTACGTCACCGCGTCCACGTAGTTGGTCACGTGGCGTATGCGGTGGAGGTCGTCGCTTCGAATCGTGTGTGAAAAGGAGTCCTGTACCGCGTGTGTGGCGACACCCAGATGGAACGCCGGGGCCCAGATCTTCACGTCGACCATCCCGTAAAACTCGACGTAGAGGGGTATCTTCACCACCTGCTCGGCGGGTGGACGATTCCTGGCTTCCCGCATGGCCTCCAGATTGTCCCGGATGAAATCCAGACCCCGTTCTATGGCGAGCTCGTTCCCCGCGGAGTAATCGTCGTTCACCTGCCGAAGGAAATGATCCTTCTGTCGGTCGGGATCCCTGTGCACCTCTCGAAGGGATTGCACATTGGTTATCGACTTGCCGCGGTTGTCCGGATATCTGGCTCCGATCAGGAAACTCACGACCGTGAACTTCTGGGCGTCGCTTTCGAACTCCAGGTTCATCGTGCGGGTGATGTAGTCGCTGACCGCCTCCCAGGCGTCGTCGGTGGGAACCTGAACGGAGCTTTCGGGCTCGAAAAGGCCGCTTGCGAAGAGGTCCTTCGCCGCGCGGTAGGTCATCTGCTCGTGGCACGGGTCGGTGAAGCCGGTGTTTATCGTATATGCCGGGGAGTCGGAGGCGACCGTCAGGCAAAGGACGGCGACCAGGCATATCACCATCATGATTCGGTGACGGCTCACAGGGACACCTCCAGGGTCAGCACCGTCCTGTATTCTATTTTCCTGATTCCAGGATCCCGAAGGACCGGCGCCAGGAGCGTTACGGACAGCGGGCTCACCTCCAGCGTGACCTTGCGATGAACGGGCCATCGGAGGCTGATGGGCCGTATGTCCAGGAAGAGGCCGGTGGCGCCCGCCTCGTCGAACACGGTATCGAACATCAGAGTGGATGTGCCGAAGGCGATGCTCGATCGCACACGATCCTTGAAGGAGAGACGCTCCGCACCGGCGGCGAAGTTGAGGACGCCGTTGACGAGATCGAGATCCACCTCGCTGACCATCCAGAAATCCCGTTCGAACTGAGCGAAGACGCCCCATTTTTCCTTCCGCCAGCCCAGCCGTCCGGCGTATCCGATGCCGCCGGCGATGTTGGAGTTTTCGGCGTCGTCGTTGAAGAAGGCGGCGAAATGATCGATCTGGATGTACAGTGTGCGGCCCTGTGGAACCGTCACCTCATAGGCGGCGCCCTTCGTCGAGTGGCAGATGAGTGCCAGAAGCACCGGCAATGTAGCAGCGATGATTAACTGACTACGCAACTTTCAAACCCTTACATTTCAAAATCAATCAACAGCACGGTACGATAACTCATATAAACAAGAGGGATACCCGTAAGCACCGGCACGACCATGGCGAAGGTGAGAGGATGAAGCTCGATGGAAACAACTTTTCCCGGCTTCCATCTGAACCCCGCAGGGCGAAAGTCGAAGAAGAAACCCGTTGACCCCGGCGCGTCCAGTTGTGACCTGGTCAACAAGACGGAGGGGCCCGCCGCGAGGCTGATGCGCATGTTGTCGTCGAAGTAGCTGTACCCTGCGCCGAGCCCCAGGTCCAGCACCTGCAAGGAAAGGCTGTCCTCGTCCGCGCTCTCGATATCTCGCCAGAAGCCGTGTTCGACGACTACGTACAGGTCCCAGGGGTTCTTTCTCCAGCCGATTCGTCCGGCGTACGCATACGATCCGATCTTGGCGTTCCCCGAGATGAACTGGCCGAGGAAGGAGAGGTTGGTCTCCACCTGGCCGAAGAAATGGTTGTCCGGCGCCTTGGTCCGGTACACGGCAGCGGTTTTCACGGAGTTGTCGTCAGCCCCGAGCTCGAACACGGGGAGCGTGAACAAGAACAGCGCTGTTGCGAAAGCGAGGTACCTATGGAGGCACATTCAGGCGTCGCCGATGATGGGAACGATGTTTATTGGATCTATACCCAGGCTCGTGATTGCGCTGCGCCACTTGTCTTCGATGGGAACGTCGAATATGAGTTCGTGATTGCAAGGTACGTTGATCCAGGCTCCTGTCTTGATCTCGGAGACGAGCTGGCCCGGTCCCCAGCCCGCATACCCCAGGCAGAACAGATAACGTTCCGGTCCGCGCCCCTGCGAGATGTCTTTGAGGATCTCCCGGGACGCGGTGACCGCGATATTGTCTTCGAATACCCGAGTCTCGGGCCCTTGCCACTCGGAGGAGTGGAGGATCCAGCCAAGCTGCGGCGCCACAGGTCCGCCCATGAGTATCGGCGGATGCGCGGCCAGGTCGATTGGTTTTTCGAGGAACAGCTCCATCTCGATGAGCACGGTGGCCAGGTCGATATTCGAGAGCTGGTTGATAATGAGCCCGATGGAACCTTCGTCGCTGTGCTCCATCATGAAGACCACCGTCTTTTCGAAGAACGGGTCGCGCATGTGCGGGGCGGCCGCAAGAAAGCCGGGTGCGATTGTAGATTCCATTAAGGAAATCATGCATCACAAGCACGCTCAAGTCGAGTCTGTCGTTTAGAATCTTATCCGAGGATTTGACTTCGCAGCTTTGCGATCCCGGATCCAACCTGGCCCGCTTCGGATGGAGAGAGGCGTCCCGATTCGGTTATCACGCTGTCGATCAGGTCCGGCGGCGTCAGGTCGAAGAGCGGAGCGCGAGCCGTGACACCCGGGGGCAGTTCTCCGAACAGATCGTCCGCTTTTTCTATGCGGGCGTGCCGGTGCCCACCGAGCTTGATCCGTTGGCAGGCGACAAGGAACGGCACGCCGTGGTAGCTCGCGGCCATCGCCATCGAGAAAGTGGAGCATCGATTGATGACCGATCCGTCGGCGAGCACCTGATCGGCTCCCACCAGCACCAGTCTGGACCCCTTAACCGCCGTGGGGAGGGCCCCGTCCGGGAAAACCTCCACCTCGAGGCCGCGAGCCGCCAGCCAACCCGCCGCCTTCAGGCCGTCGCCGAGTCGGTGACCCTCGCCGATACGGATGGAATCGGGCCGCAGGGCCACGAGCGCGGTCATTGCCGTGACGCTCCAGGAGCAGGTCACTAAACACCCACCGCAGCCGATCTCGTGGCTGGCCAGGTTGGCGATTGTCAGGTTTGCCTGCCCGAGGATCTCTCGCTCGGTCTCGGTGGCGCGGATGAGGGCGGCGCCCGGTCGAAGGCCACTCGACATGAGGGACCTGGCCCGAGAAGCGGCCAAGACGGCCTGGGTTCCTATTGCCGACATGGAGGGTCTCAGACTATCCAGAACAGTGACCGTCGCGACGATAATCTCCATGGCCTGTTCGGGATCATCCGGCAGATCGGATGAGATGGAATCCAGAGCGTCGAGGCCTCTCAGGGCGAGGGAGGTAGCGCCGTCGGACTTGTCGCCGCGGATCTCGTCGAAAAATTTATGGGTTTCGTTGTTCACCGAGCTTATCTAAGGGTGCTTGGATTTGCATACGGCCTTGCGCTTCACGATGCTGTCGGCGGAGAGCCCGACCATATCGCCCTTGAGTGCGTTGTCGTAGTGGGTCTGACCGGCGGCGTAGAGGCGCCGTTCGCAGGCGATGTCACCCAGGTACATGTGGGCGAGGGAAAGGGCGGGCTTGAGGTTGATCGCCTGCTTGAGGTAGCTGTTGGCGCTGGTGTAGCGCCCGAGCCTGAAATAGGTCTCGCCCGTGTGCAGGTACACCCGGACCACTCCGGGGGCCATGACCTTGGCCTTGTCGAGGGCTTCCAGGGAGGCGTCGGAGTTACCGTTTACGTACTCGATGTCGGCCAGCAGGAGGTATGCGTCCACCAGATTGGGGACCAGCTCAACGGCTGTTTCGAGCTCCTTCTTGGCATCCATGGGCTTCTTCAGCCCGAACAACGCTTTGCCCAGTCCCAGGTGTGCGATGCCGTGCTTTACCTTGGCTGTGGAGATCGCCGTTTCGAACGCGGACTTTGCTGCGGCGAAGTCGGCGTCCTCGTTAAGGATCTCGCCGAGTTCCAAGTAGGCCTCGGTCCAGTTCGGCCTGATGGCGATTGCCGTCTGCATGTGGGAGACCGCTTGGGCTCCCTTGCCCAGGATCCTGGCGTAGTGAAAGTGCGCGAGGCAGGATGCCGGCTCCATGGTGGTTGCCTGTTTCAGGGAGGAGAGGGCTGCGGCGGTGTCGCCGTTGGATTCCTGGGAGAGACCCAGACCCATGCGGGCGATGTACCCCGCGCCTGCCGTGAGGGCCTCCTGGTACTCCGCAATTGCAATCCCGTCGTCGGCGCGACGCCGGTGGGCCTCCGCCATGCCGGTCTTGCCGCGGGCCAGGTCGCCCTTGGCGATGGCCTTCTGAAACTCGTCCATGGCGCGTGCCGAACGATCGAATGTCAGCCAGAGCCAGCCGGCGCAGACCTCTCCGACGCTCTCGCTCTTGTGGCGCCGCCACACTCCCCGGCAGGCCTTCTTCGCCTTCTCGAGCTTGCCCCTGGTAATATCGATGCGGGCGAGCCCGAACTCGGCGTCTCCGTATTTGGCTTCGAGCTTGAGAGCGGTCTTGTAGGAGGCCTTCGCCTCGTCCAGCCTCATCGCCTCCAGGTAAAGATCTCCCAGAGCGACAAGCTCGGCGCTGTCGGCGGTGCCCATGGAGGCCGCCTTTGTGTCGAGCGGGCTGTTGCCGGCCGCTGCATTGCCGGATGTCATCATCGCTGCGGTGACAATGATCATGCCGAAAAGCAAAGTGCGCATGCGCATAACTCGTTCCTCCTCAACCGAAGTGTTGTGCGTTCTTCATATTACAACTTTGTTTTTTTGAATCCATATTCGACATCTTTGACACGACAAATATCGGAGATGTTCAAAAAAACGTTCAATCGGCTTTTCGTGGAACCACCAGGAAGTGATCCACCTCGAATTTTCCACCGAACGCTTCCACTTGTTCCAGCTTGATCTTGTGCTTTCCGTGCGACCAGAAATCGGCCACCGTGTCGATGCGGTGTTCTTCCATTGCGGAACCGAGAACCGCCTCGCCGGCGACAACGCCGTCGACGGTGATGCGAAGGGTGGTCCGCTCGGTGTTGTCGGGGTCAAGATGCCGCGCTCGAATAAATACGACGGCGCCGCCCGGCGCGCTCGCCTCGATCTCCAGGGTCGCCTCGGATCCGATGGCGGCGCAGGTGGTGCGACCCATGAACTCGCCTGGAATCACCCGCTCCCTGGACGTACATTTGCCCCAGCCGTTCTTGAGCGCGGGAGCCCCTTTTTGAATGTCCGTGCCGAACAACAAGCCCTTTTCGATGGCTCCGAGTCTGATGAGGGCCTCCGAGGTCCATTTGATCTCCGGCTCCTCGTCAAGGATCCTCATCAACCTGGATTCGGCTCCCTCCAATTCCAGCCAGCCCAGAGCGACCACTGCGTAGCCTCTGATATCCGTGTGGGTTTCGTGCTCGAGCACGTCCATGAGCGTGTCGAATGCGCGCGGATCCCCGATCTTGCCCAGGGCCAGCACCGAGAGATAGCGCGTGCGATCCTCGGATATGGTTTCGATCAGCGGCTCGGTCGCGCGCGGGTCCCGCAGATCTCCCAGGAGCCTGATAGCGTTCTCCCGAACCGTGAGATCGTTTCTTCCGAGGGCCTCTATGAGCACCGGGACCGCCGCCTTGTCGTCCAGCTTGCCCAGGGAGATCGCCGCCTTGTCCCTGATGCCCGGATCGTCGTCATAGAGCGCGTCCCTGAGCAGATCGCGCCCGTCGTCGTTGTCGACCGCGGCCAGGGCGAGCGCCGCGAAAAGCCCGATGTCGTCCTCCCGGTCTTCCAGGAGCGCGGTCATCTGCGGGATGGATCTCCACGCCCTTATCTCCGCAAGCAATTGCAAGGCCTCCACGCGATCTTTCAGAGGAGCCCCGCTGTTCTGCGCGACTGCCAGCAACCCCGGAATGGAGCGCTTGTCCCGCATCCTACCCAAATTGATCGCCGTGCTCGCGGCGTCTTCCCCGCGGCCGATCTCGTCCAGCCAGCCGTAGGTTTCCTGCAGGAGCTCGTCGGCTATCTTCTTGTGCTTGTCGTACCGGTTGATCTTCTCGGATGGGTCGGTTTCAAGATTGTACAGCTCGTACAGGCCGCGCGAGGGATCGGATATGAGCTTCCACGGCCACAGGAGAGCCATGTGGCGGCGCATCACCGAGGAGAACACGGGCTTGTCCACGTGGGCGTCGTCTCCCCCGAATATGGCGGGTCTCAAATCCTGACCGACCATATGGGCGGGGGGCTCGACGCCGAGGAGCTCGAGAACGGTGGGGACGATGTCCACCAGGGAAACGGGCGCCACGATGCGGCCCGGCCTGGCGCCGGGAACTTTGATGATGAGCGGGACGCGCACCTGCTCTTCGTACAGAGTCGACCCGTGGTAGTGCCCGCCGTGATCCTTGAACTCTTCGCCGTGGTCAGCTGCGAACACGATTATGGTGTCCCGGGCCAGCTTGCTCTCGATGTAGTCGAGCAGGCGGCCGACCTCCCGATCCGCCTCCGCGATCTCCCCCTCGTATCGATCCATAGGTGAAGTGCCGAAGCGCTCCGACTTATACGGCTCGTGGACGTTGAAGTAATGAATCCATGAGAAGAACGCGGGCTCCTCCAGGCCGATGAGCCTGTCCATCTCGGCGATGGCGTTGTCGGTGAGTTTGTCCGGGGGGGGCGCACCGTGGTTGGCGGTTTCAAAACCGAACTTGTCGGTCCGGTAGTGGCCGACCCTGTCGCCCTGCGTGAAGAAAATGCCCTGAGTATAGAAGCCTGAGGTTTTGTAATTTGCTTCGCGAAGAATATTCGCGATGGTCGGGTGGGAGATCTCCGCGCCCAGCATGGCCTCGTCGTGGGTGTAGTGGGACGTGTGAAACGACGTGATCGAGTACGAGCTGTGGGGGGCAGCACAATACGCTCGCTCGAAGACCGTGGCCGTCCTGGCCCATTCATCCAGGCGGGGTGACAGATCGCGCTCGGTATAACCGTAGAGCCCCAGCCTGTCGGCACGAAGCGCGTCCACGGTGATGAGGGCGAAATGCGCGCCGGGGAATACGGGAAAGTCACCGGAGGCCGAGGCCCGCAGGGCCAGGCGTTCCCGTTCGTAGCGAATCCTTCGGATATCCTCTGTTGGGCGCGGCCCCTCCCCCACCTTTCGCGGGCCGGTTGTGACGAGCAGCACATTGGCGGTGGTCGCCGTGCGCTCGTACACCGCCACCTTCACCACCTGGCGCCTGTCCATCAGAACGCCGGCCAGGATCGCCAGGAACGCGCAGGCGATCAGGCAGATAACCCCCACCCTCGAGCCTGTGGTCCGCGCGAATCGTGGGAACACCACCAGACGTAGGGACAGGGCGAACCCGCCGAGGGTGCCCACGGCGAGCAGGACGTGCAGGTAGAGGTACAATCGGCGGTACATGTGAGCGTCGCACCAGCGCATGCCAATCGCGCCCAGGACAAGGGCCAAAGAGACAAGGAGCAGCCAGATCCTTGTCCCTGGACCGCGTTCGTCCGCGGCGGATACGATCGCGATCATCGCTCGAGCGGCGGCGGCGACCAGCGCAATCATCAACAGAGCCACCGCGCCGATCAGGAAAGGGCGTGCGGGAAGTTGGGAGGTGACCCCGCCCTGAAAGAGGCGCATGGATATGTAAACGAGGCCGGGGGCCGTGATCCCGACGATGGCCAGTGCGGCGCCCGTGCCCGGTGAGCGCCGGAGCTTGCGGGCGGCGGCGGCGCCCAGGAGCGCGACGCCCCAGGCGATGAGGGAGAGCAGCGCGCCGGCCAGGGCGAGCCGGCCGAGGATTCCGAGCGCCAGCAGAGCAATCGAGGCGGCTCCTTCGATGTCCCCACAGGCCTGGCGCAGGTCCAGGACGGAGGCGATGACGCCGGCGGCCGCACCGGAGAGGATCGCCGCAGAAACTCCTTTGAATTTCAGTGAATTGACGGTGTCTGATTGGCTAGACTGGTTCATTGGAAAACGACGGCCCAATCCGGAGGCGCCGACCAGATTCGAACTGGTGATGGAGGTTTTGCAGACCTCTGCCTTACCACTTGGCGACGGCGCCGAAAACGGAGGTGAATCCTATCACCCTTCTTTTTGTTGTCAATTTGGACCTACAGGCGCGTGCCGCCCGATCAGGCCGATAATACAATGACTACTTAATTCGATAGATGATGCGGCCCCTCGTCGGATCGTAGGGGGACACCGCAAGGCGTACCTGATCGCCCAGAACGATGCGGATACGGAACTTACGCATCTTTCCCGCCAGGTGGCTCAGCACAACGAGGCCAGAATCGAGGCGTACCCTGAACATACCGCCGGCAAGCACTTCTTCCACCACCCCATCAAGCTCGATATGTTCTTGCTTCGCCATTGAACCCCATCCCGGCCTTCCCCTGCGAGGGGAAGGGGAAGTTGTTGGAAACCCGCGTTAACTCCTAGTTGCTGTCGAACGCTCTTTCGCGGTGTGAGAAGTTATGGGGTTTTTCCGTTCGGGTCAATGGGTCAACCCTCGAATTCGAGGGTTGAAACAAAGTTGGAAAGGGCGATGAGCTGCTTGTCGGAGAGGGTCGCGAATTTGAGCCCCACTCCGGACAGGTCTTCGTCGGTCGACAGCTCGCTCCAGCAGACTTCGGCGATCAGGCTGAGCGGCTCCCATGTGGAAGGAGTGGAGAGGACCACCTTGACCTGCTCGCCCACCTGAAGATTCCCGGTGTTCACCAGGAACAGGCCGCCCGTGCTGATATCCTTGGTATAGAAGATGATGCTCGTGTCGTCCCTCTCCCTGAGCACTTCCACCTGGCATGCGATCCTCTGTCTTGGCGAGTTTCGAAAATGCCGACTCTCAGACATCGGGAACGCAGACGCCCAAAGCGGAATCCGTGTGCTCCAGGTCGATGACGGCGGCGTTGAGATCGACGGGGAGCATGCACGAATAATTGGAACGGCAACCCTTGTCCGTCTTGCAATGCCGCAGGCAGTACGTGCGCCCGCGGTTGGGCTCGATCTGGTTGCACATTTCCTCGTATTCGACCCCGCCGTCCTCATCGATTCCCGGGCCGTCGGGGCACGGTGTTGTGAACTCGACGCAGACCGCCTCGTTCGGGCATTCGTCCGGATCGCAGCTGATGACCAGGCAGTACCCGCCGGGCTGGGTGCTATCGCAGTTGCGGTCCATGTTGGGGGAGCAATCGATATCGTAGGCGCACGCGTCGCCGATCTCGGCCCTGCAGGCGGCGGTGAGAAGGACGGCGGTCAGGATTATTACTAGATGTTTCACCGCCCGGACCATATCACAGATGAGCGGGTGCCTGGCAAGACCAGAAAAGTGCGGAGTTCTCAGCCACTGTTTCATGTGTGCCCTTGAGTGCCGAGTTTATAAGTGGCAAGATAGAGGGGAACCGGATCGCGCGACGGGGAAATAATGCGGTTTTTCATTGTTGCTTTTGTACTGACGGCAGCTTTCGTGCTCACTCCTTGTGCCCGAGCAGACGACACAGGCAAGGCCGAACGACATTTCAAGGACGGCGTGGCGTTCCTGGAAAAAGGCCAGTACGAGCGCGCGTCATATCATCTGGAGAAGGCCTACAGTCTCGACGCGAACTGGGAGTATCTGGAGTACATAGCCAAGACCTGGTCCGCGCTGGATAACTACCAGAATGCGATTCATGCCCTCGATGCCTACCTGAGAAAGGGCGGCGGCCAAATCTCGGCAACAAAGCGAAAGTGGGCAAAGGGCGTGCTTGAGCGGCTGGAGGAAATAGATAGCAACCAGGCCGACAATGAAGAGGCGCAGGCCCACCTCAAGAAGGGCAAGGACCTGTACGGGCAGCGCCGATATGAGAAGGCGGCGATAGAGCTGGAACAGGCCTATGATTTGAACCCGAACTGGGAGTTTCTGGAGCTGATGGGAAAGATCGAGGCCGCGCTCATGAACTACGATCGGGCGGTCGAGATGTACAAGAAGTTTCTAAAGGAGAGCGGTGACAATATCTCAAAAGCGCGCAAAAAGGCTGCGAAGAAGAATCTTGAGAACCTGGAAGCTCTCATCAAGATGGACGAAGACAGAAAAGAAGCGCCGGCACACTACAAGCGGGGAAAGAAGCAACTGGAAAAGGGTCAGTACAAGGAGGCCGCCAAATCCCTGGAGCTGGCGTATCGGCTATACCCCAACTGGAAGTTTCTGGAGTATATCGGCGAGGCCCTCGCCGGCGGCAAGTCGTATCGGCGCGCGGTCAATGCGTACAGAACATTCCTTATAAAGGGTAGCGGCAAGATTTCGGAAAAGACACAGACCAGGGTTCTGAACGAGATTGCCGCCCTGACCGAGGAATACAAGACCGAGCCGGAGGAAACGGAAGATGAGTCCGGGGGGGAAGTAGGGGGGGAGCGCGACGGGAAGCCCTTCGACTGGGATCCCAAAAAGCGTTTTTGGACATGGATCGTCGGCGGTGTGGGAGTCGTCGGGTTTGTGGGAGCTGTCGCAACCAGTGCCGTTGCCAATAATGAGCAAGATAGGGTTGACGCGATCTGTCCGAGCGGAGTGTGCTACCCCCGGGATCTCGAAGAGATGCAGGAAAGGCAGGACACAGTGAACAAACAGCAACTCGCGACAAGGATTCTTGTCGGCGTAGGCGCGGTCGGGGTTGCGGCAGGGATCACGATCTTCTTCGTTGAGCCGCTTTTCTCAACTGATAACAAGACCGAAGTGTCCCTGGCTCCGTTGTTCGATGGTGAGAATGCGGGGATGATGATTGTTGGGAGGTTTTAGATGATCAGGGTAACGTGGTTGTTATGGTGCCTGGTAGCGTTGTTGGCCTCCTGCGACTTCTACAAGACCCTGACCGCTGCCGACGCGGGAGATACGGGCACCGACACGGACACCGACACGGACACCGACACCGATACGGACACCGACACCGACACGGATACCGACACCGATACGGATACTGACACCGATACTGACACCGATACCGATCCGGTTTGTGCTTCGATTCCTGCCTGGACCGAGCACACGGTGGATGGGGCATTCGATGGCGCCTATTCTGTATACGCGGCGGACGTCGACGGCGACGGCGACATGGACGTGCTCGGCGCGGCTTCGGGAGACGATGACATCACATGGTGGGAGAACATCACGGGCGACGGAACCGCCTGGATCGAGCGCACGGTGGACGGGACATTCAGTGGTGCCCATTCGGTATACGCGGCGGATGTTGACGGAGACGGTGACATGGATGTGCTCGGCGCGGCATACAACGCCGACGACATCACCTGGTGGGAGAACACCGCGGGCGACGGAACCGCCTGGACCGAGCACACGGTGGATGGGGCGTTCAATGGAGCCAATTCGGTATACGCGGCGGACGTTGACGGAGACGGCGACATGGACGTGCTCGGCGCGGCAGTATTCGACGACGACATCACCTGGTGGGAGAACACAGCGGGCGACGGCACCGCCTGGACCGAGCACACGGTGGATGGGGCATTCGGTGGCGCCAGGTCGGTATACGCGGCGGACATTGACGGAGACGGCGACATGGACGTGCTCGGCGCGGCCTACGACAACGATGACATCACATGGTGGGAGAACACCGCGGGCGACGGCACCGCCTGGACCGAGCACACAGTGAACGGGGCATTTGATGGCGCCTGGTCGGTATACGCGACGGACATTGACGGAGACGGCGATGCGGATGTGCTAGGCGCGGCAATGGATGCCCATGACATCACCTGGTGGGAGAACACAGCGGGCGACGGTACAGCCTGGACAGAGCACATGGTGGCCGGGGAATTCAGTGGCGTCTGGTCGGTATACGCCGCGGACGTTGACGGAGACGGCGACATGGATGTGCTCGGCGCGGCACTGGATGCCGATGACATCGCCTGGTGGGAGAACACAGCGAGTGACGGTACAGCCTGGACCGAGCATACGGTGGATGGAGCATACGATAGCGCCAGTTCGGTATACGCTGCGGACGTTGACGGAGACGGCGACATGGACGTGCTCGGCGCGGCATACAACGCCGATGAAATCACCTGGTGGGAGAGCGATTGTATTCCGTGAGATAGCCCCCACCCCAACCCTGTTATTCCAGCGCCAGGTACCGCGCCCAGACGTCGGCGGGGATTTCCTTGACGAGTCGCGCCGTTCCCATGTCCACCACGGTCACTGCGGATTGCCCGTTGCACAGCACCACTTTGGTTTTCCTGTTGGAGATGGAGTGCTCGTAGAGAAAGCGGCCTTCCCACAGCTCCACCTTCCGGTGGCGTGTGGTGACAATCAGCTCGTCCCCGTAAACTGCAGGCCACAGGTAGTCGCAACGGTTCATCACCACCGGCGTGGCGATCTTATTATCCATCGCCCAGGAAATGGGGAATACGTCCTCGAGAATCTTCATGCGTCCGAGCTCGAACCACCGGAAGTAGTGCGAATTGTGCGCCACCTGCATCATGTCAACGTGGTGGAACTCAACTTTCACATCCACACGGCGGGTGATGATCTTTCCCACGGTTGTGCCTCCTTTACATCTCGTCGAGCTTGACGCCGAGGCTCTTCGGCATGAAGGGCGGCAAGGAGATGGTCTCGATGAGGAGCCCGTCTTTGCCCTCGAGGGTCAGGCCCGAGTACGCATACGGCAGCTCGAAGAGCGCCAGCCCGATACGCTTCTTCAGGGTCGGCGAGTACGTTGCCGCCACCACCTTCGCCACCGTCTCGCCCCGGTGCGAGATCTCGTCCCCGATCTCCAACACACCGCCGGGACCCGACGGCGTCAGGCCGATGATCTTGTTTCTAAGCCCCTTCGCCCTGCGCTCCAGGATAGCCGACTTGCCCCTGAAATCATCGCCGTCGAAGTCGATCATCCACTGGAGGCCGAGGGGGAGAGGATCCAGGACCCTCGAGCCCTCCTCGTAAATGTTGAAGAAGCGTCCGTCCAGCCTGAGCATGGAGTGGGCCTCCGTGCCCACGGGTACGAGACCACGGGGCTCGCCGGCCTTCTCGATCCGCTCCCATATCGCGGCCGCGTGTTTCACCGGGACGATGAACAGGTAGCCGAACTCGGAGGTCTTGCCGCCCCGGATCAGCTTGATCTCCATGCCGTCGAGTTCGTAGTTTTCTATTGAAAGGTAAGGCAGACCGAGCACGTCCGTGCCGAAGAGATCCCTGGCCACGGCCCATGCACTGAAGCCGTCGAGCCCGAAGACGGCGGTTGACCCGCTCAAGTCTTCGAGGCCCTCTGCCGAGGCGCCCATCCCGTCGAGAACAGCGGCGGCGGCCTCGTCATCGACAAGGGATTCACAGAGCATGATCAGGTTCTCGTCGTCGTTGGCGACGTAGACATCGGACTCGAGCATGCCGTCGTCGTTCACCGCCATGGTGTGCAGCACACGCCCGAACCGGATGTTGGCCACCGACCCACAGGCGTATTTCTCGAGCACATCCAGCCCGTCCTCGGGAACCCGGTACCTTGTCATGAAGGAGAAGTCGCCAAGGCCCGCAGCGTTGCGAACCGCCGAGTATTCCGTATCCGCGTCCGAGAAACGGAGGGCTATCTCCACGCCGGCGCGCTCGCCGAAGACGGCGCCTCTGTCCGCGAGCAGTTCCTTGATGGGAGATACTCTCATGACGGCACCTCCTGCCCCTTTTCCTTTTCGGTCATGACATAGTCGGCGATCGTGTTGATGGAGCGCAGGATGCCGATGTTGTCGTCGGCGATCTTCACCCCGAAGGAGTGCTCTATTCCCAGAATCACCTCGAGGGCGTCCAGGGAATCCAGGCCGAGCCCGGAGCCGAGCAGGGAGATGTCCTCGTGGAGATCGTCGGGCTCGTATGCGAGATTCAGCCGCGTGATCAGGTCCTCCTTGATGGTCTTAAGCACCGCCGCGCGCGCTTCAATTGTTTTTCCGAGTTCGATGTCCATCTATTCCTCCGCAAATGTGGAGGGGACCATAGCAAAAGAAGCCGTTTTGAGCGATTGAATTTCCGCCACGATTAGCTGCTCCGATTTTTCATTGCACCGTTTGGTTACATGTGTTACAAAGAATACATGGATACGACAATCCGAAACCTCGACCCGGAAGCGTACAGGGCGCTCAAAGCCCGGGCCGCTCTGACCGGAAAGACGATCGGCGAGGTTCTCAACGAGGCGATTCGATCCTACATCGTGGGCCGGCCGGTGGAACATAAATCGGGCAGCCTGTGCGATCTCAGGCCCGAGGATTATCCAAAGGGGACAGAGCGTCTGAGCGAAGAGATAGACGCCGTTGTGTACGGCATGACCGAAGCGCCGTGATCATACTCGATTCCAGTTTTATCATTGCGTTCCACAACTCGCGGGATACGCACCATCCGGCTGCGTCGAAAACCATGAAGCGATTGCTCGACGGCGAGTGGGGATCGTCGCTGTTGCCGGAGTATGTCTTCCTCGAGGTAGTTACCGTGCTCGCCGCAAGGCGGGATCTCGCGACCGCGATCCGGGTCGGTTCGATTCTTCTGAACTCGAGGGATGTTGAGTTTGTCCCTTGCTCCGATCTGTTCGGAGAGACGCTCGCCGTGTTTCAGGCCCAGGCGCAAGGTCCGGTGCTGAGCTTTGCCGACTCGGCAATCGTGGCGCTCGCCAGGAGACGGAGTGCGCGGTGTGTGGCCACATTCGACAGGGGATTCGCCAGGGTGGCCGACCTCACACTGATTCCGTAGCTATCGGTTTACTCGACCACGATAACCTGCTTTAGCTGGACGCCGGTCATGTCGCTGTAGGTGTATGGAAACGGAATGGGTACGGTGGCCACTACCTGCTCGGTGTCCGGATCGAACTTGTAAGCGGCATTCCCCGCTCGGTCGACGGCCCAGACATAGCCCTCGAAGTCCACGGCCACGCCGATTACTTCCTGACCGATGACATAGGTATCCACAACGCTCAGGTCATTCTCATCTATCTTCAACAGGCTGTCCGACCAGTTGCAGATCCACAAATAGCCCGCGCTCTTTTCCACGCCCACGGCGATGCCTCCTCCGGAGCCGGTGATAGGGGTCGACTCGATCAAGCCACCGACCGGATCGTAACGATTGACCGAAGGATTTCCGCCGGTGTTGTCACATCCGGCGGTCAACACCCGCCCCTCTGGATCCACGGTGATGCCGTAACCGGGTATGTCTACAGGAGTCGAGGATATGAGAGTGTCGGCATCCAGGCGTGCAATTTTTCTGTCGTCCGGAGTGCGGTCGAAAATCCACAGGCCTTTGTCGGAATCCATTGCCCCACCATACGCGCAGTTCAATGGAACATTCGCCTGGTCCACGACGTGTCCGTCCGTCCCGTCGAGCTTGAAGGCCACCTCGCTGTTGCTCGTATTAGTGAAATCGCAGGTGCCCACCCACACGTTGCCGCCCTCTCCCGTAATCGGATCTGTCTCGCCGTCCCAGGCGGTCGCCCTGAGCCCATGCACTGTGAATCCAGTGGTGGGCAGCTCGATGTACCACAAAACGCACTCGTCCTCGTCCCAGGGTAAAACGTCCGTCGGACCCGTGGAGGTTTCTATTACACTGTTGGTGTTGCGATCCACACAGTCGTCGATTGACGCGGCGACCTTTATGACCGAGCCGGGGAACGAGTCCTTGTTGGTAACTACCGCGTCCCCGTGGAGGTTGACCGACGTGCGGGACGGCTGGCAAGCCAGGCCTGGACACGTGAGGTAACGAGCCACCTCCACTGCTGTCTGGGTGTCAACCTTGGACAACGTGTTCTCTGCGGTATTGGCAATCCAAATAAACGAGAGTTCCACTTCCGGTTCGGTATCCGTGTCGGTATCCGTGTCGGCATCCGAATCCGAATCCGAATCCGAATCGGCATCCGTGTCAGCGTCCGTGTCGCCGTCCGTACCGCCGTCGCCGACGTCTTTCACCTTGGGCGTGGTTTCGCATCCCGCGAGATATCCGATTCCGAGCAAGGATATTAAAGCGGCCACCATCATCTTCCTCATGATTTCCTCCCTTGTTAGGAAATTGATCATACCATGAATGCCGACGGGTTTGTGGTGATCTCTATTCCAGGCGCACGACGATGGCACAGGCGAAACCCAAACTCGATGCGAAAGTCGAGATCACCGTGGATCCGGGTTCTCCGGTTGCGATCAGGTAACCCAGGTTGAACAGGGGGAGGCTCGCCTCGGCGAAGCCCAGCCTCGGGGCGAGGGAGATCGGTTCGGCTCCGTCGCCGAAGATATCTCGAATCACACTGTCGTCGCAGCCGGCGGCTGCCGGTCCTCCGTGGGCCACGAGCGATACCCCGGCCGCGTCGATGCCGGCGCCGGTCAACGCCTCCTCGAGCACTCGTCTCTGGAGCGCGTCGACGTCGCCGCTGCGCGGACCGGCGCAATCTGTAATCATAGCGCAGCCGAGCACCTCCGCGAGGATCTTTCCACCGCGTTTTTCGGTGGTGTCCCTTCGCTCCAGCACGAGAACAGCTGCTCCCTCCCCCGGGATTGCGGGGGTGGAGGGTCCCCAGAATCCCACCTTGTGACCGTCGCTGACGCTGCGCTCGGTGAGCTCATCGGAGGCTGCGGCGAGCACCGTGTCTACATGACCCTGTTCGAGGGCCGTGACGGCGGATATCGTTGCGGCGAGGCCGGCGCCGGGACCCGCCGCAAGGACCGTGCTGTGACCCTTGAGCATGAGGGATCGGGCGACGTGCCCGGCCACCTCGTTGGGGACCACATAAGGGAATGCGCCGAGCCGTTGCAACTTGAAGTCGCTTTCGAAGATGGCCCTCAGGTGATCGTTCTCGCCCTGGCCGGGCCCGGTTGCGATGCCCAGGATGAAGCCCACCTGTTCCATGATCCTCGGGCGGGGTTTGATTCCGGCCTCGTCGAGGGCGCGGCGCGCCGCCAGGGTGGCGTATCGGGAGCACAGATCCATCCCCTTCAGGTCGAGCCGCCGATCTATTTCGCGGGGGTCGATGTGGGGAACGAGGCCGGCCGGAAAAGGTGTTGCGGGAACTGCGAAGCGCTCGATTTCACGCACGCCGAGGTCGGTTCCCAGGAGCGGTTCCGTGCCGACGCCCAGAGGACTGACAAGACCCAGGCCGGTGATGACAACAGGGCCGCGCGGTGACACGGGCGGATCGCGGTGGGGAGCTTCCGCTTTCGGCGACACGTCAAGAACGAGACAGGCGTTGTTGCCGGCGAATCCAAAGCTGTTGGAGAGGGCGACGCGCCCCTTCCAGGGTCTACCCGGATCCGGCACGTAGTCCAGGTCGCAGCCCTCCCTGCCCTCGGAAAAGCCCGCGGTGGGCGGGAAGAAGCCCGCAGCGGCGCAAAGGAGTGTTGCCGATGCTTCGAGGGCGCCTGCGCCGCCGAGGCAATGGCCTGTCATCGACTTGGTGGAGCTGATCGGCACCGCCGATGCACGGTCCCCGAACAGCCGCCGGACGGCCCTGGTCTCGGCTGGATCGTTCGCTCTCGTCCCGGTGCCGTGAGCGTTGATGTAGTCGATCTGCTCGGGGCTGATCCCGGCGTCGAAGAGCGCCGAGCTCATCGCGGCGATCTGGCCCCTAGCGGTGGGATCCGGCGCGGTGGGATGGTACGCGTCGTTGGACAGGCCGGTTCCGAGCAGCTCTCCTATGAGGTCGGCGCCCCGGCCCACGGCGTGTTCCAGGCTCTCGAGGACCAGGAACGCCGAGCCCTCTCCCAGGTTGAGCCCGATAGGTGTGGAAAACGGCGCGCACATGCCGTCGGTGGTGGCCTTTAGCGCGTCGAAGCCCGCAAGGGTGGAGGGCGAGAAGGAATCGGATCCCCCCGCGATGATGATGTCCGCCATGCCGGCCCGTATCAGATCGGCGCCCTGCGCGATCGCACCCGATCCGGCGGCGCAGGCGGTCACGACGGACACCGTGGGTCCCCCGGCGCCTGCGGCCCACGCCAGCACCCGGGCGGTGGTGTAGTAAAGCTTGGAGAACAGGAGATCCGGATCTATGAGATCCTCGCCGTTCACCAGGTTCTCGTAATGCTTTTCTATGCTCAGCATGCCCCCCGAGCACGTTCCGAACACGATCCCGCCCCTCGGGCCGAGGGGGGAGGCTGCGAGACCGGCGTGTTCGAGGGCCTCCCGGAGGGCGCGAAGCGCAATGTGCACGTTGCGGTCCAGGCAGCGGACTTCCCAAGGATCTTCGGGGTTCGGCCGGATGTCGCGGATGAGCGCCGCGTGAGTGGCCTTCAGGTTCTTGAGGCGCGGGTCGTTCAGCTCGACCAGGCCGCGTCGGCCTTCCCGGAGGGCGTCCACGAATCCGGGCGCATTCCCGGAGATCGATGAGATTGTTCCCACCCCCGTTACCACGACCCTCGGTCTCATCTAAGACACTCCTTCCCCCGGGGCGATTGCCAGAACCAGGTTGTATCCCAGATCGCTGGTGGCGATGGCCAGGGTTGGAACGGGCTCCGACGGCAGGGGGCGCGAGTCGATCTCTTCGAGCCCGGTCGTCTGAGACCACAGCTCGCCGCCGTTCGCCCACGCGTTGAGCATCGCCGCCAGGGTCATTGTGCCCGAGGCGGCCTCGCTGAGCCCGGTGTGGAAGACGCCGGTTATCATGGGAACGACTGAGGCTCTATCGAGGAGAACGGTGTCGAGGGCCTCCACAACCTTGAGGTCGCCGCTGTTTCCCTGGGGAGACCATGTGATCAGGCCGACGTCCCGAGCGGACCAGCCGGCTTCATCGAGCGCCGCCCGGATTGCCCGGGCGAGTCCCCCAGGATCTCGGTTGGGCTCGAAGAAATTGATAGAGTCGGTGGTCTGGCCGTGCCCCACGATCTCCGCGAGGATCCCGGCACCTCGTTCCCCTGCGCTGTGCAGCTCCTCGACAATGAGGTAGGCGGCCCCCTCGGAGAGGATCCGTCTGTCGTCCAGCTCGGGTCTTAACCGGTAGTGCTTCTCGTGCTCGCCCGTGTGCAGGAGGCCCAGCTCGTCGTAATTGATGTAGTAACGCGAGTAGAGTTCGTCCGCCGCGCCCGCGACAATGCACTCACTGGACTCGCTTCGGATAGCCAGGTGGGAAAAAAGGAGCGCGAACAACCCCGCGTCCGCACCCATGGTGACCGTGCACGAGTAGCCCCTGAGCGCCAGCGCGTTGGATATCCATCCCCCCATGGCGTTGGGAACGATGGTAGAGAAGCTGGCGATGTCGGCCTGCGCTCCGCCCGAGCGGATCACCTCTGACATGTAGTCTTCCTCGTCGGTTCCCATGTAGATTCCGCTGATGACGCCGATATCCCTGCCTGTCTTGGGACTCAACCTGATATCCGCGTCCCGAAGGGCGAGCCTCGCCGCGACCGTTGCATAGCGGCTGATGGGGTTCATCTGTTTGAGATCAAGGCGACGATCCACGTCACGGGTCTGGAACTCCGGGACGAAGCCGCCCAACTTGGCCTCAGTCCGCCCTCTAACTCGCTCACCGGCGGATACCAGACCGCAGTTGTTCTCGCGCAGGGCGGCAAGGAGCCTGTCCGAGCCGATCCCCAGGGAGGAGATCACGCCGCTTCCGGTGAGCACCGTGCGCGTCCGTCCGTCCGGTCGCGAGGCAGGCGGTCGCTCGGGCAGGTGCCGGCCCACGACGATCCCGGCGTTGTGTCCCCCAAAAGCGTAGTTGCACGACAAAAAGCGATCATAGCTCTTCTTGCGCGGTTCGTTGGGAACATAGTCCAGGTTGCAGCCGGGCCGCGACTCGCGAAAGTTGATCGTGGCCGGAATCACGCCTTCGTTCATGGCCGTCAGGCCGGCCGTCGCTTCGAGAATTCCCGCCGCACCGAGGCAGTGGCCCACCTGGGACTTGAAAGAATAGGCGGGGATCGCGGTATCTCCGAGGAGCCTTGCGACCGCCTTGGTTTCAATCCGGTCGTTCGCCTCGGTCCCGGTACCGTGCAGGTTGATGCAGCCCAGGTCGGATACCTCCACGCCGGCGCGGGCGAGGGCGGTGGTCATGGTGCGATACGCGCCTTCTCCACGGGGGTCCGGCGCGGTGGGATGATGGCCGTCCGCCGTGAACGCGTAGCCCAGCAGCTCACCTTCGATTCGCGCGCCTCGTTCCGTCGCCGCCCGTGCCTCCTCGACCACCCAGAAGGCCGCGCCCTCACCCAGGTTGAGCCCGGTGGGCATGGAGAACGGCGCGATCCTGTCGGTGGAGGTAGCCTTGATGGAATCGAAACCCGCCATGGTGGCCATGCACAACGCGTCCGTGCCGCCCGCCAGCACCACGTCGGCGATTTCGTTGGCAATCAGCTCCAGCGCGAGCGCGAGGGCGCACGTCGAAGACGAGCACGCGGTGGAGATCACCCACGCGGAACCATCGATGCCCAGGGTATGTGTCAGCGCCTTTCCCAGCGTGTGATATCGGATGAGCAGGTTCATCTTCCGATCGAGTCTGCTCCCCAATTCGCCTGTGAGGAACTCGTATTGCCGCTGGGCATTCAGGAGGCCGCCGTTGCACGTGCCGACTACCAGGCCCGCGCGGGGTCCCGGGCGATCTTCACGCGACCAGGAGAGGCCCGCGTCCGCGAGCGCCTGACGAGCCGCGCTTAGCCCCAGCTGGAGGTAGCGGTCGTTCAGGAGCGAGATCTCGTCTTCGGTGAGCCCCGCCTTTAGCGGGTCGAAGCCCTTGACCTCGCCGCCGTAAGGGGTTCGAAAGGGGCCGGTGTCGAATGCCCCGATCAGGTCGATTCCCGATCTTGCGGAAAGAACCGAGTCGACAAAGCTCTCCCGGTTGTTTCCGATGGGGGAGATCACCCCCAGCCCGGTCACCACCGCTCGCCTCACGGTCATGGGTTGTCCTCGTACCCGTTCCCCTTGCCGGATGCGCCGGTCTCGATTCCGACGGCCTCGCGGCGCTTTGCCATGTGCGGGTCAGATTGATCCGGGCGCAGGTTTTCTACCACTTTGCTTCCGGTAAGATCGGTGTAAAACCCCCGCCACACGTTGATGAACATGTCGTAGAGCTGCTCGGGTTCCATGTTGAGCGGCCGTGCGACGACGTGTGCGCCGTTGTACTTGCGCCACTCCCGCGTGAGAATCCTGTCCTGGCGCAGGAGCCGGTCCCACAGAGGAGATCCCGGATAGGGCGAGAAAAGGAAGAACTCCGCCGTGCGTATCCCGGCCATCCGGCAGAGATCGAGGATTGAATCGATGAGCTCCGGTCCGTCCCAGTCACGGCCCAGCCCGAAGGACGCGAAGAATCTTATTCCTCTGTCCTCCAGCTTCTTCACCAGATCGACCAGCTCCAGCCGCGCCGCGCGATCGCCTCCCAGAGCGCGAATGGACCGGGGATCCACGTTCAGCGTGCAATAGAAGGAATCGACGCCCGCGTCGGCGATGAAAGCGATGAAATCGTCGTCCGTGTTCAGCGCCATGGTGGAGGCCACGAAAAATTTCTTCTTCAGGGGCGCGAGGGCTTCGAACAGTTCTCGTGTCCACTCGCGCAACCGGCGGTTGGGGAAGAACAGGATATCGTCCGCGAGGTAGACATTGTCGTACTTGAGGCCGCGCACCTCTTCCACGATCTTCTCCACCGGGCGCAGGCGGATCCGGTGACCCGCGTGGGTCGGGATGGAGCACATTCCGCATTTGTAGGTGCAGCCGCGCGCCACCTGAACGAGATCCTCGTTCCAGTCGTAGCCGGTCTTGTCGTAGAAGATGTCCCGCCTGGGTATGGGCATCTGCGCCAGATCGAACGAGGTTCCACCGTTGTACACGGGCGCGAGCGTTCCGTTCTTCACGTCGTCGAGAATTTTTTTCCAGGTGGGCTCGCCGTCCCCGATGTTCACCGCGTCGCAATGCTCGAGCGCCTCTTTCGGCAGTGTGGAGGGCCAGAAACCGCCCATCACCACGGTCTTTCCCGCGGCGCGAAAATCGTCCGCCAGTTCGAGGGCGCGCGTGGCCTGAGGCGTGAAGCAATTTATCGCGATAACGTCCGCGTCCGTGTGCAGGTCCACCGGATCCCCGTTGTTGTCATCGACGAGCTCGAACTCCCAGTCCGGCGGCGTCAGGGCCGCGAGCAAGGGGATGCCCAGGGACGGGGGTGTGGTGAAGTTGCCCAGAAAATAGTCCACCAGCGCCCGATCGAGATCGGGAACCGTTTCCAAAAATTTTTCGAATCTGGGGTATATGAAGGTTACTTTCATTCTTCTTATCGAATAACAGAAACCACGTTTTGACGCTATCCCGAGAATTCGGAAGGAGTAGAATTCAACAGATGGGATCGACGCGGGAAACGGCGACGCAGCACTTTGATCCGACGGATCGGGTGCCCATCCTCGAGCTGCCCGAAGGCACTCTGACCCTGAGTCTGATCTCCCGGATTCTCGGGCGGGACGAGCGGGCATACGATCCGGTGTGGCGCTATGTTCGCAAGGTGGACAAGAGCTTGTATCGCGGGCAGCGCAACTCCGTTCGGTTTGGGAAATACAACATGGGCTTGAGGGCTCCGAACCGGATCCCCGCGTGGATCGACTTCAAGGCGGAGCTGTTGTTTCTGGGCAGCAAGCTGACGATCCCCTTCAACGCTCTTCGGGGTCTTCTCGTCGCCCACGGCATAATGCCAACCCGGAATTTTCCGATATTTGCCTTGATGATTCGCGTTGACGGGTGCGATGCGTACCTGCCGCTTCACCAGAGCGTGCTGAACGAGTCAATCACCGATATAGCCGACTTCCTGTCGTCCAAGCTTCGGATTCCGCTGGGGGTTGCGTCACGACCGCTGCAGTTCATGGTCGCCCCCGGGAGCGCCAGGATCGAGCACTCCCACGGAGAGACGCCCCTTTACGAAATGAAGTCCCTGCTGACCGTCAGGGACCCAGAGGGGAGGACCAGAATAACCATCATGAAGCCCGGGGAGAACATCGTACTGTTGGATCAGGCCGATCCCCTCGCATGGATCGAGAAGTGGGGGATCATCGCGTCGGAGTTGGTGAGCATCATGACCCGGCGGGTCAAGTCGAAGTACGGCAAGGGTTTGCCTGCATAATTCGCCAGTCTGCCGGTAAAATTTGGCGCATTAAGCAGGTTAGCGATCAAGCAATCGGTGACAACGGTTCATGAAAAAAGAATACAAAAGCATGAAACCGTGGCATAATTGTTGTATCAGATGTCTTGCATGAGGTCGGGAGAAACAACTATGGCGAACCTCCAGGTAAAGGGAATGGATGACGATCTGTACCGCGCCCTCAAGGCCAGAGCCGATCGGGAGCACAGATCCGTCAGCCGGCAAGTGATAGCGATAATAGAGAAGCACCTGGCGACGGCCGGCGACGATCAACGGCGAGGGGCGGCGGATTTTCTGGATCTCGCCGGTTCGTGGGAGGACGAGAGAAGCGCGGAAGAAATAGCCCGTGAAATCCGGAAGGCACGCAGGGGGAAGGGGCGCAATAAAAGGATGACGGATGTATTTGATTGATACCGATATTATCATTTACTCACTCAAGGGTGTGCCGTCGGTGGTCGAGGCCTTTCGCGAGAGAAGGGATAAACCCATGGCGATCTCGGTGATCACATACGGTGAGCTGGTGTACGGCGCCGAGAAATCCGCCCGCCCGCACGAGAACATGGCGAAGGTAAGGCGGGTAGCCGAGATCTTTCCGGTAGTGGAGGTCACCCGCGGCGTCATGGATACATTCGGCTCTCTCAAGGCGATACTTGAGAAAACCGGGGAGCCTCTCGATGACTTCGATATCATGATCGCTTCTGCGGCCATGATGCTCGGCTACACTCTGGTCACCAACAACACCAGGCACTTTTCACGAATCACCGGCTTGCCGGTCGAAAACTGGAATTAGTGCCGATCGGCCTGAACTCCCTTATTAAAGTACCCTTATTAAAGTACTCTGACTCACATGTGGAAGTGGAATGCGTCTGAATATCCAGTCGAAAACATAACATATTTATAATATACTATAAATATATTATGCTATTCAGTTGCATACTGTGCAGATTCACAATAAAATTGTTGCCATGATAATTAAAAGAGCCCTTTCAAAACACATTTCCAACCGCATGGGCAAGGGCAAGGCCATCTTGCTGTTCGGACCGCGTCAATCGGGCAAAACGACGCTCGTGGAAAACCTGCTTCGTAAAAAAGAAGAAAGTGTTCTTTACCTCAATGGCGACGAACCTGACGTGCGGGAGATACTCAACGATACTACCTCAACCGCTCTGAAGACCGTTTTCGGAAAACACAAGATT
>SDBV01000562.1_pt1 | contig 53355 bp, 49 predicted proteins | sample 2277081 | NCBI WGS metagenome assembly SDBV01 (sample SAMN10402039, study PRJNA504765) | marine sediment metagenome | isolation source: marine sediment core GS10_PC15, 223 cmbsf | place: Arctic Ocean: Southern Knipovich Ridge | collected 2010
CGCTTGCGGTCGAGGATTCATGGGAAGAGGGAATAGGCCTTACGGGATGATGGGTGGCGGCATGATGGGCGGCGGCATGATGGGCGGCGGCATGATGGGCGGCGGCATGATGGGCGGCGGCATGATGGGATCCGGTGGTTTTGGCCAATGGTAAAGTCCGCTTGGATTTCAGCTACCTCCAAAAGAGGTAGCTGATCCGGCGCCAATTTTTTTATCGTAATTTCATTTAGATAATGTTACAGTTCTTTAAAATAGGTGGGAACCTGCGTTAAATATTACAGGCCTATCCTGATCTCTCAACGCGATTTTAACCCATAAGTGCCATGAATTGGTAACTGCTATCAGAAAATCAATCTGTGTGAGATTGAGCCCCATAAAGCTCATCGGAGCACAGATTGATTTTTCTGTGGGTCAACAGCCAAGGCTTGTGAGTAAAAATGTTGCGTACAATATAAGCATTAATTCTATTCAAAATAGTATCCCCAGAAATAATACCCCAACGAAAACAAGGCTTTCTCGTTCAGATCAAGACGGAATAAAGTTTTAGCTCCAGGCATATTCAAGGTATTCCAAAAATTGCAAATTTATATCCAACACAAATATGAACGAAAAAGACATTTTTCGTTCAGGCACCAAGTAACGTTAAAATAATATACTTTATCGCTTTGGACATGTGCATGTTCTGGTTGTGCATCCCCAGAACGAAACGCTTTTGGCCGGGACACACCAGGGACTATTCCGCAGCCAAGACGCCGGGGTCACCTGGGAGCGTACAAAACCCAAAGGTGAGGTGCCGGGGACATGATTTTATGAGTTTTGCAATGCATCCACAACAATTTTCTGAGATCTATGCCAGTGGACATGATATAGGTATTTTACGCAGTGATGATTTTGGCCAAACCTGGCAACGATCAGACTCGGGCATTCCAAGTGCCGATGTACATGCCGTGGTGGTTGACTCACATAAGCCCCGGCAACTGTATGCATGGGTCAGTGAAGATGGATTGTATCGTTCGAAAGATGGAGGAAAGACCTGGCACCGGGCTGTCTCCTCTGGAATGGGCGGGATTTTTATCTACGCCGGGACCGCCGACGGCATGTTCAAGAATACTGATTGTTTCTGAGGCTGGGGCAAAGTGGGTAGGCTACCCACAAAAAAAGCCATTATCTCGGTAGTGAGCGATCTTTCGAATCCGCAAATTCTTTACGCCGGCAGCGGCGACGGAGTGTTTAAAAGTACAGATGCCGGGAAGAGCTGGCAGACTATGAATACAGGCTTGTCTGATACCAGAATCGTCAACGTAACGATCCATCCGACGCAGTCCTCGCGCCTGTATGCAGTGACGGCCAATGGTCAGGTCTTTAGAAGCAACAATGGTGCCGCTAACTGGCAGTTCCAGGGGCAGTTACCGACGGAGTAGATTATGTCTCGAATCGCGTTGGTTAATATGATTTTTCTTGCTGCATCTCGATAATGATGAAGTGCGCGTTATCGGAGGCAAGTGTAAACTTTATTTCGGCCTGCTCGTATATCTTCAATGAATCACGCTCTTTTAAAGAAGGATAATGATTAATATTTATGCTTCCTTCAAAGCAGAAGATATATGCCTGGCGACCTTCATTTACAAGGAAGGGTATACTCTTATCTTTTACTGTTAATTCAGCTACATAGACATTTATATCTTGACAAATATTAAGCGGGACAAGATCTTTGTTTCTTGAACTGGATATAATTTGTAATAGTTGATTGTTTCTGTCTTCGAAAGAAAATTTATGGTGATCATATCTGACAGGTAGATTTTTTGTCTCCGGTAAAATCCATATTTGAAGAAATCGGCACCAGTCATTCTGCTCATTAAGCTCAGAATGAGTCACGCCCGTCCCGGCTGAAATACACTGTACATGTCCACGACTAAGAACTTCATGGTTACCGGCACTATCACGATGTGTCAGTTTTCCGGTAACGATATAACTGAAAATTTCCATATCACGGTGTGGATGAGTATCAAAACCGCTATTAGGCTTTACATTATCATCATTTAATACTCTTAAAACTCCATAATCCATATTTTTAGGATCATAATAATCGGCAAACGAAAAATGAAAATATGTATTCGCCGGATGCATATTACTAGCCGCCATATAATGAAGATCTTCAGCATTTATTTTTTTGTATTCATTCATTACCTGTTTTTTCCTTTCTATTTTATGCTTACAAGTCGGTCCCGAAATTGTTAATTCCTGGGCCGCTTGAACCCAATTTAAACCCATATTGAAACAACATCCCCGCTATTATACAAACTGACATTCGGCAGGAGGGCGAAAATCGAAATATACAACACAGGGGCATTGAGTATTTTGTTAGCAAGGGTTGATGTCATTGCATGATCAGTGATCTACCATCTTGATAATAAAGCGGTTAATGGCAAACAATCCGATTGCGGCACAAAAAATAACCAAAAAGAAAACCTCATAGAGAGACAAAGGGCCCAGAATATTGTCAATCATGTTTTTTGCATAACCTCCTAGAAAGCTCCCCAAACCGGTGGCGGAAAACCATACCCCGGTTAGTCGCCCGGTCCACGCCCTAGGCGCCCATTTGGTGACGAATGCAAATCCGATGGGTGCCATAATAATCACAGCGCAAGCTTGTAGAAAATAAAAGGCCAGTAGATAAATGGGGCTCACATGGGCTTTGGACTCATCACCGGCAAGGCTCATCGCCGCGATAGCAATAACTACAAAAGATAGGGCGAGAAGTATCAAGCTTATGGCCATTTTCTGTGGAGCGCTCAGGTGGACCTCTTTTTGGTTGAGAAAACGCCAAAATATTGCCATTACAGGCCCCATTATGACGACCGTTAACGCAAAAAATGACATAAAGACAGTGGGTGGAACTTCGAAGCCAAGTAGATGTCGATGGACAAAGTTTTTAGAAAAGAAAAAAATCGATGATCCCATCTGACTGCACCCCATCCAAAATATGATTGAAAATACAGCTAGAATTAAAATAGAGGTTATGCGATTTCTGTCTGTGATAGTAAGCGGTTTAGAGGCTGGTTTGTCGGAGTTTAATATGGGTTGGACTTTTACATTATCTATGCTGCCGTAATGCCGATAACCTAAAATGAAAAAAGCGCCTCCCAGTAGCCCTGTAATAGCAAGAATGAGATAAAGCAATGCCCAGCCATAAGTTTGTAAAATTAAACTGCTGACGGTTTGTGTAAGTAAGACACCGCCGGAGGAGATAGCATAAAAAATGGTAAATCCACCATCGCGCAATGATTCTTTACTATCATAGAGACTCCCCTGAAGGGATAAAACCGCCGGCCAAAATAAACCATAGCCCAGCGACACGGAAGCCAGGCTAAAAAGGAACAAAGGTGCTATATTCAGGGACAACAGTACGCTTCCCACCACCAGGCATAGCGACGCCAGTAGAATAGAGGTTGAATACTGTTTTAAATAGGTGGAGGCATAGCCTCCCAAAAGGGGAAGTGCGGTCGCAATCCCTAGAAAAACACCATATGCTTCAGTGGCCGCCGCCTCACTAAATTGGTATTCATTGGTGAGATACAAAGGAAAGAAGCTCACCACTCCCCAAAAAGCGAAATTTTGGAAGAAAGCGGTAATGCTTAACGTGTACATCCCTATGGGATGTTTTTGCCTAGATTTCATAGAATCTCAGTGCGAAGGTTCCGGAACCTGTTAGAATAGTCGAGGCGCCAGCTCTTTAGCATGGAAGGTAGAAGAATTGGGTGCGGGAATCCCCCCCCTTTAGTTAGTGCCCATCCACAAACGGCATCTTTTGGCCCGGAGCGGCGTTTTCGCTCTTTTGAAATCCTCGAAATAGCCCGCTATGCCTGCGGTTTCAAAATTGCTCAAGCCTTGCTCTGAACCAATATCTACCATTTGTGGACGGACACTAGTTAGTGCCCATCCATAAATGGTTCTTTTTGCCCTGCATAAGCGTTCGGGTGCGGGGTCCCGGTTATGGCGCACAGACGCACACCTTCCAATCCCGTTTTGTGGGGGCCGAAAACCCTTGTTCGATCTTGATCAAGTAAAACTTGAGCATTTTCTGTATTGGAAATGCCTACTATTTATTTTGAAGTCATGGACGGGAATTAATTAAAAGTGGTTTTATATTTCCTTGCTATCTAATTTTTTGAACTTTTATCTATAAATCCTTCGGCCGGCCCTGCTGCAAACGGAGCCTGAGGACTTTGCAGTAAGTGTAATCTTTGAGAAAAAGAGTTATGAAATATGCCTCATCTCAGCAGAGATAGGAGACAGTCAAAGCGCCTTACCGCGATTTCTCGATTATACTAATATTCACCTCTAAATTGCCCGTGGCAGGCTCCACACGAACCAAATAGATTGCCGACCTGGGCTTTAACTGCAGATTTGTCGTTGGCTTCCGCTAACTTCGCCAGTTTTTCAGCCTGTACTCTCAGGTTCTCAGAGGCTGTTTCGATTTGTGCGGGCATGGCCTTTTTAAAAAAATACTTGGATCCCGTTACGGGATAAACTTCAGAGTGAGTCTTATCATAGACCAGTGGCAGGAACGTTGCCAGTGCGGCAATACTTTTAGCAGGGGTTACAATCTCTTTGATTGCGCCGGTGTTTATTTTTGCACCAATATCACCTGCATTAGAAGCCAAAACCCTCATAACAAATTTACGAACCGAAACCACTTGCTCCGCCGATCGCTGTCCTGATGTCAATACACCCTGTGCATAGGTCATAGTGGATATTACACAGACTAAAACGATTAAACTCAAACTTATTAAAAAAAATCTTTTCATCTTTTTTTCCTTTTTTGATTTCTTTAACAATTAATAATCAGACAAAGCACATCTAAACAGATACTCATTATTTAATACAATCGAAAAAATAGAAAGTGGCTGAATATGCAAATAGGGGGACGGCAGTAATTATAAGGATAGTGAAAATCGATTCCAAGTTTCATATTGAAAGTCAATGGAACTTTCCATCAATCTAATTATATTAGAAAATATATTTTTATGTCAATACAAAATAAATTATAACTCCCCTATAAAAGCGATTTGAAATTTGATGTAAAGGTTTAATGTTCAAGTGGTTTTAAACTGTCTCTAATGTTTCTTCATTTATTTACGCTCATTTTAGGTCCTATTTTTTAAAGAAGAGAAAATGGTTAGGATTTTTTTTTTACAAATAGAGGCTTTAGAATACGGTCAAAATAAACGCCATGCATTCAAAAATATTCGTTAATAGGCAAAAGCTTCGAAAATGATTTGACATGAATTCATTATCAATTTATGGTAAATGTAAATTTCTTCCTTTCATAGATATCTTTATCACATGTCGTGCTTGCCGAAGAAATAAACTTTTTTATTACAAAAAAAAATTACGCTCTGACTTTTTAAAAATTTAGCAATGGGCTAAGTTTTAAGGTACGCCACTGCCCATTTTGAGAATAAGTGGCTGACCTTCATTCATCTTTTGGCTGTCATTATGAGCCTGAGGCTAACAGGGTCATATTCGGGTCACTAAAAGGTAGTTCAACAGCTTAAAACAAGGAGGAGATAATGAAAAAGAAGTCTTTAGGTTTGGGAATAATTGGAATTATAATTTTTTTGTTGACGTTTGGCGGTATTGGGGGTTCCGTCCAGGCTGCTGAACAGGTACATAAATGGAACGTTCAGGCCATTTTCCCTTCCGGCAGCTCTCTTTATAAAGAATTCGTCAATTTTACCGAAAATGTCAAGCTGATGACCGGCGGGCGTCTTGTTATCACTCCTCACCCGGTCGGAGCCATCGTCGGCTACAAGGAGATGCACTCTTCGCTAAAGGCCGGAGTCCTTCAAGGCTACTACTCGGCACCCACCTTTCAGAGCGGCAAAGAGCCGGCTTTCTCGATTATCTGTGATCTGCCCGGCGGGTATGAGAACGTTATGCAGTTTGATACCTGGGTTTATGAAAAGGGCGGCATAGAATTCCTGCGCGAGGCCCAGGCCAAATTCGGCTACTATGCTGTTGGTGCAATCTTCTACGGACGGGAGGTTATGCCATCCAAGGTCCCCATTCGTTCCATGAATGACATGAAGGGCAAAAAGGTGCGCGCTCCGGAGGGGATAATCGCCAAACTGATGACCGCTTTAGGTGCATCAACTGTCTCGTTACCCGGTTCTGAAGTATACTCAGCTCTTGACAAAGGGGTTATTCATGCGACCGATTGGGGAACCCGATCCATGAACAACCAGATGGGATTCTATGAAGTGGCTAAATATTCAATTGAGCCCGGCTTCCACTCCATGTCGCTTCTCGAATTCACTGTCTCCCAAAAGGTTTGGGATAAGCTTCCGCCTGATGTTCAGCAAATCGTTGAAGTTGCCACCAGAGCCTGGTCTTGGGCAGCGGTAACCCGTATCCTGAAAGAAGATGCAGAGGCCGCCGTCCAACTAAAGAAACTGGGAGTGGAGATTATCTCTTTCCCCGAGGAAGACTACCAAAAAATACGCGAAATTTCCAAAGGACTTTGGGAAGAGTGGGCCTCAAAGAGCGAACTTTCCAGAAGGGTGGTGGATTCGCACATCGCCTGGCTTAAGGAGCTTGGCCTCATCGATTAACCCAATCAAGTCTGGTCCGATTTAAATGGGGGAGGGGCTTTGGCCCTTTCCCCAAATATTGGCAAACTATATGCGAAAAATATTTCTGATTATTGATACTATAAACGACCGTTTCGGAAATGTTATCGCTTATCTCAATCTCGCCGTAGTAGGCATTGTCTGTTATGAGATCGTGGCCCGTTACGTCTTTAATGCGCCAACGCTTTGGGCAAGCGAGGGCATGGTTATGCTCAGCGGGTTTATGTATATCCTTGCCGGTGGTTATGCCCAGCTTCACAAACGTCACGTCAGAATTGACTTTTTATATGAACGACTGAGCGAGAAGGGGCAGGCGATTTGTGATGCTTTTACGTTCATTTTTTTCTGCTTTTTTATGTATGCACTGATCTGGCATGGCTACCTGTTCGCTTTGGAGTCTATTCAACTCACAGAGACGTCCGGAACCCCCTGGGACCCGATCGTCTATCCCATCAAACTGGCTGTACCAATTGGAGCGATGTTGGTCTGGCTGCAAATGACTGCCGACGTTGTACGCAAAGTCTATAATGCCTTCATAAGTGAGGAAGACAGGGTATGAGCATCGGTCTGTTGTCCCTACTCCTTATCGTGGGTATCATTTTTCTACTCCTACTGGGTTTGCCACTCGCCTTCACCACCGGTTCGGTGGCCACATTGGCCACCCTCTTTCTTTTTGGACCCGATGCGTTATATCTAATTGTCGCCAGAGTTTTTGACATGATGGGAAACTACGTCCTGGTGGCTGTTCCTCTTTTTATTTTTATGGCTAACATGATGGAGCGGGCTGGAGTGGCTGAACAGATGTACACGGCCATCCACATCTGGTCCGGACGCCTGCCGGGGGGGCTGGCTATCGGGACAATCATCGCCTGCTGTTTAATGGCAGCGATGGTCGGAATCGTCGGAGCCGAAGTCGTCACCTTGGGGCTGATAGCCGTCCCCACCATGCTCAAGCGGGGTTATCACAAGGATATCGCACTGGGTTCGGTCTGTGCCGGCGGAGGGCTCTCCACGCTGATTCCACCTAGTGTCGTGTTCATTGTTTACGCCATGTCTGCGGGAGTTTCGGTGGGCAAACTCTTCATTGCCGGTATCGGGCCAGGCCTCCTTTTGGCGACGTTGTATATCATGTACATAATGGGCCGATGTTTTATCAATCCGCAGCTCGCTCCACCCGCTCCTAAAGAGGAGCGAGAGTTATCGTTCAAGCAGAAGAGTCGTTATTTAACCGGACTCATTTTACCTTTTTTTATTGCAGGAGGAGTGCTGGGGTCTATATATGCCGGTATAGCCACACCCACCGAGGCAGCGGGTGTCGGATGCATCGGGGCCACGATCGCCTGTCTGGTCAATGGCCGGCTGGATTGGCCTGCCGTCAAGCATGTTCTTTTTAGCACCCTGCGTGTTTCTGCCATGTGTTACTGGCTGATCTTCGGCGCTCAAACTATCATAGGCATCTACAACATGGCCGGTGGGGCGGCTTTCGTGAAATCGGCTCTGACCAGCCTGGACCTGGGGCCCATGGGTGTCATAATCATCATGCAGCTCATTTTAATTTTTCTGGGGTGCTTTATCGATTTTATCGGCATCCTGCTTTTAACCATGCCCCTGTTTGTTCCAATCGTAGTCGAACTGGGCTATGACCCAATCTGGTTCGGGGTACTGTTCTGTCTCAATATGCAGTTTTCGTACATCACACCCCCTTTCGGACCTTCGGCCTTCTACCTGAAGGGTGTGGTCAGCGATGATATTACCATAACGGAAATATACCGTTCTGTTTTACCCTACGTCTTTTTGATCATCATTGCTCTTGGCCTGGTGATGGCTTTCCCCCAAATCGCCTTGTGGCTGCCGGGCCGCATCGGGTGAGAAAATTTAATCGTATTTGCGAACATCGAAGGATACAGAAACTATTCAATATGAAATCAAGGTCCGCCGGACTCACCGCCTAGGTCGAGGCCACTTAAATGAAAGGAATTAATGCAATGAAAGAAGTACCTTGTGAATTGACGGGACAACCCTTTGCAGTGCTAAACGCCATGACCGGAAGGTCCGAGTACCTCTATCATATCCTCATGGCCATGGAAGAGGCCGGAGTGGAAAACCCGGATGAGATATTGAAAAAGGCGATATACCGGGTTGGACAAACCTGGAGCGAAAAGCTTGGCGAATGTGAAAATCCATCCGTCTTCTGGCACAAGCTGGTTGGCAACGACGACTTACAGCAAATCCTGAAGCTCGATTGGGTTCGTGACGAAGATGACGAGGTGGAATTGCATTTTCACCGCTGCCCCCTGGTTTTCGGCTGGGAAAGAATGGGGCTTGACTCTGAAATGATTGAAAGACTCTGCAAAATTGCCCATCAGGTTGACTACGGTAACGTAGAGTCCTTCGGCTTTGAGCTGGACATGGACCCGGGCCTTGGCCAGGGAAAAGAACGCTGTACCCTGGTGGTCCGCAAAAAGAAATGACGTCTGACCCTAAATTCATCCGCTAAAATTAAAATCGTTCGTCCGGGCGGAACTGTTTTCTGCATATTGCCAAACAGGCTCCCGGTTTAGATTTTGTGCAACCTGTTGAAACCCGCTTGAGTGTTTAAGGTTAAAATAGTCCCTTTGAAAGGATAGGCGATGGTGGGCGTTATGGCCATTGCCGGCACACAAGGAGATCCGATGAACAAAAAGGAGATTAGCCTGATTGAACGGCGCATTATTGAGGCTCAAACTATTGTACCTTTGATAATTGCCTTTGGTAAGAAGGTGGGGCTCGAGCAGGCCAAAGCCATTGTTCAACGTAACAATGAGGAGTCAAGCAGAGCTTATGGCGGCCAATGCGCCGCAACCATGGGCTCAAACCTCATGGCAAATCTGGCCGAAGAGGTCGCCTCATGGGGAGAAGGCGGTGTTCTGGAAGAAGATATTTTGGAACACGATGAAAGGACCTACGCCTTTAACGTCACCCGATGTCTTTACGTCGAGCGTTATGAAGATTTGGGCGTTCGAAAGTTTGGCTACTGTCTTTCCTGCTGTCGGGATAACCCTTTTGTTGAAGGTTTCAATTCTAAAATAAAGTTCGCGCGGACGCAAACCATCATGGAAGGCGCTCCCTACTGCGACTTCCGATACACGTTGGAAGATTAGGCGATCCGCATGGGGTGGAAAAATGAAAACAACTGAAAAAGCGCTGATGCTCCACAAAAAATCCATCATCATCGATGGTCTGGAAATTTCAAATTGGTCAAGACAGGTATTCATGAACATGCGAAAGGGCGGTTTGACAGCGGTCAATGCCACGGTAGCCGTTATCGAAAACTTTGTCCAGACAATGGATAACATCGCCTGGTGGTATAAAACGCTGGAGGAAAACGCAGATCTGATCTGCCAGATCCGAACGGTAGCCGACATCAAAAGAGCCAAGGAGTCGGATAAGACAGGAATCATATTCGGCTTCCAGAACCTGTCTCCCATCGAGGATGATCTGGATCGACTTGCCGTTTTCCACAGGTTGGGTGTGAGGGTCATACAGGTGACTTACATGGAGGCCAACTATGCCGGACAGGGTTGTCTGGAAAAAATCGACGCCGGGTTGACCGGCTTTGGGACAGAAGCGGTAGCGGAGATGAACCGGCTTGGAATTCTCATTGATTTGTCACACGTCGGCTATCGCACGACAATGGAAACAATAGAAGCGTCCGAAAAACCGGTGGCCTTCACCCACGCCAACCCCAAGTCAATCTGCGACCATCCCCGCAACAAGCCCGATGAAGCCATAAAGGCTGTGGCTAAAAAGGGAGGCGTGATCGGCGCGACCATTTTTCCGGCCTTTTTGCCGTCGGGCAACAAGTCCACCCTTAAGGACTTCGTGGACGTCATCGACCATTTGGTGGAGATGGTGGGCATTGATCATGTCGGCGTGGGCACCGACTTCACCGAGGGGCAACCCAGAGAATGGTTCGACTGGATCTTGACCGGCAAGTCAAATAAAGGCCCGGCTCTCGCTCTAAACCATCCGTTAGTCAATCCGGAAGGTATTCGACACTCAGGGGACTTCTCCAACATAACCGTAGAGCTGCTTGCCCGGGGCTATGCCGACACGGATGTTAAGAAGATCATCGGACTTAATTTCATGAGGCTTTTCGCGGAAATATGTTAACTTTGCCAAGAGTGGACACAGGTGCCAGGTTGACGTCTCGTTTTTGTTCTAATAAACAATTATTATAAGCTTAGCCGGATTAAATCACAAATCAGCAGGCTGTTGCCTGAACCAATATTTTAGAAGTGTAAATTTTGGTGTCATTTATCGCAAGAATTTTCAGAAATGATATATACCGTTTCGTTTGAGGTTTCACAATAGCTTGGAAGTAAGGAACGCTGGACATTTGAAACCAGTTCAATTAAGTTCGCATTTGAGCGGTTTTATATTCACTTTTCCCTATAATGAAAACTGCGGATATAATCATACAGGCCCCTAAGATTTTTAGCAGACTCATTGTTTCTCCTAGAATGAGAATAGCTAAGGTTGCCGCAACAATTATTTCAAGAGTCGAAATCATAGCAGTATTGGTCGAGTCAATTCGCTTGAGTCCTGCGAAAAGACAAACGACACCAAAAACGGTTGAAAACAGCGCACAAACAACGATTGCTACCCATCCGGATAAAGCCGTTGGCAACTCTAAACCCTGAATGGCCACAAGCACGCCGTACACAAGGGTGGTCGAAATAAAAATTATCGCAGAAGACGGAACAGGCCCGGCTTTTCGAATACTTAAACTGCCGAATGTAAAATAGACTGAATAAATAACAGCGGTTGTAATCGCAAGAACAATCCCAAGGTGCTGCCCACCCCAATCTAATCCAGTTGTCACGACAACTCCCACGAGAGTCAGAAATAATGCCACAACTTTTTGATTTGTAATAGGCTGCTTGAGAAAAAGGGATGAAAGCAGCGTAACAAGCGCAGGATACATATAAGCAATAACGATTACGAGATTAACGGGAGCTAAAGTCAGAGCCGTGTAGAAAGAAAAATTTAATCCTGCAAAACAAAGTCCACCGATTAGAACCAGTGAAACCAACAACCGACCACGAGGCCATTGAAGACCTTTAAATACCATTATCAAAGTTATAACCGTTGCAGCAATCGCAAACCGAATGAAAAGAAAAGTGTTCGGGTTTGCGCCTGCATCATAGGCAATACGGGCGAAAATCGGACTTGTTGCAAAGCTTGTAGCAGCTACAACAATTTGAAATATGCCAATCAAACGATCCATAGGTTTTTACAGCTGCGGAAGTAAATTTTTTAACAAACCAATTAGTTGAAAATTTACGGATAATTTACCGCAGTAACTTTGTCAACAGCAAAAGAAGAAATGAGAATGGTCTGATTCAAGATGCCATCAGCCAACAAATGGTACTTTGAAGCGGCAACAAAATATTATGGCAACTTAAATCGTTCTCTTTGTAATAATATCTCCATTCTCCCAATATAACCTCAAATTGCGATACAACAAGAGAAATCCAACTATCAAAATTATTGAAATTATTGCATATACCAAATGGATACATGCAACCTATTGCATATTCAAACCCGATGCTAATTTTTAGAGTTGAAAAATAGGGCTTTTCGCAAATGAAAAGGGCAAATACATGAACCTGGATTCGCTCTTTGGGTCCAGTGCGTCAATCGCGTTTACGCAACATACCGTATTGCCTTCTCCGCCAAGTCACACGGTCGGCAACCCGAGTAGGCGATTTCAGAGCTCAATAGCCGGCCGCCACCGCTTCGTCGCCTCCCTTATGAAAAGCCGACGCATGTCTTGGGATCACGGTTAATCGCTAATCATTACCATGCAGGAGACTTTCACCCCCTACTCCTTGCCGGCTTTTATCCGCGGTTTCAATTTGATCCTGCACTCTTCAAAATTGGCGTTGGTGACATTGGCCGCACATGATGGGGCCTCTGGTGTATCCTTTGATTGTCGCTCGTTTATGGCATCTTTTGCACTGCAGATGGAATGCTTTTGTAATTGCGATCGGATTGGCATCTGCTTTTAGTTGATGACATTGAATACATTTTTGCTCTTCTGCTTCTTCACTGGCGCCGAATTCATCATAGTCGTGGTGACACCGCTGGCAGGAGATTTGTTCTTCATGTATCAGGTGTGGAAATCGTACCGGCGGTCGCCTCAGCGCATCTGATTTCAAGACTTCCAGTATCATCATTTCGTCCTGAGCAGCGGCAGGGAATAAACCTGAAAAAAATAGGATCAAACAAATCGCATATAAAAGATATTTCATCTGGCCCTCATGAAAAATGGTTCTTTTGATGACATGAATATTAATTCAGATCCGGTTTAAGGCGCTCGGGAACCACCATCATTTCACATACCAGTTCTTTAAAAGACCGAACCGCGATACCCAATTCATATTTTTTTCCCAAATCACTGATCTGGTCATAACAATTGTGACATGGAGCGATGACGAGTTTGGCGTTCGTGGCTTTGATCTGTTCAGCTTTGACCCGCCCGGCGATCATTCTCCCCGGCTTGAATTTCGGGCCCATGGGCATAATGCCGCCGCCACCGCCACAGCAATGGTTATGTTCACGGTTGGGTGACATGTCCCTAAAATCTTCGGCAATGAAGGATATGATTTCCCGCGCCTCCCACCACATACCGCCGTTGCGGGATATATTGCAGGGATCCTGATAAGTCACCGGTTCTTTTAACCTTTTTTCCGGATCGATTTGAATTTTTCCGTCTCTTAAGTATTCGTAAAGGAGCCGGACAAAATGAACGATTTCGACCGGCGGTTTTCCATCCGTATAACCGGCCAGGTAGGGGCCTTCAAAGGCCAGCGAACGATATGCGTGGCCGCATTCTGTAATGAGTATTTTCTGAACCCCCAGTTCCATCGCCCTGTTGTAGACATTGTTGACCGCTTGGCCGGCCAATTGTCTGTCCCCGGCAAACATGGGCAAATTGGTGCAATCCCACCCAAAGGATGGGATCGTCCAGCTTTCCCCGGCAAGCGCAAAAATCATGGCTGCATCTCCGATATCCTGGGGATAATAAACCGCCTCGCGCGGGTTGATGGTATACATGTACCTGGCGCCAGGTTTGTCAATGGGAATTTGAAGACCTTTTACCACTTCCTGGTTTTCTTCTGCCATCCACTCACAGACATCAATGAGTTCTTCTGCCGGCAGTCCCATGTGGTTGCCGGTATTTTTGTGGTTTTCAGTAAACTCAACAAGTGTCTCTGGGGTAAATCCCTGTGAGTGACAAATACTCCTGCCGATGGCCATCATGGTAGCAATGTCAATTCCGAAAGGACAATATAGAGAGCAGCGTTTGCACATGGTGCATTGAAACCACAGGATTTCATAGCACGTTTCTAAGAATTTAAAGTCGACACGACCCTTTTTTTCGATCATTTTGCCCAGAGTCTGCTGGACTTTGTAAGCTGGACTTAATTTTGGATTTTTATCATGGGCAAGATAGTAAAAACAGCTTTCGGCACATAATCCGCATCCGGAACAAATTTTCAGCCAGGCTCTGATTCTTGCTGAATCGTTTAACTCCAAAAGAGATTGGATTTCTTTGGTATTAACTGATTTTGTCTTTGTCATTTGTGGTTTCCTTACCAATCTACCAGGAACGCGCACCGCGTCTGCCGCCCATCTCAAAACCGATAAAAACGCGGGTAAAGAAAAACAAAAATGCATGGCCCAGTTTCGTAAATGGGATCATCACCAACAGCAGTTCGCCTGAAAGCATATGAAGGATGAGTAAGGTTTCATAATGCCCCCATTGGTGATACGCCAAAAATCCGGTTAAAAAGGGAAGCATTGTCATGCCAAGGAGCGCATAATCCCAAAAACGGGTGAGAATTCGGACCTCGGGTCGGACGAATCTACGGACCAGCAAAAATATACCGCAAAAAATGAGTGCCACGGTTAGCATATCTGCCAGCCAATTGGGGATTGACCACAGTTTTAAATTTAGATTTTCATCCCATAAGATATTATGAGCATTTAAAAATAGAGGTATCGCGATCAAACAGATATGAAACAGAAAAACCACAAAGGCAAACATCGGCTGCCGACGGGTTGACGCACTGACCCAGGGCACCATCCAATAAAAGATGGATTTCAGCCCCCAGCCCCAATCGACGTGATTGTAAACGACTTTATCTTTTACCCGACTGAGTTGATAAAGAGAGGTCACCCGGATGGCGATGCCACCGAAAAACAGGGTAAATGCAATCCATACTGCCGGACCGCTCAATAATTCATACATAACCGATACATCTCCAGCATGTCGTTTAAGTAGATGCCCGTTTTGCCTGTAAAATGATTTTATTGATTTTTTTTTCTAAATCCACCTATGCATCAATGGATAAAAGGCCGATGAGTTCCATAAAATGTTCCAATGCGTAATGGGCAGCTGCTTTGAAAAACACTTCTGCCATATGATATTATTGCAGTAAAATGGTTACATGGCCCTTTTTGGGCTCCGTTTTGCCTTTAATCTGATACACGAGTTTTAAGGGGGGGGGTTATAGGGGCGGTTTCAAAACTCCTATTTTCGCCTGTTTGCAACTTTTGTAACATGCGCCTGCTTCACTAAATCTTAAAAACGGGTTAAAGCCCTTAAATAATACAAGATTCCATGCCCTCTCAGCGAGACGCCAAGCGCTTTTAAATAAAAAAATACATTGGCTCTATAAATACTTTTGAAACCGCTTCTATCGGGTGCCCTCTTTACGGCCCATCCTTTACCACCAATTCGTTATTCCGCCAAGTTGTAAAAGGCGATTGAAAAGGTGACGGGTGGCCATCGAACAGTGTGATAACTGTTTCATGGATAAACGACCTGACTTATAATTGTCAAGAGTCTCCTGCCTATAAACTTAAGGTTATTTTTGTTTTGGAACCCGTTTTTGGGTCCATCGGTGTTTGGATCGTTTTTTAGCTTGGCTTAGCTGATCTGGTTGGGAACGGGTTATAATCGAAAGTTGTGCTGGAAAGAATGAAAACCGGTTTTGGTTACTGTTTAGATGCGACAATATGCGAGGCAATTCGTTTTGCCAAATCACCGATATGGCGGTCGTCTGTTCCGCAACATCCCCCCAGAATTTTTAAACCCATTTTAATATAAAGATCCGCTATTGATTTGCCAAAAATTTCAGGCTTTTCTCCCACAAGCGCCTCGCTGTTATCGAGTTCTTCGGGTTTAAGCGCCGCTGTATTGGCCAGCAATCCTGTTACACGTTTTCTAACGAGGGGTGATGAATTGACATGGTGCATTAGTGCGGCTTTGAAAATAGAAGCATGCGTGCAGTTGGCCATATAAGTCAATGGTCTTGGATATACATTGGCATCGATTGTGGATATCGCATCTTTCAAAGGCGTGCCGTCAAGCATTGTACCTTCAGGGCGTAATACAAAGCTGATAATGTAGGGTCTGCCGGTAGCGGCAAGTGCAGATGCAAGGCCGATTGACTCGCTTAGTGCTGGTAAAGTAGCAGCCAGGAGAAAATCTACTCCTGTTTTTGCGAGTATAGTTGCCTGCCATGAGTGAAATTTCTCAGCATCAGCAGCTGTAAGGGCTTCGGTCTGATTATAGGCGTCTCCACGACAACTCATCAAACCACAAATGATAACCTTTTGAGAGTAATCACCATAATCATTCCGTATTGCATTAAGAAACCGGAAATTATCACCATTCACATCTTTTTTTTCGTAACCAGCTAATGCAATACGTTCCTGACTGGCTCGCCAGGTTGGGGTAGAAAGGATGAGAGGCAGGTCATATTTGAAGCCAATATCCAGATACTGGCGATAGATTGCGGAGAGGGCGGAACTCTTCTCCTCATCATAAATAAATGCTGAATTAACGATATTGGGATCAAGCTCGAATTTACTGTTTCGGCGCAGGCGCTCAATAACGGCTCCTTCACCAAGGATGCATTGAGACCGCTGGAATATATCGGGAAAAGAAGTATGATTCATTTTTGAATGTGATCTCCATAAGATGCCTAACAAAGTGCCCCCGGTTAATTATTAAAATTGATGAAAAATCATCAATTGGTTGGTATCATAGTAGATAATCATAGCTTAGGGTTCGCGCAAACACCGGAAAAAATTAGGCGTGGCAATCAAGATTGACCACGCCTATTTTTTCCCATGTTTTTATATATTTTACAACTTTATAATGCTAAAAACGGCAATGTTTAAAGCATAAGAAATGCGATCTCACTAAGCACAGAGAGTTCCTTCTTTAAATTCCTTTACGATACTTTCCCTAAAATCAGGAGTGTCTTCGTAATTATGAACTTTCGTTCCATGCTGAACCACCGCTTCTAACAACTCCTGTTTTGTATCAGCTGAAAGAGCGACGGAGCATTTCACATCACCCGGGTAGTCTCTACAATCAATAAAATATCGTTCCATGATTACATTCCTCCCTATTGGATAGCGTCCATCCATTACGAGCCCTTTTTATCCTGCTCGGCGTTCTATTGGGGGTTTAGCATATACGCCTTCCTATCCCGTTTTGCGGAAACCGCAAACCCTTATGCGGCCTTGATCAGGACAAAACCTTGCGCGTTTCTGAACTGGACACCATTCGTATTTATTTTAAAGCTATGGATAGACAGGGTTCTGTCTGAATAAAATAATACCACATTGTGGCATGTCAAATATTATAGAATATGCGGGCCATCTTCAGATTGGTTACCACAACGCGCCCTATCGCCTTCCCCACCAAATCACAAAGTTGACCACCCGAAACAGGTTCTTTCAAAGCTCAAGAGCCAGGCCTGTGGAACATCCCGGTTCATCGGGGCACGCCCCTTGTCAACGCCTTGGCCGCCTCCCTTACGGGAAGTCGACGGATGACCCGGGGCACGGGTAGTTGCTATCCATTACCATGCGGGGAAATTTCATCCCCTACTCTTTGCTGGCTTTTATCGGCCTTTTCGATCTGACTCTTTTATTTTACACATCGTCCACAGGCTGTTTATTTAAAAAGTAGAATAAGGATATCCCCCTGCGACTCTCCTGATTTTTCCATATTAAGGACTGTTGTTACTATTCTATATAGAAGGGGGGTTCAGATTAGATCCCTTTACAAGCGCCTGTTTTTCCGGGAGATTATCAATGTCTCAAGTATCCTTTCCTCTTAACGAGGGTTAACCTCATAGCCGGTTTCTTCAGGCTCGTCATCACTCATTTCACCAGGAAAGCCCGTACCTAAAATCCGGACGTCGCAGGCATCTTCCAAACGTTTAATGATATTGGGAGAGAATTCTCTCGGCCCGTAGCGATCCTGACCATCTTTGAATATTTTTAGCAACAGGGGCGATATTTCCAAGGGAACATGATAGACTTTTGATAGCTTATCAAAGAGTCCCACATCTTTTACCACCAGATCCATCGTAAAATTGATATCGCGGCTGCCATTTAGAATCACCTGGGATTCTGTTTCATGAACAAAGGAATTTCCGGAAGAAATTCGAATGGCCTCATAGGTAGTGTTCATATCCATGCCGGCTTTTTCCGCGACGACAAATGCCTCGGCCAGTGCAGCAAGGTGTACTGAACATAGGTAGTTGGTTACAACTTTCAGCACCGATGCCGAGCCTATCGGGCCGGTATGCAAAATGCGACGCCCCATGGTTGTCAAAATGGGAAGAACGCGTTCAAACACGTCACGTTTACCACCGGCAAAAATAGAGATATTCCCGCTGGCAGCACGGTGACAACCGCCTGATACCGGACAGTCCATAGCCATCGCACCTTTTTCTTCAACGATATTGGCCAGGCGAATGACTTCCGACTCGTCTGTAGTACTCATTTCGAGCCAGATTTTTGCTTCGCCAAGACCCGCGATGATTCCATCTTCACTTTCCATTACCGCAGAACAAATCGTCGGTGAAGGTAAGCAGGTAATAATCAGATCAACCGTCTCTGCCATTTCTTTGGGTGAGGCCGCGCTGGTGGCCCCCCGGTCAACGAATAACCGGACCCGTGTATCGTCTAGATCACGTACGGTAAGATCATATCCCTTACGCAATAAGCTGCCGGCTAACTTACTGCCAACATTTCCAAGGCCGATAAAACCGATTTTCATGATGCCTCCTCAATCAAAACCAATTTTTTCACGATTAAAAAGTGCCAATCATATTAATCCACAAGTAAACTAAGCGCCTTTAGAATCGGGTCAAAGTGCAGGTTGACATGTTTGTACACCTTGTCGTTGAGTTGATTATAAAACTTTGTATTTTTCCGAATGGGACTAAATTCATCATCTTTGCGAACCATCTTCTCTACCGCTTCTTCATAGGAATCGAAAGCGCCGACGGCCATACCCGCATTGATGACACAACCGACGGATGCTGAGCCTTTCGTCTGATTGCGACGGGTCGGCACGCCGAATATATCTGCGAAAATTTGCATGAATACATTACTATTGGCTCCTCCACCTGAAATGATCAGGTAATTGAGTGGCGTATTCAGCGCTCGATTCATTTTTTCCATATGATTTTTCACAGTGAATGAGATGCCTTCTAAAATAGACCGATAAATATGCGCCCGGGTATGACGCCCGTCAAATCCAAACATCACGCCTTTACGATACACCGCTGTCGCAGGAGGGGCCCAGTCATGAACCGTCATCAGTCCTTCACAACCGGCCGGGATTTTTTCCGCCTCGCGGTTGAATAATTCTTCAATGGTTATTCCTTTGCGTTGTGCTTCATTGATGATGCCTTCACCAAATTGATCGCAAAACCAGCTGATGGTCCACATACCCAGCCGAACGCCTATGCTTTCATACAAGTAACGCCCTGGAACAGATGCCTGAAATACCCAGAAGTTTTTTGCATCTTTCATATGCTCATGGCCATGCACCAAAGCGCCGATATACGTTCCCAAAGAAATAAGTCCGATACCCGGCTCCAAAGAACCGGCACCTAACGCTTCCACCGCCTTATCATGAGCTGTGGCAACAACCGGCATACCTGCCCGGACACCGATAAGGCCGGCCACTTCATGGGTCACATACCCAAGGATAGCCCCTGGTTGCACCACATCAAACAGCATGTCGCGAGGCACGTTGCACTGTTTGATAAGTTCCGCGTCCGTACTCCAATCCAAGGTGTCATCATCCATTGGCCACCAGCCGATATAGTTGGCACAAGTATCTTTAAACTCGCCTGTCAGACAATGGGTGATGTAACCGGAGGCGGTTGTTACATATCGAACATCGCCATAGGCGGCTCGATGTTCATAGGGTGTATTAAGACGTTTATCCATCCAGTTAATCACCGGATGGGCCAGTTCGCCGTTTCCTTTAAGCAGCACACGGCAACAACGGATGATGCAGATTCCCATGGACAGAATATCGTCCACATCTCCACCCACGTCATGATTAAACCGCTTCATCACGTGATGAAAGGCCATTTTAAGCGCATCCCAAAGGTCGTCATCCGGATGTTCTGCCAGTTGCGGTGCCGGAATATTCATTTTGCGCAAAGGGTGGCCGCCTTCACAAACGATATTGCCATCAAGATCTGATATGATCACCTTGGCGCTTTGGGTTCCGACATCCACCCCCATTAGAAATTTTCTGCTCATACCTGGTTTCCGTTGATAGTCGTCAATACAAATCCGGCATATTGCCGGGATTCCATAATCCATTCGGATCAAGTTGTTGTTTTACGCGATGAATCATTTTCAACCGTTCGGGTAAAGGAATGGATCGGAATAGCTTTTTCTTGATTTTCCCAACGCCATGTTCTGTAACTACATTCCCGCCTATTGCACTGATTTTTTTTGCCCAATCTTCTATAAGTGTCCTTCCTACGTCAAATTGCTTACCATCATGTGGCAATATATTAACATGAAGATGCTTGTCAGCGGCATGACCGAAAATAGCGGCTTTGAGCCCATAGGCTTGCAGGTCCTTTCCGTACATCTCAAGCATTTCAGACAAGGAACCGTTATTAAGGCGCATGTCCGTCCCGAGTGTGGTTATCCGGGGATCTACCTGTCTTGCCTTATCGATAAAATGATGGATTGATTCCAGGGCGGCATGGTGGAAAAGGCGAAGCCGCTCGATCTCGATCTCGCCGCAGAAAGCCCAGGTGGTACCCGGATCGCTGTCATGTTCGACGGCTGTTTCCAGTAGCCACTTCGATAGTGCCTCAACCCCTTCAGCGCTGTTGCCATGGATTTCCAGGACCACCGCTGCTGCGAGCCGGGTATCCCAATCTGGAACTGCCTTCAAACGGCTGTTCACTTGTTTATATTCCCGGATACACTCAAGTGTGGTTTGATCCATAAACTCAATCGCCACGATGTCAGTGTCCGCTTTTTTTATTTGGCTTTCATCTATTGTTTGAATAAAATCTACGGCCTGGGACTGGGTCTCAAAAAAAAAGACAATGCCCCATAGCTCACGAGGAAGTGCCTGCAGGGATAAAGTCAGTTCAGTGATCACGCCCAACATCCCTTCGCTGCCCAGGTACAGATCCATCAGATCATTTGGTGAACCCGGCTGAATGCTTGTCGGTTCCACTCGAATTTTATTCCCTCCCGGTAATGGGCAGATACCTTGTGAAAAAACAAACTGACCGCGCGTGATTGAATGAATTTCTCCATTCACATCAACCATGCGCATACTCTTGATATGGTAACATGGCGGCCCATAATGGTGTGCACAGATGCCCCGACTATTGTTGGCGGCAATGCCACCGATGGATGCTGATCTTTCGGATGGATCAGGCGGCCAGAACTGTCTATCGGCTTCGTTAAAGGCTTTAAGTGCGCTGAGCGCGTTTTTATCCCAGCTAACACTGTCAAAACGGCCGTTATAAAGCTGTTGATCCAGTTCCGACAAGCTGATCCCCGGTTGAACCCGTATGGAGAACTTACCCTCTTGATCGAGTTCCAACCCGATTACTTTCGTCATTTTCGACAGGTTCAGCAGATGTCCGCAAGTGGGCACTGCTCCACCCGTTATGCCGGTCCGGCTGCCTTGAACGGTAATCGGCGTATGCTGTTTCAACAGAGTTTTGACAATAGCCAGAATTTCTGCTTCGTTTTTTGGAAATGATATGCTCTCAGCCATTCCTGAGGTTCGGGACTCATCTTGTAAATAGTCTCGGTGCCTCTCTTTTAATGGCTGAATTAAGTTGCCCGGCTTCTCTACTTTCATGATGTCTCAAGCCTCGATCCGCACTTGTTATAAAGTCCCTTTTTGGGCTTTTTCGGTCGTGATCACCTTTCCCAGTTCAGAAAGAACCGAAAGCAGATCACCAACAATGCCGACATCCGCCACTTGAAAAATCGGCGCGTTTTTGTCGGTGTTGATGGCCACGATAAACTCACTGCTGTTAATCCCCACACTAAAAACAGCTGTGCCGGAAACGCCTGCCACAATACAAAGCTTTGGCGATATGATCAATCCCGATGTACCGATCATTCGGTTCATATCGGTCCAGGCATTCATCACCACCGGACGGCTGGCACCCAGCTCGGCGCCAATACTGTTCGCGATGCCCTGTAAAACATTCACGGTTTTTTTGCTGTTCGCTCCTTGACCGACTACGAGCACCAGACTCGCATCGGCCAGTCCGTCATCGGATTGATCCGGAATCGTCAAGATCTCTTTTCTCCAATGGTATCGAGGCGGGTTTGATGTGAATATTTCCATTTTTGAAAGTTCACACGGGGTCATCTTTGCCGGACGACATGCTTGTTTTGCCACTGACAGACAATAGGGGGGATGTTCAAGAACAAATCGTGCCGATAGATGGTTCCCATACACTGGTTTTAATACCTCAAGTTTGCCGGATACCAAATTGCAGTCTTCGACCTGCAAGCAGGAATTACCGTCAAGACGATAGGCGAGGCGAGTTGCCAGTTCGGCGCTTAATCCATCACTGGCAAACACCAGCAGATCGACCGGATCTTGACGCATTAAATGCAGCAGCAATTGCAGATAGGACTCCGGCAAATGGGCATGTTCCACCGCTATTAGTTTAACACCCGACAAAGAGCGGTCAATTTCAGGGAATAATTCAGGAGGTGTATCCTGGAAAAAAAACCACAGTTCCAGACTGGAAAACGTCGTCACTATATTGTTCAGCATTGCGTTGATTTCACCGGCTTGCTGTCGTAATGATATACTGTCAGCGGATAGTACAAGTGCGGCTTTCATGATGTAAACACCTCTTTGAGGTATTCATCATAGAGGCACTTGGCCAGTTCTCGGGCATTTTTGCCCTCCAGAAAAACACAGGGCCGGGTTGCCTGCGGCCGCTGTAAATCGATAAGAGTTTTACCGTTGTCGATCAATGTATCATTATCGAGCCCAAGCTCGGTGTTTGATAAAACAGTCACCCGCTTCTTTTTAGCATTTAATTTCTGTTTCAGGGTCGGGACACGCAGATAGGGGGAATCTAGACTATGGCCTGTGATCAACACCACCGGCAGCTTGACAGTTTGCACCAAGGTTGCCCCATCAATCCGGCTGGTTACTTTGAGGCAGTCAGGTGACCCGGCCATAACAACCTTTGTGACCTCTCGAATGCAGGGCCATCCCAACCGTTCGGCAACGAGGAATCCGGTTTGACGATTGTCACCTTCCCCTCCTTGCATGCCCAGGAACACGAGTTGATGCCCTTTCCGTTTGATGTATGTTGAAATCAAATGGGAGATGGCTAAAGAATTAAATCTCAGGTCGATCCCCTTGTCGCACTCAATTCGCACGACATGGTGGTAACCGATAGCAGTTAATTGTTTGAGAAAGAGGTCGCTCTTTCGATCATCCACGGTTAACGCGGTGGGCTCTACGGTGCCCGATACGTTTTTTGATGTTCCGGAAAGCTTGAGCGCCATTTCCAATGCGCTTTCGTCAAAACAGTTGAAAACGCGTCTGACAAAACTCGTATCGACAAAATGCCGCTCATCCCATACCCAATCCTTCTCGGACAGTCTGCCGTAATCCGCTATGGTTTTAAAACAGACCGCAATTTTCATTGTTCTACCGGGTAAATGGTCCCGCTGTTCATGATGCCATTCGGATCGAACTGATCCTTTAACCCTTTCAAAATATAATATGCCGAACCATGCTCTTCCTGGGTCCAGGGTGCTCGGTATTTACCGATACCGTGATGGTGCACCATCGAGCCTCCAGCCTTTAGGGTTTCTTCAACAACCAAAGCGTTTAGCGGGACATGATACTTATTGATTTCTTCTTCCGGTTTACAGTCCACTACATCGTAGTCATACACAAAGTATAAATTGGTTCCGGTTTGATAACTGTGTGAAGAGTGGCCTCCCAGCATGGTCAAATCATCGATATGGGGAAATTCCTCGCGAATCCGCTTGAGGGCATTTTCGTAGATGGTGTGGATGCAATCCCAATTGCCCGAAACTTCAGTGGTGAATCCGATATGAAGATTTTTCCGAATGAGCTCACGCTCTTCAATAATTTTTTCCGGGCCCCAGTTTAAATGATTAAACCAGTTCTCAATGATTTTGCTATCAATTGGCCGGCACTCGTCATATTTTCCTACAATCTCGGCAATACCGTCGACCGTGGCCCTGGCGATGCGCTCATTCCCTTCCGCCATGTACAGCAAAACGCATTTATCCGCTGCAAACTGGTCGAAGCTGTGCTGAGCACCATCTTCCGCATCATAGAGTCGCGCAACAGAAGGACGATATCCGGCAACCATGACTTCGCGCAGAATCTCGAAACCGGTTTTCATGTTATCCAATGCCCAAGCAAGAAACTGATTGTTTTTAGGGTCATACCTGTAAATTTTAACCGTCACTTCAGTGATATAGCACAGTGCTCCCTCGCTACCGATAATCACATGGCGGATGTCCGGACCGCATGCTCGGCGGGGAACATTTTTAATTCGAATGATCTCACCATTCGGAAAGACGGCTTCCAGACCGATGACCATATCTTCGATGCCACCATAAAGGGTAGAGAACTGACCAATACTGCGGGTGGCAACCAGTCCTCCCATGTGGGCCAGCGGCTTGGATTGGGGGGAATGACCGGTCGTGTAACCTTGCTCGCGGAGGCGGTCTTCCAACTCACCCAGATTAACCCCACATTGGACGGTTGCCAGCATATTCGTGGGATCAATCTTAATGATTTGATTCATTTGTGAACCATCAAGAACTACTGAATTTTCAACAATGGTTTCCAGACCTCCCTCTGTGGCGGTTCCCCCGGTACGGGCAACGGAATTGATTTTATTTTCGTTTAAGAATTTCAAAACATCGGAGACCTGCTTCGTGTCTGCAAGTTTCACCACGGCCGCAGGAACAGGGGTAGCATAAACACCAAAAATCGTTTCAAATTTTTTATAGCGGTCATGGCTGTTTTCCTTTAATACCCGCTCATCAGTAATCACACGTTCCGGACCCACCATGTTTTTTAGATGGCCGACAATCGCTTCCCGGGTTAATGCCATGATGATTCCTTTTTATCAGTTGTGATTAACAAAAAGTCACATTTGAACGATTATCGGCATGTCTACCGAACCATGTAGCCCCCGTCAACGACGAGTAAGTGACCATTTACATAGTCAGAGGCGCTACTGGCCAAAAACACGGCAGCTCCCATCAAATCCTGTCGCTCACCCCAACGATTGGTCGGAATATGCTCCAGTATTTTTCGGTTGGTTTCCGGATTGCTCCTGGTTGTTGCTGTGAGTTCGGTCGCATAATATCCCGGAGCAATCCCATTTACCTGAATGTTGTATGGTGCAAGTTCATCGCAATAGGCTTTTGTAAAACCCGCAAGACCATGTTTTGTAGATGCATAGGCCGGGGACAATTGCCCCCCAAGAAATGAGAAAACTGAACAGATGTTGATAATTTTACCACTTTTCTGAGGAATCATAAACTTGGATGCTTCAAAACTGAGTTCAAAGGCGGCTGTCAAATTAATGCTCACCATCTTGTCCCATTGTTCTCTGCCAAATCTCTCAACTTCCGCCAAAATGGAGATTCCGGCGCTATTTACTAGAATATCAATAGAACCCAATTTTTCAACACAGGTTTCGATAATTATCTTGGGGTTACCCTCCTCTGAAATATCAGTTTGCATATATTCATAACCAACGCCTTCCGTTTCGATAAGGTCCTTGGTTGTGCCTTCATCATCAAGAATACTGGGAACAAACAGGTTAGCACCCGCTTTGGCCAGCGCCAATGCGAATGCTTGCCCAAGTCCGGTATTACCACCTGTTACAATGGCGTTTTTACCTTTCAATGAGAAAAAGTCCAGTGTGAAATCTTGAATGCCCATCTTGTTCCCTTCTTGGTATTTTCTATTAGGCCTGTTTTTTTGCTACCCTGAATCTATAGAATCTGAAACACCCATGTCCAACCTGCTTTGTTTCTGAATCTGTATTCCCTCTATGGGTCGAGGTGGAATCTTCTATTCTTAAAAAAATATCGCTTTGGACCGTCAGCCCGATTTATGATATGATAACATGTTTTAGAATATGCGAGTCTCAAAGGTCTTGACGGAGTCTGATCCTGCATCACGTATCATAACCCCTTTACGGAAATTAAAGCAAATCCTCCCCAATCCCGATATTTCATTTGTTGGGCACCTGTTTTTAGGTATTTTGATATTTGAATACAAATTCGATAAAATACATTTTACAACATTACAATGTTGCAAATTTTTTTTATACACCTCACTTGTGTAACTCTGTGCAAGAATTTTTTCAACTGGCTATCCCTCCGCCACCTTTTCGAGCTCATCCAATCTATCAGGCTCTGAAACAGCAATGTCCACAAGGCCCATAGGGATGGAACTCTGCTCGCACATCACTCTAATTTCTTTCTCCTTATCGCTGAATTCCATTATTTCTCGAATGGCCTCGATGTATTCGAGCATCTCATCTGCCGGAATTTCTTCCAGCAAAGGCCCTCCAGCCTCTTTCTTTTTCCGTGCGGCCGCCTCTTCCTCCAGTCTTTGTTTTTCCTTTAGCTCCGCTTCCATTGCCTGTTTGACACCATTAATCACATCCGGGTCAACTTTCGCCATCTCGATTATCAGTTTTTCGGAGACATTATTCGTAAAAAGGTGCTTCACCTTTTCCTCGTTGGACTTGCCCTTTACCGCCTCGAGCAGGATTGCTGCTCTTGTCCGCTCTGCGCGTTCCTTTTTCATTTCAATGTTCACCTGTTCCAACTTCTCACCGGTAATGTCCAACACCTTGGTGATAACTTCGGGAGCCACTTGTTCCTCATTAAGTAATCGGATACCGTCATCGTCGGGCAGACCTTTTGCTTTGGCAATGAGCAGGTCGAGTTTTTTCTTCTCAACAATCCGTATCACGTCCGGTCTGCGCTCGGATTCTTTAAGTTTTGGCCACGTCTTTCCGATGTCGCCGATGATATTATTCGTTGCAAAATAAGGGTCAGCCACGTCCTCGAGTGTAAGTGCCACCATTGCAGTGTTGAAATCCTTCATCAGGGGCCTTCCGACTTTGAGCATCTCATCCATTGCCCATCTCAATTGAAGCATATTGCCACCATGCCGCGAAACATTATAACCCGAATTGTCAAGTTCACCCGCAATCCGTTGAATCGATGCTTCCAGGTTTTCCCCTGAGATGTCCTGCGAATCGAGCTCGAGGATATTCTCCTCGATTAACAGCCAGAGAGGTTTTTTTTCAGTTGCGTCGCTTGTCATCATTTTCCAATCTCCTTTTTAATGATTTATATCGATAATTAATCAACGGTGCTTTTCTGCCGATTCCGATGTCCACCAGTTTAAATAAAATCCCAAAATACGCTAATGAATTCGACGTTCAAAGCCTCCACGTATAATTGGATTCAAGTTGAGTCCTAAATTTACCTTCCAAACTTCCCGGGTTTCAAGCATCAACCCGGTTTTAGTGGGTGCTTTATCTCTGTATTATTTCGGCAAACTCATTATGTAGATTTCCGACTGTCGGGAGACGGATGCTGGCAATATATTTGAAGACATCGTATTTTTATCTATTTTTATCTTTGAGCGATTTCTTTTCGGGGATCGGTTCGCCTTTTTTCACCTCCTTTTCCACATCCATGACACAGACCAGTCTTAAGCGCTATTTGAGCGTTTTTGAATCTCAATTAGTATTCACTCATCTTTCCATAGCTTGTCGACAACGGGAAAGTATACTCAACACCTCGAATGGTTCTTCAATCAGCGGAAAGGTCGGCACCCCCCTGGGCTCCAGAAATGCTTTGGCCGCGTCCATGTATTTCTTTTCAGCCGAGAAGGTGACATACAATGGTTTTTCCGGGTAGCGTTTAGCCAGATCAACGATAAAATCTAACGGCGGCACACCCGTTTCATCAGTGAGCATCAATATCATTACAACGGCATCGATGTTGGCGTCTTTCAGCACCGCCTCAGTTCCCTCCCGGTAACCAAACTCCACACCATTGGCCATGGCGGCCGGCCAGATGTCCACAGGGTTCCGCATGCGTATATAGGGCGGGCTCATGTCCTGAAGATATTGCCGGGTTTTTTCTTCCAAATCCGGTACTTGCAACCCCCACCGCCGGCGGCAAAGATCCGTCATACAAACCAGCATGGCTCCGGATGGCGCTAAAAAGCTCACCCGGTTTCCCCTGGGCAATGGCATGGCTGATATCGCTTTGGCAGCCAGGAAAAGATGAGAGTAATCAAGGATTCTGACCACACCCGCCTGTTTCAAGGCACCATCTATGATGCGGTCGTCTGATGCCAGGGCTGCTGTATGCGCCACAGCGGCATTGGCGCCTTCGGCAGTGGCCCCACCTTTGAGAAGAATCACTGGTTTGGATCGGGTCACCTCGCTGGCCACTTCCAGAAAGCGCCTCGGCTTTTTAAAGCTTTCCAGATACATAAAGATGGCCTTGGTTTCCGGATCCTGAGCGTAATACTCAAGCAGTTCAGTTTCTTCTACATCCAGTTTGTTACCTATGCCTACCACCCTCGCGACGCCAAAGTGTTCACCGGTCTTGATATAGCGCATGGTATGGGTGGCAAAATTCCCAGTCTGGGCGATATAGGATATATTGCCCCGGGGTATTTTCCCAAGGGGAAAAAAGCTGGAAGTAAACTTGTGAGGTGTAGACGTATGTCCGGATGTATTAGGTCCAATGACCCTGACGCCCGTATCCTGAATTGCCTTTATTGTTTCTTCTTGTAGCGTTTCACCCTGTTCGTCGACTTCAGAAAATCCGCCGGCTGCCAGTACCACAGCCTTGATACCTTTGGCGGCACAATCTCTGATTGTCTGAGAGGTGATTGCCGCCGGTAGGATTATGATGGCCAGATCAATACTGTCCGGCAAATCCTGGATGGAAGCATAGACCTTGTATCCCAGAATTTCGCCGCCTTTGGGATTCACCAGATACAGGTTGCCGCCAAACTCATTGGCAAGGATGTTTTGAATGACTTCGTTTCCCGCCTTGTGGGGAGTACTCGAAGCGCCGATAATGGCAACATTTTCCGGTTCGAAGAAGCTCGCCAGACCGCCGGTAACCATTTCAGGTTTTTTTTCCTCAGATTGCGGTTTTTCCAAAACCACTAGGGCATCCACCGCCACCGGATGTCCATTCCGGATGATCAATGGATTAACATCCAATTCCCGGATTGCGGGATGCTCAAGACCGATCTGTCCTAAAGCCTTCAGACAACGGCCGAGCATTTCCATATCAATCGCTTTAAGGCCACGAACACTTCCTAATAGTTTACGACCTCTGATTTCGCCGGTCATTTCTTGCACATCCCGGTCAGTTAACGGCGCCATCCGAAATGATACATCTGCCAGAGCCTCAGTGAAGATACCGCCAAGGCCGAACATCACGCAAGGGCCTAAGTGGAAGTCTCGGGTCATGCCGATTACCAGTTCACGAGAACCGGTCACCATTTCCTGGATCAGAATTTTACCGCCCAAATCCCGGGCTTTAAGAGACAGTCGTTCATAAGCTAGTTTGAGTTTAAACTTATCATTGATTCCCAACTCAATAAGTCCCTGCTCGGTTTTGTGGGCCGCTTCGGCGACACAGACTTTTAAAACTACCGGATAGCTGAATTGGTCCGCCGCTGCTTCGGCCTCGTCCAAATTTTCGATCAACGCTTCTTGGGTTGTCGGAATGCCGTATTCGGCCAAAATCTTTTTACTGTAATATTCATCCAAAACCTTTTGGTCGGCCGCAAGGGCCCCTGCAATGATTGTCTCAACTGTTTTCATAATGAACGATTCCTTCCCAACGCAAATTGCAGAACTAAAAAAATCGGTTTGCACTTTACCCTTGAGCTCCAGCATATGCCTGGTTTCACCTGGCCTGGCAATCTCAAAACTCAGAAAAAATGCAACATTGTAATGGCCATGTGAATCGTACCCATTTATCTCTCAAATGTCAAAATAACAGAAAAATTGAAGGCCCAAAATGAAATAACGGGATTGATCAACGGGGATTGGCCCACAGCAACATAAGGAATTATATCTAAAACGTTTGAATTTTGCGTTAAATAAGGCCTTGAATCTTACATTTCGTATGCTGAAAATATTTTTTTGTACTTCACGCGATATTTGATGAAAAATCAGATAGGTACCTTCAAACAACCACCAGAGACGATTTATAATAACTACGGCCTTTACCCGGTCGCCCGGCTTCATGATCTTTTTTAATTTATCCCTCCTGTCAGAATTATGTAAACCATTTCTTAGTGCTTGCCTCATCAATGTCGCCAATTGAGCACCAACGGAAAAACGGATGTCAAATAGACATACCCGCTTCTACCGTAATAGATAATCCAAGCGGTTGCTCTCATTCTGTATCACTCGATTCTCTTTTATATTGCCGTTTGCATTATCTTCTGATATTTTAACAAACATGTGGGACTTCCTGTTGGTATAGTCGACGTATAAATTGGGTCGACTCCTTATAAAAATATTGAAAAGAACGGGACGTCAGTCAGAAACACCCTCAATTTTTACAAGCCCAAAACAACAAGACCCCACCTCTCTTTCCGAGAAGGGGGGGTTTTACATTCAATCCATGGCATCCGCTTCTATTAAATAAGTGTAAGGTGCTTGATCAAATTGAATATTCTGCCGAATATATCTAAAAATGATTTTTTATTTTTACTGATTTAGAGCTTAACACATTGTCCGGTTTTTGGGATTTATGCGAGAGAGAAGAGGCGATCAATGTTTAAATTAAATTTTATGTCTGGATGATGATGATGCTGAGTTTCTGGGTCTTCTCAATATGCACTTTGTTGAAGTCAGGAACATACCGAGAGAAACAAAAAATAAGCCCGAAAATGTTGTGGAATACTTGGAGAATCACCCCGAAGTCGATATTGTGTTGTCAGATATTATGCTGTCCGGCATAAACGGTTGGAAGCTTCTTGAAAAAATCAAAGCGAGATTCCCTCTGCTTACTGTTATTATGGATTCTAGAAACCGAATGCATTCAAGCAAAAGCCTAATAGCATACCAACACCAGATTATTTTCTAGAAAAACCATTTAAGATGGCGCATTTGCTTGAAATCATAAATACCAACGGCAGGCAAAGACTATGAGAATTTTAATTGTTGACGATGAAATGGTAGCCTTGAATTCAGTCAGGCGTCTGCTTAAACGTCGTGGCTTTTCCAATGTGGAGACATGTGACAATGGCATGGATGCGATCAGGAGCATTAATAATAAAGATTTTGACATTGTTCTTCTTGACCTCCTAATGCCTGAAGTGGATGGTTTTAAGGTTCTTAAGTCCTCAAAACCTTTCAAACCGCAAACCGAGTTTATCCTTGTCACAGCAGTGGATGATATCTCTACAGCGGTCAAGGCTGTTCGTCACGGAGCTTACGATTATCTTGTTAAACCCGTGGATAACGAACGTCTCGTTTTATCCATTGAACGGGCCTACGAACATAAAGGTCTTCTTGTCGGAATGGCCGGAGCGCACACCGGAAGTAGAGCAGCTTCAATACCCGAGGCCTTCTCCGACCTTGTTACCCAGTGCTCCAGGATGGCGGAACTGCTTTCCTATGCAGCGGTCATGGCCCAAAGCCACAATCCTATTCTGATAAGCGGGGAGACAGGAACCGGCAAAGAGTTGCTGGCCCGCGGTATCCATCGTATTGATTCGCCTCCAGATGTCCCTTTTGTTGCGGTGGATGTACCTTCCATACCCGAGACGCTTTTCGAGAGCCAGTTTTTCGGGCATACAAAAGGGGCCTTTACAGGAGCTGACAAGGGGCACGCCGGTTTCTTCGAGCAAGCGGATGGCGGGACACTCTTTCTGGATGAAATCGGGGAGCTTCCGCTCAAACAGCAAGCCAAACTGTTACGAGTGCTGGAGGAAAAATCCATCCTCCGTATATCTGAAACGACCCCTATTTCTGTTGATGTTCGGATTATATCCGCCACAAACCAAGATCTGGACAAGGCCTGCCGGGAAGGCAGATTCAGGCTGGATCTATTGTACAGGCTGAATGCGGCTCACATCCATCTTCCTCCCCTTCGGGAAAGGGAGGGCGACATCCTCCTTTTAGCTTCCTATTTTCGAAAAAAAGCATGCGCAAAGCATAGAAAGGCTGTTAGCGATTTTAGTCCTGAGGCCATGGACATATTGGTCAACAAAGAATACCCGGGCAATGTCCGCGAGTTAATCCCTCTGGTGGAAAATGCAGTGTTGCTCGCTGATTCAGGACTAATTTTACCGCAGCATCTGGATAGGGAGTCTGTTTTAGTTCCTTCATTTGCCCGAACACTCTGCAGTCTAAAAGAAAACTCAAACATACATTTCGCTTTTGTGCTAGCCCATACCCAAGGAGACCGCAGAAAGGCCCAGATATTGGGTGTTTCGGTAAGACACATCCAGAGAAAGATCTGATGAAGAAAGACTCCCGCTGGAAGCCTCTCTTGAATGACATTTAGGTCGCATGTGAGCGCCAAAAAGGTCGTCAGGGCAGTTTATATTTTTATATCAAAAGGTTATGGTCTTATGCGACTCATGTTATCCGCTACATGGTTAAAACTCTCACGACCTTTTAGTCGGTCTCCTATCCATTCCTTTCCGTGTCCCTGAATTAAATAAACAACTTATTTACAAATAGTTAAGAGCATAATGGGTAACTGTGTCGCATGTGGCATACATTTTGCTGATCATACAATGCAGGTAAAGGGTCTCGGTTCATACCCATACCGGGAGTTAAACAAAAAGAGCTTGCAAATCAAGAAAAATCATCTCGAAATTTCAGTAATTATTGTATCCGAATTTAGCGATAAATAGATGATGAGAGAAATAATGCGAGAAGATTTGGATGGCTATGCAAAGCGACCGCTTACGCCCCAAAAAATGAAAGATCTGATCAACATTCTTTGTCAAAAGCGTGGAAAGCGTTCTGAGAACAACACCAAATCTGACTGGTTATCTAAATGTGGATGTTTGAAGTTGAAAAATGAAAAACGAGGTTAAGAGCAGCTTTAAAAACTCAGTGATACCAAAGGGGGGTGATTACAAAAAATATAATAGAAATCAAGGTCAAGTTGTACACATGGGTTCAATTTTCAAATTTTTAATCAATTAGGAGAAATAAGAAAATGAATAGAATAAAAAAAATAACACTTTTGTTCGTCTGTCAGTTTTTACTTTTTACCGGTATTGCGTTTGGAGATCATTACGATGAGATTTTTGCAAAACTCAAAAACGACACCCAGCATATAAAAAATGTCGCCGGGCTGGTCCTGAACGGGTATTATACAAAGAGAGAGACGCCCGCTTGTAAATACCACGTAAAAATGGGGGCCATGGGTTATCATTTCCGGAAAGATTGGAAGATGGACAAAACTTTTGATGCCACCGAACCCGAAGAACCGATTGTCGATACAAACGGAAATCTGGTCGGGGCGGAGTATGTCGTGTACGGGGATGTGGCAGCTGTTTCAATGCTCAATTATTTCCACATTGCCCATACGGATGGATCCGGAGAAGGCGATGTAAAAACCAATATGCCTACTTCTTTTGAACACAAGGGGGAAGGGAAATACGAGCTTCATGTCTGGGCCTGGTCAAAAAATTCTAAAGGCCCGTTTATGCATTTCAATCCAAATGTTTCCTGTGAGAAGGCCTTGTGCCGCCAGGTTGTTAATAAAGATGGCTCCAAAACATTTGTAGGTGAATGCAGCCAGCTTAGTAAGAAGAGTTCATGAGAACCCATTAAGCTTCAATCAAATGGGGAAAGTAAAAGAAAAATCAGAGTTATTAAAAAAGATCGGTGTCAAAGCTTGGCGGTATGTTGCCCAAACCCAATTATCAGGAAAAATAACATAAAACTTAGTAAAAGAGAAAATTCGAATGTAATAAATTCAACAGGTTATTCATTAGCGCGATATAGAAAACTCATAAATAGTGCAAAAAAACGGTTTGGGCAACAACTCGCCAGGCGTTGACACCGTTTCTCATATAATTATGCTGCCTCACATTATCTCCCCCTGCTTTGATGGGGTGATCTCCAGCCTAGGAGATGCCATCAAGATCCCTTCTTCTTCGAATCTCAACTTGATTTTCTCGTTCAACCCCCACCGCCCGGTTAGAGCATGCTTTCTCTCTACCCAGAACCGGGCCTTCATCTCCATGTAGTCTGGTGTGAATTTGTCGATGACAACTCGCACGGCAGGTTTTTCAAGAACAATGTCATCCTGTTCCAGGATCTCGCTCACCGCAACTTTTACCTTTTCTACATCCTGATCGTAGGGGATAAAGAAGTCAATATCCAACCGCCGATTGGGCCTGGTACTGGAATTGGTCACTTGGTCGTTCAACACCTTGTGGTTAGGAATATAGACCACCTTGCCGTCAAAGGTTCGAATCCGCGTATGCATCACCGTAATCATGTCTACGGTCCCCATACTCTCCCCAATCGTTATAATATTCCCTTTTTTGAAGGGAAGCTGGGGGATGTAGGGTTTAACGATGACATAGACGGCCAGCCCCACCATCACTATGATCATGATCGCCCTGACCAGAAGCCCTCCCGGAAACCCAACCATATTCAGAACCACAAGGGCGCCGACCAAAAGAACCAGAATATGAAGTCCCGTGACTGAATAGGCGGCTTTGCGCTCGGGCATCCCAGCCTTTATGAGGAGCACGGCAAAAAATCGGCCCAGGATTTTCACCAGAATGAGAACAAATACCAAGAGAACCATGCCCTTAAGCATCATGGGGCCGAGTTCTCCGCCAATCCTGCTAATTTCACTCACATAGTTGGTTACACCGGAAGATATTAAATCCATAAAATACCTCAATTTGTGTTTGGTTAATTAGTATGTCTTTTGGGAAACCTTAAACTTTTATAGAAAGCGTTTTTAAAAAATCACACGAAGATTGGGAAAATTTCTTGGCAAAACCCAAATATCAACCCGATACAGATTTTATGAGATAATACAAAAGTATTGAAATTACAGAATTTATTGCATATATTAAATGGATACATGCAACCTACCGCATATTGAGGTTGGGTGTCAAATCCTAGGGACAATATTTGCCGTTCCGGCAAATAGCGAGTGATATACTTTTTGACTCGGATTCCTATTATTCAATTCCAATAAACTGAAATATCAAGATCATCATAATCAAATTGTCCAATATCTACGAAGAAATAATGGCAAATGTAGTATGGAATTAAATGCTGATTCGTCATCCGAGTTCATCGATGATTTACAGAAACGATTTTTTGGAATAGACAAGCTGAATAATAACCAAACCGCGATCGCTGATAAAAGGTGTCATAAAAATTGTGCTCAAATCTGCTGTAGAAGAACTTGAACAGAAATTTCATTTAAAAGCCAAAGGCTATGATTTTAATCGTGTAGCCCGGCGGGTTACCGAAATGATGACCATTGACATTGATCAAGTAACGGCCTTCGGGAAATCGCCGCAAACCGTTAAAGCACGAAGTCTTTTATGTTTTTGGGCGTATAGAAGGCTTGGAGTGACAACCATTCGAAATTGGAAGAAGACTTTTTATAACCCAATCAGCAGTGAGTCGTTCACCCATGAGAGGTCAAAAAATTGCAAGAGAGCATCGGTTTGAGCTAATTGATTAAAACTCATGAAATCATAGTTATCCCAATTATTTCTAAAAAAAATAAATGCGCCCGAAAGAATGGCTAAAAAAATACAAAGGTAAACAAGCATAGGCTAGGACTTAAAACCATCCAAAAATTATAAAAAACAGGGATTATATTGCAGCTCTAGAGGCCATAAATCAGACTCGGCGCGACACCTTGAAAGAGAGCTTTAAAGTGCTGGATGCATACGATATCACGATATTAGATCCGGTTCTCCGGGGGACTCGATTCACTGAATAACATTTATCAATCTATGGCTTAATGATTGGTATCATTTGATAATATGGCACGTACATATGGCACTAAACCACCGGACGATATAAGCGTCTGGACAAATTCAGGGTAAGGAGCTGCTTGAAACGTTAAATCCCGACTTATGTTTTTGATGTATCCGTCGGAAAGATTGACAGAAAGAATGTCACCGGTGCCGGTTTGCTGGACTGCTTGGTTGCATTCGAGCACCGGAAGTCCGATATTTATCGCATTTCGAAAAAAAATCCGTGCGAAACTTTCTGCAATTATACAAGATATTCCAGCTCCTTTTATGGACCAGGGTGCTATTTCTCTTGATGATCCGCAGCCGAAGTTCTTCGTTGCCATTAGAATATCACCTGGTTTTACTTTGGAAGCAAAAGAGGAATCCTCGTTTTCAAGGCAGTGTTTGCCCAATTCCACTGGATCGGAAATGTTGGCGTACTTAGCCGGGATGATGCCGTCGGTGTCGATGTTGGCGCCATATTTGTAGACAGTTCCTGTTATCATTGCTCCATTACCTCCCCTGGATGTTCCAAATGGCCCACTACAGCACTGGCAGCGGCCACGGCCGGGCTCGTAAGAAATATTTCTGCCTCCGGACTGCCCATGCGACCCACAAAATTACGGTTGGTGGTGGAAATGCAGCGTTCGCCGGCTGCGAGGATTCCACAATGTCCCCCTACACAAGGTCCGCAGGTCGGTGTATTAACGGACGCACCTGCTTTTAAAAAAGTTTCAATAAAACCTTCCTGTACCGCTCTGATAAAAATCTTCTGCGAACCGGGAATGATTATGCACCGGACATTGTTCATTACCTTACGATTTTTAAACACTTCGGCTGCCAAACGCAGGTCGTCAAAACGACCATTCGTGCAGCTGCCGATCACCACCTGATCAATCGGTGCTTTATCTGCCTGGCTGAGTGGCACTACATTTGCCGGCGAATGCGGGAGGGCCACCTGGGGCTCGAGATCTGAAATGTCAAAGTCATAGACTTTAAGATATGCTTCGTTTTCATCTCTCGAATATGCCTTGTATGGCCGGGTCGCCCTGTCATTTACATATTCAAGAGTTTTGTCATCAACGGCAAACAGACCTGCTTTGGCTCCGGCTTCGACCGACATATTCGCCATTGTAAAACGGTCATCCATACCCAGGGTATCGATCGTTGGGCCGCTGAATTCCATAACCGCATATAAGGCACCATCAACCCCAATTTTTCCAATTGTGAAAAGAATGAGATCTTTACCCCCAATCCAACGGGGCAGCGTACCGTGATAATTGAATTTTATTGTTGGCGGAACCTTCAGCCATACTTCACCGGTTGCCATAACAGCCGCGGTATCGGTCGACCCCATACCGGTTGCAAAGGCTCCTAAGGCTCCATACGTACATGTGTGAGAGTCGGCCCCTACGACTAAATCTCCCGGTAGAACCAGTCCGTTTTCCGGCAATATAACGTGCTCTATTCCGCTATCCGGGCCTAACTCATAATAATGAACACCCTGCGCTTTTGCAAAACTTCGAATTTTTTTGATCGCTTCAGCAGCGGCGATATCTTTGGTGGGAACGAAATGATCGGACACCAAGACAACCTTGGAGGGGTCAAAAACTTTCTCTCCTCCCATTTGTTTGAACTGCTCAATAGCGATGCCGGCAGTAAGGTCTTCGGCCATCACGAGGTCAACCCGGGCCTTGATAAACTCGCCGGGTTTTAGCCTGTCTTTATTAACATGAGCGGCCAGGATTTTTTCAGCAAGTGTCATTATTAGTTTCCCTTTGCCCGGTGGCAGTTATTATCAAATGTAAACCCGACCTTCCATAATGCGCCGGGCGGTTCGAAATATGCTGGCTTTTGAAAGCTTGAAACCGGCTTCACTTTTTTCGCCTGTCACTTCAACCGGCAGCAATCCGGAAAAATGTCCCAAAATCAGAGGCTCAGGTACGCTATCAACATGCGTCAAGCATTCATTGACGACCCCATCTTCCAGCAAGGCCGCAGCGCCGGTAGCTATTGCACCGCTTACGGGATAGGCCTTGTGCATCATGCCGGCGGCATATACTTTCGCAATCAGGTGAATGTCTTTTGCCCGTATGGTCTCATCGGTTGCAAAATTCCGATAGTCTGCGGGAGAAGCAACAAGGGCGAGCATGGGCATCAAGGGGCTTTTACCTGCCATTCCCGTCCACTCAGCCACCGTGAGCCTCAGGTTTTCTAAATTCTCGATTAGATCTCTGTCCGCCTCAATCGCTTCAGGACTCTCGTCGCCTTTTAAACCGAAATCAGCACCTCTTGCAAACACCACAATAGCACCGGCATCTACTACAGTGACTTCCACCTCACCATAGCTTTTGGTTTTTATCCGGTCGCGTTCCCGGCCAGTGGGTAAAAATTGGCCTGTAAGAAGTCCGGCGGTATCTGAAAAATCCAGGGTTATACGCGAGGCGGTTCCTGGAACGCCGGCAATGGCAAAGTTTCCATCATAAAGAGTCTTGCCATTTCGTGTAGGGACATCTGCTTCCAAATAACGACTCACCATGGGGCAAAACATTCTCACCCGGGTCAACCCCCCGGAAGCCCTCACCAGCCCCTCGTCAATGGCGAAAGGGCCCACTGCAGACGATAAATTTCCACACAGCATACCAAAATCTATTGTGGGCTCGGTGATGCCCACCTGGCCGAAAATATAATCCAAATCAGCATCGGGTCGGCTAGATGGTCCGATGATGACCACTTTGCTGGTCAAGATATCAGATCCCCCCAATCCATCAATCTGCCTCTTGTCCGGGCTGCCCATCACCCGCAAAAGTATATTTATTCTCTCTTCTAAATCCTGAGGCAATTCGTTTTCGTGAATAAAGATTCCTTTGCTGCTGCCTCCCCGCATGAGCACACAGTTTAAAGAATTCATTTCGATAACTCCATTAAATTGATTTTTATAAAGTTCGGATCCGTTTCAAAAAATTGTGCATCAATCAAACATTAACCCCGGCAACCACGTGGCAATTTCAGGAAACGCCAATAATGCGGCGAGTACGACCAAATCGCACAAGATAAAAGGGGCAATACCTCGAAAGGCGTCAGGTAGCGAGATTTGCCCCTCCGCTGCGCTGACACACACGTATACGTTCATCCCGACCGGTGGTGTGACTAAACCAATCTCGGTAACTTTAATTACAACTATGGCAAACCAGATCGGATCAAATCCCAACTCCAAAATCATCGGAAATACAACCGGCAAGGTTATTGCCAAAATAGCCACTGCATCCAAAAACATGCCCAAAACGAAATACATGAGCAAAACACCTATCAAGATGGCAATCGGCGGAAGGTTAAGCTGATCTAAGAACATGGACAAATTCACCGGAATCTGGGTGACACTCAAAAAACGGCCAAAAATAATGGCGCCGATAATAATCAGAAAAATCATGCCGTTGGTGCGCATGCAATCAATGAGTGCATGTCCGATACGGGCCTTACGCCAGCCTTTAATGGCTAAAACGATCACTAGAGCACCGGCCGCGCCAATGCCACCGGCTTCGGTAGCCGTGAACCATCCGGCAAATATACCGCCCAGAACCAGACCTGCCAACAGCAAAATGGGCCACATTGTTACCAACGCGCGCATTCGAGTCGGCCAATCGTACTGAATATCAACTTTAGGGGCGAGATCAGGATTAAATAAAACACGAAAAAAAATGAGGGCGGCATAGACTATCGCAGTAAGGGCACCCGGCACAACTCCGGCCATGAAAAGCCGTCCGATGGATTCATCGGTGAAAATGGCATAAATGATCAGCAAACCGCTGGGAGGAATCATTGTCGAAAATGTTCCTGCTGCAGCGATACTGCCAATGGCAAGACGACGATCGTAATTGCGGGCCAGCATTTCGGGAAGTGCGGCTTTGGTAAAAACTCCTGCCGCCGCCAAAGAAGAACCACAGGCTAACCCGAAGAATGCGGACCCAAATGTGCTTGCAATAGCCAAGCCTCCGTTTAGGCGCCCCACCCACTTGGAGATTGCTTCAAATGCTACCGTGCCCAACCCGCCGCTTGAAGCAAAGGCTCCCATTAGCAAAAAAAGAGGCAGAGGACTCAAATCATACGCAGAAGCTGTAGCGAAGGGAGTTGAACCTAATATCATGAGACCGCCCTGGGGACCGATGAGTAAGATCAATCCCAGCCCCCCCACCAAACAGAGGACTAAACCGATGTGCAGGCCGGTAAGGATTAGAATAAAAAGCAATAAAATACCAAGAATGCCGGTAATTGTGGGATCCATTTACGGTCTCATCTCCTTACTCAATTTTGAATCTTTTGGTTGGGAAAAAAACTTATAGAAGTTGACCAAAAGCTGAAGACCAAATGCAACAAATCCAATGAAAGCGCCAATTTTTGCCGGATACACGGGCACTTCAAATTCGGCACCCGGTAAAACCTCCCGAATTATTAATGAACTGTAGGCGTCCAGGCCGACGCGCCAAACCATCACCCCGACGATCAAAAGAGCGAGAAGATAACTGATTACATCAAAATAAAATTGTTTACGGTAGCCAAGCCGCATTCGAAGCAATTCAACCCGTACGTGATGATTTGTCTGCTCACAGGGAGCGAACCCCAGAAAAACCGCCAGGGACAAAAATATACCAACGATTTCAATTGCCCCCTCAATAGATCTCCCGATAAAAAGACGGCTTAGCACTTCAGCTAAAATGAGCATCATCATGGCCGCAATTGCTAAACCGCCTAATATACCTAAAGCATCGATAATTTTTTTCATCACCTTAGTCTTGAAATTCCTTGAGCAAACGCTCTACTTTATCTAAAAGTGCTTTCCCGCCGGCTTTGCCTTTCGTTTTTTCGATCCATTTGGCTTTGCTTTTTTCTTCAGTGTTCTGAGCCCATTCAGTAACTTGACTCTTGGAAATGTTTACCAGCGTTGTGCCGGCCTCGGCCATTTTAACGGAAAACTCCTTTTCAAGGGTCCGGATTTTTTCACTCTCAATTTTACTGTACTCCCTGCCGGATTGCAAAATAACTTCTTGCTGTTCAGCAGACAATTTATTGAAACTGTCTCGGTTCATTGTGATCAAAGCTACTGATCCGATGAATTGAGGTATTACCAATAGGTGGTGATTTTTACCGATCTCATAAAGTTTATATTTGTAGTAGGAGGTGACCGGGGTGTAATTTGCGTCTATCGCGCCCTTTTGCATCGCAGAATATACCTCAGCTCCCTTAAGGAAAACAATGTTGGCTCCCAAAGCGGACATATGGATAGCATCGTACCCACCGGCAACTCGCACTCTAAGTCCTTTCAGATCAGAAAGACTGTTTAGTGCTCTGGGGCTGCCTACACTGTGTTTTCCGAAAACATGCACCGCCACCAAAATTTGATTCCATTTTTCCAGCGCATTTTTCAGCTCCGGTGCCTGGTTATATAGCGCCCAGAAAAATCCAGCCCGTTTCTCAGGTGAAACCGGGCCTTGCAAAAAGGGTTCTGCAACCGTCCATGCGGGCAACTCACGTGGAAAATAAGGCACAAAGATAAAACCCATGTCAGCCGAACCCGCCTGGATTCCTTTTAAGGTTTCTCTGGCCTTGAGGAGGGAGCCGCCGAAATACGTTTCAAATGTAATTTGTCCGCCGCTGCGCTTGCCAATTTCTTCAGTCAGCCAGGTGGTCATCTGCCCTTCCATACCCCGTGGCGGATTGTAGGTGGTAAACCGAAGTTTGACCGACTCCCCAGCTATGGCAGACGACGCCAGCAGATAAAAACCAACCAGCAACAGCGTCACTGCCGGTAAAAAAAACCGAAACCTAAAACTAAATCTACCGTTTGACATAAAATATCCTCCTTTTTGAGACGCCTCTTGTAATAACCAGATTGTTCACCCGGGATGGCTTAGATAGTCACCCTTCAAAAACACAACAGGAGCTGGTCAACAGGAGCGCATGGGTAATAATACCTTTCTTTGTGTGGGTGACCACTTTGCCGCGAGATCGCTTACTTGCCGGAGCGCACAGCCGCTAAACCTTGCGCCTCGTATCTATGTTCCAAAGCTCTAACCGCATCCAGACCGATGAGGCGGTTAAAATGCTGGAAGGTGGCCATGTGCTCTAAGTGATCGGCTGTAGTACCTTTTGTTTTGATCTCCGACATCAAATCGACTAATGCCTTGGCAATGGTATAGGTAGCCGAAACCGGGAAAACGACAATATTATAACCTAATTCCTCTAACTCTTTAGCCGGCAACAGCGGGCTTTTGCCGCCTTCAAGGTTATTGGCTAACGTAGGCGCATTTATTTCCTGGTTTATTCGGCGCATTTCGTCCAGGGTGCGAGGAGCTTCCACGAAAATGAGGTCCGCACCGGCCTCCCGGTAAAGGTTGCCGCGTTCAATGGCCTCATCCAAACCGTGGGTTGCCAAAGCGTCCGTCCGGGCCATAATTACCAACTCAGGGTCTTTTCTGGCATCTACGGCGGCCTTGATTTTTGCTATCATATCCGCGCGTGATACAACCTGTTTTCCTTCCATATGGCCACATCGCTTGGGAAAGAACTGATCCTCGATGAACAGACCGGCGGCACCGGCTTTCTCCATCTCTTTAACCGTTCGGATTACATTGAGGATGCCCCCGTGTCCCGTATCTCCGTCCGCCAAAAGAGGCAAATCGGCTGCATCCACCATCCGGGAAATGCAGTCCGTCATTTCAGTCAGCGTTAGAAGCGATACGTCTGGTTTACCCAAGAGAGAAGCACTCGCTGAGTAACCTCCCATTGTGAAAGCCTTGAAACCGCTTAGCTTTATAATGTGAGCCGTAAGCGCATCATGTGCTCCGGGCATAATTAAAATTTCCGGCTCATTGAGGTACTTTCTAAAAAGTGTCGTATTTTTCATGATTAGTAATCCATCTGATGTGAAGTTTGCTGACAGCAAACACAAAGGGCAAAAAATTTTAGGGTCAACGATTTCGAGGATTGCAAAATACCACTAAAAACTTTGCAGGGCGCTCGCCTAAACTTTTGGACATATGGGGGCGATCCGATTCAAAATACAGACAATCGCCTTCTGAAACAATGTAAGATTGATTATCATAAATAAACTCCTGAGTTCCTTCCAATATATAAACCAGCTCCTGACCTTCATGAACAAAAGGCTCTGAGGGTAGCTCGAAGCCTGCGGTCAGCAGGTAGCCATCCATTATCCGATCGACTTTTTTATGGGTCAACGATTCATAGGTATAGCCCATCGGTACTCCGGAGCGAATTATTGATTTACGTTCCGGCGGCTTAACAATTGACAGCTTCACAGGTTCTTGGCTGGTCGGCTCATCTCCAAAAAGTACCTGCACGTTTACTTTAAGGGCGTATGCAATTTTCGTCAGCGTCATTATGGTTGGCGTTTTCTCACAATTTTCGATCTGTGACAAATAGCTTTTGGAAAGGCCGGTCAAATTGGCAAGCTTATCCAGAGACCACCCCTTATCACCTCTAAGCCCACGAACGCTTCGAGCAATATTTTTTTCGAGCTCTCGACTTTTAAGTGCAGCCTGATTCATAATGGGCTATATACGCTGTCAGCAAACACAAGTCAATAAAAAATTTTATCGCGAACAATAGCGATGTCTATGGTTTTATGCTTTTTATTGAAAATTGTCAGTGATCTGTGTAAATTATGGCACGGAAAGCGAGAATAAATACGCCCGGTGCACTGCATCATGTGATCGTCAGGAGGATCGAACGCGGGAAAAATTTCGATCCGATTATGATTGCCGGAATTTTTTAAATCGGTTCGGAAAATAAATCCTGAAACACAAACTGATTGTTTTGTAATGAATCGTTCGTCCATGAGAGGCCAATAAATTGCCAGAGAGCATCGGTTTGAGCTAATTGATTAAAACTCATGAAATCATAGACGTCCTGTTTGTTTGATGATATTTACAGGTTACCCGGCATATCACCACCACCAATAATTTTAGCCATATGGTTTTTTTGTATTATCATGAGGGAGAATCGGTTCAGCTGATTTCCCCCTTTTTCTATTTTTTCAAGAAATGGGGTATCGATATCATAACACTTTTTATTCAAGGTTTGTGATTATACAGTTTACAGGTATTTTTCCGGCGCTCAATTATATTCTTATAATGGCGGAAAACAAAAATCGAAAAATATATATCATCACAAAAAAAGGAGAGCGAAATGAATAAAGAAGATGTCTTAAGTGTGTTTAAATTTAGACATGCATGTAAAGAATTTAATTCGGATAAAAAAATTAGTGACGAAGATTTCAATTTTATACTAGAGACCGTTCGGTTATCACCAAGCTCTTTTGGAATCGAGCCTTGGGAATTTCTTATTATCCAAAATTGTAAAATTAGTGAAAAGCTAAGAGTTTATACTTGGGGAGGTCAAAAGCAGTTACCGACTTGCAGTCATCTTATCGTATGTCTCGTTAAAAAAGCTTATTTTATGAAGTATGATTCAGATTATGTGAAATACTTTATGAAAGACATTCAAAACAACACCGATGAGATGTTCGAAACAAGAAATCGAATACTAAAAAAGTTTCAGGAATCTGATTTCGCTCTTTTAGAAAATGATCGAACGTTGTTTGACTGGTCATGTAAACAAACTTATATTGCATTGGGTAATATGATGACATCGGCCGCGATGATTGGAATAGATAGTTGCCCGATTGAGGGTTTTCAAAAAAAAGAAGTTGAAGAAGTTCTTGCTCAATCTTGTGATATAGATATTGAGAAATTTGGCGTTTCTTACATGGTGGCTTTTGGTTATCGAATAAACCCACCCAGACCGAAAACCAGACAAGAGGCGAAAGATATCTTCCGTTGGATTAAATAATTGTACTTTCGATTATTCAAACATCTGAAAGGTTTTTAAAGCATAAAATTGTTGCGACCATGGGCATTGATCAAGTAACGGCCTTCGGGAAATCACCGCAAACCGTTAAAGCACGAAGTCTTTTATGTTTTTGGGCCCATAGAAAGCTCGGAATGACAACCATTCGAGCTCGGAAGAAGGCTGAATATAAGCCAATCCGCAGTGAGTCGTTCATCCATGATTTATCAAAAAATTGAATCCAAACTTGACAGGGGGGACTATCGGATAGTCCCCCCAAAACTCCTAATACATCAAGCGGGATCTTATTCCATTTTGTCGTCCTTCAAGGCTGCATGAGCGGCTGCCAGCCGCGCAATGGGTACCCGGAATGGGGAGCAGGAAACATACGTTAATCCGAGGTCATGACATAGTTGAATGGACTGGGGCTCACCACCATGCTCACCACAGATGCCGCATTCGAGATCCGGGGTTACGGATCGACCCTTGGTGACGGCAATCCGCATGAGCTCACCAACACCGTCCTTATCAATGGTGGCAAACGGATTTTCCGGAAAAATACCGTTTTCCAGATAATCGATCATGAAACTCGCTTCCGCATCATCTCGGGATATGCCGAATGTCGTTTGGGTAAGATCATTCGTTCCAAAGGAGAAAAATTGTGCATATTCTGCAATTTTATCTGCGGTTAGAGCCGCTCGAGGGATTTCGATCATGGTACCGAATTTGTAATCGATTTCCATATCGTTTTCTTTCATTACCCGTAAGGCTTCAGCTTCCAAAACCGAGCGCTGAACTTTGAGTTCATTGACGTGACTGGTGAGCGGAATCATGATTTCCGGATGAACATCGACACCCTCTTTTGCCACCTGGCAAGCAGCTTCAAATATGGCACGGACCTGCATGGTCGTCAATTCCGGGATGTGAATGCCCAGTCGCACACCCCTCAAACCCAACATGGGATTGGATTCGTGAAGTCTTTCCACTCGTTTAAGAATCTGTTCCTTTTTCTCTACTTCCGCTAAAATACCATCGATCTCTTTAAGGTTTCCGGCATGCTGAAAACGTATTTTGAGATCAGAAAGTTCTGTAATGAGATCAATTTGACTCGGCAAAAATTCGTGCAAAGGCGGATCCAGCAGACGAATGATGACAGGCAATCCATCCATGACTTTGAAAAGCCCGGCGAAATCTTCCCGCTGAAAGGGAAGAATGGCATCCAATGCTTCCTTTCTCTCGATGGGCAGGTCCGACATAATCATTTTTTGGACATGCTCCAGACGTCCCTGTTCGAAAAACATGTGTTCGGAACGGCAGAGGCCGATACCCTCAGCCCCGTTGTCAAGCGCACGTTGCGCATCTACGGGGTAATCTGCATTAGCCCAGACACCCAATTTGCGAAATTCATCGGCCCAGCTGAGGAGTTTTTCGAGCCAGGGATCTTTAATATCCGGTATGATCGTTTCCAGGCAACCCGAATAAATAACACCGGTTGTACCGTCTATCGACACCCAGTCGCCTTCCCGTATAATGGTGTCGTTTACTTCAATCTGGCGCCTTCCCATATCAATATGAAGGTCTGACACGCCCACAACCGCCGGTTTGCCGAACTGTCTTGCAACCAGCGCCGCGTGACTGGTGCGACCGCCGCGACTGGTAATGATCCCCTCGGCTGCCAGCATGCCGTGAACATCGTCGGGTTTGGTTTCCGGACGTACCATAATAACCTGTTTACCCTCTTGTTTGGCCCAGGATTCGGCGAGATCGGCAGTGAGTGCAACAACACCAATGGCCGCGCCCGGGGAAACATTTAAACCTTCAGCCAATAGTTGACCCTCTTCTTTTGCCTTTTTAATGGCCTCAGTGCTAAATTGGGGATGCAGGAAAAAATCCACCTGGTCGGGATGAACACGCAAAACCGCTTCTTTTCTAGTGATCAAACCGTCGTCCGCCATTTCGGTGGCTATTCGCACTGCGGCCTGTGCGGTTCTTTTCCCGTCACGGGTTTGCAGCATCCACAGTTTGCCCTTTTCAATGGTAAATTCCACGTCCTGCATATCACGGTAATGTTTTTCAAGCAGATGAGCAATATCTTCAAATTCAGCATAGATGGACGGCATCTCATTTTTTAATTGAGACAGGTCATTGGTTAGGCGAATACCGGCCACGACATCCTCGCCCTGCGCATTGGTCAGATAGTCGCCCTCAATTTTATTTTCACCGGTGGTACCGTTTCGCGTCAATGCAACACCTGTGGCACAGCCGTCACCCATGTTGCCGAATACCATTGTCTGAATATTAACGGCTGTTCCCAGGTCATGGGCAATGCCCGCTGCTTTGCGATAATCTACGGCCCGTTTGCCATTCCAACTTTTGAAAACAGCTTCGGTGGCCAGCATGAGCTGCTCATAGGGGTCCAAGGGAAATTCGCGGCCGGCATGGCGGCTGAATATTTCCTTGAATTCACGGGTAACGCCTTTCCAGTCCTCGGCAGTCAGGTCAGTATCTGATTCAACATTCGCCTTTTTCCGATATTTTGTGAGCACATTCTCGAATAATTCATCCTTTAACCCCATTACCACAGAGCCGAACATCTGAATTAACCGTCGGTAAGCATCGAAGACAAACCGAGCATCACCTGTCATTTGAACCATTGCTTCAGCTGAATCGTCATTCAAGCCAATGTTAAGTACGGTATCCATCATGCCCGGCATAGAAAATTTTGCACCCGAACGACAGGATACCAGCAGCGGATTTTCGGATGATCCAAATTGTTTGCCGGTTTCCTCCTCCACAAACCGAAGGGTCTCTTTTGCCTGATTCCATATTTCATCCGAAAAAACACGTGATGAAGCAAGGTAGGCATTGCAGGCTTCCGTAGTAATGGTAAATCCAGGGGGCACCTGCACCCCTATTCGCACCATTTCCGCCAAATTGGCGCCTTTTCCGCCAAGAAGACCACGCACACCGTCCCAGTCACCGCCGATGTATTTTTCTGCCTCTTCCACTTCATTGAACCGATAGACCCATTTTTTTTGCATGATAACCACCTCATAACTTTGAAGGTTAGGGGATATTGATATAATTCTCGATTAATTTTGAAAATTCTTCATACCAGATTCTCTGCTTATGTCAAACCAAAAAATGGGGTTTGTGTACATTGATCCTTCTGGTAAGAATTTGTATAATAATATCCTATGGAGGGACATCGTTACGTTCGATAAAATCGATAGGCGGTTTTATTTTGTGAATGATTTACGACCTTTGGAAAAGTACCCCTATGCGGGTCATGCCGCGATATTAAAAAAGCATAAATACAGTTGGCAGAATACGGAATATGTTCTCCGGCGGTATGCGAAAAAGGTTTCAACAGTCCGTAGACGCTATCGAGAATTTGTTAAAAATGGAGTTTCTCAAGGAAAACGGCCAAATCTGGTCGGTGGTGGGCTGATTCGCGTGCCTTGGTGGCTGGTCGGATGTGAGGGCTTTGCGAAAAGCCGGTGCTTATATGAAAGGTGATGAACGTATTTTAGGCGAAGGTGACTTTGTCCAAAAAATATTGACGCAAGCTGAGGGTTCGCGCAAAAATAACTCAGCAGAATCGGCGCTAAGGACAGACCATCCCATGATTGAACGAACTTACGCAATGCCGCCGGCGGAATAAGGCGGTCGCGGGCAAAGGCATTGGCTTCTTCCTCTTTTTCGCTATCCAACCCATTGCCCTCGATAAAGATTTCCTTGCGGCCATGCTTGATGATGTGACCGACTTCATGGAAAAAGATAAACCACAGATGGTCGTTGCTCTTGTAGCGAAGACTCAGCTGAATCAAGGCTTTATTGCCTAACCATCTTGTCGCACCATATACTTCGGTCTTTGGTAACTCGGGAACAAAAACCACTGCCACGCCGGCAGAGGCGCACATGTCAACCAACCGTGTTTGAAAAATCTCAGGTGCCTCCATGGTCAGGTCCCGGATGCCATCAAGAGCTTTAAAAAAAGCTTCCTTGTTAAATGGTTCACAACGAATCTGCCTGGCTTCGATTTCTCCTTTTCTGAGCCAAGCGGACACAGATTCCGCACAGGCCTCGAAGCGCTTGGTCTGTCGATACGCGACCTGATGTTCCCGCCACACGGTCGCCCACTGTTCCGGTGAGGCGACACCAAAAAATCGCAGCACCTCCGTGAGTTAAGCGATCTTGTCTTTTCTTTTGGGAAGCCACTCCAGTTTGGTCAGGTGGGTGACAGGCACCCGCTTTAGCCAATCCAGTTGATTTTCCAATCGTTTTTTTTCAGCAAGACGCGAACGATCTTCCTGGAACTGTTTTTCCAGACTGTTCCAAAAATGAGCCGGCCGACCCAGGGAACGCTCCAACTTCAAAGCGGTCTCTGAAGTTATCGGGGATTTCCCTTTGATAATTTCATTGATGGTTTTTTTGGTTAAACCGGTCCTGTCGGCCAGTTCGGTTTGGGTCATACTGTAAGCTTCCAGGTATTCCTCCAGGATTTCTCCGGGGGAACCAAATAGTCCGGAACATATTGATTTGATGCTGTATCAGTTATGAGTGTCTTCAACTCCCAGTATTTTTATAGCCGTTACCTGGGACCAGTCCAATCCACCGTCATTGCGCGTCGGAACAGGGTGGTGGTCAGGAACAAAAATTAAGGAAACTATTCATGCTTTTTCAAATTCTTTCAGACGGCTGTTCATTTATAAAGCCTCCCAAGCACATCTTTTACAAACATACCGGGCGATTTATCATTATCAACGATCTTGAGAATATCTCCAAATACTTGTTCTTCCAAGCCAAGCTTTTCAGCGGCTTTCATGGCATAATCATAAGCCGAATGCACATCGAGTCCTGTAATTTCATACCCCCAACCCTGCGATAGCCAGTGTAGCGAGGCCATGGCAACGCCCAAGGTAAATTTCGGTTCTTTGTCCAGATAATCTCGGGCCGCTCGGTTCAGTGTCTTGGGTTCGCACGGGCCTTGATGAGCGAGTTTCAGGGCCAGCGGCAGCATGCCGAGAGATTTCGCAGTGGCGAACCATTTCCCCTCTTCACCCGGTGTCGATTCAATCAGATCCTCCAGAATCTGCAATTGATCCTTCATAGGGTATTTTTTTGCTATATTTCGGAATGTCGCCAGGTTTGTGCCACCCCGGTTCACCGTTAGCCCGTATTGCTGATAGGCTTCATCGTAAAGCCCGGATGAAAGCAGGATCTCTTCGCAGGCGTGATCGATCGCTATCGGGCTGTCATTCAACCCGCAGGAGGACTTTGCATATTTGATTGCTTTCCCCTTTTTGCCCATTGCGACCAAGGCGCGCACGCCGTATCTGCGGTTGTGCCATGAAATGCGGTGTGCCGATTCGATCAGATCCAATAGCTCCCGGTGCCTGCCGGCCACCAGCAAACAGGACAGACAAGAATCGGTTCCCCGGAAATACGAAAACGCCCCTTGCTTTGATTCCTCCCAGGTATTTCGCACGATCGGGAGTAAATCATCCGCCCATTTGGATGCGATTTGGGGTGACCCACATACATCGCCCCACCGTTCACCTAAAACATCGAGATATCCTACACCGTCATCGTTGAACGCATCCCAGAGTCGCTCCAACCATTTCGCCCTGGTTTTTTCATTGGCGGGAGCTTCAACCACGACACCGACCAACACGCCCATGGCATTGTAAACGGCGGTTCCAAGGGCACCGGACGAAGTGTCTATATGCTGCAGGGCCGGCCATAATTTTTCCATCAATTTGATGGCCCCTTCAGCTCCCAGCAATGAATCTTTTCGAGCAGCTTTTCTGATTTCCGAAACGGCTTCTTTTATCCGTTGACAGGCCAGCCTTGACCCTTTCCATCCGAACGCGCCTGTTCGAAATCTTGATGTGAAAGTCCATTTGTGGGGTTTTGTTTTGTTATTCATGTGGTATCTTCACCACCCATTTCCAAAAGTGAACGTCAGCTTGTCAAAAATTCTCATTATTGGCGTTTTAGTTTCAAGTGCTTGAAACTCTCTAAAATCATATTTTTCCACGGCTTCTTTGATCGTTACAATTGATTTTAGGTAGAGATCCACGCTGTAACCAGGCTGTATGTTGTTTTTATATGGTAACCCGAACAACTCCCTCAATGTTTTGGCGGCATTCGAGTCGACAATTGGAAAAAGCTCCGGGTTGATTAAGTGAAGAATTTTCGTGGCCCCGGCATGAAAGCCTTTGCCTCCACTGTGCATACCGTCAATGCCTTTGTTCGAGAGAGTCGCATAACTTTTTTTAATAGACGGAGAAACATATTCAATATTTTCAATGCCTATGGATAGAGCAAAAAGCGGTTCAATATCAGGTTGGATCGCCTTCATTTTCAGATCCGGTTTTGAGTTATATTTCTGAACGAGGCCGCTTCCCATCATCCTTCCCATATCAAAGAATATCAAAGGGTTATATCTCTGATAGTACTAGCCCTACGACATGGAAAAATGATATAGGTCATAGTAAAAGAAATAACCTCCTAATAGCATATGATTACCAATTTGTTAACCTTTAACATGCTAAAAGAAGGTTACCATGAACAACCTGGAAATTATCAGGCGTGAGCAGTATAGTCAAATCATAAAAGAGATCACCGGTTCCGATCAATACATGGTCGTTGGCATCGATGTGGGCAAAGACAAACATTATGCTTTCGTGGGAACAGCAAGGGGCATTTGCCTTTTTAAAAAACTGATCTTTGAAAACAACCTTGCCGGCTTCGACAGATTGCTTACAACCGTCGATCAACTCAAGACCCAAAACTGTCTTGAAAAAATAGTCTACGGCCTGGAACCCACCGGCAACTATCACAAACCACTAGCCCGGCACCTGATTCGTCGTATGCGTAATGTGGTGTTGATTTCAGGATTAGCGGTAAAAAGAAACCGCGAGCTGTTGGACGGGCGCTGGGATAAGCATGATACCAAATGTGCGGCCAATGTTGCGGATCTGGTTTCCAGGGGAAAATGCCTTTATTATGATTTTCCGTCACCAAACATCATTGAGCTTCGAGGTTTGTTGTCGTTAAGAAGGTGACTAAAAAGAGAAGAGCACAGCCTTAGGATGCGAATCAGAAATGATCTATTGGCTCAATATTTTCCCGAGATGGATAAGGGATGATCTGCAGCCATTACTTTTAAGGGCATACCGGATAAACGTAACGATCAGAAGAAGGGTTCGCATTTGTGGGAGAATCGCCGAAACTTTGACAAAAAGCTATTAGGAGAAGTGTGCGCTCTTAAAAATACCAAACATAACATACTGCAAATATTGTGTTTAACGTTTATACATTAAAAACTTGACGGAAAGATTATAGGATGTCTCTATTGTTCACGTCCCCATTATTCACTTATTCACTGCTATTATGCTACTTCGAGATGAAGGTTTTTTCCTACGGCTTGAGCATAGTTCACCAATGTGGAAAGACGGATGTCTTCAGCATGATTTTCTATCCTGGAGATTGCGGATTTCTTGGTACGCAATTTATTTGCCACCTGTTCCTGCGTAAGACCTGCTTCAAGTCGAGCCTGCTTAAGGAGAATACCCATTTTGAAGTGCTCATATCCTTTGTCAAAATTTTTTGAAAATTTTGAGCTGCGCTTTTTTCTTGTTTCAATATATTTATCAAGATCGCCCATTTATCTACCCCCTGCTCAAATATTCTTTTTTTCATTTTTCTGCCAACCTAATCTCTTTTAAAGGAGTTTTCCGGCTCTTCTTTTGGAAGGAGTTGGTCAGTATGATCAATTCTCGATCATGAAAAAAACTAAGGAGACGGAAAGTATTTTTTCCAACGTCAACTCCGGCTTCCCAAATATCGTCTGTATTGACCAGTTTCTTGAAGTATTTTGACGGAATCAGATCAAGCTCACGAATCAATTTCAATACCCATGCTATCTTGGTTGCCTGTATGTCGGTCAGGCTATCCAAGTGCTCCTTAACAGGACACTTGCCTGACGCAGTCCGAAAGAATGAAATTGTTTTCATGGTTAGCTGGTAAACAAATATGTGAACTTTGTCAAGAAGACAATGTTGTACGTTCATCCAAAATAGCCAAGACTTTTTTGGGTGCTTATCCAAAAAGGTCAAATGAACCTTGTTGACAAATTGTACAGACTCAAACGCCCTCACACCGTTATCAGTAATGCATATTTGCAAACACATTGATTCTAAGCTTGACATCAAAGATAAATGTAATTACAGTAGTTACAATTTTAAATTAATAAAATCAAGGAGCAAAATCCATGGAAAATCAAATACGAACAAGGGATGCTAAGATAGTCCCCATTGGAAATTCCAAAGGAGTTCGCATACCCAAGGCGCTCCTTCAAAAATATGGCCTGAAAAATTCCATTTTAATAGAAGAAACAGACAAAGGACTGCTTCT
>SDBV01000563.1_pt1 | contig 53338 bp, 43 predicted proteins | sample 2277081 | NCBI WGS metagenome assembly SDBV01 (sample SAMN10402039, study PRJNA504765) | marine sediment metagenome | isolation source: marine sediment core GS10_PC15, 223 cmbsf | place: Arctic Ocean: Southern Knipovich Ridge | collected 2010
GTCAAATCGCTGGCATAATACAACTCTCGTTTCATGCTATGGCTCCTTCCTTCGGTTCGTCCCAAAGACAGGGAGCCATAGCAGATTTTCTCTAATCAGGCAATTTCAAAACACCTTCTTAGATGTGGTGGGCAACTTCTCATGTGACAAGACGGCGTGCAAGTGGGATCCAAGCAATCAACCAACAACTCAAGAGAGAGAGCAAGAACACGGCGATCGAACAAGACGGTATCCCCACGATGGGAGACAGATGAACTGGAGAGACGCCAGTGTATTTCAGGACGTCAATCCACACAGGGTGTATCGCGTACACGCCGAGCATTAACGGTGCCATGCGGCGGAACATCACCTGATTGACAAGGGCTTCCGATGACGAGTGCGCGATACAGATCACGCAGATCGTTGAAAGGATAACGAGCGGATTCAGGCTATCGCACATCACTTTCCACGATTTTTCTTGAAGAATCGGGAACAACAGGCCCGTGAACAAGCCAATCAGGATTACAGAGAAAACGAGGACCAATACGGCAACGCGACACGAGAACAGGGGTCTTTCTCTCCGGATGACCAAATGGCCTAGGAGAAAGTAGGGTACATACGGCATCCAAAGCACGAAGACGTCTGGTCTCCACCCGCGCAACACCGACACCACGTTATGAAGCCAGAAGATTACAAAAGCCATGATCACCGCGCCCCAGACGACATTCCTGGTCGCCGCCGACAGAAACACTGCCAGGAAGGGGGCGATGGCATAGAGCCCGAGTAGCGCAAAGAAGAACCACAAATGAGAATAAGGGCGACCAAGCAGCAACGCCTCGAGGGCGCCGCGAACGTTGACCTCTCCGAGCCTGGCCCACGTCCAGGCGGTGAAGAATGCCGACCAAAACGCAACCGGCAAGGCGATACGAGTCAGGCGTCGCTTATAGAACTCGATTATCGAGGTGGATCCAGCTTTGGGGAGCAGAAGACTTCCGCTGATCATTATGAAGACCGGAACACACCAGCGAACCGATGCATTAGCGAAGTAGCCGATCCACCAATCGGCCGCTTCGATGGTCGAATGTGCTGTCACCATAGGTGCTGACACGTGAAGCCAGACTACTGCGAACGCGGCCACCACGCGAAGGGTATCAATCCATGGGATGCGAGAGTTCATTTACTTCCCGTGTTGGAACTCGTGGTCAGTTTGCGTGTCGTGGTCTGTTTGCGTGTCGTGGGGCAACGACAGAATGCCGCGCAGCGTTCTCATTTCCTGCTCGATACTGAACATGCTCTTCGCTCGATGCCACCCATTTCTCCCCATGCAATTGCGCATCTGGTCCGAGGCAGCCAACTGCAAGAGCGCATCCGCGTGCGCATCCACATCGCCGGGCTCAACAAGAATACCATCCTGCCCGTCCTGCACAACCTCTGGAAGCGATCCACTACGACCGGACACAATCGGAAGCCCCGCCGCCATGGCCTCCACGATGGAGACGCCGAAGGCTTCCTTCTGATTCGTAATTGGGCCAGTGCAATTGTGGGCCGTGAAGATGTCGGCCTGACCCAATAAGCTGTGCACGACGCTGGCATCAACGGCTCCAAGAAGTTCGATCCGATCTTTGTACGGCGAGCGCGCCCTGAGCAATTCGCAGGTCGTGCGGAGCATACCATCCCCGGCCATGATCAACCGCCCTCGCAACCCACGCCGACACGCAAGGTCGAAAGCTTGGATTACCAGATCGGGACCTTTGCAGTCGACCAGCCGTCCAACATAGAGGATCGTACATTCTTCCTTTTCTCGGTGGTTGCGAGGGCGGTCTCGCACCGGTACGCCAAGGTATTTGACGTGGATACGCTCATCGGCCACACCAATGCTACGTAGCCGTCCCTTCGTCTCGAGCGAGTTGGCAATAAAGCACACGTGGGAGGGCAACGCCAGGACACGGTCAACGTAGTCGGGTGTGTGACGCAGTAAGCCGTCGTCTTGTCTGAGCTCCCAGGTAACGTCGAACCCGTGGCAGTGAACAAACACCGGCTTGTCACAACTGACCCACGCGTCGGAATACTCTAGCGCCGTCGACAGAAAGTGTACCAAGACAACCGTCACTTCCTGACGAGCGACAAGCCGCCTCATGGCGATCGACTTATAGTCTTTCCAAGGAGAACGTTTCAAGAGGCCGAGTCGGCTGGCCACTCGAAGATGAAGAGGCGGGGCTGCGATAACGCGAACGGGATAAGGAACGGCCGTCAATGTGCGAGGTCGACGGGTTGTGGCAACCATCGCCACATCAGAACCCAGGCCATATAGCATGCGACGCATCCACTCGTGCGAGGGATTATCGAGTGCGTGTGCTACGTAGAGGATGGACATAAACGACACCTGGCGTCCGGGCGAGGAACTATCACAGTAGCGGCCCTCCTGCTGTCCTGAGCAAATTGTATCGCACCCACCTCAGCCCCGATAGGCGATAGATTCGCGAAGCAACCCGATACCACAGAGGTTTCCCGTGGATGTTCCGCATCGTGAGGAACTGGCCCCTTTGGGCAAGGTCCCTATACAGCCGGCATTCGGTGCAGGCAATGTCGTCGCGCGGCGGCTCCATGCCAAGCAACATCCTTCTCGCATAGCGTATCTTCTCATTGTTGATGGCTTCAACGTAGCCGTCGCGAAAGGCGTTTCCCTCGAATCCCTCTTGCGTCCAGCAACATCCAAGGATCAGGCCATCCCAGTTTACCTTTGGTGAACGCCAGAGGTTCAGGCACACATGTTGCATGTAGTTTGCACCTTGTTCTTGGGCAAACTCCTCGCGCGTACTGGCCGGCATCCCCAGTTGCCGCCTAACATACTCGTGGTCACGTATGGGAGAAAAGTCCGAGTTCCAAGACAGTTTTGGTACAAATCGCATATCCCACTCACTCGCGAGTTCCCGTGCCAAGGGGATCTCATGTTCGTTGTGGCCGAAGACAACGAACTGCCACGTCAGTTCAGGATACGGCGAGTCATGAAGCTTCTTGAGTCGATTCAGCTCTTTGATATTCGCCGCGACGCGCTCGAAGTCTCCACCCACTCGGTACATAGAATACGTTTCTGGAGTCGCGCCATCAAGTGCAACTACCAAGGATCGGATACCGCATTTGACAAGTCCTTCCAGCACTCCTTCACCTACGTGGTTGAAGTTTGCTGCCCCCAACCAGAACTCGACACCTCGGTGCGTACCATATTCGATTATGGGGAGCAATTCCGGGTTGAGGAATTGTTCGCCAAAGCAATTGAAATTGATGGAGCGAATGTAAGGGTTCTCATCAAGCAGCTTCTGGAAATCGGTGAGCTTAAGAGAACCCCAACCCATCCCTGGAGCTGTACCTCCTCCAGTATTTGGACATTCGGGGCACTGAAGCTGGCAGCGCGTACACGGATCAATATCCAAATGGCTTGGTTTGACCAACTCCACACCGATCCGGTCCACGGGCCAGCTATCTAAGGGCCAGTTATCTAACTTGCTTTCTTTCAGTATGTTTGTCATCTCTGAACCACAACCTTCTTGAAAGTTACTGAGCCTGCAACGACTGCGCCAGGCCGTGCGCAAGCTGTTGCATTCCTCCTAGGGTCGACGGAAACCGAGGTGCAATCATGCCGATGATCACGATACCCTCCGAAGACCACTCTGCCGACACAACTTCTTGCCGAGCCGCTGCAAACGTCTAGCGGCCGAACTGAGTTTTCTCTGCAACCGCCAACTGGCATAACGGGTGCCACCCCAGGCTGCGAAATGGTATGTAGGAGATGCACAGAACTGTCCAATAACTCGGTATCCTAATGGGCGCAACTGTTTCTCGATCGCATTCTGTTGTTCCGTCGAATGGATCTCTATGATCAGGTGCGGCCGGTGACTTTCGAGAATCCGCCGAGCGCCCTGGAGGACATGCTCTTCGTGTCCCTCCACATCGATCTTCATCAGAGTAATGCCTTGTGTCTGATCTTCAACGTGTTGCGAGAGAATGGCATCTAGACTGTCGATGGAGATCTGAACGGGGTCTCGGCCGGCGGAACCCGAACTGATCGAATACGAACCGGCATTGCCTTCGAATTCCTCCGGCAATGACAGCGTTGCCACTCCCTTCTCGCAGCCCGCCGCCGTTTCGACAGTTACCACGTTGGTCAGTTCGTTCTTCGCCACTACGGAATTGAGAATCTCATAATTGTTGGGGTGAGGCTCGATCGCCACTACGAGCGAAGCCATATACTTCGCAAAGAAGACGGTATGGTTTCCAATGTTGGCGCCGACATCAACAAACACACCCTTTCTGGGAACAGCGAACCAGAGGTGCTCAAGCAGGTCCGACTCGTAAAACGTTCGCGTTCGGCGGATCACGTTGACAATGTGATCGTCACGATCCGGGAAGTACAGCGACTCCGTTTTGCTGTGTGTCGGAGGGCAATACTCAATGGCGAAGTGTTCCATTTAGCGCCTTTCTCTGCACATAGTGATTGTGGCCACCGCGTCTAGATCAACCGCGTCTAGATCAACCGCGGCCAGATCAACCGCGGGCACCGCTTCCTCGATATTCGTCGGCGCTTGCATCAACTTATCAGGCCCGCTGATATCCGGCTGATTGCGGCTTGCCAGCGATCCGGAAGCAGCTTTCCGACATCCGCCAATGCTGGTGGCCGTACAAGGAAAACCAAGAGAACGTAGACAAATACACCCAGCACAACAGACAGCAGTAGATTAACGCGTTCGACCATACCCGCCTGCATTGCTGCTAACTGCGCTCCTGCAACAACCAAAGCCATGATGCCCGCACACACGCCGTAGGGCAGCAAGGTACGTGCTAAATCGCGGAGTTTCAAACCAGACACAAGGCTGAAGGGAATCCAAAAGCCGGGCACCGCCAACATCAAGCAGGTCAGGGTATAGGACACGGCAACGCCAAACACACCCCACGGTAACCCAACGACAAAACTGCACATGATCAGGCTTCCGGACACGACCCCCCAACGAAACTGCCAATCGGCCCGATCTTTCACCAAGAATAACTGACCAGCAGTGCTCCACACCGGCTGAATCATACCCAGCGGAGCGAACACATAGATCAAGGGAACGGCCGGCAACCATTTCTCACCCAGCACGACCTCCACGAAGAGTTGGGCAACCGCAACCAGCCCCAGCATCATGGGGAATGCGACGAATGCGATTGCGCCGCAGGCACGTAGGTAGGCGGCCTTCAGTCGTGTGTCGTCGTCTTGCATCCGCGACAGGGTCGGGAGAAGCACCCGGGTGAGAACGTGGGCGACCATATCGCGCGGTTTGAGCAGAATACTGTAGGCCAGCGAGTAGAAGCCGAGCTGCCTTGCCCCGAGGAAAGCGCCGATAATCAAGTTGTCTGCATTACGGGCGAAGTAGTTGAACACGGTGAACCCGGTCAGGTTGGCGCCGAAACTGAGCACGCTGCGAACTTCTGTCCAGCAAAAGATCAATCGAGGACGCCAACCTGAGAGGATGAAGAACAGGATGGTTCTCATCGGCAAGCCGAAGAACAACCCGGGGAGTATTAGGGACCAGACACCCCATCCTGTCGCAGCCAGCGCGATTGCCAAGCTGCCACCGATGATCTTCGTCGACAACTGCACGCAGGCAATCCGGTCGAAAGCCATCCTGCGTATCAGCAGCGCCTGGGGCACGATGGCCGGGGCAATCAGCAGGAAATTCAGCGACAAGGCCGCCATGATGGGCAGCACCCGGGGGTCTCGGTAGATCCAGGCACACAGGGGCGCCGCGGCCAGACCCGCTATGGTCAGCAATCCGCCGATCGCGAGGTTGATGTAAAACAGACTGGATAGGAGCGAATTGTTGATTTCGCGGCGCTGAACCACGGCTTTGCCAAAGCCCATCGTACTGAACACATCGAGGAACCCGATGAAAACGGTGGCCATCGCCAGCAGACCATAATCGTGCGGCAAGAGCAGCCGGGCCAGGACAATTGTGAGGCAGAATTGGATGCCGTGCTCACCCCAGCCGGCGATCGCGCTCCAACGGACTCCGCGGTAAACATCCATCTGCGAGTTGTCAGCGATTTTAGACATGTGCAATAAAAGTGCCCGGCATCGGTTATTCTACGGCAGCTTTATACCCAGATCGGCGTAAAGCCGATCCCAAGCCTGAACCACGTTCGATACTTCCAATGATTCGGCCCAACGCCGCCCATTACTTGAACAGTCGGCCCAAAGATTCTCGTCCCTCAGCAGTCTGCCGATCGCCCGCTGCATCCCCTCGATGTCGCCAATGTCATGCAAAACGCCTGCTTGGCTTTCTTCAGCGATATCGAGCACGCCCGGCAGGGGCGTGGACACAAAGGGCGTGCCGCACGCGGCCGCTTGCACCAAGACGATGGGATATCCTTCGAAGTGGGACGGAAGCAGCAGGAGTTTCGATTCTTGAAGGATTCTGCGAACTTCGTCCTCCTTCACCCAAGTGTGACAAGAGCAATTCGCGGGGGTCTCCTTCCGAAGCTGGTCAGAGTAGATGTCGCAATGCACGGGGACGTCAGCATCAAGGGTCCGCATGACCGCCAGCAAGTCATCCATGCCCTTCTCGTGCGACCAGCGGCCCAGAAAGACCAGATCACGCGACCGATCGCTTCTAGGCAAGACACCGTTCTCGAGCCACTGCTTTGAAACCGGGTTGGGAATGACTGCACGCTGTATTTGTGGATCGAGTTGATCGGCGAATTCATCGCGCAACCGAGGGCTAAGGAAGCAAAAGCAATCGACCCGTCGCCAGAACCACAGGACAACGCAGCGCACAGGCTGCGGGAGATTGTCGACGAGGTTCGCTCTGGTCATGTGAAAGTGGAGGCTCACGCTGCACCCTCGCAGTTTTGCGAGGCAGAGATAGGGTAGCGTCTTTACGGTATCGCCGCGCGATCCAATAAGGATCTGAGCAACTTGGGGAGCGCCGACGAGAAGCCGCAAAGCGAACACGACAACGCCGTATATGGAAGTCACCAACGACTTCCATCTTGGATTATAACAGCGCACCGCAACGTGCAATTCCAGATACGGAATATTGCGGATCAGCAGTTCCGTGTTCGTGGTCACTCCGTTAAGTAGCCGCGGAGAGTATCCCACGATCAGGACTCCGTTACTCTTTCTCCAAAAACGCCACGACACGCGTCAGCCTCCTTCAGCAACCCTTGCACACTTCTCGACAATATCTCGCACGCTCATACGCATTGGCCTATTGATTATACTCACTTACACGCCTTATTCTGTGGCGCACTGATCATGATCAGAGTTGTCTTGAACTTCCTTCCAAAACAACTCGTCACCCAACTGGTAAGTCGGTGCTTCAGGAGTGGCTTCAAAAAGGGGAAATCGACGCAGCAAACTCGCCCAACGTGGAAACCATGTCGTTGCAGGAGTTCTCGCAAGACTCTCGGCGAGTAGAAGCACGTGTGTTCCGGATTAGCGAATGGGTCGTTTGTCCATCGATACAGGACGGCCAAAAGGTGATGCAAACTGAAGGCATTGGGCGTGGTCAATATCAAGACGCCGTCGCTCTTCAAATGATCTTTGCACCGCTCAAGGAACGAGCCGGGATTGCTGAGGTGTTCGATCAACTCGCCCGCGAAGATCACGTCGTACTTCTGATCCAAGCAGAACGATTCCGCATTTGCACAGACCATGTCGTAGCCCGCCTCACGCAACACGGCGATGTCGTCTGCCAATAGATCAATGCCGGTAACATGCTCGCAATGCTCCCGGAGGAATTCGTGTACCCACAATCGAAGAACATTCATATTCTCCAGTGAATGCTCAACGCAGCCCACATCCAGCACCTTCTTCCCGCGTATATACGGCAGGATCGTCTGCAAGACCCCGTCGCGGGCAACGTATCCTTGCAGACGCTTGTCCGATCGAAGTCCTTGCGGCACATTACTGCTGAACTCTGTCTCGCTCATTGCCATAGTAGCCTTTACGATGTTTCGTTGGAGTCGGCCAAGGTAGTACGAAAGCGCCGCTTGAGCATTCCCATCAATCGGTTAGGGATCAGGTCTCGGATGATGGAGCGCCAGTTCTGAAGGCGACGGGGTTCCCATCGCACGGCGGAAAGGTGTGCCCGAAATGCCGCCCGTTGTTTTCCCACGGCCAGCAACCAGTCTCCGTGCTCGGCATACTTTTGCGCCTTGGCCGCTCGTACGACGGCAGGTTTTGGAAATCCGTCGGGGTAGAAACGGGACAAGAACTCGTCTTGGATTCTCATGACGTGCTGGAACTTCGTGCCTAGCTGCGTTCCGATGCGGTTCTCCCCCATCCAATAGTCCAACAGTACTTCGTCGGCATAATCGAATTCATATTCTCTGGCAAGTCGCAAGAAAAGGTCGTAATCTGGTGCAATTCGGTATCTCTCATCGAACAGTCCTACTCGGTCAAGGGCAGAATAACGCACCACGGCACTTGAGAAGGGGACAAAATTACGCACTAGAATCGCCTTGAGGACTTTACCCCGCCGAAGCCGCGCGTGCCGCATTGGCCGAGTCCGGGCTACGCCGTTCATTCGATCGGAGAAGCCGCTGACCGAGCTATACACCACCCCCAATTCAGATCTGCCTTGGAAAAGCGGTATTTGTTTGCTGAGCTTCTTCTCTCTCCAGAGGTCGTCCCCATCCAAGAAAGCGATGAATTCTCCCCGCGCTTCGCGAATGCCTCGGTTCTTCGCTCCCGCCTGCCCCTGGTTCTGTTGGTAAATGTACCGAATGCGGTCGCCGAACTCCGCGGCAATCGATCGCGTGTCGTCGGTCGAACCGTCGTCAACTACGATGACCTCTTGAGGCGAATAGTCTTGGCCCAGCGCGGACTCAATCGTCTCGCGGAGAAACGGCCCTTTGTTATAGCTGGTGATGACCGTACTCACCATCTGTGGAATACGGCCCTGCCGAGTGGTCTGACGATCGTTCATGAAGTCTTGTGCTTCACTCATGGGAGGCTTCAGTGAGGGTTGGAGCGTGTTGGCGCGAACCGGTCAGCTCGTCGAACAGGTCGCGAAGCTCCTTGGCCGTCTGACGGACGTCGAATCTCTTTTCGGCAGTCGGAATATAAGCCTTTGCCGCGTCTTTCCAGGGCTTAGAAATGGCCTCCTGCAACGCGTCCGCCAATTCCTCCGCATTACCCGGCGATACGGCCTTCGAAGGAGTGCTGTGGAGGACCTCTCGTAAGCCAAGGCAGCTAGTCCCGACGATCGGGACACCGACCAGCATTGCCTCCATGGGCAAGAGAGGGTGAGCTTCCCACAATGACGGTATCACAAGCAAGTCCAACTCCCGGAGGATGGGCGCGACGTTCGGAGTGTGTTCCAGGAAAGTAATACATGCCGACACCTCGGGCCGCGCTTCCAACATGGCCTGATAGTTCAGCAGGAAGTCGCCGGAACCGATCGCGACGAGATGGAACGGCCGGACCTCCTTGCGCTGAATCAAGAGTGAAAGGGCGTCGACCAGGACGAGAAAGCCCTTCTGTTCCATGAAGCGTCCAAGGAAACCCATCAGGCACACGTCATCCCCGATTTGGGCCTGTTGCCTAAGACTCGCTGGATCCCTAAGACTCTCTGGATGCTGGTCATTGGAACCGCAGAACCTACCCACCGGAATCCCATTGTGAATCATCTCGACACGACAGGGCCCTTTCTTAAGCGAGGGTAGATGCTGCAAATGGTCCTTTCGGGTATCTTCGCTCACAGCGATCAAGGCATCCAGCCGCCGAAGTATCTGTCCGAGACCGAACAGTTTCAAGCGGCTCGCCAGCCCTGAAAGCTTGACACGATGAAAAACATCTTGGGATGTCATAATGTGCGGTACGCCAATTCCCGTGTTGGCAAACATGGATGGAATGGCCGCTTGAACCCCATGCGAATGAAGTAGGCAGAATCGTTTCTTCCTAAGTAACCGCCGGACTGTTGGCCGGAAGATCGGCTTAAACCGGTGTTGATCGCGATGCGGCACTCGAAAGACCTCTGTATCTTCCCAGGAAGCTACATCATCCTCGAAACTGGCGTGGCCCTCGTGGTCTGGGATCACAAAGGTAAAGCGGTATCCCGCCTCCATAAGAAATGGATAAGTGTAGACAATATGCGTACGCACGCCACCGACAGGATGCCGCACGACGGCAAGCACCCTTTTGGGGTCCCGGTGACTGCTTATGAAATCAGCTTTCACGATTACTCCCACTGCAAGGCGTCATGCAAGAACTCCATCGACGAACTCGGTAGCTTCCTGCGCGGGCTCCGGCTGCCATGCAAGGCACGCGACCGCGACCGCCTGGATCCCGCCGTACCAGAGCCATACGTGCCAAAGCAGGTAATTAAACCCCCAGCCCATGAAAAGAAGGAGAACGAAGGTAGCCGTCATGGCGTTGATAGTTCGCCAGAGCAACTGGGTATCTGGTGAGACCTTGCCGCAGAGCATCCGTCGCGCCTCGTACCTGTTGCGAAACACGCCCAGTGCTATACAGCCGAAGGCAACCGCACCGAAAAGACCTAGCTCTGCAAGCAACTGCCCATACAGATTGTGAGGCATCGAGCCGGTACCTGTTACCACACCGTAGCTCATCGGCCCGTAACCGAATAAGGGCTGCTCGTAAAACAGTTCTAGTCCTCTTTCGAACCCGCCAAATCGCAGGTTGCCCAAGGAGCGGCGAGCCTGTTCCGGGCCGACATCTTTGTCGACCAACGTCAGGTATCGCGTCGCTCTATCTTCCGGAAGTATACCCCAGAGCGCCACGAAAAGGATCGAAGCCAAGGTCAGCAACCGCCAGCGCTTCGGCGAGGTGACACAGACCATCAGGGCAGCTGCTGCGAAGCCGCAGGCACCCATCCGCGATCCGGTCAATACGATACAATAGCCGGACATCCCGACGTATCCTAATAGCATCGCACGCTTCCAGCGGTCATTCCATTCGTGCCACAAGACCCATACAATCGGTAACCCAATCACGATAAGGCTGGCAAAATCGTTGTAATTCGCGAAGGTGCTCCCCGGACCCTTAATCCGAAGAATTCCTTGGTGGTACCATACGGCGCCGTTGAAATACTCTCTCAAGCTGTGTGCCATGACCAAGGCCATGACCCCGAGGTGTCCGACCAGAATCGTTCGGAGACTCTTCACGTCGTGGACGGAAGTAACCAGCAAGACATAGAAGACCGTGTATTTCAGGTAGTTATCAACCGACGGCCACCCAGCGGCCGAATAGGGACTCGATAACCAGCTTGCAAGTATCGCGAGGAAAAAGAACCCTAGGGACCAATGGAGTCGGTTCTTGCTCGGCAGCTTGGGCCCGCTTACCAGCCAGCAGAGAATCGTGGCGATCATGTACATGCGTTCCAGGTGGATCGTCGCCAACACGGGCCAGATCTCGAACGGCCGGTGAATGAACAGCCACATGTATCCTATTAGTAACCAGATCATCGTGTTAGTCGGAAATGGCCGGTTTGGGGAACATTACCAAGCGTCTATTCTTCATTCTCAAGCAAGGTCTCTCGATAAACCGCCAGGACAGACCGCCGAGTGCGTAGCTGATGGCCAAGACGGCAAGCAACAAATAGGATCGATACATCCATCCAAACTCGATAAAACAGTTCAGGACTAGTGCGTGATAGATGTATACTCCATAGGATATATCGAAACCCTTGATAAACTTGTCGCTGAGCGTCGGATACGAAAACGCCGCAGAAATGGTCAGCGCTGAAAGAAGAGCATAGCCCACCACGCGACTGAGGTTTGGCGAATACGGCCAGGGGTGATACCAGTCCAAGAGCCTTCCAAATACGAAGACAAACACCAAGTAAGCTGTCAACCAATAGAAGAACTTGTTCTCGACAATCACTCTAACACGATCCCACCACTTGTAGAAAGCGATTCCAATCAGGAAACTGAATAGGTAGGTATACACGGTCAGGGGGGCCAATCTCCGGATGAGGTTTTGCCCATCCAACTGACATACCAACACGTAGGTGAGAATCGAGCCGAGAAAAAGGATACCCAACCCCATTGCCCACCGCTTCCCGAAGCTCCTGAGGAACAGGTAGATCAATGGCACCACGGCATAGAACTGCAATTCAACGGAGATTGTCCACAAGGCCCTGTTGGGCGAATCGGAACCCCAATTCCTGAGGATATCTGGTATGCCGAATTGAACAAACGTTACTTGCCTAAGGACCCATGCCCAAAAATCCGTTCGACCGAAAGTGGATAGAGAAATCTCTCGAAAGGCCAATAGGAGCCCAACCGTTATCACAAAACAGACCCACAGGCCGGGATAGATTCGCAAGAGTCTGTTCTTGAAGAATTGCCCGATTCTGTCGGAGTTTCTTTCGAATGACGCAAAAACCAAGAAACCGCTTACCGTAAAGAAAATTGGTACGCCAGGAAAGAATTTCAACCAGCCCATCCCGTAGTTAACCGCGGGATCGCCGTGCAGCTTCAGAAGCAGGCAGGAGTGTCCGATCACCACCTGAGAAGCCGCCAACAAACGGATCAAGTCGAAATTATTTGTACGTGGTATCGCCATCAGCTCTTCCCCTGCAGGCCATGGCGAGAAGCACTCGCGCCGGCCTGGGGACCATAAATCCGCTGCACCGGGTCTTGATTAACTGACCCAGTGCGATAATGCGTAAAGACTGTTCTTTGAACCATAGCAATCGTGTGTACTTCCGGGATGTACGGCATGACTGAAGCGAACCACCTCAGTCCAAGTAGCCGAAGCGCCGCAACGCGTGCCGCATCTTCGAAGTTATCTGCCGGACCTCTACTTCAGTCAGTTGACTCTCCCATGACGTATCGCGCCGTATGGTTCCTTGGAATTGGAATCGCATGCGATTCCCCAATATGTGAAAGTGTTCATCTTCCGTGTTCAGCAGGTCCTTGCCTACAGGGACATCGAGGAAGTTGCAGATCGTTTCTATGGTGTCGTCGAAGTCACGGCAGAGATCTTCGTACCGCACCGTCAGCAAGGGAATATCAGGAAATCGTCTGCGAAAGGTTTCAACTTCTCGCGTGTGCTTCAACCAACTATTAGCAGCTTGCCCTAACTGGGCCTTACTGAGTTTGCGGTTCTTAACGTACGAATTGCAGAACGCCCGACCATCGCGAATCAAATGTAGGGCCTTCAACGCAGAGCGTTGTGTCCTTGCCAGCAACTCGGCTCGTGGCCATACTTTCGTGCCGTCGATGTAGAGGCGGGCGTTCTTGAACTTGACGCTTTGGGCCATGAATTCCGCGTGCGCCTCAATGAATGCCTGCTCTCGCTTGCGAAGTTGTGGCACCAAGCCGATGCAAGTCTTGTGAAGCCAGTTCGCCCACCCGGATGACCAACCAACGGTCAACGCACATTGAATCCATCGATGCCGGCAGTAGCGAGGTAAATGAGTGAAGAGGTCCCAATTCCACGCCGAGCCCCCGTTATCGAGCATGTGGCTACCGACGGTCCGATAGTAGGCGCACTCGATCTGACCCTTGCCACAGCCGCACTGAACCGGCGACTCCCGAATCCACGGAAACGTCTCGCCGTCACAAGAAAGGTCGGGATGGCGATTCAAAACCAGCGACAATAGCGTGGCGCCCGAATACTGGGCACTCAGCATTATCGCGAGTCGTGGTTGTGGATACTGCTCGGGCATGACATCTAGGACTGACAGAAAGAAAAGGACTAAGACGCGTTTGTTAGACGCTTCTCAGCTTGCGATCATCCCCAACATTAGTGATTCGAAACACTCTGCAATACTCGGGCCGCCGTATTCCTCTTCGACGCGTGATCTCCCTGCCGCGGCCAGCCGGGCTGCCAATTCGTCGTCACTCAGTAAGCGATCAATCGCCTCGGCCAAGGCCGCCGGATCTTGAGGCTGTACGATCAGCCCCTGGACTCCGTCGTCGATCAATTCCTCCGTGCCACCCACTCGCGTGGCAACTACCGGTCGCCCCGACGCCATATACTCCACCAGGACATTGGGCAAACCTTCCGTATTAGAACATAGCACGGCAACGTCCAACTCGCCGATGAATTTGGGCACATCAACCACCTGTCCGGGCAACTCGACCCGGCCGGAAAGCCCCAGGTCCTCGATCTGCTTTTCGAGTTGTGCCCGCAGGCTACCTTCCCCGGCAATGCGGAAGACGGCGTCCGGATGGCGTTCGGCGATCCGATGCGCCGCTTCAATGAAAACCTCCGGAGCCTTTACGGGACGGAGATTGGCCACCATGCCGATTACGCGTGGCGCGCCGGCGGCTCTCTTGCCCGAGAACGTCGGAATCTCGCGGAATTGATCTAGATTGAGGTCGTTCTTGAGAATCGTTACCGATTCCCGACTAGCACGCTCGATCTCGATCACCGATTCTTGACAGGCGCGGCAATTCGTGATGGTCATCTCCACCAGATGGCTGTAGAGCCGCCCGGTCCAGCGGTCGATTGAACCCATCCAGTAGCCCATGTCGCGACGCGTACGGACCAGATACGGCACTCGTGCCAGCCAGCCGACCGGAATCCCGAACAAGGTGCTCCCCGGCAGGTCGACGTGAAGAACGTCGATCCGCTCTCTTCGCAGGAATCTCAACAACTTCCAAGCATGGGCAAGAGCTGAAGGACGCCGCATCGAGGTCAGCCCCAACCAATGCACGGGGCAATCCTCCGGAAGCAAACCGGCCGCAGAATCCGTTCGCGGCGCGAGGATACACAGGTACGGATCGATCTTCGAACGGTCCAGTTGGTTGATGATCTTCACCAACTGCGTCTCGACACCCGCTCGGGTCAAATCGTCGATCATGAAACACACGCGGATCGGCAAGGAATCTCGAATTGTTGATTTGGATCGTATCATCAGTAGGTCTTCTCAGTCGGCGGCGAGAGGGGATGTGGTCGTTGTGGTTTCACCAGAAAGCAACGGGGCAAGCAGCTTGCGGTAGGCTTCCGCCTGAGAGGCGAAAGAGAACTCCTTCGCAACTCGCCGGCGCCCTGCGTCGCCCATGGCTCGGCGGGCTGCCGGATCACTCACCAACCGCGCGATCCGATCGGCCAAGGGCCCGGCCTCTCCCGGCGGCACAAGGTACCCGTTAACTCCGTCTTCCACGGCCTCCGGAGTCCCACCCACCGCGGTCGCCACCACCGGCACCCGGGCGGCAAACGCTTCGAGCACAACGTTGGGGAGACCTTCCGTAAATGACGGCAGCACGAACAGATCGAATTGCGGATACAACTTATCCAGATCACTAGCAAAACCGGGTAATTGAAACTTATCGGCCAGCCCGTGGGATTCGATTCGCCCGGCAAGATCATCGCGAAGAGGCCCGTCGCCAAAGAGCACGAACCCCACGCGAGGATGTTCCCGCACGACTTCCGCCGCCGCGTCGACCAGGAACCGATACCCTTTCTCGATACTCAATCGGCCGGCCGCGCCGACGATCACCTCGGGCTTCTCCGGAAAGAGGCTCTCCAATTGGCCGCGATACTCGCCGTCCGGGGTGTCGAATCGCTCGACTCTCACCGCATCGCAAATGGCCCGGACCTTTCCGCTCGGTACGCCATATCGTCTTACCTTCTTCGCTTGACCTTCGGAAACACAAACGACCTGATCCATCCAGCGCAGGTTGATTCGGTCGATCCAATCGAACACTCGGACCCGCAATGACTCGCCGGTCCAACCGTGGGAGACGGCAATCACCGGGATCTTGAGCTTTCTCGCGGCCAGGCGCCCCAGCACACCCGGTTTGTAACCGTGGCAGAGCAACGCCGACGCACCGCTGTCCCGCAAGATGCCTACGAGTTCCCGAAATGCTCGCCCCAGCCAAGGCGTATCGTACTTCAGGGCCGTGGCGGAGAAGCCCTGCGCTTGGGCTTCCCGCACGAAATCCCAACACCGCTCTTCCTCACGGAACGTCGCGAAGACCGAGCGGTAGTCGCCGGCCAACTCCCGCCCCAACTCCAGCATCTGTCTTTCGATCCCGCCGTAGGAAGGCGAGGCCGTCAGATGCAGAATCGTGGGTAGCGAGTGCCCAGGCGAGACCTCGGTCGCTTTCCCAACGGATACGGCTTGACTTGTCAGTTGTGTTTCGTCGATGTTCGGCATGTCTTGTTCGACTCGATTACCTCGGCGTTCGTTCCCACTGAGGATCTCGAACCGTGAACAGGGAAGACAGCGAAATCACCATCAGTCGGACCACGACCAGCGGTGTCGCCAACAGCAAGTATACGCGGCGCCAGTTCAGGCCCAACGTGGCAATACCCAGCGAATAATAAGCAACATGGCCGAGGACGGCGACGCCCCCCAGGGCACAAAGTATCCGAGCCGTCGTGCCCGGCAGCGTGTAGGCCAGCCATGCGGCCAGACCCAGGGTGATGGCCGCATGAAGGAGGATCAACGGTCGACTCATCGTCAGCAAGGTCCAGCCCGCATCGGCGATCAGCATCCGCCGCCTTGCAATCCCCGAGGCCAACAGTTGGAGTCCCTTTCGGCGACCGAGACGTAGCGTACCTTGGGCCCAGCGACTACGTTGTACCTTCAACTGATCGAGGCGTTTCTCAGAATCGTGTCGAACGGCGACATTCGATACAAACCGTACCGCAATGCCCACTTCGGCCAGCCGTAGCGTGTATTCGACGTCTTCGACAACGGATCCCTCATTCCAAGGATGTTCCTGCAGGACGTCGCGGTGTAGTACCATGCCGGTGCCGACCAGCGGCACGAACAGCCCCAGACACGACTTAGGTGCGTAGGCAAAGTCGTATTCCAGCAGTTGGCCGACTCGGGCGACGTAGCTCGGCGCTGCGTCGTCGCAATTGGACGTTACGTGGTTTGCTTGGAGCACGTGGCTGCCGTCCGTCAGGCATCGATCGAAGACCCTCAGCGCATGGCTGTCTATCCGACAGTCGGCGTCCAGGACAACGATCGCATCATGGGGCGTGCTCATAATCTGCTGAAATGCCCACTGCAAGGCCTGCCCCTTGCCCGGCCGGCTAGGATCGGTTCTCTGCAAACATGTCACGCCATATTGCCGGGCGAGCTGCGCCGTGGAGTCGGAGCAGTTATCTGCCACCACGAAGACCTCGTACTTGTCTTCCCGATAGGCAAGCTGTTGGCATGATTGCAGCGTGCGGGGAAGTGTTGCCTCCTCGTTGTGAGCGGGAATCACGATCGCAAAACGATGCACGTGCTCTTGGCTTTCCGGACAACTCGCCTTCGCTCCACCAAGCCGCAGAACGATCAAGACGAAGTAATATGCCACCACGGCAAGGGCCGGAACAACAAACAGCATCCCGAACAGCACATAAACGATTTGTTCCAAAGGCTCCACCGTAAGAATCTAAGGGCTATAGCTGAGGATTTGTAAAGGTAAGGGCCGAACGGCCAACCTCTTCGACTACTCCGACTCGATACTGTCCGCCATCCCTTGGCGGATCCCGATTCTCGGTTCCCAGTCCAGCGCATTCTTGGCTGCCGTGCAGTCGAAATGTCGCGTCCCGAGGGCGGAACGGAGCCGGTAAGGAGTCAGCGGGGCGCTGCGGCCGAGCAGACGAGCGGCCACATTCGCCCCGGCGGCGGCCGTGTATAATAAGCTTAATGGGAAGTGCCAGATGGATTTGTCTTGGCCGGTGGTGTGCAGGTAGTGCCGGGCGATTTCGTCTTGGGAAACTTGTGCCGGATCGACTATGTGGAAGATCGAGCCGTCGAAAAGATCGCTCTTCGCCGCGGACCTGATCGCGTCCACCAGATCCTCCACCCGGACCAGGGGCAACACGAACTTGCCGCTGCCCAGCACCACCAGGCGGCTGCCGGTCTCGATGGCCGCGGCCCCCGACATGAACGGGCGATCCGGACCGATCACCTCCGCCGGTCGCAGGATGATGGCCCGCAGACCGCGCGTCTGGACCGCCTCGGTGACGATCCGTTCGGCGTCCAGCTTCGTCTGGGAATACAAGCCTCGGTCCTGGGGAAACGGTTCCAGCGGCCAGTCTTCGGTGATCGGCGTCCCGTTTCGCGCAGCGGCCGCGTGAAGCACGCTGAGCGAACTCATATAGATCAGTTTCGGAACCTTGTGCCGCAGCACGCTATCGACGATGTTTTGGGTACCGGCAACGGTGGCGCATTGAAACTCCTCGGCCCAGCCTTCCACCGTGGCGCCCAAGTGGTAAACCTCTTCGATGCCTTGCATGGCGCGATCGACGTCCTCGGCATTGCCGAGGTCTCCCAAGAACGTTTCGACCTGCGAGCTGCCGGCAATCTCCGCGGAAGGGGTTCGTCGCACGAGGATTCGCACACGCTGGTCCTCCTCGAGCAGCCGACTCAACAGGTGACTGCCGATGAATCCGGTGGCCCCGGTCACGAGGATCTTGGCGCTGCCGCTTTGGGAGAATCGTGACGAAAACGCCTCTTTTTCCCGGTCGGCCTGCGTGGCGATACGCTCGGTCCAATCGATCACGCTTCGGGCTTGTCCAATCGTAACCGGCGGTGGGTCCCCGGTCTGAAGCGATTCGTAGAAATGGATCACCAATTCCTGCAGCCCGTGGTATTGTCTGAGTTTCTTACGCAGCACCCGAAACACGTTGCCGGTGACTTGCGTCATCATCGAGCGGCCTTCGTTGACCGTGTTGAGTATCCGCATGGCATGTTCGGGCAGGCGGCCGGCCTTTCGGGTCGTGACCGACATGCCGAAGAGATCGGCCCGGATCACGCCTCGCGTGCCGTGGATCAGAAGTACGTTTTGCAGCGGGTTGACGTTCCACGACAGCGCCACATGTCCGATGCCACGCTCGCATCGGACCAACACGTTGAACTCTTTGAACCGGGGACACCCATCGTTCTCCGGCGAACCGAGTTGCAGGTCGGCGTGTTGGATTTCGCCGAGAAGCCTTTCGATCAAGTAGAGCGAATGGACGCCGATATCACGGAACGGGAAGCCGCCGTCTCGGTACTGCTCGGGCAGGGGTCCGCCCTCATAGGGAACGTAGTGCTGGCTGCGAAGGTGATCGACACTCACTACGTCGCCGATGGCGCCGCTGGCCGCGATTTGCAGAGCGCGCTCGACAAACGGATCCCACAGCAGCGAGTGGTCGACACACACGAGCTTGCCGGCCTCGGCAGCCGCGGTCGCGATGCGATCGCAATCCTCGACGCTGGTCGCCAGCGGCTTCTCCACCAGCACGTGGCAACCGTGCTTCAAGGCATCGAGTGTGTTTTGGGTGTGGGCAGCCGGTGGCGTCAGCACGTGCACGACTTGCGGGTTCTGCTGCAGCAGGTCGTCCAGCGAAGAGAAACTGGCCGGCAGATGATGTTCCTTGGCCAAGGCGCGTGCCTGATCCTCACGGAGATCTGCCACTCCGACAATCTCGACGTGGGGAAGCCGCTTGAGTGCCCTGATATGAAATTCGGCGATATGGCCGGCTCCGACCAGCCCGGCGGTGATCTTCTTTTGTGCGTTCATGGTTTTATTGAAGCCAGACTTCTTATGTGCGAGCGCCCGAGATGGCCTCGAGCAGGATTCCCGCTCCCGCGCCGACGTGAATCGCGCCGAACACCAGCGGCAGCCAGCAAAGCATGCGCATGTCACGCCGGCGGATCGCCAGATACAGCGAGCCTCCCAAAATGAACGTGGCATACAGTGCAAGGGTGGCGATATAGACCGCGGCCAGCCAAAAGGAAAGCCAACTCAGCGCCAATCCGCCGATGCAGCCGAGCACGAAGGCGGCCGGCAACAAGGTTCCTGCCGCGAGCGTGGCCGGATGTTTTCGCAACAAGCGGACTCGCCCACGACCGTAACGGACCATTTGACGGAAAAGTCCGGGCAGACTTGCCCGCGGTTGATACTTCACTGTGATTTCCGGAGTGAGCCAACATCGCAACCGCTGCTGGTCGACTCGGTAATTGAACTCCCCGTCCTCGTGGGCGTCGAACGTCTCGTCGAAGTAGCCGATCTGCTCGAAGACTTCTCGGCGATAGGCGACGGCCACGCTCTTGGCCGGAACGAATTGGGGGGTCGTGGAGTAAATATGGGATTCGGGGTGGTGGCCTAGGCGCGAAGATCGGGCTACCGCGATGGCTCGTTGCAAGGGGGTTGCGCCGGAGATGTCCAACGGTTGAGGACGCCCCAAGCAATCGGCACCGCTGCACTCGAAAGCCGACGCCAACTTGGCCAGGTACTGGTCGTCTTCCAGTTCACAGTGCCCGTCGACGATCACTACCACGTCGCCGCGGGCATGGCGGATGCCGATGTTTCGGGCAGCGCTGGAGAGTCGATGGGGATTCGACAGCACTTGAACGTTGTCGTAACCCTCGACGAATTCATACGCCAAGTCCACCGTCTTGTCGGTCGACTGGCCGTCGACGACCAGGATTTCATACCGCTTCGGATCGTAATCTTGCGTTACCAGTTGCCCGAGCGTGTCCGGAAGGCACTTTGCTTCGTTGCGGACCGGCACGATCACGCTGATGAACAATGGCTGCTTCGCCGTGTCTCGGGCCGAAGCGGGCGACGAAGACAATTCCGGTTGTCTTGTTGGGGAACTCACGAGATCTTCTGTTGGTCGACTAGCGATTGTGATCCTTTTGATACGTCGCGACCGTTCGATGACGGAAGGGCCTGATCGACGACTTCCGAGAGGCACCCGAAGCGGAATCGCTGAAGAAGTATGTCGAGTTTCGCTTCGGTTTTCGATAAGTTTACGTAATGTCGAAACCGGGAGACGCGTGAGCAGGCCTGCAGACGCGGTTGATCGGGGTCGATTTCCCAGGGGTGGATATAGAACACAAACGGGGCGCCCGCTCGGTTGACCTGCCGGAGCATGTGGAGTGTCCACGTCAAGGGGTAGAGCCGGAAGTAGCCGCCGCCGCTTACCGGCACGTTCATCTTCGCCAGTCGGGCCACGGTCATGGGGAATTCCCGAAGCGGGCCGGCCGACGTGTCGATCTGCTGAATCTTCGGCTCGAAGCCGGGGATCCCGTAGCGCGGATGACGGGTCGGGAAAATGCTCGTGTCGATCGTGAAACCTTCTTCGACCAGGATGTCCAGGGCCCAAAGCGATTGCTTCGTGATCGAGAAACTCGGGGCGCGGAAGGCCGTGACCGGCTCGTCGATGATCTCGGCCAACATGTCCCGCGACTCTCTTAGGTCGCGGCGAAACTCTTCCGGGGTGAGTTGGTATACCAGTCGATGCTCCAGCCCGTGGGAGCCGATTTCGTGGCCCGCGCCGTGAATCTCTCGGACCAATTCCGGGTGGTGCCGAGCGACCCAGCCGAGCACGAAGAAGGTGGCTTTCACCTTGTGACGGCCGAGCAACTGAAGGATCCGGCGCGTGCTGTCGACGACTCGACTTTCATACCGATCCCAGTCGTTACGGTGAATACGCTTTTCGAACGCGGTGACGTGGTAGTAGTCTTCCACGTCGACCGAGAAGGCGTTCAGCGGGCGCGATATTGGAGCGTGAATCAAAGCGTTGGGGATTCGTCGCAGAGGAGTAGGTATTACAACCAGGCGAACTCGCCACTTAGCTCGGCGTGTCAGCGACTGGTTGGTCGGACTGGAGTTTCAGATGAGTTGGTTCTTTGCCGACAGTACGATGGCCGTTGGCAGCATTGCCATGGGGTGATATGACGGCAAGCCGCGGCAGATCGGCCTGGGCAATCGGGCGTTGTGTTTGCTTAGGCGGCGCCACCTGGCGAGCCAGTTTTGTCGTTCGCACGGCGATCCGGGCGCTGACCCTCGAGATGCGCATGAAAGTGTAGGCGAGGATCCGCACATCCAGCCAGAGGTCGGCGGTTTCGATGTATTCCAAATCGAGTACCAGCTTTCGGCGAACGCTTTCCAGATCGGTGTCGGGCGGGAGGTTGACTTGGGCAAGTCCCGTGATTCCGGGATGAACCGAAAGCCGTTGCAGGTATCCCGGAATCTGCTCGGCCAGCAGGTGCACGAATTCGGGGCGCTCGGGTCGCGGACCCACCAGCGCCATTTCACCCTTAAGTACGTTCAACAACTGCGGGAACTCATCCAGGTGCAGTTTTCGCAACAGGTTTCCGAGAGACGTGTTGCGATCGTCGTGAAGATCGGCCCACACGGCCCCGTTGGCCTCGGCGTCCAGCCGCATGGTTCGAATCTTATACATGGTGAACGACCGGCCGTCTTTCCCGACACGGGTCTGACGGTAGATACCGGGCCCGCGAGAAGTCAGGCGAACCAGCAATACGAGCAATCCGATAACAGGCAACACGGGGACCAAGAGAATCAAGGCCAGCATTCGCCCCAGCAAACTCTTCCACCGACAGTAGAAAGTCGGGCAGACTTCGTTCGTAGATTCGTTAGTGCCCTGGGATCCGTTGGACGAAACGGGAAACGTCCTCGGAACCTTACGAGGCTGGTTTGGTTTTAGGCGGTTGGCGACAGACATGGGGCAAACTCCTGCAAGCAATTACGCGTCCTTTGAGTCTTCTCTCTGTTTGGGAAGACTTCTTCTGGTGCCTCAAACCTGCCACGCAAGTCAACGGCTTGACCTTCCTTGTAACGCAAATCCTGTGGCCGATAACGTAGGGAGCCGACAGGCTCGGTTCGACCCCCAAGCGAAAGGTTCCATTGTAACAGCTCGGTAGAAAAAGTCAACCACCTGCGGCCAGAACTTGGAAGAAAATGTTCTGCTTGGCAGTCATCTTTCCAGGCAACCGAAAATCTGCATTGGCCGGCAGCCAAAACTGACCTCCTGCGGACCGCGCTGAGGGCAGCCGAGACCATAGCTTTCATGGGGGCTTGGCTTGTGCCGACCCGCTGATTGGGGATACCTGCCCGCTGACTGGGGATATCCATCCCGTTGACGTAGTGAGTCAAGGTTTCTTTCGTTCGATTCTAGTCGGCACCCAGCTCGACCAGGTATGGCTTGGCCACGGGGATCAGGTCCTGCAAGAAACTCCTGCACAGACCCTCGTCGGCCGCGGATAGCTGAATTTTGTAAAGGTACGGGCGGCCAGAGAACCTCAAGGTGGAACCCTCGGCTGCCAGCCAGGGCCCGCCCGTGCTCCAAGCGTAAAACACGCAAACTGGCTGTCCGTTGATTTTGTCTCTGGGTTGAAATGCGTTGGACCAAAACTCGCCTTTTGAACCGTTGGGGCACTCAATGGCAACGCTCAGGCGCTCGCCCGCCTCCTCGTATTGCCGGCTGGCAAAACAGACCTCGGGCGTGTGGACGGCGACTTCTCCCGACGGTCCAAGGATGATCGACATGCGGATCGCGGCGCCGGTGATCGAATGCTCGTAAGTCCGGTTGACGTATCCGGCACATCGCAACATCTTCAGTGCATAGGGATCCATGGGGTCATCGGACTTCATGACCCATTGGGCTTTTCCCAGCAGCGAGTCGACGGCGGGCGCTCCAGGCGACGCGGCGGTGTCTTCGCCGGGAGCCGCCAGCGGATCTCCGGCGGAGAAACTCGCGGGCAGCGATTCCAACTTCTTCGCCACGTCGCACATCGTTTGCGGCGGGCCCCAGCGACTGTTCAGCTTTCCGTGGATCCATCCGGAGGCGACCGTCAATGTCACCACCAGGGTAACGGCCAGAACGGGAAGGAACTGTTTCATCATGGAATAACTACTTAGGAGGAAGGTGTTTCTAGTGAAGAGTCAACGACGAATTCCTGTCTCATCTGTGTCAACAGTTCCTGGTCGGTATGCAAGAGAAGCTGATCTTCCAGATCGTGATCGAGTGCTTGGCGAAAAGCGACTTCGGCCTGAGCCCTCATATCGCTGCGCAGGTAGGCGACCGCCAGATGGAAATAGTACCGCGGATCGGGTGCGGGCATCGCCACGGCGGCTTCCAGACACGTCACGGCTGGTTGTGGCTTTCCTTGCTGCAACAAGATCATGCCTTTGGTATCCAGTAACAACGACCGTTCGCCGGTGGCATTGATCGCTCGGTCGATGTACCGCAGGGCCTCGGTCAGCGCACGGGGCTGTTTCGATTCGCACAGCAGCGTGGCCAGATTGTTCAATGCCGCCACGTCACGTGGCTTTAGCTTGAGCACTTGCTTGTACAGTCGCACGGCATCCTCGTCGCGCCTTTGCAGGATTCTGGTACCCGCCACTGCACCCAGCACCACGGGATTGTCTGCGTACTTCTTGGCAGCTTTAGCCATCAGAGGTTCGGCGCGTTTGAAATCTTCCGGCGAGGGTTCACCGGCGGTCAGCACCGAGATCAAGATCAGCACGGCTTGCGGAGAATCGTCCGACTCAGCGCTGCGAATGCACAGCTCGATTGCCTTTTTCATCTGTCCCTGTCGGGCCAGACAAAGAGCCAGCACGCCATATTGCTCCGGCAGCAACTTCTGGAGGCGTTTGCTCCAGCGCACGGCGGCCTGATATTGTTCCAGCGCCATGTACAGATTGGCGGCCCTGACACAAACTTGGGCCTGGCGACGGGTGGTCTTGTCCGGATCATCGCCGGCGGAGACTTTTTCCCAGGCCTTTTCGGCCATGGCTTCCACGAGCGGCTCGATTTCCGAGGCGCGATCTTGCTTCAACAGCCAGCGCCCGCGCAATTGCACGGCGGCAAGGCTGTCCGGCGACGCCTTTTCCAACTTCTCCAGCCAGCGTTCGATGTTTTCAAACGACATCTCCGTGGGCGCGTCGTCGTCGGGAGCTTCCGAAACGTGCCGCAATAGGAAATTCAGATAGGCGGCCAGATGGTCCGACTCGCGGTCGGCCCGCGTTACCAAGGATCGATGTTGGTTGTCGGCCGCCCGCAGACGGTCCGCGGGCTGACCGCGAACGGTTTGCAGTCGGAACTCGGCCTCGTAGAGCTGGGCCAACGCCGCATGATCCAACGGGATGAACTCGGCGGAACGTTCAACGATTCCTTCGAGATGCTCGATCGCCTCCTGGAAACCCAACCGGTCCTTTCCCGGATGTTTCTCAGTCGGCGTCATTCGGTGATATTCGGCAAGGAATCGGGCCAGGCGTCGCAACTCGGCGTCGGATTCCGGTAGCAATGTCACGATCTGCTTGAAGGCCGAGCGGGCCTCCAGCGGGTTGTGTCGCAGCAGGAAAATCACCCGACGCCGGTGAACGCTCACGTCATCCGGATAATCGGCTGCCGCCTTCTCGAGAACCTGCTCGGCCCGAGTTCGATTCCCGATGACTTCGTAACCTCGGGCAATCGTCAGCGTCCGCTGGATTTCCGTGAGCGTGTCATCTTCATCGAGCTGAGCAAGGAAAGCCTTGGCGCGATCGAGATTCTCGGTTTCGACATACAGATTGAAGAGCGGGTCGATGGTTCGCAAGTCGGTCGGTGCAAGGTAGAGCGCTTCGCGGAGGACCGTTTCGGCCTCTTCCGTCTTCTTGGCCGCCAACAGGAGCTGGCCCAGACGAACCTTGGCCAAGGGATTACCCGGGTTCTGCCTGAGGGCATCACGAGCCAAAACAACGGCCTGGTTCACTTCTCCTGAACCTTGGACCGCCATGATTTCCAGGGAGTGCAGGAGGGTCGAAGATACGCCCTGCTGTTGGGCCTCGCGAAGTCGCCCCCTGGCCAGACCGAACTCCTGGATTTGGCAAAACAGGGCGACCAGTCGCTCGTAGGCCTGAGTGTTTTTCGGGTTCCATTTCAGGGCCTCCTCGAAGGCGGCTCGCGCCTGCTGCACGTTGACCCGCGGGCGGGTCGTTTTTCGGTCTCCTTCGACAAGGTGGACCTCAACCAGCGTGAGAACCAGGGCCCTGCGAATCGCACTCTGGCGGGGATCCGGTATATCGAGGGCATCTATTCCGGCAATCCTTGTCTCCAGCAACTTCCGCGCCCGCTGATACTCTCCCCGGCCGGTGTACGTCCGGGCTCGAAGGACATAGGACTCCAGCGAGTCGTCGGTCAGCTTGACGAAAGCTTCCATCGCGCGATCGGCGTCGGCCGGCGATTCCAGTTTTTGATAAAGAGGGACAAGTTCCTGTAACAGAGCTTCGGAAGAGGCATCGCCCTGTTCCAGGTTCCTGAGCGTTTTGAGCATCTGCTGGGCCGCCTCCTCTCCCTTTTGCTGCTCTTCGGCGCGGGCCAGCTTGAACTGGGCATCCAGCAGGTGGACGCGCCACACGGCCATCAGCGCCTTTCCGTCTTTGGGGGTGCGGGCCTGAGCCAGTTCCTGCTTGAAAGGCTCCCAATCCCGCTCGCTCTGCGGCAGGAGAAGTTGTTGCTGAAGCCGGACGTAGGCCAGCGCCAGCCAAGTCGTCTGCACGTCTTTCAACTCCAACGCCCGCTGGTACCAACGAATCGCTTGGTCAAAGTGACGGGCCTTGGCCCAGCTTCTTGCGGCGCCAAGCCGGGCTTGCATGTCGGTGGGGCGCAGGTTCGCGGCACGCTCATACGCCTCGGCTGCCGGCATCCACTGCGAGATGGCCGCATAAACCATTCCCAACCGCTGCCACGCTCGAAATGACTCGTTGACTTCCTGGGGTGTCGTCGGCTTGTTCAACACGACACGTCGCAACATGCGTATGCCTTCGTCGAGATAGCCTTGTCGCAGCAGCAACTCCCCTCGCAACAACGCGATCGAGCGCCTTTCGGCCGCTTGCCGGGACCGCGAGATCCTCGAGTTGGACTCGGCAAGGAAACTCTCGAAGCGATCCAAGGCCTCGGCGGCCTGGTCCAATTGATGTGCCGCCGAAAGGGCCTCGGCCAGTCGGGCATGCAGCCGAAAACGCAGCAGAAGATCGCCCGGCTTCTCTTCGACCGCATGGCCCTTTTTCAGCATGGCGACCGCTTGCTCGAATTCACCCAGAAGATAGTGGATTTCTCCCAGGTCCAAATGGGATTTCAAGTGTCCCGCGTCGACCTGGGCGATGATGTGGCTATATACTTTGGCGGCCTCGTCGAAATATTCGCGAAGGTCTTCCTTCGAACCGCCTTTCAGTCGGGCCAGTTGCCCCGTCCTTCTGGAACGATTGGCCGCAAAGAACAGGATGTTCAAGTGGTCCGGCCAGCGGCTGATAAGTTGCTCGGCGTCTTGATGCAAGGCGGCCGTCAGTTCGTCGTCGGCTTCCGGCAGTTTGTGTTCGGCTCGGTAGAGGTATCGAGCCAGCAAGGCGTCGGGATTCTTCGGGTCGAGCGCCACCATCTGATCGACCAAGTCGTCGGCCTTCTTCGCGCGCTGCTGGGCGGTCAAGTCACGATTCTGCTGGCCGAGAAACTCTTCCGCCTGCCGATAGACGCGAGCCAGCGTGGTGGTTAGATCGATCTTTCCCGGGTTCAGGGCCAAGGCCCGCTCCAGCGACTCGTCGAGCTTTCCCTTTGGCCCGAACGCCGCGCCGATAGAATCGGCGGGCCATTTGTCTTGAGTCGTTTCGGTGATCGCAGAATCTGGAGAATTGAACCGGCGATTCTCTCGGCCCAAGGTCTCGCTTTGCCATTGGCCGTACATGGCCGACGCCAGCAAATACCAACCCTGTGCATCCTCCTTGCCAAGGTGCTTGGCCTCTTCCTGGGCGGAAGCGAACTCCCTGAAGTCCAGTAGTATTTCCGCCAGCCGACGACGAAGCTCGGGTTCGCTGTTCCTGATTTCCGGGTCCTCGCTGGCAACGGCAACCCCCACCGCGTTGTAATACAAGTCTCTGGTGCGTCGCGGAGATTGCCCCCATTTGTCGTAGGTGTCGGCCAGCTTGATCTGCGCCTTCTCGTCGTCGGGAACCAAGCGCAAGTACCGACGGCGGTAAACGACCGCATCCATCCACGCTTCTTCCGCTTCGAAACTCTCCGCGCGACTCAACAGCGCTCCGGCCGTCCGGCTCACTTGAAACTGCCACCAGAAGAATCCGACCGCAGCCAACGCGGCCAGCCCGATCAACGTACCGACCAATAGAGGAACGTTGAGTACTCGACGGGTTTCCCGCCTTTTTGTCTCGTTACGGGATGGAGAAGAGCCCGGTACAGGAGAGCCCGGTACAGGAGAGCCCGGTACAGGAGAGCCCGGTACAGAAGAGCCAAGTACAGAAGAAGAAGTCATGAAATGGGTCTCTTGCGAGGTTTGTTTCGGCCGGCCCGAGGCCGGCAATCAATTTCCGGGGGAATAGGCGCTATTCCCGGTCGTAAGCGTAGTTGCCGTAGCGGTAGGCGTAGCGCTTCACGGGGACCCCGTTGAGCACCATGCCTGCCGGTCGGGCGCCGGCCGCCAATAGCCGATTGTATCCCTTTCTCACTTGGTCCAACCGACTGCAATCCTGCATCGCACACATCAGCGAGGCGTCGGCCGTCTTGGCCAACACCAAGGCTTCACTGGCCGCGAGCACCGGCGGCGTGTCGATGACGATATAGCGGTATCGGGAACGAAGCTCGTCAAACAGCTCCTTCACCTTCCCGTTACCCATCAGTTTGTGCGGATTCGTGCGGAGTCTTCCGGCAGGAAGCAGATGCACGTATTGGCTCCAATCCGTGACGATCGCTTCGTCCAAGTCACACTTGGCGGTCATCACTTCGACCAGTCCCGGTTTCAAGGGGATATCAAACACGTTGTGGATGTCCGGCGAGCGCATGTCTCCGTCGACCAGCAGGGTCGCGGTTCCCGAAGCTCGGGCGATGCTCACCACCAGTTGCGATGCCACGCTTGTCTTGCCTTCCTTCTTCGAGGCGCTGGTGACCGCCAAGACCTGCAAGTCGCGCAGCGGCTCGGACAGCATCAGACACGTGCGCACGCCGTCGATACTCTCCTCGAAGATTCCTAGGTTGCGCCGCGCGTACCGGCCTCTCGACCGGCGCGAACCGTGCGGCCGCACCGGTAACCGCGGGGTCTCGCCGACGACGATCATGTCGGAATCATGTTCCAATTGATGCGGGCTGTTGACGCGTTGAAGGACACGCTCCCAACCGACGGCCACTAGGAACGGGAAGAACAATCCTCCCACCACCACCAGTGTCAGCATCTTGTAGGGAATCTTTTCGACCGGAGCCAGCGGCTCCTTCGCCGCACGCAACAACATCACCCGCGACGGGGCTCGTCGCTTGTCGTCCAGTCGCAACGAGCGATCCGCGATCTTCTCCATCACGTCTCGGGAGCGTACCAACTCGTCCCGCTTGAATAGTATCTCCAGCGAGTCGGCTTTGTACTTCTTGAGGGTCTTGAGTTCCTCGTCAAATCGCTCCTGCAGCAGTGTTTCTTCGATCTTATATCTTTCCACGTTTCGCGAGATCAGCGTGTTTTCTTCCTCGCGGGCAGTCCGGGAATTCTCTTGCACTCGGGCAATCGCTTGCCGACGCAGATTCTTCTTCAGCAGTACCAGGGATCCCGTGTGTCCATAATCGGCGCGAAACTGTCGAAGCTGTTTCCGATACTTCGGGTGGTCCTCGCCCTGAGCGGAGTCCGCCTTGATACCCAGCAACCGCTGAACCGATGCTTGGATGCACGCAAGCGTCAAGTCCTCGGTATACTGTTCGTTTATTCTCGCGGACCGTTGTTTGAACTCAGGGTCGTCTACTCCTTGCTTCGCGTTGGCTGCAAGTTCGCGAAGTTGCTGAATGTCGCTCTTCAGTTCCGTCAGAAGTGCGGCATCCGGACACAACTGCTTGGCCTCTTTGGAAAGCGCCTCGTACTTGGGATCCTTCTGGGCCTCTTCGGATTGCCCCTGCAGATCCAAGAGTTGCTCGACCTTCCCTCGCACAGCGGCAAACGCTTCCCGGTGGCCCTTCTCCCCATCGATTTCCTGAAGCACTCGCCGATATTCACCCGACTCCGCCGGGTTCTTCGAGATCGACTCGATTTTCCTGAGCTCTTCGCGTTTGACCGCCATTCTCTCTTCGAGTGCTCGAACCGTGGCATTCTCATTAACGAAGCGATCGATCTCGCGATCGTCCCTCTTGTCGAGCCCTTCCTTGGACTCTTCCTCGGCGATCACTTTTTCGAACAGACGGTGCCGGGCCTCGGCCACCTGTTGCTGGATCTTCGCCTCCGTCAACCGGCTCTGTAAATCGGCCAACAAGGGCTTGTGAGACGTGAACTCTCGGGTGGGATCGACCATAAAGGGATCCGTGCCCGTGACCTGCTCAGTCAACTTCCGGATGTCTTCGCGCAACCGCCGCACCTCGTGAGAACGTCGCCGCTTCTCTTCTTCCAGCAGTGCCAGAACGTTCTCATTCTGTCGGGCATCCTGTTGAACCAACAAGTCCAGATACTTTTGGATCACGGCGTTGACCACCAGCGCCACGCTCCTCTGGGAGGGGTTCCTCAACGAAACCTCGTAAAGTTCCGACCTGCCGATCTGGGCCACTCTGATCTGGTTCTTGAGCCATTCGATCGGCATCGGCTCCTCGCGCAGTTCCGGCAGTACTTTTCGAATCTCTGCATCGGCCACCACCGGGCCCAATACCATCGGGCTCTGCAAGAGTTGGATCTGCGTGTTGACAAACTGTTTCGACTGCTCTCGCGATTCAAAGGCAATATACGGAGTCAACTCGCTAATCTGCAGCCAGGCCGAAGCCCGATACGACGGCTCGAAGAACATCCAAACCAGCGACCCGCCAACCGTTGCCAGAATCAACCCCACCGGTGCGGCAATCTTCCACCATTGGCGCAGGGCGCCCAGTACAAAACCGGGCGTCATCGTCTGCTCCGGCGGCTTGCCGAGCGAACCGCCCCCGTGTCTAAACGCCGTCGTCGATCCCTGGAAAGGTGCCGGAATCACGTTCTTCGATTCGGGAGTGTGGTGCGAGTCAGACATGGTAGTTTCTCCGTTTACTACGTGGCACAACCAACGCGGATCACGACACGCTCCATCGACAAGAGTTCAATACTTCGAAAAACCTCTAAGCCCTTTCTCGGCGAACTACAGCGCTGACATCGACCAGTTCGACCTCGTGCACCAGCTTGCCCAAATACCACAAAGCCATCGCAAACAGAAACGCGGCAAAGGGAATCATCACCCAACCGGCCACGTCGTGCGTGAACTTGTGGGCAGCCTCTGAAGATACATATTGGTAAAGCAAGCCCGTGCACACGATTCGCGCCGAATTGGCGATCAGGGCAATCGGTACCACGGTGACCAGCAGGATGACATTCTCCCACCATGTCCTTCGCGCCAGGATCACATAGGCGAAGGCCAAGGCCACGATGCCCATGAAAATCCGCAACCCGGAGCACGCTTCGGCGACTTCCAACGCGTTTTCGCCCAGCAGAATCGTGTTCCCCTCGGCGATGGCCGGCTGGCCCAAAGCCTGTAAGGACCAGCTACTGATGTACGTCGCGATGCGCTGCAGCGGAAGGCTAAACCAACGCTCGATGCGCCATGGTAAGGGGAGCATAAACCAAAGAAATCCGATCGAGGGCAGGCTCCAGCAAAAGATCTTCCAGCCGCCAAACAGCCAAACCACGCCGGCCACCCAGAACGGAATCGACCAGGCGTCGATCGCCTCCAGGTAGTAAAGGCCGCTCCAAACACGGATGGCGATACCCAGGCCAATCAAGCTCAGACCCGGCCACGCCAGGCCACGCGGGGCCCCGGGGAAACGATCCCGGCGTGCCCACAGAAAATATAACGCAAGCGGCACGACGAAATACCCGTGCGAATAGTCGGGCTCGTTCTCCCACTTGCTGATCAGCGCCAGCAAGGTCGGCCAATAGGCCCAAAGAAAGAACGTACCCAGCACGACCGTACCCACGGCAAGTGAGGCCCAAGTCTCCTTGCCCGATGTCGTTTGATCATCCATCAATTCTTCCCGCCAAAATGTCGGTTGCCATTCTCGTTGAAATAAACCGCATCACCTGCGGCACGAAACCCCAAACAACGCACCGCAAAAAACGCACTGCCCGCGTCAATTGACTCGGAGGTGTCTCAAAAAACAGGCAAGATCTCCGGCGCTGCCGTTCTACCATGGCAGGAAAACCAGCAGCGCCAATCCGGATCAGCCAACGACTGAACGTTCCCGGGGTCGGAACGTTCGCTCAGCGCGCACTCCGTCCTCGTGGGGTGCGCGCACAACGAACAATGCGCGCAAACTCCCCAAACAGCGACATCCGTGCTAAAGCAAGAAGATCAGGCATCCAAACACCCTAATGACGGCGGCAAGAATTCAACCCCTGCACCGTGGCCTTGTATCCATCGACCAAACTGAAACTTCCCTTGCTCAACTCCTGGTGACACAATCGTTCGTTTGGGTTTGGGAGCTGGGGACTCCCAAGTAAGTACTTCGAGGCAACACACCCCATTCATTCTGGTTCTCGGAACATGAAACCAAGAGCCAGGGCACGAAAATCCATATCACCCATATATTAGGTGTGTTGACTCCAAGGACTCTAGTGAATCACGGAACTCCTCCCTTGTCAACGCTTAGCCGCAAATGTTTCTCAGAATAGGGAGAAAATAACCCTGCCGGGGGAAGGGAGGTTGTCGATTCTACATCGTGGGGGGGCAATTGCCCTCAATCTCTCGATCGTCGCCCCGATTTCACGACCGCCGCGAAATCATGCGTGGCAAAAACGCGGGAAGAATCCGCCAGTGACGTAGGTTGACATCTTCGCTGAGGTGCGTAACAATGGGTCTATTGGGGATGGTATCCTCAAACAAGACTCAGAGTCGAGATTTGCTGTCAAGCCGGGTCGAGCGCGGCCCGTAGTGTGTCGAACGACGCGCCGCCCCAGACGTCGTCCCGTTCGATGAAACTCGCCCAGAGCCCCAGTTTCCCGGCGTTTTTCCGTGGCAAAAAGACCTAAAGCCAAAACCGATTCTTCCGGCAATCGCACCCGGAAAGAGGCTGCTGATGCAAAAAGCGTTAACCGCGCCGTGCTCGGTGATCGTCAACTGGTGGATCGATGTCTCCGCGGCGACGTGGCCGCCTGGGAAGAACTCTACGAGCAATGCCATCCCACCTTGGTCAAGTCGATCGAGATCCTGCTCGGGCATGGCCACTCCGATCAGCATCTGGTCGATGAGATTGCGGCCCGGGTCTGGTACGCTCTGGTCGCCGATGACGGGCAACTCCTCGCCCGCTTCGACCCGGACCGCGGCGCCCTGTTGACGACCTTCCTGCGGATGCTGGCCAAGGACGAGGTCAGTCGCCATTTTCGCACCGAACGCCGTCGCCGCGAGCGGGAGTTGTCTGCTTTGCGAGAGCGTTCGCGGCATCAACTGGCCGATTTCAACCTTCCGGTGGCCTCACTTTCCGCCTTCATGGCGACTCTAACGCCACACGAGAGGGGGTTTTGCGGCGAACACCTGCTAAGCATCCCACCGGAAAGCGGGGAAACTCGTCGCGAAGAGCCCACCCCCGCCGCTGCCTGGCAGCTTACCCATCGCATCCACAAAAAGCTGCTGAAATTCTTGGGTGACAACGCGTAAGGGCCGTTCGGTAAACAACTTACGCCAATCCAAGCCCCTCCATTTCATGGTCCGGGATCCTGCCAAGACAGGAATTTCCAAGAAACTTTTTCCAGCACCTGTCAGGATCGGCCCCTCGGCGGCCTATAGGTAGGTAGAGTTACCCGGGGCTTTCCCCGCATAACGATCATTTGAATGGAGACGACGTAATGAATACTCGTGGATTAATAGTTGGATTGGCCATCGTCGCCCTGCTGAGCACGGCCATGACCGCGCGAGCGGCCATCAACATCAGCGGTTGGGAGATCAATTTGACCAACGTGACGGGCGAGGACCTGATAGGGGTCTATGATAACATCGACACCATCGAGTTCTTGGGGATCACCCATACGAAGCTGTTCGATCTGGACGACAGCTTCAACGACCCCGCTCCTGGTGCCGGGACGGCGGTAACCGACAACGATCAGATCTTGATAGACGGTCTGCTAAGGGCAACGGAGATTACCAGCGGGGGAATCCCGTCGGTAGTTTCCGGCTCAGGCCTGGAGATCTTTAACTTTACCTGGGAAATGACGTTCGATTTCAGCGTGGCTGCTTTGATCACAGACGCAAGTAATCCGTTAATGCCCACGTTTTCCCATATCGAAGCGGGTGCTGACAGCGTTGGGGCGGATGGATTTCTCGATGTCTACATCGATAACATCCTTGTTGACGGATCGCAATCGAACTCGAACATGACCTTGGGTGGAAACAATTTCCAAGATGGCACGCACGTCGCACGATTCCAGATCCTGAACGGCGACGGTGGGGGATTGAATTTCGGCACTCTCGACGGCAGTGATGACGCGACCTTTGAGTTGGTTTGGGCAATGGAGGGCGTCTTCTGGGCGACGATCAGTGGTGAAGACACCGATCTGAGCACGCTGACGGTAGACAATCCGGCGGAAGACCCGGTGCTCTTGTCGGTGACAGACTCGAACTTCGATATGGATCCGGATAACGACGGCGAGATTAATTCCGGACCACCCGCTACTTGGAATTTCGATGATGACGGCGTGAATCCGCCGTTTGAATTCTTTGCATCTGAAGATGGCTCCTTGCATTTGGAAATAACGCCGGAACCGGCGTCGCTGCTGATCTGGGGACTCTTGGCCACGTTGGCTGTGAGTGTTTGCTGGTGGAAGAAGCAATAAGCGGCGAGATCTCTACTAGAACTTCGGGGCGGACGCCATGAATGGCCGTTCGCCCCGTCTCTTTGCGCCGAACCGATTCAGAGACTCCATATTGACGGTTGATGTTGGCCACGTCGAACCGACCGGGATCGGCGATCCGGAAGGCCCCGATTCCCAACCGCGCAAGCGTCGCCAAATGAATTCCACCTAACAGCAAGTAGACTCGCGCCGATTACCCTGCTTGGTTGTCTTACCGTCGGCAGAATGCCTCATCAGCCGCCACACGCGGCCGACGGGCAATCCGGTTGCCCGAGCCGCGGCCGCTGATGAGGCTACGCGACGCCACGAATAACCCCGGTTTTGGGGGACTTGGCCACGCCGTCGACACCCAACGGCGCCAAGTTGAATCCCGGATCGACCATCGGGCGGAAGAACTCGCGTTGCTCGGGAGGGATCGGTTGAGGTTCGAGCCACTCGTCCGGCAGCGGCTCTCTGAAAAACAAGTCGTAGTTGGGATGCCGCTCTCGGTCCACGCGATCAAAGTTCAGGCACAGGGCCACAGCCGGATGGTTTCGGACGGTAGGATAGGCTCTTTCTTCCCCGATCGGCCGATAAGCCATGAATCGCTCGTAGAACCTGGCATGTTTGGGATGAACGGCCAGCAGGATCTCGTCGACCCCTCGCCTCCTGGCATACTGGACCAGCAAACGGCAGACCCTCAAGAAAATCGGGAAAAATCGCTTGAACTGGCTGCGGCGATCGGCCAAACAAGAGACCTCACCCAAGCGAAGACCCCGCAGACGCCGAGCTTCGATTTCCGGACCGTAGACGGCTTCCATGGGCAGGCCGAGCGGACCGTCGAGCATCAGACTCACCGTGAAGATGACCTCTTCATCGCAGGTGGCGATAAAGATTTCCGTCGTCGGCAGCAGGTGGTAAGGCGTGACCCGCATCCGGTGTTCATTAGGCTCGCCTAAGCCGGCACGTAGGTAGGACTCGTACGCCAGCCGAAACGCCGCCGAACGCTCGTCTTGAGTTGCCGCAATCTTGTGGATGACATCGGCCGTAGTCTTCTCGGGCAGTTCGGCAACCGATTCCGGTATAGACATGATCCGCGCGCCTGGGTGTTTTCGATCAATTGAAGTGCGGTTCGCATATCCCGACTCCAGCCATAGACCGGATCCCGCGAATCAACCGATGGTGCACGGCACCCGCTGATCCAAGGGCCCAATTGATTGCTGAAGTCGGTTTATTCGGGGGAAGCCAACGGCAAGCCTTCGCAAGCCGACACCAGTCTTGGTATTCCCAGCAATTCCAAAGATAAGACTGCCACGCGATCCTTCTTCCTCGCATCTAGTTAGAAAAGTGGGCGATGCGAGCCGCCAGGTACCGGCAAACACAGGTACGGGCAAAAAAATGATGAGAAACTCGTACAAGGTAACCTTAGGTCATCCCACGCCCGAGTCAAACTCCAGCGGTTGCGAAAACTCTATGCGGCGTGTGTTCGTGAAGAAACTGTTCCACAGAAATGGTCTGAAAGGCTTGTACGGCGCCATGGCGGGTTGGTTTTGCCGAATTCAGGGCTTCTTCCCAAGAGCCTTGCCCGAGACGAAATGTTTTGTCAGGCTTTTTCGTATCAATGGTTGTAAGCCGGCCGAATCGCGGTGGCCCTTATCGTGGTACTGGAAGCCGTAAGATGTTGTTCGGTAACTCTTTAGGACGCCACGGTCTGCGATTCCCGGTCACGTACTTAAGATACCCAACGGCCAGCCGGCCGGGGCGGGCTTTTTTGCGGCTTTCTTGCAAAGCGGACGCCTGAGCGTAGAATGAGGTTAGTAGACCAGCGAATCGCAACAGAGACCGTGACATGGCAATTCTAGCTGCCGAGACCAGCATTTACCCCGAAAACCTCTTTGAACTCGCTTCGAACGAGCCGGCTGAGCGTACGTGGCAGGTGATCTACACGAAGGCCCGCCAGGAAAAGGCGCTGGCCAGAAACCTACTTTCCCGCAAAGTGCCCTTCTATCTGCCGCTGGTTGCGAAAGAGAATTTCATCCGCGGGCGTCGCGTTCAGTCCTATATTCCCCTGTTTGGCGGATACGTGTTCCTGTTCGGCACGCAGGAAGAGCGTGTCTTCGCGTTGACGACCAACCGCATTTCGCAAACCCTGCCGGTGGAAGACCAGGATCTGTTATGCCAGGATCTGCAACAGATCAACCAGTTGATCGACTCCGATGCCCCGCTGACCGTCGAAAGTCGTCTCGCGCCAGGACAGAAAGTGCGCGTGAAGGCGGGAGCCATGTTGGGGTTGGAAGGCGTCGTCCTGTCTCGTCGCAACGTGAGCCGGCTGCTGGTGGCCGTCAACTTCCTCCAGCAAGGCGTCTCCGTGGCGATCGACGACTACATGCTCGAACCGATCGGCTAGCTCTTTGTAGGGTGGGTCGAGGGACGAAGACCCACGCGTCAAGAATCCACCTAGGACGTTTACGCGTGGGTCTTCGTTCCTCGACCCACCCTACATCCTATCCATCGGCAGCCAGACGGCCGTGGGAACAATCGCTCGGCCATCGCCCGTGACCGGCCGCCGGCCCGGCGTGAATATCCGAGGATGTTCCAACGAAAGGACAGGCGGTTCGCTCGACGGCGCCGAGTACGAATCGGTCGGATCCCAAGACGTCATCAGAAGCCGTGCCCCGGACTCGGCGTCTGCCGTGCAATCCCTTCTCCAAACGCCCGAAAGATAGAGGGGGCGGTCCGTGCTGGGAAACAAGGATACAAAGAACTGACTTTCCCGGAACGTATGCTCCAGAACGTTCGGCGTGAGAAACCGTATCGACGACATCTCCTGATGGCCCGCGTTCTGGGCCGTGTTTTCTTCGGCACCCCACGGAGTTGACCAAGAGCTGTCGTCCGAAGGGCTTTCCGCCGGAAAAGCATCGCCCGGCTCGACGCCGCTATCTATTCCTTCGGTGGCCGGTTGTTCCGACTCAGGCGAAGGGATTTCTTCAGGTAACATGTCAAAGGCTGCGTCGGGGGAAACTTCGATGGGGACTTCCGTCGGACACTCGGAACAAAGTCCCGGCCAAGGTCGCCAGCACGTCTGCTCGTAGCCGTAACACTCGGGGTCCAGGCAAGTGTTGGTGCATGGCGGCGGCCAAGCACACGCCATCTGGTACGGGCGAGCGTTCCACGGCTCGTGGCGCTGCGTGTGGCAACCGATGCTGCTCAACAAAAGCAACAGGGCGCCTCCCGTGACAATCAGGCTTCTTGCGTTCTTCATGCTTCTCATGCTGACATTCCGGCGTGACGGTTCATTCTTCGTCAAACGGGTCGGCCTATCCTAGGCTAGGGTTGCTAACGATTGCCTCGCGGGTTCCCGCCGCCACGCAAGACCGAACCGGAAAGCCGGGTGGCGGTTTCCGCACCCAGCAGCGAGAAGCCCATCACCCGTTCGATCGGTGCAATCAACTTGCCAAGACCCGTATCCAGGGCGATCAGTTTGTCCTCGGCAATGAAAACACGGTCACCGGGCAGGACCTGATAATTCGTGCCCACTGCGGCCTGGGCCGTGATCCCTTCCCAACTGACCGGCAGCACTTGGACCTTGCCGGGCTGGCGCGTGGGTCGGGCGATCCAGATCCGTTTCGACGAAACCTGATCCAGTCCGTTGATGTTCGAAATGGCGTCCAGCACGGTCTCGTTACCCGTGACCGGGAAGCGATACACCGCGTCACCCATGCCGGCGCCTTGGGTAATCACATAGTAGACCTTGCTGTTGTAGGCGTAGACGTCGACCGAGACCTCCGGATCGTCGAGGTGTTCGGACAAGTGGTTCTCAACGGCCACCTTCGCCTCGGCCAGGGTCATTCCCACCACGGAAACACTGCCGTAGCTACCCAACGTTACGGTGCCGTCCGGCGCCACCAGATGTTCGCCCGTGATCTGCTGCTTGGCGGCCATGTCACCCAAAGTGACCGAGACGACCGGCGCCGCTAAATACTTTTCTAAGTGCTCTTCGATCAACGTGTTGACCTCTTCGACCGTCATGCCGGCGACCTCGAGCGAACCGTAGCTGAATCCCAAGTTGACGCGACCACCCGGCTCGATCATATAGAGGCCGCTGATCGGCGATTCCGGCAGCGTTCCTTGCACGTCGATGGTCAACGTATCGAGAGTCCGCAAATGGTAGGGTGCCCGCGGCACCACGTGGATCGCCTCGATCATCAACACGTCGGGCGGTTCGATCCGATAGGTCGGCAGAATGACCTTCGCGAGTTCGCGAGGCGTCGTATCGCTCGCCGACCCGAAGGACGGATCCCCCATCGGCATATCCTGGACGACCTCGCCGTGGGGCATGGTCTGACAGCCGAGGCTGCCGCAGAACAAGATCAATCCCAAGAGCAACAGAAAGCCCGGGATAAGTGCAAAGCCGGAGATACTCTGGGTCGTTTGACGCATGGCCTGGGTCCGCGTAGGGTTGAAGTCTAACTGCGGTCGGAAAACTGTCGCTAAGCGTTACATCAGGATCAATCGGACCAATCGCTACAGCAGGATCGATCCGTCCAATCCTGAATATCGGACCATTCGTCAGAGTCATCTCAATCGGAACCCCGCCCAAGGGGCAAATACTTCGTTTCTCGTTCGGGTCGTATCGATTGTTAGTTATGCGGAAGATGCGCAAACTTTGCTGGCAGGCAAGAAGCCACGATTACAGCCAGTACGGGGGGGTGGCTGGCGTTGCTTGAAAGTTCCTTCGGGGCCGCGTAAAGTGGTAGGTCAGGCCTCGGCCTGACAAATACCATGGGCAATCTCGTCGTGAGGTGCCGTCAGGGCAAGCCCTGACCTACTTGCTACAAGGGGATCGACATGCGGCCAATGAATCGTCCCGGCGAGCAACGCCGACACCGGCTCCGGTGGTGGATCCTCGTGGCGACGATTTCCTGGCTGGCCGGGGTTTCGACGGCCAACATGGCACCGGCTCAATCTCGCCAGGAGATTCAGACCGATTGGCAACTCCAGGACGAATGCCGAATGCGGCAAATCCGCCAGGCGGGCGCGGTCCGGTTTGTCGAGACCGAGCTGAATTGGCCGGGGATCCGGGCGGCCGACGCACCGACGCCGAACGGGTGGCAGATCGTCTGGCCGGAAGGCTCGACGTTGGGGTTCGGAAAGAACCGCCTGATGCTCGGTGTTCAGACGGAGCGGCCGCTCGATCCGCCGCTGAAGATTTCAGTTGAGTCGGTCGTGTTTACACCCACCCGTCCCCAGCGGCAAGTCGTTTTGCAGGAAAAAGTGATAACCGCCGCCACGTCGTTTCCCGTCGAGTTCCAGATCAACCACGAAGGCGCGGCGGCCGTGATCATCTCGGCCCGCCAAGGTGAAGCAGGACTGCAGGACGGCAAGACCTATTTCATTGCACCCGTGGCGGAGACACTGCAAAGGGCCCAACGCCTGGCCGACGATTTCCGCCTGGCACCGTCCGAAGAACTCAGCACGCTTCAAGCCAAGGCTGAAAGCCTGGCGACTCGAGAGCGACGCGAAGGACCCGATCCGGTCGCACGTCAGGCGTTATACATCGAGGCCCGTTGGCTGGCTCGGGAAGTGGCGATGCGGAATCCCCGCTTGGATTTCGACGAACTGTTCGTGGTAAAACGGTTCACACAGGAGAGCTATCCGGACGTCTGCCTGAACCACATGCCTTGGGTGTCGCGGCCGGGTGGCGATCTCTGCCTGGTGACGTTGCGGTCGCAGCCGGGGCAACCTCGCGTGCGGAACTTGATCGACGGCCAACTCGGCCCCGGCCACGTTCACGGGGCCGATCTTTGGTTCGACGCCGATCGCGTCGTGTTCGGCTATGCCAAGGCCAAGACCGACCAACCACCGGAAGGTTGGCTCGACCGGAGAACCAATTTCGAGCTGCGCCGCTCCGAAGAGCCCACGCATCTGTTCGAAATCGGCACCGACGGCAGCGGGCTCCGCCAACTGACCGAGGGCCAATGGAGCGACCTGGACCCGACCTACCTACCCGACGGCCAGATCGCGTTCGTCTCGGAGCGGTGTGAGTGCTCGCTGCAGTGCAACGAATACGACAAGGACGAGACTTCGTGCAACCTCTACGTGATGCATGGTGACGGCGACAACATCCGGCAGATGAGCGTCTCGAAGGACGGCGACTACCTGCCCCATACGCTCAGCGACGGCTCGGTTGTGTATACGCGTTGGGAATATCAAGAACGCCTTTGGGCCAATATCCAGTCGGTCTGGATTATCCGTCCCGACGGCACGGGCGCCGACGCGCTGTTCAAGCAGCACATGAACGATCCTTGGGCCCTGGAAGACATGCGCTCGATACCCGGCGGCAAGGAGCTGGTCGCCGTGGCCACCGGGCACCACACGCTGGCGGCCGGACCGGTCGTGATTATCGATCCGCGTCACGGGCTGAACAACCCGGCCGGTCTTAGGATCGTCACGCCCGGCGTGGTGCCTCCGGAGGGCGGCATGTCGGGAACACCCGTCGATGCCGGCGGCGTGATCGGCAGCGGCGGCTATTACATGAACCCTTGGCCCCTCTCAAGAGAGCATTTCCTCGTTTCGTACGCTTATTGCAATGGGGCCACTGGCGGACTGACTACAGAGATCGATCCCACCGGCTACGCCATCTACCTGATCGACGTGCACGGCACCAAGGAACTGATCTATCGCGATCCGACGATCTCTTGTTTCACACCCATTCCCCTGCGCAAGCGGCCGCACCCACCCGTGATTGCCGACATGACCGACCCGACCGAGCCCTATGCGATCTGCACGTTGCAAAACGTCGGCTACGGCGTGGAAGGTGTCGAGGCGAGCAAGATCCGCTACATCCGAATCTCGAAGCGTGACCAATGGCCCTATGACAATACCCACGGCGGGCAACGCTACGAACCGGACGTGAAGTCGGTGATGGTCAATTGGACGCCGGCCCGAGTGATCGGCACGGTGCCGGTCGAGGCGGACGGCAGCGCCTGTTTCCGCGTGCCGGCCGACACGCCCGTCTATTTCCAATTGCTCGACGAAAACCACATGGAACTGCGGCGGATGCGCTCGTTCATCAGCTTTCAGCCGGGCGAGGTGCGCGGCTGCGTCGGCTGCCACGAGACGCGAGCCGAAGCGCCGGCCGCCAAGCGATTTCCCTTGGCCATGCTCCGTGAACCGCGGATCCCCATACCGCCGCCTTGGGGGAATCGGGCAATCAGCTTCTTGCGCGACGTGCAGCCGGTTCTCGATTCCCATTGCGTACGATGTCACGGCGGATTGAAGCCGGACGCGGGGATCGACCTTGGCGGCGGACTGACCGGGCAGCAGAATCGGGCATACGACACGATCCTCGAGCACGGACTGATCTCCCGATCCAACGTCGGCGAAGACGCCCGGGTCACCTCGCCGCTGGCCTTCGGGTCGCACAAGAGCAAGCTGATCGACGTGCTCCGTGACGAGCTCCATGGCAAGGAGGTTCAGCTAGGCCGAATCGACTGGCTGCGGCTGGTGACCTGGATTGACCTGAACGGCCCCTATCACGACAATTTCATCAACAAGCGGCTGCCAACGATGCCCTACAACTTGGCGGCGGATCAGGCCCTAATCGAAGCCGTCGCGGCCGTGCACGCCCGGCGATGCGCCACCTGCCATCAGCCGGGCGAGGTGACCCGGGCCGATTGGATCGACATCCATCGTCCGGCTCAAAGCTTGTTCCTCACCGCCCCGTTGGCCGAGGACGCGGGCGGTAGCGGATCGTGCCAAGAGGCAGTTTACGCAGATCAATCCGACCCGGACTATCGGGCCGTTCGGCAAGTCATTGAAGCAGCCGTCGCCAAGGCCTGGGATCGACCGCGTCGCGACCTAAGGGCTCTGACGAATAGGTGAATAGGTATAGGTAAGGACACCATGCAAATCATCGCACTTCAATCGGGCAGCAACGGGAACTGTGTTTTCGTCGAGAGCCGCGGCGTAAAACTGCTGTTCGACGCGGGCATCAGCGGCAAGCAGGCCCAACAGCGGCTGGCCCGTTTCGACCGCGATATCACGAACGTCGACGCACTGATCATCTCGCACGACCACTCCGACCATAGCCGGTGCATGGGGATCTACCAACGCAAGTTCGGCCTGCCCATTTACGCCAGTTCCAAAACGTTCCAGGCCGCCGCCGAGCGAATCTCCTTGGGGCAAATCGATCGGGTGAACTACTTTCGGCCGGGTGCCACGCTACGGTTCGATACCGTGGCGGTCGAGACGATCCCCACACCACACGACGGCACGGACGGCGTGGCGTTCGTGGTCGACGATGGCCACAGCCGGCTGGGAATCCTCACCGATCTGGGACACCCGTTCGACGAACTCGAACAGGTACTGCGGTCGTTGGATGCCGTGCTCTTGGAAAGCAATTACGATCCCGCCATGCTGGACGACGGCGCGTATCCGGAATTCCTCAAACGCCGCATTCGAGGCCCGGGCGGTCATCTTTCGAATCATGAGGCGGCCACCCTGTTGCGACAGACGGCCAACGGGCGCATGAAATGGGCCTGCCTGGCCCATCTTTCCGAGGAAAACAACCATCCCGAAGTCGCGCTGCGAACTCATCAAGAGATGCTCGGTCAGACACTGCCCTTGTCGGTGGCAAGCCGATACCGGGCCACTGAACTGTCGCCGCTCTGAGACTTGACAATGCAGAGGCCCCGTCAGGGCAAGCCCTGACCTGCGGTGGTTATGGCTTGGGTCCTGCGGTATCGTTCTCGGTGGGCTCTGTGGTCGAACCCTGCCGATCACGACGAAACCTGCGGGCAACGGCGTGAAAGATGCTGATGACGATCAGCACACCCATCGGGGCCGCGGCGGCCATGGCCACGTAGAAACTTCGGGGATAGACGGCTTCCATTGGATTACGCAGCAGTCCACCGAGCGCCGCTGCCAACACGCTCAGCAGCCCCATCCCCAGCAGTAGCGTCGCCAGACCGAATTGGAAAGGCCGTCGCGGTCGGGATGGTTCGGCGTCCGACATTGCGGGGAACCTCTACTTCAGTTTCTCGACCCGCTGGACGATCTCCTCATGTCCCAGCGGGTGATCGGTGGGTAGGATCACGTACGAGGCCCTGTCGCTGCAGCAATCGATGATCAACTGGACGTCGTTCGGTGCATCAAACCCTTCGGGGCAGGGCTCGTGCCCGTTGATCAGAACCTTCGCGTCGACCAGCCGGGCAAAGGCCTCGGCGTTCTCTTGCCGATAGTCGCGACCCCAGACCAACTGGAAAACGCCCGACCGATCATAGAACTCGCTGTCCTCGAGCTGGCGAGAGAAAATGGTCTTGTCAAACGGGCACGTATCGGCATTCTCGGGAATGCTGTGCGAGACGAACACGCCGCCGGGCAAGCGGACAGCCAGCGGGGAGCTTCGCAGGAAAGGAAAAAACGCCTCACGCACCTTGTCGGCGGCCGGGCCGTACATCTGCTGCAAGCCCAACCGGAAGAGCATATTGAGCATCTGCTTATTCTTCTGGATCGGGTAATCGGTCAGCTCGGCCAATTCATGATTACCCAGCAGAAAGTGGACCCTCTCGGGATACTCGTTCTTCAGCTTGGCCACGTCCTCGAGCAGGGTATGCGACATGCAGCCGCCGTTTTGCGGGTAGGTCGGGCCGCCATGGCAGGCTTCCTGGAGGATCAGGTGGCGCCGAGGCCGCCGGTCCAGCTTCGCAATCTTCTTGATCAGATTGAAATTGCGCCGGTGCCCGTGAAGATCGCCCGTGATCATGACCTCGTCGGCCACCTCAGCCGAGAGTTCGACGACATTACCCTTTCGCCCAGGTGTATTGCGGTTGGCCTCGGCCGCCTGGGCGAAAGCGGCGATTGTCCGCTCGATGAATTCGATCGATGCAACCATGTTTCAACCGTACCAGCTTCGCCGGGCAACGTCCAGGCGGAGCTTGGAGTCACACGTGTATTCCTTAGACCGTAAACGCTTCGTCCGTCACCACTGGGCCCGTCACCACCGGGCTCGCCCCGGTGGAACGATGATTGGCCACTAACCAGTGGGCCCGAATAGCACTGCCCGCCAATCTGGGCCGCCGCTGGAAGCGGCGGCCCAGATTGGCGAAAGACGCGGGGAAAACAGGCCGTGCTAGTGGTCAATCATCGCTCCACGGGGACAAGCCCCGTGGTGGCGTCTACAGTTTGAGTATATTCGTATTCGGAACGTACAAAAGGCGGAATCGGCGCGCACCGTTGCCCGAAACCACCCTCATGCCACCAATTAGGGGTAATGGCCGCAAGGTCGGGCTGGTTTTCCCAGCTTCTCGGCCAATCGACGGGAAATCAAAGAGTCGGATCTTAACGGATGCGCGGAAGGGGCCGGTTTTGCCGATTTTCTGGATTGTGCCGTTGGCCGGACCGATGTCACTTCAAGGGCACTCGGCCCGCAATCCCGAGGATCGCCCGAAGTCTCGACCTGATAATAAGGAATCCACCATGAAACGTATCGCCCTGTTGCTCACTGCCGTGTGCCTTTCGAGCCTCTTGGCCGGCTGCATGGGCTCCCACAGCCAGTACGTCGCCAGCGACTGCGGCGGTTGCGCCGAAGAAGCGGGGTGCGAGAGTTGCAGCCAGCCCTCGTGCGATTCGTGCGCCGCCAGTCCCAACGCCGGGTTGGCTGGACTGGTCAACGCTTGTGGCGGATGTGGAGGCATGGGCTGTGGATTGTGCCGCCGAGCCGGACCGCAAATGGGCGCCGTGACCTATCCCTACTACACCACCCGTGGACCACGCGATTTCCTGGACCGAAATCCGATGAGCATCGGACCGTAAGGGAAAATCGAAAGCGGCTCCTAATCGGCAAACGGCCGCGCGGGGCGCGGGATGTGCGGAAGATCCTCGGGTCGGGCTTTCTGCCACCGCGCATAGTGCTGGCGCCAATTTGTCGGGCCAAGGCCGGCAAATCGTTCCACCGGAGCGGTCAATTGCAGTAGGGCCCTAAGGTCGAGCACTTCCCGATACGTGATCTCCTTCGACGGACCCCTCGACGCTACGGTGTCGAAATACCGCACGACCGAGTCGATTTGCTCGTCCGGTTCCAATCGTGCCTGGAAGCACCAGTAATGAGCCCAGCGGGCGAGCAAACCCGGGCGACGATCCAATTCTCGCGAGAAACTCTCTCGCAATAGTTCGCTGCTGGCCGCGTCGCGGACGTGTCGGGCCAGGTAGAGATCGAACTGCCGGTTGCCGGTCCCCCATTTTCCGACCAGTTCGGCCAATCGTTCCCGACGGTCGGGACCCTCCTCGAACCAGCCGATCCGCTCTTGGGCATCGGCGAACGAATCGGCCGCCGCGACGCGATAGCAGGCCCATTGTCGGGCCAATTGTCGACGATGCGTAAAGACTTGCGTACCCAGCGCCACACAAGCGACCAACAAAACCAAAAACAAGATTTGCAGACAACGGCGCATGGCTCAGCTTGCAAACGGAAGCCGATAACGGGCGTAAGATACTTCGCTCTAGGATAAGCGACCGGCGGGCCCGTGTAAACATGAATGGCTAGGGGTTAGGACTCGGGAACAACGTCGCCCTGAAATCCTAACCCCTAGCCCCTTACCCCTTTTGCTTACTCCATTGTTCAACCAAACGGGCGCGTTTGCTGCCGCGGGAAAGGCGGGCGTGCCACTGCACGCTGGGGAGACCGTCGGCACGAAGCGCGAGCGGTCGGCTCTTATGCAACTACCCTGGGACGACAACTGCGCCGTTGGTGAACATGAAGAAAACTGAAGACTGAAAAACTCCTGCCTACGAGTTAAACGGGAAAAAGGTCCACTTCGAAACGAGAGTCACACGCCTCCTTTTTGGAGAATTCCGGATGAAAAGGTGTCAGGTAACAGTGTCGGGTAACAAGGGGGGCGGCCTTGGCCGGGCTGATACGATTGATCTTGGGCCCGACCGGCATCGATCTAGGGCACTCGACTCTCGGCCGAGTGCCCCGGGCATCGTGCCGGATCGTGCCAGCCTCATGCACCGGACCGAAAGCCGGTGGTGGGTAGAAATATCGGCCAAACAGAGCATCGATGATATCGAAAAGAGTAGTCCCGAGCGCCGGTAAACGGTACGACTTCAATCCGCAGGGGTCTCAACGACCTTGCCGGAGAACACCCACGACCGAGAGCAGGCCCATCACGTGCTGCGCCGCGCACCACGCGACAGTTGACTTCTCGATTACCGCATCACGGCGCTCGGGAAATGAACGCTATGCAGAGAACACCGCAAGCCGGCGAGAAACCTCGCCAAAGTTCGCGTTGCCGTCCTCCGGCAATGAACGTATACCCGATGGAACGCCAATGTCAAAAAACTTTTTCCAAGAAAACGTGCGTCGGGAAGAGTGCAACGAGGTAAGTCCAACAGAGCCAAGCTGTTTCGACTTGAGAAAAAGTTTTTCGCCACAACCGACCGCGCGCGTGCAAGGTTTTGCCAACGCGCACGGAGTCTCCTTTGTGCCATGGCGGAGGATCGAGAAGAGGTTGCCCGGCCGGCAAACTTTGCCAAAAACACCACCGGCAAACTTTGCCAAGAACGCCGCCTCGATGCGAATTGCCCGCTCGGATCCACCGGTCGACCTAACCGGCAAACTTCTTCAACACCAGCGATATGTTCTGACCGCCGAAGCCGAAGCTGTTGGTCAGCGTGGTGTTGCACTCGACGTCTCGGGCCTGATTGGGGACGTAGTCCAGGTCGCAGTCGGGATCGACGTTGTCGTAGTTGGTCGTCGGCGGTACGGCATTATCGCGCATGGCCAGCAGGCAGACGATCACCTCGGTGGCCCCGGCCGCGGCTATTAGATGGCCCATCATGCTCTTGGTGCTCGAGACGGGAATCTGGTACGCCCGGGGGCCGAAAACCTCCTTGATCGCTAACGATTCCACCCGATCGTTGACCGCCGTGCTGGTCCCGTGCGCGTTGATGTAGTCGATCTCGTCGGGGTTCACTTCGGCGTCCCGCAGGGCCATCTTGATGCAACTGATCGCCCCGCGACCTTCCGGATGGGTGTCGGTGATGCGAAACGCGTCGGCCGTGGACCCGAACCCGCAGACTTCGCCGTGAATGTGGGCCCCGCGGGCCTGGGCGTGTTCCAGGGCCTCGAGCACCACCATGCCGGAGCCTTCACCCAACACGAAACCGTCCCGATCGCGATCGAAGGGGCGCGAGGCCTTGGTCGGCTCGTCGTTGCGCGTGCTTAGTGCGGTCAGCAGATTGAACCCGGTGACGCCGAAAGGGTGGATCATGGTATGGGTCCCGCCGGAGAGCATCACGTCGGCCTCACCGCGGCGAATGATCTCGACGGCCTCGCCGATCGCCTGGCTGCTGGCGGCACAGGCGGTCAGGCAGTTGATGTTGGGTCCCTCGGCGCCGAACAGGCTGGCCAAATGGCCGGCCGGCATGTTCGGTTCCTGTTCCAACTCGGCGATCGGGTGGAGGGTCTCCAGGCCGGCCTTGGTGAACCGGGCCATGTCAAACTCCTCACCCCCGGAGAGCCCTGCAATCATCATCTGCGTGAAACGGTGAAAATCCTGCTGGCCTTCACCACTGCCGGTATAGATACCGAATCGCGTCGGGGGGATGCCGGCGTCCTCGATCCCGGAGTCGGCCACGGCCTTGCGGGCGGCCCCGATCGCGAAATGGGTGTGGCGTCCCTGGTGTTTCCAATCCTGCGGATCCTCGCCGACTTCCGAGAGGTCCCAATCGCGGACTTCGGCCGAGATCTTGGTGGGAAAGTTGGTGGCGTCGAACAGCGTGGTATAGCCGACGCCCGACTCGCCGGCCAGCAACCGCTTCCAGACCGTCTCGATCTGGGCGCCCAAGGGCGTGACACAACCGATCCCGGTGACTACGACCCGCCGCCTCATGGTTGAGCCTCCTCGGCCGTTTTCTCTTCGGAGTTGCGGTCGTCGGCCGCGGCTGCCGCCAGCAAGTCGGCCGGAGGCCTAAGCGGACTCCCGTCGGCCGCACGTCCCACGTCGAACGCGCCGAGCAACCGCATCATCCGTAGAAACGTCTCCGGGTCGAACAGCGCATCGACTCGGGGATTGTCCAGATGGACGAACATGATCTCGCCCTCGGCGTGCAGTTGCTCACCCTTGTAGCTGGTCGCCTTGACCGTGGCGCCGTCCGGATTGATATACTCCAAGGTCGTGGTGTAGATCAGCGTATCGCCCGGGATCGCCTCGCCATAGAACGTGATCTTGGGTATCTTGGCCAGGATGACCTTCTCGCGGAACTGGTTCATCTCGCAGACCAACAGCCCTCCGGTCTGGGCCAGGCCTTCGACTACCAGCGAGTTGGGGTGCATGGGGTAGTCGGTGAAATGATCGTGGACGTGCTCCTCGGCCAAGGAGACGTTCTTGACGGCTTTGGCGTAACGCCCACTCTCGAACTCGAGGAATCGATCGATCCAATACCAGCGCATCGGCCCAGCCTTCGTTCGCTTCAGTGACTCGTTTGTCTCGACGGCAATCAGCCGGTTACTTCGACCTTGGTCTCTACGAATCCGCACATATCGTCGACGGTCAAGATGTTACCGAAATCTTGCACCACGGGATTCTTGGCAAACTCGTCGAGGTTGGCAAACGGCATCCGCTTGCGCAGCTCTTCGACGCCCTGCTCGGTGATCTTGCCGTCGACCACGTACTCCGAGTTGGTCAGGATGTCCTCGGGAAACAGTTCCCCGCGCGGGATTTTGATGTCGAACGCTTTTTCCAGGCGGAACACGATGTCCAGGAAATCGATCGACTCGGCTCCCAGATCACCCACCAAGGTGGCTTCGCCGGTTACCTCGTCATCGTCCACGCCCAAGGCATCGATCAAAGCCGTCTGGATCTTCTCGTAAATCTCTTCCTTTGTCGGCATTTCGCTCAACCTCCGAATTCAGTCTGCATGATTCATTTCCCGCGACGGATGCGATGCCGCGGAGTTTGCCTATTGGTTATCGTATCAATATCCACCCAAGCTCAACCCGCCGTCAACCCGTATGATTTGCCCCGTGATGTACGAAGCGTCGTCGCTGGCCAGAAAAGCGACGGTTTGGGCAATTTCCTCGGGCTGTCCCACACGCTTCAGGGGGATGACCTCCTTGAGCTTCGGGCCGGCCAGGCTTCGCACCGCGGCGCTCATGCCCGTCTCGATCATACCGGGCGCCACCGCGTTGACTCGGACTTTTCGTCCCGCGAGTTCCTTGGCCAGGGATCGGGTCAGCCCGTTGACGCCTCCCTTGCTGGCCGCATAGTTAACCTGACCTCGGGAAGCGAACTCGGCCGCCGTGCTGGAAAGATTCACGATGCTGCCGCTGCGATTCATCATCATCGGCTTCGTCACGGCGTGGCAATAGTTGTAGGTCCCGCCCAAGTTGACTTCGACCACGTCGAGCCATTGTTGGCGCGTCATCGCTCCCATTAGTCCGTCTCGGACGATGCCCGCCGAGTTGACCATCACGTCGATCTGCTCCCACTCGTCCATCAGTTGGTCGACCAGTTCGTCGGCCCGATCGGCGTCGCGGACGTCCGCTTGGAACGCGCGGATTTCGCCGGGCATCTCCTTCGCCTCGTCGATCAACTCCCCGGCAGCCTCTACATCGCAAAAATCGATTACCGCGACTCGGGCTCCCTCGCCGGCTAACCGCTTGGCGCAGGCTCGGCCGATCCCGTTGCTGCCGCCGGTGATGATCGCTGTCTTGCCTTCGAAACGCATCAAGTTCTCCCTATTGTCCAATAAATGAGCGGCTTAGGATCTTTCCTCGCGGAAACTTCTCTCGCCTAGGATGTCGCTGTCTGTGCCTGGGGCTGGTAGAGTATGCTAAACAGCCCACGCAACTCCTTGCGGACCGCGTTGTCCAATTCCTCGCGCCCCGGTTGGCGGTCGGCCAGATTGTATCGCGACATGACCAGCCGACCGCTGACCGTCATCTGTCCGTCGACCTTGCCGAAGGTCTTCAGTGTCGTCTCTGCTTCGCCGACCTTGAGGATCTCGGCCTGGACGGTCAAGGTATCCCCCGGCTCGACGAAATTCCCATACTTGACGTTTCGGGCCTCCTTCAACAGGACCATACTGTGGGCAAAGTCCTCGCTGGCGCGAATCAGCCACGCGCTGGCCTGCGTCATCGCCTCCAGCATCAGCACGCCCGGCATCACCGGATAATTGGGGAAATGATCGGCCAAATACTCCTCGGCCAAAGAAAGATTCTTTACGGCCGTAATCCGGGCGCCCGGTTCTAGTTCGACAATGCGATCGATAAGTGAAAATCGCATGGGCATACAGGCAGACTGGTTAGTCTACACAAGACGTGGCTGCGGCTGACAATTTCAAAGCTACCAGTATAGCTGCCCGCCGAGGGCCTCACAACCGTAAATCGAGAATCCCATCACGATCAACCTAAGTCTTGTGACAGAAAGATGTTGCGGCTGCGCTGCTGCCGCCATAGACCGAATCTGAACCTCGTTCCCACGCTCTGCGTGGGAACGGACTGAATGGCCGCTCTGTGGCCACGCTTCGTCGCAACTCATTGCGCCGAAGTAAGTTCCGCTTCCCCGACGCGGAGCGTCGTGGCATGGCGTTCCCACGCAGAGCGTGGGAACGAGAGGGAAATGATAGTCACGTCGAAGGACCGTGCAATCTGGTCGGGTGGTGGAACTCCAGGGCCGTGTCGGGTAAACTACATGAATTGAACCTGTTTCTGGCCAATTTTCCTTGTCCACCCACAGAGGGGTTGAGATGCCGTGCCGCGGGGTTCGTGGAGCGACGACGGTTGACTCCAACACGAGCGAGGAGATCCTCAAGTCCACCCGGCAGTTGTTGGCGCTGATGATTCGCCAGAACCACATTCGGGAAGAGGACGTCGCCAGCGTGATCTTCTCGACCACTACCGACCTGGATGCCGAGTTCCCTGCCTTGGCCGCGCGGCAGCTCGGCTGGCTCAACGTGGCGTTGATGTGCGTGCACGAACTGGATGTACCCGGCTCGCTACGACGCTGCCTTCGGATCCTCTTGCACTGGAACACCGACAAGCCGACCGACGAGATCGTCCACGTATACATCCGCGAGGCCGCCAATCTGCGTCCCGATCGCTCGAAGCTCCCGCCGTTGGACTGGCAGGAACTGGAAGAGTGGATCGACTCCCACATGGCCGACAACGCAAAACCAGCCGGCAAAGCGGAAACCAACGAAAACCCGCCGGACAAGCCCGGCCGCTAAACGGTTCAGTGTACTCGTTGCCCGGGCTGGGCTCCGTCGTCGGGTGAGAGCATGAAAACCTCCTTGGGGCCGGGGCCGGAAGCCAGGATCATGCCTTCGCTCAGACCGAACTTCATCTTTCGCGACGCCAGATTGGCCGCGCAAATGACCAGCCGGCCCACCAGGTCCTCGGGCTTGTAAGCCTCCTTGATCCCGGCGAACACGGTCCGCCGATGTTCGCCGCCGAGACTCAGCGTAAGCTTCAACAGCTTCTTGGCGCCCGGGACATCTTCGGCCGTTTCCACCCGGGCAACCCGCAGGTCGACCTTGACGAAATCGTCGAACGTGATTTCGTCGGCCAGCGGTTCGGCAGCCAACTCGTCGGTGGCCGGCGCCGGCGAGGCGTCGGGCTGGGTGCTGGCGGCGATCATCTTGTCGATCTTCTTGCGATCGACCCGTTTCATCATGTGCTTGAACTTATTGACCTTCCCGCCGGTGACCGGCGTTTGCGACTCGTCCCAGTGCTGGATCGGCCGGTCGAGCAGTTCGCCCGTCTGCCCGGCCAATTGCGGCAGGACGGGGGCCAAATAGATGGCCAGTTGCCGGAACAGGTTCAGGCCGATGGTACACACATCGCGAAGCTGGTCGGCCTTCTCCGGGTCCTTGGCCAGTTCCCAGGGCACGTTGCGTTCGACGAACTGGTTGGCCCGATCGCCGGCCACGAGGATCTGCCGGATGGCCCGGCTGTAGTCGCACGTCTCGTAAGCATCGGCAATTGCCTGCCCGTCCTCGGCCGCCTGCTGAAACAGCCCGCCGTCGTCAGGATAGGTCTCTGCGAGCCCCGTCTTGGCGGCGAACTTGGCCGTTCGACTGGCCAGATTGACGATATTGCCCACCATGTCGGAATTGACCTTGGTGGCAAACTCGTCCAGGTTCATGTCGATGTCGTCGACCCGATTGTTGAGTTTTGCGGCGTAGTAGTATCGCAAGTAGGCCGGGTCGAGGTGTTCGAGATACGTCGAAGCCCGTACGAACGTGCCCTTGCTCTTGGACATCTTTTCGCCGTTGACGGTCAAGAACCCGTGGATATGAATCCTCGTGGGTAGTTCATACCGCGAGGTCTGAAGCATGGCCGGCCAGAAGAGCGTGTGGAAATAAGTGATGTCCTTGCCGATAAAGTGGTGGATCTCGGTCCCCTTGTCGGCCCACCATGCGTCGAACTTCTCGCCGGTCCGGTCACACCACTGCTTGGTCGAGGCCATGTAGCCGATCGGTGCGTCGAACCAGACGTACCAATAGTTACCCGGGCTGTCGGGGATCTCGAACCCGAAGTACGGCGCCGGGCGCGAGACGTCCCAGTCGCGAAGCGGCTCGTGTAGAAAATGGCCCTTGAGGTAGTTGGCAATCTCCGACTGAAGGTGTTCGCCGCTTTGCGTCCACTGGTTGAGGAAATCGTGGAGCTTCTCGATATTGATGAACAGGTGGTCGGCGTTGCGCACGACCGGCTTGGTTCCGGAGACCGTGCTGACGGGATTGGTCAGTTCGGCCGCGTTGTAATGGGCCCCACACTTGGCGCAGTTATCGCCCGGCTGGTCCTCCGCCTTGCAGCGAGGACACGTGCCTCGAACTTGGCGATCGGCCAAAAACATCCCGTCGGCCTC